>Ga0187886_1000971_pt1 | contig 28954 bp, 21 predicted proteins | sample June2016WEW_20_1_FD_133001 | JGI IMG/M metagenome (GOLD analysis project Ga0187886, IMG submission 133001) | Peatland microbial communities from SPRUCE experiment site at the Marcell Experimental Forest, Minnesota, USA - June2016WEW_20_150 | ecosystem: Environmental > Terrestrial > Soil >...
ATTTCTTATTATTTATATCATAATAGTAGTCATTGATCGGGAGCTATTGAATATAATCTAATAAGAATGTCAATGCTGATCTGTGGAGCTGGTTTATACATGCATAGCGGCAATGGCTTAAAAGGGGTCTGCCATCTACTGTTGGGTTATGATGACTATAAATGCATATGCGGGGAATTTTTTAAGGGAGTGCCCCAGTGCCATCGCTGCTGGCGGCAGGATGGACGAAGAGATTTCTATACTCCCTCATTCATACTGCGGTGCCCGATCTGCCGCGAGCCCCGCAATTACGGGGAATTGATCTGCTATGACTGCCAATTTCGGATGGTCGATGATTATTCCAGAAAACACGGCCGGAACCCGGCTGACAATTTAAGCAGCGGATAGCTTAGCGGAGGCCTGCTCGCTGCCGGCCGGGCCATCAGCCTCGACAATCCCTCCCTACCGAAACCCCGGCTTGATCCGTTAAAAGCAGAGGGGAAAAAAGGATCGGTCACGAATATACAATCAAGACAGCCACACTTGATTGAGGAGGGATTGATTCGCATGATCTGGCAGGAATACGCCCGGCAATTGCAAGAGGTGCTCGGCCTGGAGGGCAGCCCTGTGGGGGTGGCCTTCAGCGATGTACCGGCCAGCAATGGCAAGAAGAGCAAGATCATGGCCTGCGCCGCTTTCTATCAGGCCGCCCGGAAAGGCGCCACGTTCAACATCACGGCAGAATCATGCTCCTGTCCGGGAGGTCGGACCTTTCTGGGCCTGGCCGCCCCTAACCCGGAGCAGGCCGCCCGGGTCAAGAAGTTTCTGATCGAGGGGGAGAAATTCAGCTCCGGCAACGCCGCGTATTTCCGGGCGCGGGCGCTCGGCCAGGGACAGCCGCCGATCGGCATCAGCAAATACGTGGTAGTCGGCCCGCTGGAGCAATTTTATTTAAAGCCTGACCTGGTGCTATTCCTGTGCAACCCGGCCCAGGCCAGCCGCCTGGTCACGCTGTCGACCTATGAAACCGGGATCCCCCTGCAGGCGCAGCTATCCTCATCCACCTGCGGCGGGGCGGTAACCATCCCCCTGTCCACCGGCCGCCCCAATGTCACCTTCCTGGACCTGTCCAGCCGGCACGCGGTGAAAGGCTACAAGGATTCCGATCTGATCTTCAGCACCCCGTATTTCCTGGTGCGCAGCATCGTGGAGAGCATCCCCCTGTGCACGGCAGGCACCGCCGAACCGGGCATGAGCCTCAACGAGGTGAAGACCAAATAACCGCGGCCTCCGTATCTTGGATGCCTTTTAAACAACACCGGCAACAAACCACTCGAGAAATCGGTGGTTTGTTGTTTTTTTACAAACAGCCCCTTTGTTCTATGATATATTACCAGTAGATAATAATGGGAAATCATGGTCGGACAGTGCAAGCATGCGATTCGCCAATTGAAAAGGAGGGATCGGTTAAATGAGGAAGCAGAGGAGTTTGGTTTTGGTGCTGCTGTTTTCGGCGATCCTGTTGCTGGCTTGCCAGGCACCGGTTCTGGGCCAGAACACGGGGATGCAGACTCCACAGATGGCCACTCAGGCATTTAGAATCAACGATGACTATTTGACGGCCGGCAATACCATTGCTGTGAATCAGAAGATCGCCGGTGACCTCTATGCCGCCGGTAACAACATCCAAGTGCAGGGCAACCTTGGAGGGGACATCCTGGCTGCCGGGCAGATGATCGACATCGGGGGCAGCGTCGCCGGCAGCATCCGGGCCGCAGGCCAGCAGATCGGCCTCCGGGGTACGGTGCTGCGCAATGCAAACATCGCCGGACAAAACTTGACGATCGCGCCTGCGGGCAGGATTGCGGGCAATGCCTATCTGGCCGGCCAGACGATCAGAATCGATGGCAAGGTGGACGGCTCGCTGATGGCAGGGGCGGCCACGGTCATGATCAGTGGCGAGATTGGCCGGGACGTGCAGGTGAGCGCGTCCAAAGTGGTAGTGCTGCCGGGCGCCAAGATCGGGGGCAACCTGACCTACACTTCACAGAATCCGGCTGAGATCTCTCCGGAAGCCCAGATCAAGGGCACGACCACTTACGTCCCATCGGTGCCCAAGCAGGCAAATCCTACAGCGGGCGCCCTGCTCTTGAAGGCGCTGCTCAGCCTGATCGCACTGTTGCTGGCGGCGCTGGTGATCGTGCTGCTACTGCCGCGCTGCGTCCGTAAGGTGGCCGCAACGGTGAGCGCCCAGCCATGGCTCTGCCTCGGACTCGGCTGTGCCGGACTGCTGGTGCCGCTGTTCCTGGCGATCATCCTGTTTGTCACCATAATCGGCAATATGCTGGCGTGGATAATCCTGGCCGGCTATCTCGCATTTTTAGCAGCCGCACTGCTCCTGGGGAAGATCTTGATCGGGTTTCTGATCGGAGGGTTGATCCTGCGGGCGGTGCAAAAGCGGGACCCGGTATCCGCCATCTGGTCGGTGCTGCTGGGAGCCGCCCTGCTCTGGCTGGTCTCGTATATCCCGTTTGTGGGCTGGCTGTTCACCCTATTTACCGTCCTCTTCACCCTGGGTGCGCTACTTTATCTGGCAGGCCACAGTTGGTTTACGCGGGATTCCGCTAAGGCAGCCGCACAGCCCGAGGCGCCGAACCCGACTGAGCAGCCCTTGGTATGAGGGACAGGGATGCCCGACTGAATTGACTGCAATGGAGAGTGCAACGCCGGAGCCGCAGGCACGATGACCGTATGCCAGGGGACCGCGTCAGGAGACGGTTCCCTGACATAGATCATTGGCCGGCGAAGCAAGAGATTTCACCGTCCAGCAGCAACCATAATGGCTCTTCGCCAACGGCAGACTCATTATATCGGTCGGGCCAACGCTCGCGCCAGTTCCGCCCCCCAAAGCCGCGCTCGCTCCAGCTCACCGTCGCGCAGTGGGCCGTACTGGCCATTGACGATGAAGCGCTTGGCCTTGGCGACCTGGCGGTATCCCGCTTTTTCCAGCCCGCGATCGATTGCCGCCGTGGCGCCTCCGGGCGACCACCAGATCCGCGTCTCAAATGCGGCCGAGCGGCCGTGCCCCTTGGGCAACTCCTTGAGCCACGAGCACATTGACGGGTGCGAGAGATCGGGCGCCGCCGGCGCCTTGCCCCGATTCGCGCCCAGGCTCTGGCGTATCCAATCGGAAGGAAGCTGGAAGGCGAGCACCGGAGCGCCGGCCACGATCAGATCGGCCTTCGACATCGCCGCCCCTGACGCCTCGGCGGTAGAAAGCGCTCGCGCCTCCGGCCCGATGCCTTCGGCGATGGCACGGGCGATGGCAGCAGTATTACCCCAGAGGGATTCATAAACGACGACAGCTTGCACGGTTTCCACCTCCTCAACAGTCCGCTGATTAATTATCTTCTTGGCCCAGGTAAGTAAACCTGCTACGATCGGGAATCTTACAGAAACTTAAACTATTTTTAAGATCAGTTCAATAAATAATAGCAAATTGCCATCGATAGTGGGATGCAAGGATGCAAGGGGACGTTCTTTTTGCTTCCACCCCCATCTACGGCATCGACTCCACGATCATCAACAAGACCAACGGCCTGCACATTGCCATGGCCAAAATTCTGACCAGCAAGTTGCAGGGCCACAAGATCGAGAGCAGCAGCGCCACTTTCGAGTGAGCGAAAAACACTGCGCCGGACTCATCCGGGATTGCCATCATCATACAAGCATCGTATCAGCAACATCGCCCTCCCGCTCGTCGACGACCTCTTTCAGGACATTGGTGCCGTTGATCGCCGAGGGAAAGCCGCAGTAGACACTCATCAGCAGCATGATCTCCCTGACCTCGGTGATGGTGATCCCGACGTTGAGCCCCGCATTGATGTGGAATTTCAGCTGCGGCCGGGCGTTGCCCAGAGCCGTCAGGGCGGCGATGGTGGCCATCTCCCGGTGCTTGATGTCCAGATTATCCCTGGTCGAGATGTCTGCCAGGCTACAGACGATCAGCCTGACCAGGTCCGGCGAGATATCGTCGTAGGCCTCCTTCAGCCTGGCCAGTTGCCTGGCGTCCAGCACGGCCAGCTGCCTCACACCGGCCTCATACCGGTCCGCCGGCAGCACCGCAGTCGCCGGCCCGGCTCCGGGGCTGTCTTCCAGGCCCTGGCGGCGGCGCTCCTGCAACACGCCCTGCAGGGCGTTCATACCATTGATGCTGGCGGGAAAGCCGGCATAGGCAGACATCTGCAGAATAATCTCCTGCACCTCGCTGATCGCGCACCCGACATTCAGGGCGGCATTGATATGCACCCGCAACTGGGGTTCGGCGGTGCCCATTGCCGTCAGGGCGGCGACAACGGCCACCTCCTTCGATTTCAACGCCAATCCGTCCCGGCAATAGATATCCCCGAAGACATACTCGACCATATACCTGCCCAGGTCCGGAAAGATAGCATTCAGACTGTTGCCCACCTCTTCACCGGCCCGACCGTCCACCTCGGCCAGTTTCTTCAAACCCCGCTCCAACCTGCTCTCCTGTTCCACCGCTCTTCGCCTCCATCTCGTTATAAATGACAATCTTGCCGGCCACATAATTCCTGACTTCCATCAAGGTCTCGATCTCATGCTCGATCGCACCGAGGTGCTCCTGCAAGATCTGCTTCCTGGCGACTGCCGTGCTGTCACCCAGCTGTCTCAGCCGGGCATACTCCGCCATCTTGCTGATCGGCATGCCGGTCGCCCGCAACCGGTTGACCACCTCCAGCCACTTCAGATCCGCCTCGGTGTAGATCCTTTTCCCCGCCGCATCTCTCCTGATATCCCTGATCAGCCCGATGCTCTCATAATATCTGAGCGTATGCGGTTTCAACCCGGTCAACCTGGCCACTGCGCCTATTTCCAGTTCCGCCATTGACATACCTCCTAACGATCACGAGCATAGCACTTAAAGCGCACTTTAAGTCAAGGGAAAATTCAGATCTGTGTAGTTAGCCGGCGCCTGACTTTTTATTAACATTTATGACAAGGAATTCTTGGATTGCTAGAGAACTCTTAAAATATGATTGGGACAGATTACCTTAGGAGGAAAAGAACATGAGCCTGGTGTTCCCCGACTTGGTTGAAAGCTTCCATGACCTGTATGCCTCCGGTATAGTCATCAGTTCGCTATTGGCAGGAGTCGATGCCAGTGACCGCTTCGCTCCCGGGGTGTTCGAAATTCTGGATACAGAGGTTGGAGAGTTTGCCTCAGATCACTGGACAGAAAAAGAGCTGATCTCGACTTTTGGAGCGTTGCCGCTCCCGGATAAATTTCCGAAAAAGGCCCTGTATGAAACATCAGCGGCAACCGCCGTGTTTCTCGCCCATGAGCAGACAGACTTCACGCTGGTGAACGAAGAGATCGCCCTCGAAGCCTTTGAAAGGGTGAAAGGCTTCATCGAAAAACGCGGGCTCGGTATATTGCTCCAGCTCTATAAGATCGTGTCAGCCTATGACAACATGAACGCTCTGGCCTATTATGGAAGGATTCCAGAGCGCAAATTCCTATCCGGCAGCTGGCACCGCCCCTGGATCGATTATGCCCTCAGCGATGAACTATTGATGGGTATCCTGACGGGATACTATCAGGTAATACTCGAAGGTGACCGGCGCCTTGTCGCCCTGACCAAACAGGGTCATGAAGCCTTCCAAAATATCGGCAAGATCTTAGAAAGCGCCGGTTATTTCACGAACAGGGCATCATTGCTTCATATATCCCATTTCAATCTGTTCAAAAATTATGAACAACTGGCAATAGAGATCTGGCCCGACAGTATCTCGGCAAGAAAGCGTCTGTTAAACTGGTCCGGAATTCAACCAGGAATGCAGGTGCTAGAGTTGGGTTGCGGAAGCGGTTCCTTCACCTTTGAAGACGGTCTGGCTGAAAGGGTGGGACCTGGCGGCCGGGTGATCGCCACCGATCCCTCTGCGGGCATGTTGGCCCGGGCGAAAGCCAAGCAGCTTGGAGAAAAATACCCGTGGGTTGATTTTATACAGGCAAGAGCAGAGTCCCTCCCGTTTGCCGATGATAGCTTTGACGCGGCATTGGGCGTGGCCTTTCTTCATTTCACCGATCCGGGGGCAGCCATCCGTGAAATGCAACGTGTGACCAGGCCGGGAGGAATATTGGCCAGCATGCACCCGCTTGTTTACAACTACGATGTTCCCTTTTTCAAAGAATGGTTTCATCCAGTCTTCGAGTTTGCCGCCAGGCACAAGGGCGCCCCTAAAAGTTTTCTTCAGTTTTCGGAGGCGCAACAGGCTTTTGAGCGGGCAGGAGCGGTCAATATAGAAGTGGAGAACTTTGATTTTCCCACCGTCTTCCACGACCCAGATAAAGTCATTCAACATTTCATCTATGGCATAGGCCTATTTGGGGATGAACTGGCGGAGTTGCCCTGGAAAGCACGCGAGGAATTGATTGAAGCGCTGAGAGAGACCGGTAAAAAAATTTGCCAGAAATACCCGGACGCAGAAAGAGTTATTCAAGAGCCGGCTCAGATGGTCAAGGGGCTGCCCACATAACGCATTCGGAAGGCTATGCCCGAGATTTTCTCATTCTCTTATTAGCGCCCTGGTAGCCACAAACAATCGTAATTTTATGCTGCACCCATCTAAACAGTTCCCTAAAAGTGGCTCTTTCAGCAACCGCCGTATCCCGTGCCAGAGTAAGTATCTCTTGAAAAGAATACCGCTCAAAAATGATGCTGGTCCTGTTCAGCCTCATCCTGTTGACCAGAGCGTCCCACTGCGCCGGCCCGGCCTTTTTGGCCATGGCCAGCCCCTCTCCCTCAGCATAGATCAGCAGCAGGGCCGGCTGCAGGTTGTTCATCCGGGCATACTTCCAGCAGACAGTCAAATTGCGCATCCACTGATATTCCGGACCCACAAACGGGCAGGGGCGATAATCCTCGTCTTTACTATAATCGAAAACATGCGGTATGGCATCCCAATAAAGAATACCCTTCCCGGTCAAAGCACAGCGCTCCGCTCTGCCATTGGCGCCATTCTGCTGCAAAACATAATTGCCATCACATTGCACTATCCCTTTGTTAGGTCCCACTCTAATCGGATGCACCTGTGAACATGTACCGCCGTCATTTTCGGTAAATTTGCACTCAAAGAAAATGAGCGCCTGCGGACTGCGGGCCACCACATCTACATGTGTCCGGTGAGGCTCCCCCAGATAATTGTTTTCTCTATCGATCCATTCCAATGCGATCGACCAGGGACCGCCGGCTGGCAACCCCATTTTGAGAGCCAACTGATCCATGATGCGATCACGATCATCTGACATTTTGATCGTGCCGAAAAGATCTATCGCCAATGCCTGCGAAGAATGAATCTTGTATGTGTCAATGCCGCCGCCCGGATTGCCGTGCCAGGGAAAGCTATGCCATCCATAGGCATCGATCGCCGGATGTGCCGCTTCGAATAAATTGGCCTTCAATTTTAAGATGGTGGCTTCATCCAATACTGCCGTTATAACTACCTCCCGCATCCATACTGGCCAGGCTGATCAGCATATAGTGTTTTCCCATTCAACTGATAACATGACAGCGATCGTCAATTCCGATCTGACCCACTTGATCAGTTTTAGTAAGCGTTCCGCTTTCAACCCGGTCAATCTGGCCACTGCGCTTATTTCCAAATCCGCTATCAGCATACCATCGATCACGAGCATAGAGCTAAACACACTTTCAGGCAAGGGAAATATTGAATTGATTTCGAACCGGGGATAGGCCTCAAATAAGCGATGATGATATTGATGACAGCTATATTGGCGGATTATCCCGGGTTATAACGACTATACTAACCTTAAAGAGGTCCTATCATCCTGAAATACCGATTAGGAGGTGGGAGAGATGTATAAATATGAAGTTATTATCTGCTGGAGCGATGACGACCAGGAATTCATAGCTGAAGTTCCAGAGTTGCCCGGGTGCGCCGCCGATGGTACGACTCATCACGAAGCGTTAACAAATGTCCAAGTGGTTATAGCAGAGTGGATAGAGGCAGCAGCCATGCTGTGAAGGGAAGTACCCAAGCCGAGGGGCAGACTGGCCTCAGATCGATTACTATAAACCTCTTCTAAAACTGATATTGATCCGGTCTAAGCTCATTTATAAATAAAACAGCGTGTGGGGAAAATCTCCATACACGCTGTTCTATAGACCTACAAAAGCTTGTTACTTTGTAGAGACGTTAAGCTCTTTCAAAAAGCTGAAGCAGGTTATTACGAATTGGTGTAAAAATTTTAGGTTCAAGAGTTCCCAAGTAAGCGTTTACTCGCTGAACATCTAACGCCCGTATCTGGTCCAACAAGGCAATTGATGCCTGGGACAGTCCTCCGCTTCCAGCAGGTAGATGTTGATACAGGCTTGGATTTTCCTTGGCCCACGGACCACTCTGCGTGGTCAATGGCACCACTATTACTACCGGGTAGCGTAGTGTCCCCTGGGGAATTACTACCACGACAACAGGTCTCTTTCCTTCTTGTTCGTGACCTTTTGGATCATTAAAGGGGAGGGCGGCCAGCACAATATCGCCAGGTTTTAGTACTTCGTTTGTCACACATCCTTGCCTCCCTCAATTATCAGGCCCATACCCGGCTGATAGCGCACAGGCTTTCCCTCGGGTGGCCCTTCTGGACCCCATTCATAAGGTGGGAGTTCAGCAAGATCGGCATCTAGCCATTCCTTGTTTTCATTATTGGCTTTGTGCAAGATAGACTCCAGAATTCTCTTTACTGCAGGAGTCGCTTTTTCCGGCAAGGCATCCACTAGATGGTGTAATTCATCCTTGGCCATGCTCAAATTAAACACATCCTTCTGGTAGCACTGATCTGGAACACGGCTATTTCATCGGTAGATTGTTATCTACTTCGTTGAAATTATACCATATCCTGTCAAATCAAGCTACTGAAAATATTACCTTGTCTTGCTACTCCTCAGAAGCCCTTCGATTAGATCATCGGACCATGCTTTCATAAAAACAAAAGCCGTGTGGTTGCTAACATCACAGCCACCCGCTTTTGTGCCAATTCTCCTGCTATTTAATAGGTCATTTCACATGCCATTCGTGGTCTAGGTACTCCAAAAGGGAACCCGTTAGGATTCCTACGTGATCTTTCTGCAGCAGCTCGGCAGGGGCTTGCGAAAAGATACGGACAAGAGCCACCTCACCGTGCTCGATTTTATCGGCAACTATAAACGCGCCCGCTACATCCCGGCGCTGTTGGCCGGGGACAAGGCACACAGTACTATTTGATGCTCATGCCGAAGCTCTTCGGCAGAAAGGCGTCTTTAAACTGGTTGTTGAAGAAATTGTCGGTCATGCCGGCGAGATAATCCAGCACCACCCGCTCCGGGGCATTGTGCTCCAGGTAGGCGGCGCTCATCGACCCGGCGAACCAGCGGTAGATCGAGGAGCCCCGGTCGCCGGAGCGCAGTTCCTGCAGGCAGCGGTCGAAGAGCTGCCGGAACATGTTGGCGATCTTGGCGTTCTGGGTCAGCTTCCTGGGGTCGTGATAGATGTATTGGTAATTGAAAGCGCGCAGCCTGGCCAGGGCATCGCGCACCGGCCGGGAGAACTGCAGGTATTCCTTCCCGTAACTGTTGTTGATCAGGTCCAGGACCAGGTTGTTGATGATCTCCCGGTTGGCGCCGCCCAGCACCTCCGTCACCTCGGCCGGCAGCTGCTCCCTGGTGATCAGCTGCACCGTGATGGCATCCTCGATGTCCCTCCCGATGTAGGCGATGATGTCCGAGATGCGCACCACGCAGCCTTCCAGGGTCATCGGCACCAGATGGCTGCCAAAATCCTTGACGCTCCCGCACCGGGTGTATTCCTCCAGGAACTGTGCGGCGGACTTATGATAATCGGGCCGGTAGATATCAGCCAGGGCCTCGCCGTTATGGCACAGAATACCGTCCAGGACCTGCAGCGTCAGGTTCAGGCCGCAGCCCTGCTGCTCCAGTTCCATCATGCAGCGGACGCTCTGAGCGTTGTGGGTGAAATACCCCTGGCCATGGGCCTCGCTGATGCCATTGAGGAAGGACTCCCCATCGTGCCCGTAGGGCACGTGCCCCAGGTCGTGCCCCAGCGCTATCGCCTCGATCAGGTCCTCGTTAAGCCGCAGAAACCGGCCGATCGTCCGGGCGATCTTGGAGACAAACTGCACGTGCAGCACCCGGTGCGTGATGTGGTCGTTCTCGAAGAGGGAGAAGACCTGGGTCTTGTCGATATAGCGCGTGTAGGCAAGAGAGTGCATGATCCGGTCGCCGTCATGAAAGAAGGCGGGCCTGACATTGCTCCGGTCCTCCAGTTCCTCAGGAAACATCCTGACCGCCTGGCTGCTCCTGCAGGCATACTTGGAGAGCGATTGTTCTTCTCTCTCAGCATTACTGTTAATAATCTCGCTGCTGATGGCTTCGTCCAAGAAAATCATAGAGCCAGCTCCTGTTTCTATTACGTAATTTCAATGAGCTGAGTGATCATTTATATCGTACCTCATCGCCGGTAACTCCGGCAGCAGTGGCTGCGGTCATTTCCCGCGCCAGGCCTACCGCCTGTTCCTTACTCCCTTCGCCAGCAAGCAGCTCCATGATCTTAGAGCGCGAGAAGCGCCATTCCCTGCCTGAAGAGCAAGCTCACCGAAGCTGCTTGATACAAAATAACACGGAGGAGGATTAACTTATATTTTCAAATTCGTGTTCTTGACATGGGGGGCACTATAACCGGAACCGGAAAACGAGGACCGCCGCCTCGATCACCGATGTCCTATCGCGGGGCGGATAGGCCACCAACGTTCTATTCCTGGCCGACAGAACAGCCCTGGTCGCCCAGGGCAAAGATAATTTCAAGAAGCACCTCCCTGATTTTTCACTCTGCAATCTCTTGCTCAACAAGGATTAGAAAAACGCCAGAATCGTATTTTCAACCTACCCCACCATCCTCAACGCCATCGATGAGCTAAAGACCGAAGACAGCAACAAGTTCTTCACCCCGGCGCATTTCGATCTGATCATCGTGGACGAGGCCCACCGCAGCATATTCAAAAAATACCGGGCGATATTCGAATACTTCGATGCCTGCCTGGTGGGGCTCACCGCCACTCCCAAAGAAGAGGTGGATCATAAAGGCACGGTTTAATAGGGAAACTTATTGAACCATACCCCAAACCGGTACGGAAAAGCAAGAGATAGGCGTTGTCCCACAAGGGATAGCGCCTATCTCTTTTTCTATACGAATTTATAATCAATATTCTGTCCGCTTGTTGTTATGAAATTATTCAGAGCGGTTTCAATAATGCATCGGTCAAAACCATCAGGTAGATGAATGTATAAATCTTCTTTAGCGCGGCTACAGGCAACATAATACATGCGGGTAAATTCTTGCGCCGCATCTTCAGCTAACACCTGTGGATTTTGGAACATTCTATTAAGAGTGATATTATCTCTGTCGCTTCGTGAGTTCGGAGTTAAACTGACAACTACCTTTTCCCATTCAAGCCCCTTGGCTTGATGAACAGTCATATATCTGCTGCTTGCTGAGAAAACCTCAGTAAATAGCTTATATGATGTTTGCCAATTTAGCCCGTTTACATTACTTTTCAAATCATCTCGGTCAGCTTCGTCAAATACGGAGATTTTAAAGTCCGCACCTAAAACGTTGATAATCTCTAAAAATTGCGGGTCAGCAATTTTAGAGTTGAAATCATCAATAACATTTATCGTGGTTTTATTAGTTGTAGAATCTGAAAGATCTTCAAAAATGCAAGTTGAGAGCCCCTTGATGTGGGATATTAACTTCGGTGTTATCAATTTTGGCTCGATAGACCTGTAATACGAGAAAGACCTCAAAACATCAATAAACGAGCCGGTACGAAATCCATTCCATAAACTAAAAACAAACTTGAATGCTCTGACCCAAGCCACAAAGCTGTGTTCTTCTATATCACGCCGAATGTCAATCGGTGAGGTAAAATAACTGTTGTAAATTCTACTAAGGTATTGAATCTGAGGTTGCGTCACCCCGCTTATATACGCAAATGCAGCTGCCCATGTTCTTGTTAACACCACACCGCCATCGGAAACAATTTGTGCGATACGGCTCATTTCTATATCACCGCTACCCATTATGAAATGAACCCTTTTGGATTCTTTTTGTTGCTTGATGGCTTCATCGGCATATGGTCTTATGCTGATTTGCGATACATTTGTGTCTGATTGCCGCAGATAATTGCAAAAGTTCACAATGTTAGCTGTAGACCGTCTATTTCCGTTAATTATATATTCAACGAGTTCACTGTCACTGTCTAATGCGAATCCTGCAAATTGCGATGGTTTTGCGCCTTGAAAACTATAAATGGATTGTGCTAAATCACCGATGATGCCAACCACTGTGGATTTTTCACCAATCATTTTAATTAGTTTTGTCTGCAGTGGGTTCGTGTCCTGAAACTCATCAACAAAAACGAAAGGAAATCTGACCCTTGTGGCATAAAGAGCCGTATGGTTTTTTTCAAGAATTCGATATCCAAAATATAGTATTTCATTGTGTATTAGCTTTCTAACAACTGACCAGACATACTCTTTTATTGGCAAAATATGCTGTTCAGCTATTCTGGATGAAGCGTTAAATCTTTTTTTCATGCATCTTGCGGAAAATTCCCTGGGGTCACTATTGAAGGCATCGATATCGACGCTGATATCGCCCATGATTTTTTTGCTGTAATCGAGCTTATTTCCTTCAGACGTGATATCGATAATGTACTGAAACATTTCATCTTTATCGACGCCGTGTAATATTCCCAAGCCTTCTACTTGCGAAGTGATTTGACCTTTTTCCCTTACAGTAATTCCGAAATCGTCTTGCATTATCTGCCGCAAATCCTGTTGGAAAGGTTTGATGATATGCTCAATAATAAAACCGTGAATTGTATACGCTTCCACGGAATCGGCATATCTATCTAAACGATGCTTTATTTCATCAACCGCAGCGTTCGTATAAGTTATGCATAACACCTTTCGCTGACAGCTCTGTGCCACCAGAGGATAAGTTGTTACAATATGCTTTACGTTTTCTACCAAAAAGTGCGTTTTGCCTGCGCCTGGACCCGCATATATTTTGGCGTGTTTGCCGAGTTGCTCATCTGTGAAAATGTCTCCAGAGGTTATTTCAACAGCCATATCAACCCCTCCTCAATGTACTTTGGCACAATGAGATTTTCAGATAGACTATCATCCGTAAGGATATCCAGTGCCGTATCACCTTTTTGATTTTCTGCATAGTGAAGAAACAATTCGGCAAAAAACAAATGTTTATACTCTTTTTCATGTGCATTATCTAAGGCAATTACGGTATTGAATTCTCCCAACAGCTTTATGATGAACGGTTGGGAACGTCCATCTATCTCTTTTTGCTTTTCGGAATCATTCCACGCCTCATAATCAAACCCATATTTTTCAGCAAAAGAAGAAACACTACTGCTTGCCACAAGCTCGAATAATGCCGTTGCTACAGCGGTATTATCTGAGTTTGAGAGGAATAGCTCATCCTCAAATGTACGTCCTCCGAGAGTTTGCGTCTGAATGCTAAAGTTGTCTATTGGGAAGCGTTGCTTTAAATCCTCAACGTGAGAAGTTGTGCCATTTTCATACTCCGAATAACCTTGTATAGCATCGTTGTGCCGCCATTTAAAATCTTTGTCGGTGATGCACAGCACCTTTTTGTTTACTGCGTTGCCGTTGAAAAGTTCAACGAAGTGACCAAAATGCTTACCCCCAATCTCAACGATTGAAATATGTTCATCCTCATAGGGACAACCGCATTTTTCCATAAAAAACGGCAACAGCAATTTCTCAGCAATACCCTCGACCAGTACCACTTTGTCTGCAAAAAGCATGTCAGAGCGGGTAACATCAAGAAACTTCGTTAGATGTGCTTTCGCATCTTTTTTTTCGGCAAAATGAATGGCCAGACTTTGCTGTTTGCAGTCAGATTGACCATTCATACGTTCATAGGAGAGCATATACATATTGTCGATACCGGCAACCGCAGAAATATTACTTGAGTGTGTGGTTACAAAAATCTGCTGATTTAGTTTATCTGTTTCGTCCAGTGTGCGCAAATATTTAAAAAGTTTATATTGCATTGCAGGGTGCAAATGCGCCTCTGGTTCTTCAAGACACAGAATGCGGAAATCTCGACCCTTATGGATTTCGGTTAGTTTGACAAGCATGTATATACTGATTAAGTTGTTATATCCTAACCCATTATAATCCAATGGGACAATATAATCCGCATCAGTGTCTCGCACTTCAGTAACATAAGCGTCTCCAACTGAAATATTTGGGCGTAGGTCATGGGATATTGAAACATTACCACGAGCAAGACCTATATCGTTGTTTTCATTCTTAAAAAGTTGTGAAAGCCTGTCAAGTGCAGGTTGCAGGAGGCTTTTCATTTCTGTTGAGATGTTTGCCCTCAACTGTTCTAATGCCGTAATATTGCTTTGATCTTTGGCAAAAGCATCTATCTCACGGCGTGTTTCTTTACTGACAGCTTCACCCGTTCTTTCGGCACCAATAAATCGAATATCAAATATTCCCATAGCGTCTTTTTTGTCCGCTGCTGTGTCGGCTGCTCCGTTATAATATGACCATGAATAGCGAGAAATGAAGGATTTTAAAACGGTCATAAATCCAGTAAAATCGGTAACGTTTTCAACGGAACTTTTATAATCGCCAAGTGCTTTAACGTCAAGTGAACATACCGCTTTTATAACTGCGGTAACATCATACTGATAGACTCCGTTTTCTTCAGATAAAGTTTCGTTCAACTTGTCCATTCCTAAGAATGGCAATAGTCGAATAATGCTTTCATCTTCCGTGTCACTCTCTGATATCAGATGGCGAATAGTGTATGTAATCTCTATTTTGGGGGCCTCATCACGGTATTTATCTGCAAACCCCAGCAAATCATTTTTATTAAAATCATCAACAGATATAGAGGGGTCTTTCAGGAGTCCGATAGCGTAGAGCAATCCAGTTTTGCCAGAGTTATTTGCACCGATGACAACATTCAGCCCTTTCTGAAATTCCATAGAGAAATTCTGAAAACACCGATAGTTTTTGATGATAATTTTCTTAAGATACATATTATCCCCCCCCCGCATTAAAAGCCCTCTATTTTATTTCATCATAATACATTACCTGCTGAATTCTCTGTAGAGTAGCTGAGATATTGTTGCGTTTTAATTCGCATTCCCATATACGAACGACAGTCCATCCTCGTGCTTGAAACAACGATGAAATTTCATGGTCATGCCGGATATTACATTCGCGCTTTCTACTCCAGTATTCTTCATTTTCTTTTGGCCGCGTATTACGGCAATCGTGACCGTGCCAAAAACAACCATCGACAAATATAGCAATTTTACTATCTAAAAACACAAAATCTGGATGCCCTTTTACAGGATAATTACGCTTCCACCCGGTAATGCCGTTTTCGTGAAATAACGAAATTAGTCGTTTTTCCGTTGATTTATTTCCTTTAGAACGCACTTTCTGCATTACAGCAGAGCGGGTTGCTTTATCGTAAACATCGGCCACTATAGATCACCTCTGTTCAGCACCGGCGCCACCAAAAGGATGAATCAACAGGTAACGACCTTCGATTACTTCGTGCATTATGACGTCTATATCTCCAACTATTTCAACATATTCAAGCAATTTGTTAACGAGGATAAGGAAACCCTCCATATCTTCAGGCGTAAAGGGGCAGTGGGTATAATCGTAAGAATTGAATTTCATCCAACAGTTTTTTATTACCTCATAGCCGGAAATGTTTATTCTCTGCGCATCAAGCGGGCAGGTCACAATGATATTACGGTTGCCATCCGAAAAAGTAATCGTTTCGTTTTCCTCATCGAACGGTTGAGTATTCTTTGTCCACATAAGATGGAAATCTGGTGGCACATGCGCCTTTATCGCATCAAAGTCATATCCTGCGAGGTTTTCGGGTATATGATCGCGCTTCTCCAAATCAGCGACTCTTCGCCCGAGTTCTACCAAACGGCGAAAAGCATCGGCGTCGTTCACTACAGGAATTCTTGGTCGTAGATCGGTGCGTCCTGTGATATACAATGCGCCCTCAAATTCGTCGAGATAAACCTGCGAGCATAAAATGGCGAACGTGTAAAATACCATTTCAGTTGCAGCGTTGTCATCATCCGCGTCCAAGAGCGCAGTCAGCCGCGCACGCAACCCGTCGTGGATATTATTGACCGGGACGAACATGCCGCTCCGCTTTACAGGATAACGATTTAGGTATATGAACGAATTTCCGCGTCTGCAAAGGTCGTTATCAGGATAATACCAGCAGAAGGAGGCAAACTGTTTTAGCACGTCCTTCTGGTCTTTTGGCGAATGAGATAAAGCAAATCCGACCGTGCCTTCGGTAGAGAACGCCGCGGCTATTTCAGGGCGACGTCTTGTTCCCCCTCCACCTACGCTGGCAAATTTATGCAAAAGTTCTTGCCACAGGAATGCTTTTACAGGAAGGAAAGGACGAAAGGCATAATCAACAATATTTCTATCCAGCAGTGCGTCGACTGCGGTAGCGTTGCCATGATCGTTCAGTTCCTGCGCGAAGGCACAAGTCTCTACATTTTTTGGCGGCTTATCTTGTGCAGATAACCACCCCTGCGCCGCAGGAATTCCTTGCTGCATAATCTCCCGGCTTCGCCTCTTCAACATCGCAGGCTTCATATGCGTAAAAAGGCTTGATGGTGCGAGCTTTACGCCCGAACAATGGTTCTTAAAAATCGCGTTCTGTTCAGCTTCGCCGCTGACTGGCCAGTAGGACGCATAAAGCTCCTTGTTGAAAGGTATTGAAGGTCGAAAGATATAGTTCACCGTATCTACAGTGTGGCGTGCGAACTCACCAAGTAATGTGTTCGCATTTTGTCCAAGCCAACTCGTTTTATCTGACTTTGCAAGATGGGAGATATCATAATACATATACTCAGTCATGCCTACCGCTTCGCCAAATCGCCTTGCTGCAATCAAAATTGCTCGACCTTGCTGCGTCTTGAACATACTGTCGGAGCGAACGCCGGCGCGAGCATCCGCATCAACAGAAATAATCCAAGCAGAAGAAAAATGTTCGACGATATACTTGCGCGCATATCTATACGACTCTGCTTCGAGGAATGTCGCCGGGACGATATATGCCAAAATAGAATGATTCTCGGAAAGCCGCAGTTTTTCGCATCCCCAACGTAGAAACTGAAGATGAGGATTATTGATTTGTTTTTGCGTATTCTGCCGAGCATGACGGTTTGCAGCAGGAGGTCGAAAATCTTCCATTAAGGCAAGTATTCTTGTGAAATCTTCGCCGGTATTTGTTTTGGAAGAGTCAGAAGACGGAGGATTGCCGATTACGAGAGTAATTGTTCGCGATGAGATTTCACATGCGCGGTTTAGTTCAAATCCCTCGACGGTGTCCGTGTCTACGGCATCGCCGAAGACGGCATTACTTAGCGCGTTTGCGAGAAGCAGCTCGTTATTTGAACGCCAACCTTCAATTTCACGACTGAGCGCCGCCATTCGATAATTAGCAAGCATATATGGCGCAGGCAGAATCTCGATGCCGCATAAAGTATATACCCCGCGCTCGGTATCATTTTGCCTAATTCGTTCGAGAAATGAACCCGTTCCACAACAAGGGTCTATTAGAATATTTCCATCGGCGAAAATGCCAACCCCATTGAAGGTTTCGCGTGCGACAGCCTCTGTAAGACGAACAATGCAATCGGCAAGTTCGCTCGGTGTGTAATATGCGCCATAATCAAAACGAGATCGCGGATCGAATTTTGAGAGGAAAAGTTCAAATAGCTTGTGGTAATCCGGAGTTCGTCTTTGTTGGTCGGTCACATGCACGAATGATAAAAAACCGATACACTCATCTGCCCAGTTCAGAATAAAGCTGTCTTCGTCCCCATGGTCAATTATGTAGTGGATAATCATGAGGAACGGGCGTAACGCTTGGTCTTCTTCGATGTCTCGTGCGAGGTATTCTCGGATTTTCCGTTCTTTCTCAGTTGGTGAATCTGTGTCAGTACACTCGACACGGTGGGCGTACAATAGCGTGAACATTATCACCTGTGCGGCAAAATCTGCGAAAACTTTGTCCCCCCGCATAGCTGGGTCGTTGTGGTTATATGTTAGCTGGCGAAGCTCGCTTAACAGGATAATAGCATGTTCTTCAGTCGTATTCATGGCCTCCTCAAGAGGAATATTTGAGAAAGCCAGTATCCCATCCGAAAGTAAACGAGTTCGCAGTGCGACGAGTTCCACCAGACTCCCTTCGTCGCAATATTGCGGCGTGGGTTCTGCCAAGAATCTACGCATCATAATTTCAAATTGCGGATTAACATTAAGGCGTGACCAGTCGCCATTTGTCATATGCGTCTTATCGACAAGTGCAATCACGCGCGGTGGATCGGCTTCATCAAAAGAGTATACAAAGTCGATTCCATCCGTGATTATCAATTTATGTCCGAGAGAGAGGTAACGGTTAAACTGCGCCGTGTGCGGAGTAATATCAAAGGCTCCTGGCGAATAACCCTTGCCTTCGATGTATCCGTAAACGCCGAGCGTATCTCTGTGGTGGAAACGCCAGTCAGGACGTCCCATGCGCTGTTGATTGCGTGGTTCAAAGACAACTACGACATTTGTACCATTTAGTTCATTTGCGAGATTTTCAAACATTGCGTGGAGCGGCGGACGGAAAGACAACTCTGGAGTATGCTGGCCGCCCGCGATAGCGTCTCGGTACGCTTGTTGGAAACTCTGCAAATAACGTTTGACAATTGGTTCAATCGGCATTCCGAACCGCTCCTCTCTCTAAATAATACGCAATGATACTTTTGCCGATGGCTTTTGCCAACTTCGGCGGTACAGCATTTCCGATTTGCCGCGCGATTTCAATTTTCGATCCTATGAAAGAAAAATCGGCGGGGAATGTCTGAAGTAGTGCCCCCTCAAGCAGTGAAATGCTACGTGGCTGTTCTGGATGTCCAAATAAACCTCGAGTGAAGCTGTCGAACCGCGCTGTTATCGTCGGAGCTACGTCGTCCCACGCCATTCTACCATAAACGTTTCGGTGCCCGATAATCGCACTATCAATACGATGGCAATCAGCTAAGAGTTCTTCGGGCAGGAAGTCACGCCCTTGTCCTTGAGCTAATGTGTTAATGCGCCGAATGTTTTTCTCAGACAATCGGTCACGCCGATGAAGCGGGTAGTTAGGGTGCGGTTTTCCATCCTCGGGAGGCAGAGGCAAGAATTCTATCGTATCACGAACAGTACGCCTTTCCTCGGAAGGTTTTGGGAATTCATATGACGAGCCAATATCAACCCGTTCGCCAACAAGAATTATGCGCTTTCGTCTTTGTGGCACGCCGTAGTCTTCCGCATCAATCAGTTGCTTATGAATATGATATCCGATAGATTCTGTTTTTCTTATTAACTCATCGAGAATTGCTTTGCCGCGTTTGCCTTGAATCCCCAAAACATTTTCCATTAAAAAAAATAACGGACGAACTTCATTAATCAGTTCTCCATAGAGGAGGACGAGTTCGTTCCGTCTGTCGGCATCCTCACCAATTCGCTGTATAGAGAAACCTTGGCACGGAGGCCCTCCTGTCAGCAGAAATAGTTCTCCTTGCTTTAACCCAATCTTTTCAAGAAGCCGTCCTCCGAGCATATTTTTTATGTCCTCGCTTACTGCGGGATGTTTGAAATATTTCGGATTATTTTTAATTGTCTCAATGCATTTGCTATCAACATCAAAACTAAACAGTACATCTAAACCTGCAGAGGAAAGCCCTAAAGACAGACCACCCGCGCCACAGAAACTATCAACACAAGTAAAGCGCATACTCAAGCACGCCTCCTTGTCTTTATTCCAGCAATAACGCTTGAATATGAATTACTCACGGGCATATCAACGCTATGAACGCCTGCCTCCAGTTGATATTGAGAAGGCTCGCAAGATAGAAGCTCAATTAAAATATTAACCGCTATTCCGCAAGATAATAGCGGCGGCACAGCTTCGCCTATCTGCCGATAAATGTCGTCAGACTTACCCTCGAAAGAGAAACCATCAGGGAAGCCTTGGAGTCGAGCGGCTTCTCTTGCTGTAAGACCTCGATCTTGAACAGGGTGCGTATATCGACCGCTTGCCGGATTTCGCGCATAATGAGTTATAGTTATTGCTGGTTTATCCCAACTAAGTCTTCCATAAACGTCATAAAAACCTTTAACACGAGACAAACACTCGGGTCCAACTCCTTCGGGCAGATTGCCACCATCATGAGGAACCTGCTTAATTACTTCAATAGTACTTAGCTTATGCGCAACAGCCTTATGTAATAAGTCGTATGGGTCAGATTCCCCAGCGGCAATTGGACGCAGAGAAGCAATTGCATCCCTTACAGTTTTATATTCGCTTGGAAAATAAATACCTTCTGGTAATAAAAAGTCTTTCTGCATCCCAATTATTACAGAACGAAAGCGTTCTTGCGGCACGCCAAATTCAGCAGCGTTATATATGTTTTGCTTAACGATATAACCTGCATCATAAAAAGCGGCTTGTGCCTTACTGAAGTATTTCCTATACCTACCAGACAGAAATTCCGGTACGTTTTCCATTACAAAGACAGTTGGTTTTATTTCTGTAACAATCTTTGAAAAAGCAACTACCAAGCTATTTCTATTGTCATCTTCGTAATTCCACTTTTTCTTCCTGTGAGAAGAAAATCCTTGGCATGGCGCACAACCGATTAATATGGTTGGTAAAGCAGGATTAAAATTAATACTTTTCAAAAACTCCTGAATACTATTAGCCGATTCGGAAATTTTAATAATATCTTTACATAATATAGGCGTTCCGAAATTTTTACTATATGTAGCGGCAGATACGGGGTCAATATCACACCCTCCCAAAAAACGAAAAACTGGAAATATGCTATTTATCACAGCAAACCCGAGCGAAGTGCCCCCGGCTCCGCTAAAAAAATCTAAAATCTGGATCGGATTTGACAGAGTTGAACCACCAAAAGGCATAAATCTATTCATCGCTTCTTTACTTTCTATGAAAAGAGAGCGCTTATAATCTCTATAATTATCACTTCCAAAAGGATATGATGTTGCAATTTTAAGCATTTGTGTTAATGCCTTCATGCCAACACCTCCTAAAAATCAAATACTAAAAACTTATAAACATATTATATCGAACGTTTGTTCTGTAGTCAATGTATAATTTACCCGTTTTCCGCACTAAGCCTAATTTAATATAGAGCTTCGAACCAGCACCGATTTTTTAAACCGGGTCAGGCGGTCCTAATTTTAAAACTTCCATCACCTGAATGGCCTGGCTGGAGACATTGCCGATCTGCCGCACTGTCTGGCCCCGGAAGGTAAGGGTAATAATAGTCGGCAACCGGAAGACGTCAAGAGCATCTCTCCCTGATGTGGCAAGTTTGTTGCGCTGGCAGATCCACTCAAGCAGCGAGTAGACTAAAAGCGCCAGAATATTGACCAGGATCAGCGACTTGATGCGCTCCTCCGACTGCAAGAAGATCGGCCTGATCTTCAAATTGCTTTTCAGCGCCCGGAAGCGGCTCTCGATCTGGTGGCGGGACTTATAGAGCTCCAGCAGTTGATCGGCATCATAGTCTTTCTTGCCCAGGTTGGTGACCAGCATGTACTTGCCCAGAAGACGGTTTTCTTCTTGCATGGCCACCTCGTCATATTCCCAGGTGAGTGTGAGTTCACCGTCATTGCCTTCAAGATGGATATTGAGTAGGCGGCGCAGATCGGCATGCTGGCTGAATGCCTTTTCAATCTGATCGCTAACGTACTTTTTATCTTTGAACTTGCGGCTGTTGAGCTGTTTAGTCGCAATGTCCCGCAGTCTTTGTTCTATGCCGCCCAGTTGCCTGGTCAGGGTTTTCTGCTGCAGCCGGAAAAGATCCTCGCTTTTTACGATTAATGTCCGTATCTGGTAGTCCTTGCCTTCATGGGTGAAGGAATAATGTTCTATCTCCACTCCGGTGTAGCCGCTCTTGCCCTTGGATGTGGTGTACCGCAAGGGGGTAAAGAGATTATTGGGAATGCTCAGGATATACTCTCTTTCACTGGCGCATGAAGGACCGAGGAACGATATCTTCTTGTCGAGTAACGTGACCATGTTGGCCTTGGTGAACATCGCCCGGTCGCTAATCACGACCAGATCCTTGCTTTTCAGCTTGTCCTTAATCTTATCCAGGTTCTTGACCGCCTCTATCCTGTCTGAGGCATTGCCCGGGAGGATGAGATGCGAAAGCGGTATTCATCCCTCGGCCGTGATGTTGAGTTCCACGACCACCTGTTTCTTGTCTTTTTTCTGGTCCCTGCTGTAGCCCAGCGTGATCAGATTGCTCGCATCATAATTACCTTCGAAATAGAAGAAAGTGGTGTCCCAGTGCACGAGTTTCGGATCGATATTGAAGTGGGACAGGGCTTTCAGCACAATGATGTCTTCGATGTCGGATGTGTATTCCGAAATGGCATCGAGAGCCCTGCCGACCCGGTCGTCGTTCAACTTATCTGACGGTATGCCATAAACGGCTTCAACACAGCGCTCGTGCGCCCAGTACTCGATATCAACCAGGGGGCAGGGAGCATCCAAGCGGTTGATGATCAGTTGTTCCAACACCTGGCCGTGGGTAAGGCCGCCGGCAATGTCTCTTTGCATGGGTACTACCACGTCCACCGCTTCTCTGAGACCGAGCTTTTCTAAAAGCGGCTTGAGCAGGTAGAGCGAACCGATCACTTTGGTTTCATCCAATCTGATATCCGGCAGGCTGGGGCTGCTTCCAAAAGGGCGTCCATTAAAATAGCTTCTTTTGGTTCTTCTCTGGTCTGGCATGCGAACACCTCATAACTTATTATTTACCAAAGTATGGTATTCGCGCCTTGCCCGGTGAATTCCTCCTTGTTTCATGGTGAAATTAAAATATTTTTAGTACGGAAGTCGGGAAATTTATTGTTACATAGCACTTTTGCCACTCTTAATCCATTCGTCAATTTCAGATAGCTTGAACTTCCATAGCTTTCCGATTCTATGAGCAGAGATCGCCTCTTTTTTTATCCAGTTGCGAACTGTATCTTTATTTACGCCAATATGTTCGGCTACTTCTTCAAGGCTTGACCATTTCTCCGCGTCAGCTCCCATTAACATCTCTCCTTTCTGGGTTGGTTTCTAATAAAATACAATACGATTTATTAGTGGCAATTCCTTCTGTTCCAAGAATATTTCATAGATTAAAAACATCGATAAAAAATAAATGTCGATAATTATGATGTCCGCATCACGTCGAATAAAAATACTTACTTGACCTCCGACGCCTGGAATACCACATCCTCTAGGCGCTCGTTATTCTGGGCGGCACTCTTTTTACGAATCACTTCCTCGAATTTGAGATAATCGTTATCGTTGCTACCGATAACGCCGGAACGCACCTTGAGCATATAGATAAAATTGAAAAAGTTCATAATGAAGGTCTACTTGCGATCGAATAGGTAGATGCGTTGGGCGCAACGAGTCCTTAAACTCTCAAATAGCGGGCAGATATTCCAAGGAGATCGAAGCCTCATAATAATATTTCTCTCTGGTTTCTTTGAAAACATAAGCTTTTCCGAAATATTAAGCTTAGATAATGCCCCTTTCAAGGCATTTTTCTTGCGGTCACCCACATCCCTACCGACGTGAAGTACAGCCCAACCTCACGCACCGGCTCCTGCACCACGCTCTCCCATGCCCTGCGGTACAACTCCAGTTGCGGTGTGTAGTAGCTCACGAGTTCGGCTAATTGCCTCTCGCCGCTCACGGTGTCAGTCTTGTAATCGACTATCACCCAGCCGTCGGCTTCCTTGAAAACCAGGTCGATGGTGCCGGAGAGGATGGTGTCGTCGCTTCCATCTGCCGGCTGTTCGCTCTTGGTGGTTGTGTAGAAAGGCACTTCCGGGTAATATTGGCCGCTTTTAATAGCCCGCTTCCAGAGAGAGGATTCTAGCACATTTGTAACTTCTTGCACTGCCGGGGCCACCTCTTCGGGGCGCCGCCCCTCCTCTTCCAGAATCTTGGCTGCCAGTGTTTCCAGGTTTGATGACAGTCCTCTGGCGCAGGCATTGAGCAGGCGGTGGATCACGTTGCCCCAGGACTGGCCGCGTCCGGTGGCCACCCTGGACGGCGCCGACTCTTTCTCCTTGACGAGGGAGGTGACCTGGGCGCGGCTGTAGCTAGCGTTGCTGACGGCGTTCCAGGCGGCCTGAATGTCCGCCTTGGCCTGTTTAAAATCACTGGCGCTCAGCGCGATCCCTTCCGCGACGCAGGCAGCTTCACTGTCTTCACTGCCAGCATCCAACCCGGGAATGTCGGCCAGATAGGGATCGAAGGGGTGCCAGGGATTGATCTCCGGCTTGCCCTCGTAGGTGCTGACCACCAGCAGATCCCGCGCCCTGGTGGCGGCCACGTAGAGGAGGCGGCTCTCCTCGGCGTCCAGGTACTGCCGCTCGGTCTCGCAGCAGGCCTCCCAGCCGGTTGGCTGGCCGAGCGCCTCGCTGGCGTATCCCTTTCGCTTCTCGATCACGAAATAGCCGCGGGGCGTGCCACCGGTGCGGCAGATATGCACCGCCGGCGCATGGGCGGCGTTTTTCGCCGGGTTGGCCAGGAACACCACCGGGGCTTCCAGCCCCTTGGCCTTGTGCAGGTTCATGATCCGCACGCAGCCGCTCTCCCGGGGGGCGATGTTGATCTCTTCCTCTATCCCCGCTCCCTCCATCATACCTGCAAGGCGCTCCACCAGTCCGGCCAGGGTGGTGACGCCGCTGCGCCCGGCAGCAGCCAGCAACTCCAGGCACTGCACCAGCCGGCCGGCCCGGCTGCGGCCCAGCTCCCCGGTGAGAGCGGCGGGCACACTGCCCAGTTCGGCCATGATAGCTTCCAGGGCGGCGCTGACCGGCAGGTCCTGCGTCCATTGCCGGAAGCGCCTCAACTGCTCGAAGGCCCAGTCGAACGCCTCCCTATCCCCCGCCTCCAGCTGGTCCGGTATGGCCTCATAGATACGGAAGTGGCCGCCGGCCTGCCTGAACCGGTAGAGCTGGCTGTCGCTGATTCCGAACAGGCTGCCTCTCAGCACCGCCACCAGCCTGACCGGGTCGCCTGGATCGAGCAGCGCCCGCAGCAGCTTCAATAGGTCGAGCAGCTCGGGCGACTGGGTGAAGCCCTCTCCGCCGGTGATCTGGTAGGGAATGCGGCGGCTTTCCAGCGCCCGAGCATAGAGGTCCATGTTCGCCTTGTAGCGCGTCAGGATCAGAAAGTCCCCCGGCCCGGGCTGTTCGGTCAGTCCGGCCCGGCGCTCCTCCTCCGTCCTGGACAGTGGCAGGCCACCCACCAGCGCCCGGGAGATCCAGCCAGCGATCCTATCGGCATCGGCCCTGCCGATCTCCTCGGCTTTATGATACTTGATCTTCGGGATGGAGATCACCCGCAGCCCGCAGTGGTGGTCGTCATCGGCCACTCTCACCGTGTCCAGCCCCTCGAAGGCGGCCTGGAACCTGGTCCCGCCGCCGGTCAGCAGTGTCTGGAAAACCGGGTTCGCCCACTCTCCCAGGGCGTCCACGGAGCGGAAGTTGGTGGTCAGGCGCAGCACGGCGCCGGCGGCGGCGGCGATCAGCCGCTTGACCTCGTTGTAGGTGTCGATGTCGGCCCGGCGGAAGCGGTAGATCGACTGCTGGGGATCACCCACCACGAACAGGGCGCCCGGCCTTGGCCGGAGCCTGCGCCAGTCCTGCTCGTGACGGTCCTGCCCGGTGAGGTAGAACATGATCTCCGCCTGGATCGGGTCGGTGTCCTGGAACTCGTCCACCAATAGATGGGTGTAGCGGTCCTGGAAGTAGGCACGCACCTCGGGGTTCCGCTTCAGCAAGCTGGCGGTGTTCATCAGGAGGTCCTGGTAGTTGAGCCTGGACTGCTCCCGCTTCAATTCTTCATAATGGGCGATGGCCGGCAGCACAAAGTCGATCAGGTGGGCATGCCGGTGCTCGCGCCATTGCCTGAGGGCGGGAACAAGGTGACTGCTCCTGAAGGTCTCAAACCGCTCCTTGGCCTGCCTCGCCTCTTCGGGGCTGCGCCAGCGGTTCTGCGTGATCTGCCCCGCCCGGTCCAGGTCGGCCAACAGCCTCAGCAGCATGATGTCATCATCCAGATTGTATATCCTGCGCCTCTGGAGGGCCGTTCTGAGCAGCTCCTGCAGGCCGTCCCAGCCGTGCCCGGGCGCCTCTGCCAGGAGCACACCCTCCGCCCAGTCCAGCAATTCGTAAAGTTCCTGCCGCACCGCCGTCAGATCCGGCCGGGGCGCATCGGCTCGCACGACCTCCACGTCGGGATAGGTCGAGAGCGCCTGGTAGCAATCCCGGAGGTCCTGCGCCTCCACGTCCAGCGACTGCAACGCCTCCAGGAGTTCCGGCCCGGCGTCCTGGACGCTCGCCAGGTGCTCAGCCCAGGCCCGCTCCAGCAGGAGGGCGTCCTCCAACTCATCCAGTTCCTCGAAATCGGGCTCCAGGCCGGCCTCGATGGGGCGTTCCCTGAGGATGGCGGCGCAGAAGGAGTGGACGGTGCCCAGGAAGCAGCGGTTCAGTTCCTCGAGGCCGCGGCCCAGCCGCTCTCTTTTGCCGGCATCGCTCTCGCCGGCCCGGGCCTGTTCCAGGGCCACCTGAAAGCGGCCTCTCAGCTCCTGGGCTGCCTTCCTGGTAAAGGTGATCGCCGCCAGGGTCTCCGCCCGGCACCGGCCCTCGCCGATCAGGGCGACCAAGCGGGCCACCAGGCTGCTGGTCTTGCCGGACCCGGCCCCGGCCTCGACTAACATACAGCGGTCCAGGTCCTGCACGATCAGTTGGCGGGCCGGTTGATCCCTCAAAGGAATATTGCGCAAAATCCTTCAGCCTCCTCCAGGGTTCCAGGCCGGTGTTCGAGGCCTCCGCGACCAGCGCCCGCGCCCGGGAGACCGCCCGCTCCGGATCGCACACCTCGCCATAGTCGCAGTAGGCGCAGGCTTCGCCGTCGTCCGTCGCCAGGAACATCCCGCCGGCCAGGATGCCGAAGAGGTGGCCCATCAGGCCGGCGATCTTGCTGCGGTCCGCTTGCGGCCGGATGAGGCGGCGGCCCTCCCCCCTCCTGGTAGGAAAGTAGTATCCCGATAATTTGACCCTGGGCTCGCCGCCCGTCCGGGCCCTGAGGATCTGCTCGGCGGCCAGGGCGTACAGAGCGTGCTGCACCTGCCGGCCGCGGCAGAGGTACCGGTGATCCTCGTAGCCCCTGGCGCTGCCCGTTTTATAGTCCCAGATGCAGTAAGTGTCCGGCTCCACCCTGTCGATCCGGTCGATCTTGCCTCTCAGCAAGAAGGAGACTCCCTCCCCCAGGTCGATCCGGACCGGGTCCGCCGTGCCCAGATCCGGGCCCGGCAGCTCTTCCGGCAGGCCGAACGGCACCTCGAAGAAGACCGGCGTCGAGGCTGTCCCGGTCTCCTCGGCGGCCAGAAAGACCTCACAGCTGTCATAGATCTCCCTAGACTCGCGATTGAACACCAGATCGCCGGGCGGGGGTATGGCGATCCGGTAGCTCTCGATCAGCTCGGCGGCCATCTCGTGGATCATCTTTCTGTGGCCCGCTGCCGAGACCCGCTCACCGCTCGCCGCCAGCTGCTTCATGAAATTGCAGTAGAGTTCGTGCAGCAGCAAGCCCCGCTCCATGGGGTCCAGCCAGCGGCCCGGGTCGTAGCATAGATCCTCGGGCGGGTATATTTTCAATATGTATTTCAGGAAGTAGGCGAAGGGGCAGCCCGCCAGGTATTCGATCCGGCTGCAGGACAGCACGGGGAGATTGCCGCGCCGGTCAAACCCGCCCCCGGCTGCCGCGACCATCCCGTCGTACTCCGTGGGAAAGCCGGCCTGCCTGGCCGAGAGCGCTCTCTGCCCGCGCTCGACGCTTCTGTAGCACTGGCGCACCAGGGCGGGGCCGTTCGTCAGTTGTCCGGCCAGCACGCCCTCCAGCCACCACTCGGTCTCGTCGAGGGCCGTCCCGGGATCAGGCGGGCAGTAGCCGGCCGGCTTCCCCAGGAAGCGCTGCAAGTCGCTGTAATCGAGGGCCGGGTCTTCCTTTAACAGGCGGAAGATCTGGAGCAGGATCGATGAGGGCAGATTCTCCCTGTTCTCCACCACGTCGAAGGATGGGTAGCTCAGGCTGAGCCGGCTGTTCTCCAAAGCAGGCCGGGAGCAGAGGGCGGTGAGCAGCTCATACTGCCTCACCCCGGGCCGGTCGCGGCCGAGGGGGAGCGCCGGATGCAGGCGTTGGCGCTCGCTGTCGAGCAGCACCGGGTCCTGGGCCACCCCGCCCGGCAAGGCGTTCGCCTCCAGGCCCACCATGAAGGTGTGGGGGCGTGCCGTCCAGTTGAGGCTGCGGTAGCTCGCCAGGTGCAGGGCGCCCGGCCGGGGTGAGGATGCGCCGACCATGAGTTCGTCGGCGATGCCGGCCAGCCTGTCGAGGGCCTCCTCGAACCCCAGGCTGAAGGAGGCCAGCCGGCCGATCTCGCCGAGCTGCCGGAGCAGGGCGTCGAGCGCCAGGGCATCCAGCTCGTCCCCGACCCGGGCCACCCTGGCCAGCACGGCCGCCATGGCCGCTGCCCACTCGGCAAAGCCGACGCTGCCCGCGGTCTCCGGCTGTGGCACCGGCGCCAGGATGCTCTCCATGACCTCGTACAATTCTTTGGCCAGCTGGATTCTCTCCAGGAGATTGGCGTGCCTCCCGTCGCGCCCACCCTGCGGGC
>Ga0187886_1000974_pt1 | contig 28893 bp, 24 predicted proteins | sample June2016WEW_20_1_FD_133001 | JGI IMG/M metagenome (GOLD analysis project Ga0187886, IMG submission 133001) | Peatland microbial communities from SPRUCE experiment site at the Marcell Experimental Forest, Minnesota, USA - June2016WEW_20_150 | ecosystem: Environmental > Terrestrial > Soil >...
AGACGTTGAGGCGGGCCGTACGATGCGCCACGAGAGTCTCCTTCGGTTTCGAGCTTCGACAACCCGAACCCTGCGGGGAGACTCTCGTTTGTCAACAACGTGTGTGGGGACTACAGCTAGCGGCGCTCGGCGACCATCTGCTTGGCCGATCGCTGAGCCACCGATCCCGGCATCCGGGCGGCCGGCAGCCAGGTGCGGAAACGATCGTCCAGCTTGAGACGGCGTTCGGAGCCCCACACGAAGACGTCCGCGCCGCCGCCGTACGGGCAGAAGGCATCGCCCGTGGCAGGGCAGAAGACGGCGATGCGGCCGATGAGATCGCGCGCCACCGCCAGCCACAATCGATCCAGACAGCCGCGTTGCCAGGTCAGCGTGGCGCCGACGAACTCGGCCCGACTCGGATCGGGCAGGTAGCTGCCCAGCGTCTCGACCCAGCTCGCCGGCGGCGTGATGGGCGTGGCCCCTAGAGCCTTCAGATCGGCCGTGTCTTCGTGTCGTGGATCGAGATGGATCGCCAGAACCAGCACCGTCGTGCCTGTGAAGAGCGCGCTGGCCACCGCGTCGAACCTCGAGGCCGTCCGCTGGTCGTCTTCCAGGGTGGCCGGCTCGGCGGTGTCGCGAAGGTAGTGGATACGCGTCCATACCGACTCGTGCGTGAAGCGCAGCATGAAGCCAACGGGCGGTTGCCCGGAGTACTGCGCCTGCCAGGCGTCGAGCGCTTCGTGGACGTCCATCGGTTGCCCTTGATCGAATTCCCGCCGTTGGGACGGCGTCTCCCGGCTGCCCGGCGGGCAACAGGAGAGCCTCACCTGGCCCCTGCTTCGGGACGAGGGAGCCCAGTTCCGGCATACCGTACCCGGAATGGCGGCCACATACAACGTGGTCGCTTGCAGGATCGAACCGGGCGCGACGCCGCCGTCGGGGACACGGCCGGCAACCGGTGGCAAGAACGCCGTTTCGATTCTCGCCGAACTTACACGCCGCTTACCTGCGCCCCGAGGTCCCCAAAGGCGCCTACCCCAGCATCCCAGGCGTCACCTCATTCGAGCGCGACAAGGAGACCTACCCGGTGAAGCGTCCAGTCAGCTCCATCACCAGACTCACGGCCATGGCCCTGCTCGTCGGGGTGGCCGCCATGGGCTGCGCCAGGCACGGCGGCGGCGCGGCCAACGGGCCCACAAGCTCGACCCCCGCCGTGGAGGCGGCCCGGACCGAAACGGCCGCGACCCTGGCGCCAACGCCGGCTCCTACGACCGCTGATGTCACGCCGGCTCCGAGCGACGCCACGCCCTCGACCGGCTCCTCGAGCGTTCCGGCCGCGACGACCGACCCGCTCGATACGTTGCTCTCGAACACCGACGCACTCCTCAACGGAATCGACAGCTCGCTCTCGGGCAGCGACGCCAGCGCCTCCGCGGGTGAGTAACCACCCCAAGAAAGAAGGAGTAACCCCATGAAGACCCGCATCCCCGCCCTCTTCGCCGGCCTGGTGCTCGGCGGCTCGCTCCTCCTGGTGTCCGCCGGTGTCGCGACCGCAGTCACGCCCCCAAGCGGACCTTCGGGCAAGGGCGTCTGCACCACCGAGGCTGCCGCGGTCAAAGCCGGGGCAAGCGTCACCACCCTGCGCGCCATGGGCGACTGCGAGATCAACCGCCGCTTTGCGACGCTCGACCAGCTTGCGTCCAGGGTCTCCGGTTCCAAGACCCTGACGAGCTCGGACGCGGCCGCTCTTACAGCCGAGATCGGCTCGACGAAGTCGGGCCTGACGAGCCTCAAGGCCACTATCGACGCCGAGACCTCGATCCCGGCGTTGCGGGCCGACATCGTCAAGATCGCCACCGACTACCGCGTCTATGTGCTGGTCGTCCCTCAGGTGAACCTCGTGTCCGCGGCCGATGCCGTGATCGCCTCGCAAACGGTGTTTTCCAAGATCAACACCAATCTCACCGCCCGGATCGCCGCTGCCAAGGCCGCGGGCAAAGACGTCACCGCCGCCCAGGCAGATCTGGACAAGATGAACGCCGCCGTCACGGCCGCCGTTGGCCTTGCCTCCCCGCTGCCGGCGGCTCTGCTGCCTCTCACCCCGGCTCAGTACAACGGCGGAACCGCCGGCCCGGTCCTGACCGGCGCCCGGACGGCTCTGGGCCAGGCCCGCGACCAGCTCAAAGCCGCGCGGGCCGACGCCAAGGCCTGCCGCGACGCCCTCAAGTAGAACCAACCGCTCCCACGCAGAAGCGGCTCCCGCCTTCGGGCAGGGGCCGCTTCTCGGAGCCCACGCCCACCTCGGGCTGGTAGCCGCTTCCCTTCGCTCGGATCGCTAGAAAACCTCGAGACCGATCCGCCTAGAATGGGTCGATACCGATCGCGCGTGCGGTGGTCCAGGCGCGTGGACCCAGGCGCGGTGTCAAACTGCCCTGCAGGGACTTGCGGGGTCCCGTATCGTCTCACTCACGGTCCGCCAGACACCGCATTCATGTGCCCCAATCGAGAAGCGGAGGTCGTCATGGTCTGCACAAGCTGCGGCGCCCAGATCGACAGTCCCGGCAAGTTCTGCGCCAAGTGTGGGGCGCGGATTCCCGAGACGGCGCCGGTTCCACCCAGCAACGACTTTGCGGCGGTGCCGCCACCCCCGCCGGAGGAGGCGCCGGCTGCGGCGCCAGCCGCACCCCCGCCGGCCCCCCCGGTCGCGGCGCCCGTCGCACCCCCGCCGGCCCCCCCGGTAGCGGCACCGGCTGCGCCTGCATGGGCGCAAACCCCGCCGCCTCCCCCTCCAGCCGCCCCGCCCGCCTGGTCTCAGACGCCGGCCCAGCCAGCGCCGCCGCCGCCGCAATATGGCGCTCCCCAATATGGCGCTCCCCAATATGGCGCTCCCCAATATGGCGCTCCCCCGTACGGCGCTCCCCAATATGGCGCTCCCCCGTACGGCGCTCCCCAGTACGTCACAGCAGCGCCGGCGGCGGCCGGAGCGGGCATGCTTGCCGCTCTTCTCGCTCTCGCGGGCGGCGCGGCCGCCGTCGGATCGGCCTGGCTGCCCTGGGCGGTCAGCGGCACCGGCGACTCGTTCTTCAAGCCGATCGAGGTGACCCAGGACACCGGCGACCTCGCGAACGGCTACTACCTGATCGCGGCAGGTGCAGTGGCTGCTGCTTGCGGCCTCCTCTTGTTGCTCGGACTGGCGAAGACGGCCAGCGCCCGGATGCTTCTCAGCCTGGGAGCCATCGGCGGCGGCGTCGTCGTGGCAGCAGTCGAATGGACCGCTTACGGCCACATCAACCCTCTGGTCACAACCAACGCAACCGGGCCATACGCGGTGTCGCTCGGCTACGGCCTCTACGTAGGAGCCGCCGGCGGCGTGGCGGCCGCGGTCGGAGGACTGTTGGGGCTGGTCTCGAAGCGCTAGCCCGTCCGGCGTGGCCACCGGGCATCGGTCGCCGATCGATGCACCCGGTCGGGCCCATCTCCGCCAACAGACAACTAGCCGGGTGGAGGCCCTGCCCCACGGGGCGGGGCCTCTCCTATGCCGTGGCCCGATCGAAGATGGCCGCGCTCGGCTCGCGGACGACGGCAACTCGATCTCGGGAAGGACGCCACGGCAGCCTCGCGAATGATGCGTGGGCAGAATCCGGGCGCGTATTCTGGCCGTGGCGGCCCGTCGGCCGGCATCGCCGGAGCCCGGCCCAGCCCGCGCCCGACGCCTCATGCCTGTCAGGCGGGAAGTCCACGAGAGGTGGTGCACATGAGAGTTGACCGGGGTCGACTCAACTGGGGAGTCTTCTTCATCGTCCTCGGCGCCGTCCCGCTGGCTTATCACCAGGGGGCCGTGTCGAGCTCCGCTATCGGCGAAGCCTGGCGGCTGTGGCCGCTCGTCCTGGTGGGGATCGGACTTGGCATCGTGCTGGTCCGAACACCCGCGGCGTTCCTCGGCGGCCTGGTCGTGGCGGCGAGCATGGGCCTGGTCCTCGGCAGCCTCTTCGCCATCGGCCCAAACGTCGGCTGCGGCAGCGGCGGCAACAACCCGGCTTCAATCGTCCGGGACGGCTCCTTCGGGGGAGCCTCGTCGGTGAACCTGCATCTGCAGTGCGGATCGGCAACGATCACGACCTCCTCGGACGAGCGGTGGCACGTGAACGCCTCCAACGATGGCGGGCACGCCGCCCGAGTCAGCTCGGACTCGACATCGCTCACGGTCGACTCGGGCGACCGGGGCGACTGGTGGGTCAACCGAGGCAAGGACGACTGGCAGGTCGCGCTGCCGCGCTCCGGTCAGATGAGCCTCTCGTCTACGCTCGATTTCGGGGACGCTCGATTCCGCCTCTCCGAAGCGACTCTGTCGTCTGCCACGTTCACCCTCAACTTCGGCTCCCTCCACGTCGATCTGACCGGCGCCAGCTTGGGCAGCCTGACCGTATCGACGAACCTGGGCGCGGCCTGGGTCGAACTGGGCAGCTCATCCGACCTGAGGGGTGATCTCAAGACGAACCTCGGGTCACTCGACGTCTGCGCTCCGCCAGAGCTCGGCCTTCAAATCACCACGACCGAGAGCCTCTCCTCGAGTGACTTCTCCGGCATGGCCATGACTCGCGTGGGTAACGCCTGGCAGACGAGCAACTACGCGACTGCGGCGCACAAGGCAAACCTGACGGTCAACACGAGCCTTGGCTCGTTGAAGCTCCATCCTGCGGGAGGCTGCAAGTGAATCCTCGACGTCTCTACCGTTCCGCCGACGACCGCATCCTCGCCGGAGTCTGCGGCGGGGTCGCGGCCTACTTCGATGTCGACCCCGTCATCGTCCGGATCATCTGGTTCCTGTCGGTCTTCTTCACCGGCTCGCTGACCTTCTGGGCTTACCTGATCATGATCGTCGTCGTCCCAATCGAACCTTCCGAATGGCCGCCACAGTCTCCGTGGGCTCCGGGCGGGACCCCGATCGGCTCCACGCCCCCGGCCGGATCCGAGGGAGCGGTGCCGGTGGCCGGAGAGTCGGGCACTCCGACCTCCGGAGCGGCGCCGGCCCAGGCCGCCACACCGGGCGGCGGATGGTCGAACGACTGGCGGGCTCAGGGGCGCCAGGACCGCTGGCAGAGGCGCGCGGAGCGCTGGCAGCAGCACGCGGAGAGGTTCGAGGGGCGCCGCGAACGCGGCCCCGGCCTCATCTTCGGCATGCTCCTGATCCTTGTGGGCGGCATGCTGGCCTGGCATCAGATCGATCCGAGGATCGACCTTAGTCTGTCGTGGCCGATCGTGATCATCGCCTTCGGCGCAATCCTGGTCGTTTCGTCGCTACGCTGGCGCGACCACGACTGAGGTCCGAATCGGGCAGTGCTAGCTGGCCGATTCGCCCCGCCGGCGCTGCCTTCGCAGCAGCACCAGCGCGCAGGCGGCGCTCAACATCGCAGCGGCCAGGCCGACCGCACTCGCCAGGCCGCGGGGCAGCTGCGCCGGGATGGCCGGCGCGGGATCGGCCGAGACGCCGGAGTGGCCCCCCAGCTGAGCCGCAGCCGCGCCTGCGGTCGGAATTGGGCTGCTTGTCGCCAGGGCTTGGGCGATTCCTCCGACCGCGGCGGTCGGGGGTGCGGCCAGCGTCGGGGTTGCGGCCAGCGTCGGGAATGCGGCCAGCTCGGTGCCGGACCAGCCACCGTTCATGTCATAGGGAGTGCTGGGGCTCGCCGCTGCGTTATCGTCAACGGCCGGCTGCGTCGCTTTCGGGACGCCCGCGGCAATGGGAGGAGGGTTGCGTGTCGGAGCGGGCGTGGGTTTGGCAGTCGGAGCGGGCGTGGGTTTGGCGGTCGGAGCCGGAGTCGGATTGGGAGGCGGTGGGGGCGGCGCGACCGGATCGGCAAAGGGCGCCCTCGTCGGAGGCGCGGTCGTGCCGTTCGGGCCGCCCATGCTGAAGATGCAGTCGTACCAGAAGGTGCCGCTTGCAGACAGCCAGCCGCCGCATCCGACCCGATCGTATCCACCCACGATGATCGCCGCGTGCGTGCCGCTGCTCATCCAGCCGAGGATGGCGTGGCCGGTCGTGGAGTAGCTGTAGGTCTGGTAGGTAGAGCTGCTGCCGTTGTAGCTGACCAGATACTGGGCCGAGCCGTAGCCACCGTTCTGCAGCATGATCTCGCCGACGTTCCAGTACTTGTACGCAGTCTGCAGAATCGAAACGAACTTCACGGTCGGGCACAGCCGCAGGGAGTGTGATACGTAGTTGTTCTCGGCTCCGTCTCTCGTTCGCCCGAGCATCACAAGCGAAGCATCGCCCGGGCACGACATCGAGGTATCGCGAGCAAGACCCGCCAGATATGGATCGAGTCGCAGCGCGCCAAGGCCATTCGCACCGCGAACCCCGTTGATCAGGCGCACGAGCTCGGAGGCCTCGACATTGGCCGGACCGGACGCGGCGCTGACGGACGGAACCGCCCATGCCAGCGAGAAGGCAAGCGACAGGGCGCCGAGTGCGAGTGCGGATGCGAACGTGCCGGGGCGTGGTCGATGCGAGATCCGCACGATGGTCTCCTCCTGACGGCTAGAGGCTGACGCGTCGAGGCCGGTTGACGATCCCCACACCGCTGGGGTGCGCCTGGGGCCGTGCGGTGCAGTGTCTGGCGCGCTGGCAACCACCCGTTCAGGCGGTTGCGAGCGACATGCGGCCCGTCGCGGGGAACGTCAGCGGCTTCTTACGAGCCGTTTCCTACAGTCGAGTGGAGACCCCGGCCGCACAAGCGGTACTTCCGGCCCAAGCGAAGGTTGAAGAAATCCCAACCCGTTTGGGGTGGTTCCTTCACTCAGGCGGCGCGCAGCGCTGCGGTTGGAGGCTCGTGCTACCTGGAACCGGGCCCACGACCTGCGCGGCGATTGGGGCGTGGGACAGGCTTTGAGCGCGGGGCCTTGTCGGGGACCTTGTCTTGCGCGGCCTTGACACACGGATACAGCTGGGTGTCCGTCCGCTTGATGTGGGTCGTCAGCCAACGCATCAGCTCGATCTCGACCCGCACCACAAGATGGGCCGTCGCGCCATCCCGTTGAAACTCATGCTCCAGGGCCACGAACGTCGCAACGAAGTCCTTGTGAGCCCGCGCATTCTGCTCGGCGGCGGGGCACTTGTACCTGACCATGCACTCTTCTTCGTGGCTGAAGTGAGTGGCGGCGTAGATGCCCAGCTGATCCAGCAATCCCTGGATCTGGAGACGGCCCCGGCCCTGGCTCATCGCGCCCAACAGGTCGTTCAGCCAGGCGATCAGCTGTTTGTGTTGGGCATCGACAGTGTCGACTCCGGTCGACATCGACTGGTCCCACTGGATCACTGGCGTATTCTCCACTGTCTGGTGTCGGACCGCGCGTGCCGTCAGACGGATCACCAAGGACGTCTTCAACCGGCCTTCAGATGATCATTCTACGTTCCTATCGGGTCCGCGCCCACGGACTCGACCGGGCATATCCCGAACTAGAGGTCGGCCAGATGACGGCGTCACTCCCTCCAACCGGCGGTCAATCGCACGGTCGGCGCAACCTGTTGATTGTCGTCGCCGGCCTTTTCGTCCTGGCCGCGATCGCGGCCGGCGGCTACGGACTGTGGTACATCCTGATCGGACCGGCGGAGCCCGCGGCCGTGGGCGCGCCGGTGATTCCGGCGGGTGCCTCGGTACCGGCCCCGGCCTCGCTGGACGGCTCGTGGCAGGTGAACGGAAGCCTCGGCAACATGGCCGACGCTAGCTCGTCATGGGTGGGCTACCGGGTCCAGGAGCAACTCGTGGGCGTCGGCGGCCACACTGCCGTCGGGCGAACGCCCAAGGTGTCCGGGTCCATGACCCTCACCGGCTCCACGGTCGACAACGTCCAGATCACCGCCGATCTGACCGCGCTCGCCAGCGACGACTCCCATCGCGATGCCCAGCTGCGCCGCCAGGCGATAGAGACAGACACCTATCCGACGGCGACGTTCAAGACGACCCAGCCGGTCGATCTCGGCTCGCTGCCGGCAGAGGGCAAGTCGGTGACCGTCAACGCAACGGGCGCACTCACTCTTCACGGAGTGACCAGGACCGTCCAGATCGCTCTGCAGGTACAACGCCAGGGCGGCATCATCGCCGTGGCCGGCTCGGTGCCAATCGTCTTCGCCGACTACGGCTTCCAGGGGCCCAGTGCCTTCTCGGTCGTGTCGGTTGACGACCACGGGACCATGGAGCTGCATCTGCTGTTCACTCACGCCTGATGCCGATTCGCCGGCACGGCAGAGCCGCCGGATCGGGTTCGAAGGAGAGGCGATGTCCTTCCTGCGATTCCTCGGTGGCCGCGCATCCGAGCCCGCGGCCGAGCAGCCGCCTCTAGCCGCCGAGACGGAGGCCGTTCGGCATATCGTGGCAAGGCTGGAGGCCCTGCCTCCGGAGCAGGCCCGCTTGCTGGCCGGCATGGCCTACGTCCTGGCCCGTGCCGCCTACGCGGACCTGGAGATCAGCGACGCCGAGACCGCCGCGATGGAGCAGGAGCTGACGGGCTCCGGCCTGGACGAATCTCAGTCCGTGCTGGTCGTGGAGATGGCCAAGCTCCAGGAGAAGACCACCGGCGGGACGAGCGACTACCTGGTGACGCGCGAGTTCCGAGAGCTTTCGACCCCTGAGCAGCGTCTGACCGTGCTGCGGGCTTGCTATCGAGTCTGCACCGCCGACGACTCCATAAGCGGGACGGAGAGTGCAACGCTCGATGAGATCGCCAGTGAGCTCGGCATGACCCGCGAGGAGATTGCGCCGGTACGCGCCGAGTTTGCGGACAAGATCTCGGCTCGCCTGGGATTCGGCTCCTTCTCGAGCCAGCAGGACTGACCCGGGCGAGGCGATTCGGCACCGCCTCGGCAGGGCGCCGCACTGCACGAGTCACGCCCGCCAGTCGTCGAGAATCACGGACTGAGGCCGGTTGGGTAAGCTGTACTCTCCGTCACCCGGCCGAGCGCAGTCGCGCCGGCGCAGCCCAGGATTAGATCCCGATGACCAACTATCTCCGTGGGGCGCTCGAGGTCGTCCGAAGCTACCTGCGCATCGCCGCGCTGGTCCCGTCGGGCGGCGCGGGGCTCATGAGCGTGCTCGTGACGCTCAACCTGATCCTTGGGATGCTGCCGGTCCTCTTCATCGTGGCCACGAGCGTCATGATCGGGCGCGTCCCGGAAGCCGTGGCCGGAGGCTTAGGCTCGCCCGAGTGGCGGGCCCTCGTGATCGCCTTCGTCGTGGCCGCGGTCGCCTTCGTGGCTCAGCAGATCCTGGCCCCTTTCCAGATCGCGCTGGGCGAGCTGATGGCACGCCGCGTGGACGGCAAGATCCACCAGCGCCTGATTGTGGCGTCGCTTCGCAGCGCCGGGATCGGCCCGCTGGAGGATCAGCGGCTCCTCAACGACCTTGGCCAGGCCGCCCGAAACCTCGAGTTCGGCTTTCGGACGCCGGGCATCGCCTGCGCCGCGCTGCTGGCCCTGCTGGCTCGCTACACCCAATTGATCGGTTACGCCCTCGTCGTCGGGATCGTGTTCTCGTGGCCCGCGGCGGCCGTCGTCACGGCCACGACGATGATCTTCCGCAAGGGCAACCGCGGCGGCCTCCGAACCTACGGCAGCCTCTTCTACCGCAACATCGAGACCTTGCGGGAGACCGACTACTACCGCTCCGTCGCCATCCAGGCGGCAGCTGCCAAAGAGATACGGGTCTTCGGCCTGGCCGACTGGCTCTCGGGCAAGTACCGCGGGCTTCAGCTTGGGCTGCTCGAGAAGATCTGGGCCGAGCGCCGGAGGATCTACTTCGTCCCGTACCTTCGCTACACCGCCTTCGGGTTGATCGTGACGGCAGTGGTCCTGGCGACGCTGGGCCGGGCCGCCGCCCTGCACGAGCTGTCGCTGACGCAGCTCGCCCTCGCTCTGCAGGCGACACTGGCGGCGTTGAGGCTCGGCGAGAACTACGCGGAGGCGGATACCCAGACCCAGTTCGGCATGTTCGCCTACGACGGCGTCCAGGGCTTCGAGCGGGGCATGGCCGAGTTCGACGAGCGCACCGTCCAGCTGGATCCGCGCCTGGACCCGGCCGGTATCCCCCGCCGCGAGATCCGTTTCGAGCGGGTGGGGTTCCACTACCCGGGCTCGGATCGGTCCGTCCTGGACGGCCTGGACCTGGTCCTGCCGGCCGGCCGCTGCACCGCCATCGTCGGCCTCAACGGCGCCGGCAAGACGACTCTGGTCAAGCTCCTCGCCCGCCTGTACGACCCGAGCGACGGCCGCCTGCTCGTCGACGGGATCGACGTCCGATCGTTCGACGTCGACGACTGGCGACGGCAGATCGGGGTCATCTTCCAGGACTTCAACCGTTACGAGCTGACGGCAGCCGAGAACATCGGCTTCGGCGCGATCGAGATCGCCTCCGACCGCGAGCGGCTCCGGGAAGCCGCCCGCCGAGCCGGCATGCTGGCCACTCTGGAGCGGCTGCCCCGCGGCCTGGACACTCCGCTCGCCCGCCAGTACGAGGACGGGGCCGAGCTATCCGGAGGGCAGTGGCAACGCGTTGCGATCGCCCGAGCGGTCTTCGCCCTCGAGAACGGAGCCTCGATTCTCGTCCTGGACGAGCCGACAGCGTCCCTGGACGTTCGAGCCGAGGCTGCCTTCTTCGATCGCTTCGTGGACGTCACTCGCGGGACGACGGCTCTGCTCATCTCACACCGCTTCTCGAGTGTCCGCCATGCCGACCGGATCGCCGTCCTGGAGCACGGGCACGTGATCGAACAGGGCAGTCACGAAGAGCTGGTCACGCTGGGCGGCCGGTACGCCGAGCTGTTCTGTCTCCAGGCGGAGCGGTTCGTCGATGAGGACGTCGATCTGGAGACCGTCGATGCCGCCGACATTGCCGGCGACGAAGGGCCGGACGATGGCCCGAGCCTCCCCCCAGGCGAAGCTGCGGCATTCGCCGGGACGGAGGACGCCCGATGATCGAGACGCTCCGCAGTTCCTACCAGCTGATGCAGCTGTCGTGGGGGCAGAACCGCGTCAAGACCGCGATTGCCATAGTCCTGGTTCTGGGCAGCGCCGTCGCGGCTCCGCTCCTGGCGCTTGCTCTGAAATGGCTCACCGATGCGGCGGTCGCCGGCGATTCCGGGACCGCAGCCGTCGCCGGCGTTGTCGTCGCCGTCTTCGTCCTGGCCCTGCTGACTCTCGGGCACTTCGCCCACATCGCCTACTTCGAGCTGTCCGAGATCAACCTGCTGACCATGGAGCAGCGGCTGATCGCCCTGGCCAACGGCTCGGCCGGAATCGAGCACCAGGAGCGGCCCGAGTACGCCGACAGGGTGACCGTGCTCGAGCGCGAGCTGGAGCAGATCCAGGACGGCTTCTACGCCCTGCTGGCCCTCTCGAGCCTGGCGGTGGCAATTGCCATGACCGGCGTTCTGCTCGCCCTCGTCAACCCGGTTTTGCTGCTGCTGCCGCTCGTTGCCATACCGCCTCTCGTCACCGGCAGGAGAGCGCAGCTCACGTTGGACCGAGCCAGGGAGCAGACCGCCCAGGACACCCGACTGGCCCAGCACTTCTTCCGCCTGGCCACAGGCTCCGGCCCGGCGAAGGAGCTGCGGGTCTTCCGGCTCCAGAACGAGGTCCGCCGGCGGCACGCCGAGTTGTGGGAGCGGACCACGAGGCGGCTGTGGCGAGCCCATCTGCGGGCGATGCTGCTCCGCACCGCCGGACAGCTCGTCTTCGCGGCGGGCTATGTGGCAGGAGTGCTGGTCGTGGTCTACGACGCGGTCGGTGGCCGGCGCAGCGTCGGCGACGTGGTCCTGGCCATCACTCTCGCCGCGCAGGTGAATCAGCAGATCGCGGCCGCCGTCTCGCTTCTGACCGACCTGCAGCGCATTGCCCGAGCCTTTGCCCGCTTCGGAGAGCTGGAGGAGTACGTCCGAGCCCGCGAGCCGAGGGCGGCCGACCTGGCCGCCCCGTCCCGTATCCGGGACGGGATCCGCTTCGAGGACCTCGCCTTCCGGTATCCCGGAACGGAACGAATGGTCCTCGAAGGCGTGAACCTCTTCCTGCCGGCCGGCTCCACCGTGGCGATAGTCGGTGAGAACGGCGCCGGCAAGAGCACTCTCGTGAAGCTGCTATGCCGCTTCTACGAGCCAACCGCAGGTCGCGTCCTCGTGGATGGCGCCGACCTGAGCCGGATCCCCGTTACTGAGTGGCGGGGCCGCATCGCTTCGGGCTTTCAGGACTTCTTCCGTTTCGAGTTCCTGGCCCGCCGCACTGTCGGCGTCGGGGATCTCACCCACCTCGAGGAGGTCCCGGCCGTCGAAGCGGCGCTCGACCGCGCTCGCGCCGGCGACATCGTCGGCCGCCTTCCCCAGGGACTCGAGACGCAGCTCGGCAAGTCCTACACCGACGGCGTCGAGCTCTCCGGCGGGCAGTGGCAGAAGCTGGCCCTGGGGCGGGCCATGATGCGCGAGATGCCTCTCCTTCTGGTCCTGGACGAGCCCACCTCGGCCCTAGACGCGGAAGCCGAGCATGCCCTCTTCGAGCGATACGCCGAAGGAGCGCGGCGAGTGGGCCAGGCGACCGGGGGCATCACCGTCCTCGTATCGCACCGCTTCTCTACGGTCCGCATGGCCGACCTGATCATCGTCGTGGCCGATGGCAGAGTCGTCGAGGCCGGCCCGCACGCGACCCTGGTGCGCAACCGCGGCCTCTACGCGGAGCTGTACGCCCTTCAGGCCAGCGCCTACCAGTAGCAGTCACGCCGGAACCGGGCGGTCGGGGAATTGCGGCCTCCGGCGCTACGCCGCGCGCCGCGGCCAGCCTACCGCCTCGGTCCCGAACCATGTCCCCGAGGCGCCCTGGACGATCGCCACTGCGTTCTCCAGGGCCCCTATCGCGGCGAAGCGGCCGCCACCCTGGACGAACTCCGCGCACGCCCGCACCTTCGGGGCCATGGAGCCCGACGGCCAGGCTCCGGCGGCAAGCCCCTCGAACGCTTCGTCCACCGAAAGCCTCAGAATCGGCTCCTGCCGCGGCGTTCCCCAGCGCCGGTAGACCGCATCCACGTCGCTCAGCAGGACCAGCCCATCGGCTTCGACGGCACGCGCCAGGACGACCGCCGCCAGGTCCTTGTCGATGACCGCCTCGCGGCCCTCCAGCCGACCGTCCGGCCCTTCGACGACGGGCACTCCCCCACCTCCGGACGCGACGACCAGCGCGCCCGCCTCTACCAGCGTGCGGATCGCGGCCGCCTCGAGAATCCGGATCGGAGCCGGCGACGGCACGACGCGCCGCCAGCTCTTGCCGTCCGGGGCAACGCTCCAGCCCCGAGTCCGGGCATGCTCGCGCGCCGTCTCCTCGTCGTAGATCGGCCCGACCGGCTTGGTCGGGTTGGCGAAGGCCGGATCGTCGCCCGCGACCACGGTCCGGGTGACGACCACCGCGATCTCACGGCGCTTGCCACGCTCGATGAACGCGTCGTTGAGGGCATTGGCCAGCAGATAGCCGATCTGGCCCTGAGTCTCCGCGCCCAGCACGTCCAGCGGGGACGCCGGCACGACCGACGCGGCCATCTCCGCCTCGATGGCGAGGAACCCGACCTGCGGACCGTTGCCGTGGGTGATGACGATCTCCGCCCGGCTTCCCTCGGCGAGAGTGACAAGGCCCCGCGCCGCCGCGACCAGGTTGCGGCGCTGGCCCTCGGTCGAGCCGGGCTCTCCCCGCCTTATGAGGGCGTTGCCGCCGAGCGCGATCGCCAAGCGTGTCACTCCAGACGCTCCCAGCGTTCTTGACCCGTGATCAGCAGATAGAGGAGTGCCTGCTGGGTGTACCAGCGGTTCTCCGCCTCGTCCCAGACGCGCGACTGCGGCCCGTCCATCACCTCGTCGGTGACCTCGTCGCCGCGATGGGCCGGCAGGCAGTGGAGGAAGATCGCGCGCGGGGCAGCCAGCGCCATGAGGGCGCCGTCTACGCGATACCCGGCGAACGCCCGAGCTCGCTCCTCGCGCTCCTTCTCCTGGCCCATGCTGGCCCAGACGTCCGTGTAGACGGCATCGGCACCGGCGACCGCGGCCCGTGGATCGTGGCCCAGCTCGATGGCGCCGCCGCTCACCCGGCAGCTGGCGCGGGCCGCCGCGACGATCTCGGCCTTCGGTTCATAGCCTTCCGGCGTCGACACGGCCAGCGTGAAGCCCAGGTGACCGGCCGCCTGGATGAGCGAGTGACAGACGTTGTTGCCGTCGCCCACGTACGCGACGCGCAACCCCGTGAACCGGCCGAACTCCTCCTGCAGGGTCATGACATCCGCCAGAGCCTGGCAGGGATGGTGGTCGTCGGTGAGGGCGTTGACGATCGGGATCGTGGCGTACCGCGCCAGTTCCTCGACCTTCGACTGCTCGAAGGTCCGGATCACCAGGGCGGACAGGTAGCGGGACACGATCCGGGCGGAGTCAGGAATGCTCTCTCGCCCGCCGATCTGGATCTCGTCGGCGCGGAGAGTCATGGGCAGCATGCCCAGGCCCCACGCGGCGGCCTCGAAGCTTACGCGCGTTCTGAGCGAGGGCTTGTCGAAGATGAGCCCCACCCGGCCGCCCACGAGCGACCCGCGGGTCATCCCCTTCCGCTTCTTGGCCTCAGCCGCCAGATCGAGGACGTGGCGGATCCCATCGCCGCCCAGGGAATCCAAAGTCAGGAAGTGACGCGTCATGACGGCTCTCTCCGGCTAGCGATGCGCTCGCGATGTCGAGCCGGCTCGCGCCCGTTCGACGATCGGAGCGAGGAGTTCGGTCAGACTCGGCGTCCCGGCCTGCGATGTCAACTCCTCGAGTTCGTAGCGTACCCGGACCACCGGCTTCGTGAGGCGCAGGACTCGGGTCAGGTCGATGGGGGTCGCCGACAGAACCAGGTCCGCCGGCATCGCGTTGAGGGTGGTCTCCAGCTCGTGCATCTGTTCCTGGCCGTAGCCCATGGCCGGGATCAGGTGCTCCAGGGCCGGATAGCGGGCCAGTGTCCCCGCCAGCTCTCCGATGGCATACGGCACCGGATCTACGAGCTCCGCAGCTCCGAACCGCCGCGCCGCTACCACACCCGCGCCGTAGGTCATACCGCCGTGGGTGAGCGTGGGACCATCCTCCACGACGGCCACGCGCTTGCCGGCGATCTCGCCGCCGACCAGCGTCAACGCCGAACTGGCCAGGATCACTTTCGCGCGCGGGTTCGTGGCGGCGATGTTTGCCTTCACTTCGTCGATCTGCTCGGGCGTGGCGGAGTCCATCTTGTTGATCACGACCACGTCGGCCATGCGGATGTTCGTCTCGCCCGGGTGGTAGTGCAGCTCGTGGCCGGCCCGCAGCGGGTCGGCAATGACGATGAAGAGATCCGGCCGATAGAACGGAAAGTCGTTGTTGCCGCCCTCCCACACGACGACGTCGGCCTCGGCTTCGGCCCGGCGCAGGATCGCCTCGTAGTCCACGCCGGCATACATGACCCGCCCGGCATCGAGGTGCGGCTCGTACTCCTCGCGCTCCTCGATCGTGGTCTGGTAGCGATCGAGATCGGCGTAGGTGGCGTAGCGCTGGATCCGCTGGGCGGCCAGGTCGCCGTACGGCATGGGGTGGCGGACGACGACGACCCGCAAGCCCTGCTTTTCCAGCAGCGCGGCGAGGTACCTGGTGGTCTGGCTCTTGCCGGCCCCGGTGCGGGTGGCGCCGATAGCCAGCACGGGCCGGGAGCTGTGCAGCATCGTCCGCGCCGGCCCCAGCAGCTCGAAGTCGGCGCCGCAGGCGAGGGCCCGGCTGGCCGAATGCATGACCAGCTCGTGGGAGACGTCGCTGTACGCGAAGACGACCAGGTCGACCGACTTCTCGGCGAGCACGCGCTCCAGCTCCGATTCGACAACGATCGGGATTCCCTCCGGGTACAGAGGCCCGGCCAGCTCCGGCGGGTAGCTCCGCCCGGCTATGCCTGGAATCTGAGACGCCGCCGCCGTGAAGGCCACGACCTCGAAGCTCGGGTCCGCGCGGTAGACGACGTTGAAGTCATGGAAGTCGCGGCCCGCCGACCCCATGATCACGACGCGCTTGCGATCCATGGTTTCCGGCCCTTCCGCAGTCGCGCCGTAGGCTCGATCCCGGCAGCGAACCTTGGGCTGACGAGCCGGTTCCGCCTCTGGTCCAGCGGTCGTCGAGCAACGCTAGTGTCGCCCGGCCAGGCTGGGTACGCAATAGCCGACGAGGTAGCGCCCTGGCAGGCCCGTCTGGCGGTCCCGAAGCGGCGTGGCAGCTCCGGACGAGTGCCGCGTCGAGCTAGTTGCCCGGGTCACCCTGACCGCCGGACGGCCGAGTCTCCGCCGCGGCTGGGCCGGTCATCGGTCGGCCAAGGCCGTTGAGCGTGCTCGCGATCGCGTCCGTATCTAGCCCTACCGGGCGGGCCGGACCGGTTCCGGACAGTCCGCCGAGCATCATCGTGAACGAACGCAAGCCTGCGGCGTCGAACGTGGCCGCGTCGATACCGGCGACATCCGGGCCGTGCATGGCCATGCCGACGCTGCGGCCCACGAATGCCTGCACCTCGCCCTCGAGACCCCACGCGTACCCCCACAAGGCAGCTTCCTCGGCATTCGCCAGCCATGGCGGGAGAGTGCCCGGCCCACCGGCCAGGGCTCGTTTGAGGGTCCGGCGGTAGGCGCCGACCATGGCCGATGTGATAGCCCCATCGGGCGTCCGCAGCGGGAGTGGCATCCGCGTCGCGCGCGGCAGGACGATCAGCCCCGCCAGGGCCTCACACGCGGCTGCCACAGGCTGGCGTACGAGCGCCCAGCCAACCGCGGCGATCAAGAGCCCGGCCCCGGCTGCAACCCACAACGGCGACACGGATCGAGTCTGCATTCTCAACCAGCCGCGCTGACCGGCGATGCGCTCGAGCTGCTCGCCCGTCTGCTCGAACAGGGGCCGCAGCCCGGCGAAGTCGGTCGGTGACAGGTTGGCCCCCCCTGCTGCGGCTGCCTGAAGGCCGTCGAGAAGGAACTGCTCGGCCGGCCCGAGAGCCCGCGACGCGGCTGAGGCATGGCCGATATGGGCGTACTCGGACGCTCCGGACGCGGAAACGACCTTGATGCCGCCACGCGGTCCCATCAGCGTTGCTTCCTGGTAGAAGGCGATGTGGCCGTGGGCGGCCAGGTCCAGAAGAGCGACTGTCACGGCTCGGGTGGTGTCCAGCGGCGCCGCCACCAGGGCCGCGACGGCTGGGGTCATGTCGACCGGAGGACCCGGCAGCAGCACCGAGTCGTCGTCGGCGTAGCCTGGCTCGCGACGTCGAAGCTGCCGGGCGATAGCGAAGACGACCAGGGCGAAGAGCGCCACCAGCGCGCCCAGGAGGCTGTCCGTCTGGTTCGTTCGATCGCCGAAGAAGCCCGTGAGGGCGTCGCGAACGGCACCCCCGACGCTGGCCATGGCCTCGGCCGGATCCGGCGGCTTGCGCACGTGGTCGATGGCCCGCAACAGCTCAGCCTGGACGTCCCCGTTCGGCGCAGCCTCATTGTTGAGCGTGTCGACGTTCCAGGGTGAGCTGGTCTCGTAGGAGTCCCACAGGTCGGAGTCCGCGTCGATGTAGCCGCCAACCAGGTTGTCGGAAACCGCCAGGGCGATCCAGAGCGATTTCCCGAGGTCGCCGCTCAGGTCGGCGGCGTTGAAGAAGGCGGTCGTCGCCGGGTTGCCCTCGTCGCCGATGGCTATGTCGATGTAGACCGGCGCGCCGATCCTGTCCGCCAGGCTCGTCGCCGCCGCCTCGGCCGTCGCCAGACCGGACGCGTCCAGGGCGCCGGCACCGTCGAAGACATGGGTGCCGTTGAGGAGGGCCTCGGCACGAGCGAGCGTGCTGGTGACCCAGCTCTGCACCGTGGCCGGACCGGACGACGTGCTCTCCATGAGCTTCGCGGCATCCGCCGAGAGCTTCGCCTTGAGCGTGGCGCCGAGCGTCCCTTCGCCGATGTCCTCCCATCCGGTGAGCAGCAACCCGTCCACACTCCAGGCGCTCGCCAGAGTGGCTCTGTCGGGGAGCGCCATGAGGTCCGCCGTGTAGACGACGACTCGGCCGCCGCCCGAGGCTTCGATCTTGCCGGCGAGCGCCTCGGCGATGGACGCCGCCTTGGGTGAGAGCAGATTGCCGTAGTCGTAGACGTGCCGGCCCGGAGTGAACGGCGCCAGCGTTGGCTTGGCCGCGGATGCGGGATTCGGCGCGGCAAGGCCCGCTGCCAGGAGCCCCGACAGGCTGAGCGCGACGGCCGCCAGGGCCGCGACGGCGACCCTGACCGAACGCTTCCGCCGACTCATCTCGGTTGCGCCGGTCCAGCTGGCAACCTGGCCCATAGTCTCCTCCTGGCTCCCGGAGCGCGATGCACCCGCATCGGCGCCAGTCCGGGAAGGCCCGCTCGTTCGCTGGCCGACCGCGGCCCCCTGCGACCGGACGGGCTCATCCATTCTGGCCGCTCCCGTTGTCCCTCGCATCAGGTGAGGTACTCGATCATTCCGAAGATCCCGCAGGTCAGCAGGGCAACCGTGACGCCCCACAGAAGGGCAGTGCGCGGCCGGGAGTTGGCCAGATCGCCGAGCAACTCGCGATCGCTCGTGAGGCGAACCAGGAAAGCCAGAGGCAGCGCCAGCACGACCACGTTGAAGACCATGGATCCGACACACAACCGCACGAGGTCAGACGACACGAGCACCACGGCCGCCGCCGGCATCACCTCGACAAGATAGACGCCGTAGAAGCGGCGGGCCTGGCTGGGCTTGAGGTTGAGGCTGTGCGGCCAGCCCATCAGCTCGCCGATTCCCCACGCAGCCGACAGCGAAACGACCACGAGCGCCAGCAGGCCGGAGCCGACGAGGCCTATCGCGATGAGCCAGCCGGCACCTCCGCCGGCGAGTCTGGCCATGCCCTCGGGAAGCTCGGCGAGGTTCCCGGCGGCCGCGGCAACGGGGGCCGCCGACTCCATCGCGGCAGCCGCGGCAATCACGATCGCGGCCATGAGGGCCTGGCTTGCGAATGCGCCGACCAGAGTCTCTACTCGCGACCCGTGCAGGTCCTCGCGGGTCAGCTGCTTGTCGACGCTGGCGGACTGCTGATAGAAGAGCATCCAGGGCATGATGGAGGCGCCGATCATAGCCACCACCAGAGCGAAGTAGTCGGGCGGAACGTCACCGGGGAGCGGGCTCAGGTCCGAGACGAGGTGGCCCAGGTCGGGGCGACCGGCTACCGCCAGCACCACGAAGCTGAAGAGCGCCAGCGATAGCACCAGGGCGCACCGCTCGAAGAGCGAATAGCCGCCGGTGAGCACCATGGCGGCATGGACCGCCAGCGCTCCGACGATCGCGACCGGTGCCGGGATGCCCACGATCGCCGCGCCCAGGGCGATGCCGGCGAACTCGGCCACGTAGGCCACGAAGTTGATGACGGCCATGCCCAGGACGGACACCGCTGCCCAGCGCGGCCCGTAGCGAGACTGGATCAGCTCCACGTGGCCCTTTCCCGTGGCCAGGGCCAGCCTCGCTGTCATCTCCTGCACCACGAACAGCACGGGCACGATCGCGAAGACCGGCAGCAGCAGCGCATACCCGGACTCCGTGCCGCCCTTGGCGGCGGTGATGACACTCGGCGCATCCACATCCGCGAGCATCACGACCCAGGCTGGACCAACGACCTTGAGCCAGCGCGCCACCGCCGGGCCGCGCAACGCCCCGGCCAGGGAACGGAGGCCGCCGGATGAAGTCACGCGCGAACCATAACGGCATCGATGACCCATCCGGAGGGCCGAGTCGCACCGTCTGAGGTCCCTCTGGCCCCTGGATCTCGATCTTCCGGCCCCCAAACCGGCCGCCTCAGTTGGGCCGTACTACCACAAGAGGTATTGGGCGCGTGGTCTTCTTCTGATACTCGTCGTAGCGGTCCTTGTTGGAATCGTTGACCAACCGCCACAGGCGGTCGTAGTCGGGGTTCCCCTTGCTGACCACCGTGGCGACGCCCCCGATCCGCCTTCGGCGGACCTGCAGCTCGACGTTTGGATCGGCTGACAGATTGAAGTACCAGCCGGGCGAGTGCTCGGTGCCAGAGTTCGATGCTACGAGGACGTAGTCGTCCCCATCTCGGGCATAGACGAGCACGTTCGTCCGCGGCCGACCGCTCTGCCGGCCCTTCGTGCGCAGAATGAGCGCGGGCACTCCGCTCATGCCATGACCGACTCTGCCGTCGGTTCGCACGTAGACGAACCGGTGCAATCGCACGTACCAGGCTTCGAGGCGGCGCAGGAGCCACATGACCCCAGATTATGGAGTGTTCTCGACCTCGGGCTTTCCCCTGGCGCGGGAGCCACCAGCCGAGACTCCATCTGGCAGATCCGAGAACGAGGCCGCTCGCGTTACCGGTTGGACCGCGACTCGGCGACCGACTTGAGGACGCGGCAGGCTCGAAGTGTCACCCACTTGCTCGGCAGGCCTGGACGGTCGATGTCGATCACCATCTTGCCCGCGTAGGCATAGCGGTTCGGCCAGCGGCCCTGAGCGTCCTGCTGGGCGACGACCCAGTCGACTGCCCGATCGAGCCGCGGATCGGCGGCCATGCCGGCCTCGCACAGCGCCTCGAGTACCTGGAGGACGTCGGCGACGTAGCCCGACGGGAAGCCCAGCTTGAACCAGGAGCCGTTGGGTTTCGTGTTGGGGCCCATCGGGTAGTCCGCGACCGAGGGGTCGCGGACGAGAAGGAAGGTCGCGCCCTGCTCGAGCGCCCGCGCGACGGCCGGCGTCCGCCGTTCGGCCGGGACGCGGGCCAGCGCCAGGACGGCCTTCGTGGCTCCCCAGGCGCAGGGGTCGCCGCAGTTGGCGCCGCAGCGAAACCCCGGCCCCGGCGTCGACGCGTACCAGCGATCCCAGCCCTCGCCGGTTATCGAGGCCGCCTGGTAGGACAGCGCGCGCTGGACGCGCGGGTCGTCGAGCAAGCCGAAGCCGACAAGCGCGCGGAGAAGGTTGCCGTGGAGGCAGTGCACCACGCTTGAGGGCGCCGGCCGGCCCACCGCGCCGCCGGAACAACCCAAGCCGCCACTCGACGTCTGCGTGTGGTCCAGGACGTACTCGCAGGCCGCACGGACGCGTGGATCGTCACCGTCGGCGCCGAGCTGGTCGAGGAAGATGACCTGCCACACGGTTCCGGTGTACTTGGGACCATAGCCGTGACCCGGTTTCGCCCACCAGCCCTCCCGACTCTGGGCCGCCAGGATCGACGCGATCGGATCGGTGCGCGTCGCCGCCTCGCGGGCCGCCACCACTTCCGGATCGTCCGCGCCCCGGTCAAGCAGCGTGCGCAGGGCCAGGTGCCGCACCGCCAGCATCGACTCATCGAGCAGCCACGGCAGCGGGTCTGCCTTGACGCGACCGATCCATCCACCCACGAGACGGAATCTACAGCCTGCGATGCTCGGGCGGCTGGGCGCGAAGTTGCCAGGAGACCGTCAGTCGGCCGCGGCCGCGACCTTACCTACCGCCAGATCCACGCCCAGGCGCTCGAGCGCGCTCAGGACCGCCTTCATCGAAGCCGTGGTGATGTTCGGGTCCATGCCCACGCCCCAGCGAACCTCGCCATGGGAGCGGGCCTCGACGTAGGCCACGGCCGTGGCCTCCTCACCCGCGCCGAGGGCGTGCTCGGCGTAGTCGAGGACGTCTACCTCGATCCCCATGTCCTGGCGCAGGGCGTGGACCAGTGCCGAGATGGGCCCGTTGCCCTGACCGGAGATGGTCGTGGTTGCCCCGGCGGTCGCCAGGCGAGCTCGCACGGTGACGCTGCCGTCATCCGAAGCGGTGTCGTATCCGGCGAGTTGGGTCCGCGGCGCGGCCGGCAGGTACTCCGCGGCGAAGGCATCCCACATCTCCTCGGCGGTGATCTCGGTGCCGCTGCCTTCGGTGATGATCTTGATGCAGCGGCTGAACTCGATCTGCAGCCGGCGCGGCAGATCCATGCCGTGCTCGTTCTTCATGACGTAGGCCACGCCGCCCTTGCCGGACTGGCTGTTGACCCGAATGACCGCCTCGTAGTTCCGGCCGACGTGCTTCGGATCGATCGGCAGGTACGGGACCTCCCAGACCGCATAGTCGGGTGGGAGCGCCTCCATGCCCTTCTTGATCGCATCCTGGTGGGAGCCCGAGAAGGACGTGTAGACCAGGTCGCCTACGTACGGGTGGCGCGGTTCGACGGGCAGGCGGTTGCAGTGCTCAGCCACTCGGCGGAGCGCGTCGATGTCGCTGATGTCCAGCTCCGGATCGACGCCCTGGCTGAACATGTTCATGGCCAGGTTGACCACGTCTACGTTGCCGGTCCGCTCGCCGTTGCCGAAGAGCGTGCCCTCGACACGGTCCGCCCCTGCCATGATGCCGAACTCGGCAGCGGCCACGGCCGTGCCACGATCGTTGTGCGGGTGCAGGGACAGGGTCACGGAGTCTCGCCGGGGCACGTTGCGATGGAACCACTCGATGGCGTCGCCGTAGATGTTCGGCGTGTACATCTCCACCGTGGCCGGCAGGTTGAGGATGATCGGCCGCTTCGGTGTCGGCTGGATGACGTCCATCACCGCGGCGCAGATCTCGACCGCGTAGTCGAGCTCCGTGCCGGTGAAGCTCTCCGGCGAGTACTCGTACCGGATGTCGGTGCCGGGGACGCGGGCCTCCTGCTCCAGGCAGAGCTTCGCCGCGTCGACGGCGATCTTCGTCACGCCTTCCTTGTCCAGGCGGAAGACGACACGTCGCTGGAGGACGGATGTCGAGTTGTAGAAGTGGACGATCGCCCGCTTCGCCCCCTTCAGGCATTCGTAGGTCCGCTCGATCAGCTCGCGGCGGCACTGCGTCAGGACCTGGATCGTGACGTCGTCTGGGATGAGGTCTTCCTCGATGAGCTGGCGGATGAAGTCGAAGTCCGGCTGCGACGCGGACGGGAAGCCGACCTCGATCTCCTTGAAGCCCATCCCCACCAGGGTCCGGAACATGCGCAGCTTTCGGCCGGGATCCATCGGGTCGATGAGGGCCTGATTGCCGTCGCGCAGGTCGACGGAGCACCAGAGGGGCGCTCGCTCGATCTGGCGGTTCGGCCACTCGCGGTCCGGAAGGCGCAGCGGCAGGGGGCGGAAGGGTACGTACTTCTCGACCGGCATCGTGCGGGGGTGGGCTGGTGCGGGAGGCATTTCGGGTTCCTTCTTCGTTCTGTCGTCCGGGTTGTCGGGCTGTGGCTGGCGGCTAGGGTGGCGGTCCCGGGGTTCCGGGCTGTGGCCGCGGGTTTCCGGGGAAACAAAAACCTCCTGCGCTGGCGCAGGAGGCAGTCGGCGAGCACCGCTTGGGGGCGCTCGCCTCAAGTAAGGAGCAGGCTGCTGTCGAAGGGCTTCCTGTTCATCGTGCCACGTAGTGTAGCCTGTGGCGCCAAATCTGGTCTACTACCTCTCGTATGAGAAGAAAGTCGGGGCTGGAGGGGCACGCCAGCCGACCCCGAGCGCCGGACTCGCGTCAACTCGGGTAGTACCCAATGGCATCATGGAGCTTGCCGGTTGGACACTCGCGGCGGTAGGATGACCCTCGAAGCAGGTGCGTTTGATCGAGCAAAGAGGAGGATGTGATGGGGTCTCTACGCAGTCTCAACCGGCTTGGAGCCGCCGTGGCGCTCCTGATGCTCGTGCAGCCGTCGGTTGCCGCCGCAGCGGCAGACCCGACGCCGCCACCCGCTCCAACTGGCGCCATCTCCGGCATTGTCACTGTCGATGGGGTGTCGGTCAGCGGCGCCACGGTCGTCATCAAGGCCTGGCCGAACCAGGCCACCCTCGCTGCAGCCAAGGTCGGGGTGGCGATTGACCTTCCCGTGGTGGCTAGTGCAACCACAGACCAGTCGGGCCGATGGGCAGCCACCCCCTCGGCCGTGCCCGCCTCGCACATCAACGCCATCGGCGTCGCAAACCTGATGGCCGAATACACGGCCGGCGACTCCACACTGAGCTGGTCGTTCCCGCTGCGGGTCTCTACACCCTCCCCGGCTACCGGATCCGCCGCGCCCCAGCTCGGAGGCACCGGTGCGTCGGTCAGGCTGCGCGCCGACCTTGGAACCGACTCGGGTGTCGACGATCTGGACCAGCCGGCTGCGCAGTGGCGCGGCCAGGACGCGCGCCGACTCACATCGGCTGGCCTGCTCAGGGTTCCAACGAGCCCCAAGATCACGCCCGCTCGAGCAGCCGCGGCGGTTACCTCAGCCTCGGGGTCTGGGATTTGCTACCCACTTATCGAGGTGCTTAGCGGCAACTACAAGTACCAGATCCCAGAGCACTTCGCCAACGTGTGGTCCTGGCCGGGTGTTGAGGCGCATCTCATCCAGACCCAGAGCTCGTACCACACCCTGGGCGTTGCATACCAGGCCTCCGATGGAACGTGGTCTCAGAGCGGCGAAACGTCGTTTACTGAGACCTTCGGCGCCGGCAAGGACAATATCGTCCTCGGGAGTGCTGCAATCTCCAACGAAGTCAACTACGCGGAGTACCTGTGGAGCCCAGGGTGTTCGTTCCAGACGTCCACTTGGAGGCCGGTAGGTACCGCGTACATGGGCACGCCCGTCAGCTACTACCTGGGTTCTCAGGTTCCGAACTGGGCCGCAAACGGCTGCGCACAGGAGCCACGAGGTGCGAAGGACACGAAGACGCAAGGGACGAATCCTAAGATCGCACTCGGGGTCTCATTTGGACCGATCAGCCTTTCCGCGCAGGCAGGCTGGGACTCGTCCGTCAGCGAAGAGTTCCACTATAACCAGCCGTCCTACTACTGCGGATCGGAGAGGGGAGGCCTGCAGAACTCGGCTGAGGTTCAGGCCATACCTGCGGTCTCGAATGCGACCTACACTCCGCTGCCCGCGCCAGTCAGGATTGTTGACTCGCGGTCCCCGCTCGGACTGACGCGCTTGAAGTCGTCGACCCCGCAGACCTTCCAGGTCACGGGCGTCAAGGGCTTGCCGACTAGCAGTGTCGTCGCCGTGACGGGCAATATCACCGTAACGAACCAGACAGCCGCGGGCTACGTGACCGTTGCGCCGTCATTCAGTTCGCTGCCGCCCGCGACCTCGACTCTCAACTTCCCGAAAGGCGACAACCGCGCCAACGGAATCACAGTGCAGCTATCCGACACGGGTACCCTCGCTGCCGTATATATGAACTCGGCCGGGAGCACGACCGACACAACGGACATCATCTTCGACGTGACTGGCTACTTCACCAGCAACATGAGCGGCGAAACGTACCACGCCATTCAGTCTCGCGTGTATGACTCGCGAACCGTCAAACAGCCTCTCCTCGCCAACTCGGTTCGCACCATACAAGTCGCGGGCGTGGCTGGAGTACCCGCCTCCGCGGCGGCAATCACCGCGAACGTGACTGCTGTCGCTCCGTCCGCCCCCGGCTACATCACCATAGCCCCTGCATTCAGTAAGCTGCCGCCCGAGACCTCGACCATCAACTTCCCGGCCGGAGACACTCGGGCCAACGGCGTGACCGTTGGTTTGAACAATGGCTCTGTGCAGGTCTACTTCTACGCCAACGGGCTTTTCCAGATGACCGGTGTCGTTCTTGACGTGACCGGTTACTTCACAAAGGACGACTCCGGCTACACCTACCACCCGGTTCCGCCGCTGCGCTACGTCGACACACGCATCGGACAGGGCGCCATGAAACTGCTGGCCCAGGAAAAGCGGACGGTCACCATCGGAGGCTGGGGCTACGTGCCTGGCAACGCCGTGGCCGTCACGGGAAACGCGACCATCGTGGGCCAGACTGCTGCCGGTTATCTGACTGTCCAGAAAAGCATCCAAGGCTTTCCCCCGGAGACCTCGACCATCAACTTCCCGGTGGGTGACATCAGGGCGAACAACTTCTGTGCTCCGCTCACTTCCACGCTCAACTTCACCTCAGGCACAGTCGACGTCATGTACGGTGCCGTCGCCGGCGCCGTGACCCAAGTTGTCATGGACATAACCGGCTACTACGGTCCGGTTGTTGGGACATGAGTCTCCTCGAACGGTGACCCGTGCAGGGACGCCGCCATAGAACCCACGTGGCAGTCATCCTGGCCACAGTGACCTCGGCCGCCCTTGTTGCGTGCTGCGGCTGCGGCGCACCTGAACCCAATCCAAAGCTGGACGTGCCCGGAGGACACGCTACCCGGTTGGCGTGACCAGCAGTGGCGTGCCTGTCGGGCAGCCAGTCTCGTACGGTGGGATCGACCTGTGCGTCACCTCGCCAGGCCAGGTGTCATCACCAGCGTAGCCATGGGCAAGCGTCGACCCCGCCTCTGGCGACGCTGGCGCCCGAGAACGAAGCGTTCATGACCGACAATGGTTCTGAGTTCCGCTCCGAGGAGTTCGAGGAGGCGGCAACTCGGCTGCATGCTCGGCCCGTTCTCATCAGGGTCGGCCAGCCGCAGGCCAACGGCCGCGTCGAGCGCGTCCAAGGCACGACCCTCGAAGAGTGCTGAAAGCCCGCCTTGGCTCTCTGCCCTCGATCTGAGCAGCCTGCGGGGAATTGGCTCCGGCGGTAGGACTCGAACCTACGACCAAGCGGTTAACAGCCGCCCGCTCTACCGACTGAGCTACGCCGGAGCGAACACGATCGCCTGAGCGACCCGATGGCGCCGTCGCGGCGCCGCGCGACAGAATAGCACGGCCCCGCCGAAGCGCGGGCTCCCGCCAGTCGGTCCCCCGAAGAAGGCCGGCACACCCGTCGGTTCGTTCGAGGGCACCCGGTTGGCGCCCGACCGCGTCCGGTTGGTGCTACGGCGTCCGGTGGTGCCCGGTTGGCGCCCGACCTACTTCTCGACCGGGAGCTCGGGCCGGTTGCCCCACTCCTCCCACGACTCGGCGTAGTTGCGAACTTCCGTCAGGCCGGCCAGCTCGCGAAGCACGAACCAGACGAGGGCAGCCCGGATACCCCCCTGGCAGTAGGTGGCGCGCAGCTCTCCGGGGTTCACGCCACTGCCCTCGAGGATGGCCACGGCATCCGCCGCCGGCCGGAGCCGCCCATCCGGCGCCACGAAGTCGGTGAAGAGGCGATGCCTGGCGCCGGCGATCCGGCCGCCCCGTGCGGCCCTGACGTCGCCCCCCAGGAACTCGTCGATTCTCCGCACGTCCAGCAGACGCGTTGGGCCGCCTGGCTGGCTCGCCTCGCGGCTCCACGCCAGCACCTGCTCGGCCGTGGCGATGAGAGAGTCATCACGCTCGTGGAGCCGTTCCGTGGCTTCGACCCGTGGCGGCTCCGTGGCCTCGGCGCTCGTCACGCGGCCCTCCGTCTGCCAGACCCCGAGACCGCCGTCGAGGACGTGGAGTCGCTCGGCCGGAAACCCGTACAGGCGCAGCAGCCAGTAGCCCCGAATGGCGTGGCGACCCTGGCCCGCATCGTCGTAGAAGACGATTCGGTCGCCTGGAGCGACACCCCAGCGAGTGAGGGTCTCCGTCACGTCCTCGCGGCTCGGGACCAGGTACATCCGCTTGGCCGTGCCGGTCTCAGGGCGCTGCCCGCCCTTGGCCAGATCGGCGTGCAGATCGACGAAGATCGCCCCCGGCAGGTGCGCCTGGTCGTATATCTTGCGGTCCGTCGACACGTGGACGATCCGGAGGTCGGCGTCGCTCAAGTGGTCGGCCACCCACGCGTCGGAGACCAGAGGTCCAGGTTGAGCGGCGTTCATGGGCCTCCTCCGTGGCTTCTGTGTAACGCCGCTAGCGTACCCCGTGCCCGAGATGCTGCCGATCACACAAGCAGGATCCCGCTCCCGTCCGGGACACGTCCCTCGTTCAACGCCCTGAGGATCTCGCCCGCGGGCGCCGGGAAGTCCGCTCGAAGCGCCTCGCCGTGTTCCCTGACGAGCGCTCGGTTGTGCCGAGTGTCGGCTAGGAGTAGGACTACCGCCGACACGTCCGGGTCGTCGCGCCGCTTGAGGGCGACGCGCCGCTGCAGCGCTTGGATGTCGCGCGGCCGAGTCTCCGCTTCGACTGCCAGCCGGCGGGCGCCCAGCAGCAGGTCGGCATCCCACGCACGCTGGTCTCCGGCGTTGGCCACGGGAACCTCGAACCTCCACGCCGCAGCCGGCGACACTCTGGCCCGCAGCCTCTCCAGCAGCGCCCGGTGGGCCGCGTCCCTGATCGGCGGGCCGGCAGGGTAGGCCCTTGCGCTCAGCTCCAGCCCGACCACCGCCAGAAGCCGGGCCAGGTTGGACAGCGGGACCCGCGGGACATCGCCCCGTTCGATCCTGCTGACCTGCGATGGGGACAACCGAACGGCCCGCCCGACGGCGGCTTGACTCAGCCCGTGATCGATGCGGGCGTGCCGGAGCTCGGTTCCGAGGTCCGCGATGATGGACCTGGCCTTGAGAGAGCCGACATCGGCTGCGCGAACCCTGGTCACCACCGCGCTAGAATGCCCGACGCGAATTCGCGGATGCTTACTCGCCGCCAACCTCCAGCGGCGACCTGGCGCGATTCCGCCATGCTCATCAGCCTGGCGCGCGGCGCACGGGCCCGCGTGTGCGCCCAACGCACACGTGCGCCCAGCCTGCTCGTCGTGGCTGCCAGAGTCGCGTCGGTCCGATGCGTCAGAAGCACGATCTCGACTTTCTCAGGGTATTGTTCGGCGCAACCGTGCGTGGGGCGCACAGCCGAGGCGTGCCGGGGCCCGCGGAGCCGCCGCGGCGTCTCATACGTGCGCCTGGCGCAAGTCGCCGCGGCCTGACCGAGGAATCGGGCGCAAACATGCGCCCGGCGCAAGAAGGCGCCCCGCGGCTACCTGACCCCGCCCGGGCCGCCGCGCCCGCATCCAACCGCCGCGCCCAAAGGCGCCCCGCCCGCCGCAAGAAAGGGCGCCCTGCGGCTGCCTGACG
>Ga0187886_1000975_pt1 | contig 28861 bp, 16 predicted proteins | sample June2016WEW_20_1_FD_133001 | JGI IMG/M metagenome (GOLD analysis project Ga0187886, IMG submission 133001) | Peatland microbial communities from SPRUCE experiment site at the Marcell Experimental Forest, Minnesota, USA - June2016WEW_20_150 | ecosystem: Environmental > Terrestrial > Soil >...
GAACTTTGCTACAGGGGGAGGAGCAAAGACGGTGGGTGTAGGTAGTACCACCGGCGTTTCCACCCTTACTCTTGACTCCGGTTCGGGAGCTATAAATATCGGTACTACTATTGCCAAAACCATTACCATAGGCAATGTTACAGGAGCCACCGGAATTCTTGAAAAAGTGGGGACCGGCAACTACTCCCTTGATGGAGTGGCAAGTTCAACTTACACTTTCGGCACTTCAACCACTACAGGAACAATCACCATTGGGGGAACAGCCCAGACAGGGACAATGACACTTGGTTCATCATCCGCAACCAATATCCTAAATATTGCAAATGGCTCCGGAGCCACTACCTTAAACCTTGCCGGTAACCAGGTAGCAGGGGCAGTCAATGTTGGGGCCAGTATGACTTCCGGTACCATCACAATTGGTGGAACAGGAGCTTCAACAGGAATAATCGGCATCGGTACAGGTACCGGTACTCAAACCATTAACATCGGCACAGGCAACACTTCCGGAGTCACTACCTTAAACCTTGCCAATACCCAATATGGTGGTGCAGTCAATATCGGAGCGGGAATGACAACCGGTACCATCACAATTGGTGGAACAGGGGCCCAGACGGGAACTATAACAATCGGTCCGGGTACAGGTACCGAAGCCATTAATATCGGGGCGGCAGCAACCGGAGCACATACCATCGCTTTGGGTAATAGTTCATCATTTGTGGGAATAGGGACAACTTCTCCCGGAACGGCAGGTTTGGCAGTAATGAATGGTAACGTTGGTATCGGGACAACAAGTCCTGCCCAGAAACTAGATGTCGCCGGAACTGTACAGATGACCGGCTTCAAACTCACCACCACCCCTACCAATAATTATGTCCTGACTTCAGATGTTAATGGAGTCGGAACCTGGCAGCCAGCTAGCGGAGGCGTCACCGGGAGCGGAACAATCAACTATCTTCCCATATGGAGTTCCTCTTCAGCTCTGGGCAATTCGCTACTGTATCAAACTGGCGGCTTCGTCGGCATCGGGACAACCGCCCCTGCTCAAAAACTTGATATTTCCGGAAAAATCGCCCTTGATGGTACAACCATCGCTTACCGCCCAACCACAATGACCGACACTTTGGTTTTAGGTAATGGCGGAACAAATCTTTCACACACGACATTAGATGAAGGATATTATAATACTTTTGTTGGATTAGATTCTGCTGTTGCTAACACCACTGGATATTACAATACCGCTGTGGGTGCTAAAACTCTTTACTCCGATAACACTGGATATAGCAACGCTGCTCTGGGAGTTAGTGCTCTCTACTCCAACACCTCCGGATACGAGAACACTGCCTTGGGAAATGCCGCTCTCTACTACAACACCGGAAACGACAACACTGCCGTGGGGTATGCTGCTCTCTACTACAACACCTCCGGATACTTCAATACGGCTCTGGGCCAAGAAGCCGGCGAGAATATATCTGGTGGCTCAACCAACCAAACATCCAATAACTCTCTGTATCTGGGATATGACACCAGGCCTTTAGCTAATGGGGATACCAATGAGATTGTGATCGGAAATACGGCTATAGGTGTAGGTTCAAATTCGGTTGTCTTGGGCAATGATAACATCACTAAGTCTATTTTAAAGGGCAATGTCGGCATCGGGACAACCAACCCCGGTGCCCTCCTGGATGTTGCCGGAAATATCCGTTCAACAACCGGCTCTCTCCAAATCGGAAACGCAACCAATGTTACCTATTCCAGATTCGGGACCGCTACGGCCACCTGGGTTAACGCGGCAAACGATGTTTTGATCTCAGGCAATGAAGAACTAAAAGGAACTTTATATCTAGACAATGGCCAAATCAACAACGTGGGAGGGTCAGCTACTATTACATTCCCCTCTTCCCCATCAACTACTGCTAACGCCCTTACTGCCGGAAATTGGCTTGTCGATAATACTCTCAACTTAGGACAGGCAGCACTTATAATCAAACAGCGAATGGGCGGAGATCTAATGACAGCTTCCGCTTCCGGCACTCCTGAATTCACAATTCACAACGATTCGAGTTTTACTATGGCGGGAACAGCCACTGCCCCTACAAGTTTTACTACCGCCGGAACGGTTTATTTCAATACAGCAACAACCGCAGTTAACGGAACAACCACGGGTGATCTTTTCCTCAGAGGTGAAGATAACAACTGGCATAGAGTTGCGCTTGATATGACTCAATATTCAGTAACCAATGCCACTGTGGGAACCGGTGCTACCATAACCGTAACACATAACCAAAACACAAATGACATTTCCGCAACCGGATGGGTTTATGACACAGTTTCCGGCCTTTGGACTACTATTAGTAATTTCTCAAACCAAATTATTAATGCACTCGACAATACTTTTAATCCTTCCTTTACCGAAAAAGCTAAAACTTCTGCCATCGCTCTAAATAATACTTATATTTATGGAACCGGCGCTGACGGGGCAGTTGGTATTGGCGCCACTGTAAATATAAATACGGTAACTTCCATTTCCGGCCGTTCGGCTTCCTGCGGAGATGCAACAATGTTTATCGTCACCGCTTTAACGAGTACTACCGCAACAGTTAGCAGCAACCCCACTACTAATAGCTGTTTAGCTGTGGGTGATGAGGTACTTCTTATTAATTTGCAAGGAACAAGTACTGCAACTGCTAATGTGGGCAACTGGGAAACTCTAAGAGTTTCCTCACTAACGAGTACCACCGTCACTTTTACCACAGCAAAAACTAAATATTACGGGGATAACCTCGGAGATGACACAAATATAGGTACTACCGTGAATACAACTCAAAGGGTCATGCTTCAAAGAGTCCCCAATTACACGAACGTCACCGTTTCCGGCGCTTTTACAGCCAGTGCATGGTCCAGCACTTCCGCTACCGGTGGTATAGGCGGCGTCATGTTCTTCAGAGCAACAGGAACAGTCACGGTAGGAACCGGAACGACAATCAGTGTCAATGGTTTGGGATATACTGGTGGCCTTGGCGGAGCAAATGATAATCCCAGCGATGGTGGCGAATCATACTGCGGCAGTGGCGGTGGAGGCGGCGCCGATTACAACGGTACTCCGGTAGGTACTGTAGGCATTTGTGGCGGTGGGGGTGGAGGCGGCGTCAACGGTGCCACTGGTTACAATGCTAATGTGGCCGGATCGGCTGTTGGTGGTTCCGGTGGCGGCGGAGGTAGTGCCGGATCTACGGGTACAAACGGATACGGTTATGGTGGTGGGGGTGCCGGTGGTGGTTATGGCACGGTTGGAGCGGGCGGCAAAGCCGGCAACACTCCGACAAGCGATGGTGCCAGCGGCAGCGGCAGTACCAGTGGTAACGGTGGATCAGCCGGGGTCGGCGCCACTAATCCAGTCTATGCCGGTGGTGGTGGTGGAGGCGGTACCTATGGAGATACCTATCTGGATAAATTATTTCTTGGAACAGGAGGCGGTGGTGGCGGTGCTGGTGACACTGCCACTACTGGATACACTGCAGGTAACGGCGGCGCGGGTGGCAATGGTGGCGGTATCATGGTGATCGCCGCTGCAACGATTTCCGTGACCAGTACCGGCCGTATTCAAAGTAACGGCGCAGCCGGTTCAGCCACTCTCAGCACTACTTATGCCGGGAGCGGTGGCGGTGGTACCGGTGGCTCGATTAAAATTATCGCCGACACGGTCACAACCAGCACTACTGACTTAATCACCGCAAGTGGTGGACTTGGTGATACCACCGCAGATGACGGTGGCAATGGCGGCGTTGGCCGGATTGCGGTTTCCTACAAAAACACATTAACCGCCAACGCTTCTGAACCAGATTATCCAACCTCTCCTTATCTTCACCAATCCGGCTACTATGGTATTTATGTTTCCAAAGAAATCAATACCCCCGGGGCTACCTCGTACAGCACCTTAAATTGGACAGAAACGTTAAATACGTACGGCCAAACAGAAGTTCAAACAAGAACCGGCGCTACCGCCGACTCCACCGACGGCACATGGGAAGGTTGGAAACCCGTTGGTGTTGGCAATACGGTGACACTTGATGCTATGGACGCCACGACCGGCTGGTCAACAGGAAATGGGCTTTCCGTTGCATCAGGAGACATCACAAGAAATGTAAATTATTTTGAAGATGAAAACCTCAACTCTACCCAAGTCACCAACACTCTTAAGTTTGGTTCTGTCGGAACAGCCACCGGTTATTCGGAAAAAACCATTTCCTCCAAAAATTTAACCGATTTCAACCTTATCTCCGCCTGGGTCTATGCAACTGCTTCATCCGAAATAAAACTGGGTTTCGGCGAAGCTGCCGCTACCGAGCAGGAAGAAACCATTAAGGTTGATGCCACCAGCACCTGGCAAAAAGTCTATTGGGATATTAGCGATGTTGCCAATGGGAATAAAGATGGCGTCACCAAAGTACGCGTTACAGTTCTTTCCCCCAACAATACTGTTTATGTGGATAATATTCAGGCAGAAAAATTCAAAAGTGCTATTGGTGATGCCAGTATTTCCGTTGCCTCCACCGCTGCCAATTATTTTCAATATCGTTTTATCCTTTCTACCACCGATCCCCAATACGACCCCAGCGTCTCCGGAGTTTCCCTCACCTATTCTGACGGTACCAGTCATACTATTGATGCCAGCAGTATCCGACTCACCAACTCTCCTACCTACTATTCCTCTTCCCATCTGACTGTCACTGAGTCGGCCTTGGATGACACAAAAAGCTATCAGGTTAACAAAGGGCTAACTTCGGTTTCCCAAACCGGTGATTATAATCCGGGTACCGGAGCAGACGGAGATATTACGGTTAGTGGGGATACTAATTATAATACTGGCACACTTATTGCCGGCCGTTCCTGCGCTGACGGCGGTGATGCTACCAATTACAGTGTTTCTGTTCTCACGTCAACCACAGCCACACTCACATCTAATCCGTCTACCGGATGTCTCAACGCTGGAGATGAAGTGCTGTTGATTAACCTGATGGGGGCAACAACGACATACACCAACCTCGGTAATTATGAAACCCTCAGGGTAGCAAGTGTTGCAGGTAATGTTGTCACCTTTGCCACGGCAAAGACGAAATTTTATGGTAATGGTGCCGGTGACGACCTTAATCTGGGGACTACGGAAGGCACCCAAAGAGTCATGTTACAAAGGGTTCCCAATTATCGCAATGTCACCGTCAACGCCTCTCAACATTTCTATCCTTCTACCTGGAATGGAGTCAAAGGCGGAGTGATGTTCTTCCGGGCCACAGGTACGGTAACTGTGGCCGGCTCCATCAATGCCGACGGGCTGGGATATCGTGGTTTTACTTTCGGTGGTAACGCTGATCAAGCTGCGGCAGGCGGAGAATCATTCTGCACCTATAACGCCGGAGGCTCCGGTGGAGAGTACTCAGGTTCGACAGCTTCTACCGCAGGTATTTGTGGTGGCGGTGGCGGTGGGTCAAATGGCTATACTGGATCAGCTGGATCAAATACCGGTGGCGCCGGCGGCGGAGGAGGAGGTTTTTACACGGCCTCTGGATATGCGAGAGATGCTGGTGGCGGTGGCGGTGGCGGATATGGAAGTGCAGGTAGTGGTGGACAGGCTGTCGACAATGCGGGGATTAACGGTGGCACGAATATTAGCGGAGCAGGAGGTGATAGTACTGTCACGGCAAATGAAGGCGGAGGCGGAGGAGGAGGTACATACGGTACCAGTTACAGTGATCTTTCCAGATTATTCTTCGGATCTGCTGGAGGTGCCGGTGGTTCGGGAGAATCCTCAGGTGCTTCCCATTACGTTGGAGGTGACGGTGGTGGTGGCGGTGGTATCGTGATGATTGCAACCAATACTCTTTCTGTATCCGGAACAATCAGCAGTAATGGTGGAGGCGGAGGAACTGCTAATGCTACCTACGGTGGCGGTGGCGGTGGCGGAGCCGGCGGGTCAGTCAAAATATTGGGTGGAAATCTGACTCTGGGATCAAATCTAGTCAGTGCAACCCACGGGACAGGCGGAACTGCGAATGAGAACGGTGGCAATGGTGGTGATGGCCGGATTGCTACCTACTATGCCGTCAGCCGAACCGGAACCATCACGAGTCCGGCAGAACAAACTGCCCAAGTTGCGGCCTACAACTACTCTGTCTTTATCTCGGATGAGATTCCCACCCCGGCCGCCTCAAGTTACAGCGTAATCAAATGGCTTGCGGATTTGCAATCATACGGACAAATTGAATTCCAAACCCGATCGGGTAAATCCAATAATTCCACTAACGGCACATGGGAAGGTTGGAAACCCGTTGGTGTTGGCAATACGTTGACACTTAATGATATGAATACTGTTGCAAACTGGACAGGAACCGTGTTCAATCTCAATACTCCTGTTGATGGACAACTTGCCCGTAACGTCAACTATTTTGAAGACGAAGATATTACCAATGCCGCCAATCAAAGTGTTAAATTTGGCTCGGTCGGTGCCAGTAACGGTTATGCTGAAGCGACTATTTCGAAGGATTTAACAAACTATGACTACCTGACCGCCTGGGTCTATGCCACAGGTTCCGGGAATTTAGTTAAATTAGGCTTTGGCGAGAGTGCCGCGACTGAAAACGAAAAAACTTTCTTTATTGCAAGCGCCAACACCTGGCAGAAAATTTATTGGGATATTACGGATATCAACACAACTCTAAGAAACGGCGTCACCAAACTTAGAGTCTCTATCCCTTCCACCAACACAACTGTATATGTTGACAACATTACCGCCGACCGCTACCTGACCAATTCAGCCGGTTCCACGATTACTTCCACCCCCAATGACTACATTCAGTACAGGGCAATTTTAACAACAACCAATACGGCATATCACCCCGCCCTTTACAACGTTCAAATCGTCTGGAATAACGGCTTCAAAATAGTTCAAACTGATGCAAATACTGTCAAGTTATACAACAATACAGGATCAACACAGCAGCTAAGACTTGATGTGGTTGTCTTCGGAGCTGATTTAGCAGAATGGTACACCGTGGGTGACCAGACTATCGGCGCCGGCGACGTTGTGGCACTAACCGGACAAATGGATGAGAACGGGGTACCGATTCTTGAGAAAGCCCAAAGCCAAAACGATCCAAACCTGATTGGTATTATTTCCACCAATGCCGGGCAAACTCTGGGAATTCAAGCCGATAACCGCCGTCTTCTGGCTCTTGCCGGAAGAGTTCCTGTTAAAATTGATCCGGCCTCCCCCGCAATTTCAGTTGGAGACGGAATTACATCCTCCGCCACACCCGGGTATGCCAGAAAAGCCTCGTTTGGAGATACTGTGGTTGCCAAGGCGGTTCAGTCTTGGAACTCAGAGCAGGCAGGAGAGCTTTTTGTAATAGTAAATAACTCCAACTCGGTAAGTACATACCTTACAAGTATTCAGGATTACCAACTTATCAAAGATGCTGTGACAGGAACTTGGCAGGTAGTTGATCAGGGAACGCAGGAAGTTGTTAAAAATGCAGGAGTGTTTGCTGACCTAATTGCGTCAAACATCAAAGCCGGTTCTATCATAACGCAGGATTTTGTTAGCCAAAACTTCAATGCTGCAGTAGCAACAGTCCAGAAGCTAACAACAAATAGTCTAGCAGTTAAACTTATTTCCCCGGTTCCGGGTGAAACAAATGTGACAGTCCAAATTGGCTCGGAGGCGACTCCTTCCGGACAATTCGTAATCCAAAATGCAAGCGGTTCAGCAGTTGCGGCAATTGACAACCAGGGAAACGCAACCTTCTCAGGAACTGTTAATAGTCGGGAGTTGTCAGTTAACAGTGCCAGCATTGCCGGAGAGCTCCATGCTGGTACTATTTATGCAGGCCAGATTATAACTGACAATGAGCTTCCAACCGATCCTGCCGATTTACAAAAAATTAAGGATTTGCTGGCCCAAGTTGATACCGATCAGAACATTCTTAAACAATTGCAAAGCTGGACTCCGGCTGCGGCATCCGGTTCGGCAAGTTTCATCGGCCAGGAGTTAGCAACAAATAACCTCTATGTCACGGGGCAGGCTGCCATTAATTCTCTTTCTGTTACCAATTCCATGACAGTCGGTACCGACCTAGTATTTAGCTCAATAGTTAACAGTCAACAGTTAACAGTTAACAGTATTGACACTCTTTCCGCTCCCCTTTCCATCCAATCGCTCGCCATGGCTCCAATCGAAATGATGGCGGGCCTAATTAAAATTGATACCAAAGGTAATGTCCAGATTTCCGGAGACCTCTTTGTTGCCGGCCGCATTACCTCCTCCGGTCTGACTCTATCAGAAATCAACAATCAGGAGTCCGCAACAGAGTCGGCTAATCTTTTGAGCCTTAAAGATGCAAACGGAAACGAAGTTTCCTCTGTTAATGCATCCGGTTCGGCAGAATTTAACAACCTTGCGACCCAAGGCTTGACAATTGCAGGAGCGATTAATGCTACAGCGGGGGCAGTGATTAACGGGGTGATAACAACAAATGCAACTGCGGGAAGTGCGACTATCCCTTCCGGAATCAGTGAAATCACAATTAAAAATCCAAAGGTTACCGACTACACCCTGGTATATGTAACACCAACCTCAACAACAGAAAATTACGTACTATATGTAAAGAGCAAACAAGCCGGACAATTCACTGTCGGATTTACAAATCCGATCGATATCGATGTGTATTTCAACTGGTGGATCATACAGGCACAGTAACTGGCCTGCCCGCAATGCTGAAGCATAGCTACAGCAGGCGGGTGGGTCATACAAGTTCAAAATTAATTTTGAAGTCTTAATTGATAGTAATATATCAAAGTATATATTTCTATATAGAGAGAAACATTTTGACACAAAAAGACTATTGACAAGACATTTCAAATGTTAAATACTAGACGCATGGTGAGCGTAGTCGAACCATAATATGAGAGTTTCTGATATTCTGACTAAAATCGAAAAGTTTATCCTTTATGGGGTGGTAGCACTCTTTATAATCTTTGTGCTTCCGGGCTTTCCTTCGCCGTTTGTCGTACCGAAGGAAATCTTCGCACTTGCCGGCGTTTGCCTTGCATTAATTCTTTGGACCGCCAAGATCATCTACGAAGGCAAGGCTTCTTTTTATTCCGGAAGGTTTGATACCCCCGTACTTCTTATTATGGCAGCCTACCTCATATCAGGGGTAGTAAGAACCCCCAACAAAATGGAAGCGTTCTTCTTCCCGGGAACTGTAACTTTTGTCCTTATCTCGATACTTCTATATTTCCTGGTCAATCAATTCGACCAAAAAACCAAAGGCGGCTTTTTGGTAGCACTACTGGCATCCGGAATCCTCCTATCCCTTTCTGTTCTTTCAACCCAACTTGGACTTTACGCGAAAATTTCCCAACTCCCCGCTTTTATGAAAGATCCCTCTTTTAATCCAGTTGGTGGCGCTCTTCCCGCCGCTCTCTACCTAGCAGTTGCCTTCACCCTCGCTGCCGCTTTAGCAATTAAGGGGAAAGGCTGGGTCAAAAGAATATTTTTTGGAGTTTCCGGGGCAGTTCTTATTCTTGGGGTTGTGATTCTTACCCAAAGCCTTCTTCCCGGCAAATCCCAAGCCCTAGCTCTCCCAAGCTTTCAAACATCCTGGGAAGTGACAATTGAATCCCTCAAACAAAGCCCTATCTGGGGGGCAGGGCCGGGAAACTATCTGTCAGCGTTTGATTTGGGCAAATCTCTTACTTATAACCAGGGAGATCTTTGGCAGGTTAGATTCTCAACCGCCTCCAATTACTACTTTACTTTGATAACAGAAGTAGGGCTTGCAGGACTTGCCGCTTTTCTAATCCTTATTTTGAAGGTTTACAGAGAGTTTCTTAAAGATTTGACAAAGGCTCCTTGGGAGGAAGTATCGATCGTCCTTCTTTTGGTGGCATTTGCCATCTTTCCCTCCGCACCTGTCTTAATTTTCCTTCTCTTCGCACTTTTGGCAGTATTTTCAGGCTCGGAAGAAAAAGTTTCGAGTGTGTCAGCGGGAAGAGTACCGTCGGTAATTACGGCTTCGCCGATTTGGATTGGAGTAATCGCTTTAGCCTTTTTTGGAAGCAAAGCGGTTCTTGCGGAACATACATTTCAAAAGTCCATCACCTCTCTTTCTGAAAATAATGCCAACCAAACATACAATCTGATGGTCTCCGCAATCAACCAAAATCCCTATGTTGACAGGTATCATTCTTCTTTAGCTCAGATTGATATGGCGCTGGCTTCATCCCTTGCAGGTAAGCAAAATCCAACCGACACCGACCGCCAAGCAATTACCTCGCTTGTACAGGAGTCAATAAACGAAGCAAAGGCATCGGTGGGCTTAAACGTAGGAAGATCCGAGAATTGGCAGGTTCTGGCACAGATCTATGGAAACATAATCTCCTTTGCACAAGGGGCGGACCAATTCGCGATTCAATCATACAACCAGGCAATTTCTCTTGATCCTTTCAATCCCACCCTAAGAATCGCTCTGGGGGGAATTTATTATTCTCTGGGAAGATATGACGAAGCGATCAACTCCTTCAATCTTGCAGTTCTGGCTAAGCCGGACCTTGCTAATGCTCATTACAATTTGGCTATTGCTTATAGAGAAAAGAAAGACTACGACAACGCGATTACCCAGATGAATAATGTACTGTCGTTAGTTAAAACTGGCACTCCCGACTATGATTTAGCCAAAAGCACTCTTAACGATCTGGAGAAAAATAAACCTTTAACAACTACGTCCGGGACTTCAAATCTAACTCCTCCCCAACCGGCCGCAACCACCAACATTAAGCCTCCTATTACCCTACCTCAGGAAGCAACTCCTCCCGCGGCTACACAATAGCCAAGTAAAAAATAGAGAGAACGGTAAGTCGTTTGGATTTAAAACATTTGAGGAATATAATTTGGCTATGTTTTTCAGCAAACCTCTAAAAGATATCACATACCAAGACATTCTTGATTTTTGCTCAAAGAAAATTAAGGAAAACTCAGTCCTAGATTACAAAGTTAATTTTCCCTCAAAACTTGAAAAAGTGCTTGCAGCCTTCGCAAACACTTATGGAGGGCTTGTCATTATCGGAGTTGGAGACAAAGATGGATTACCGCAGGATAAACCCATCGGAATTAATTTTGAACGTGGTTTGGAAGAAAAAGTTATGGGTATAGTTTTAGGTAATATCCAACCTCCATTTTTTCCAGAAATACAAGTTTGCCCAGAAGTCGATGGCAAAACGTTTGTTCTAATCCAAATACCACAGTCGTCTAACACGCCCCATGCAATTGAAAATAACACTCTGGTATATCTAAGAACAGGGAACATTACCTCTCCTGAAAAAGTAGCTGACCTAGACGAATTGCATTGGTTGTCAAAGCATAGGGAAAGTGCAATTCTTTTAAGGTCGGAGGCCATAAACTTCGTGACCGACAGATATCTATCTTTATGCAAACATAATAAAGCAACTGTAGATTTTGGTGAACTAAATATGTACATTATTCCGCAGTATCCCCAATATCTATCTTTTGACATGAAGTTATTCAAAGATGAAGTAGTTGGCCTTGAAGTATCGACCCCAGATGGTTCAACCTTTCCGTCATTCAATAGATCTGGAATTCAGACAATGCAAGATACTATGTATTTATATTCTAATGTCAAGAACGAATTAGGTGAATTCACTGAATATACAGCGTTTCACAAAACAGGCTTGCTATTACATTGCGAGGATGTTGGCCATGCTGAACCGAACAATGACGGTACGGTAACCCGCGATATTTATCTGCTCAGTGTGGTTAATGCGTATTTCAACTTATTACGATTTTATAACAACTTAAGAAACCGGATTGGTATTTGGGGAGATTTTAAAATTAATATCGCACTCTTAAAAATGGATGATATAAATACGGTTCCACTCAACGCCACCAGGCATTATGCACAACCATACCTGGGAAAACAGTATGTTTACGATCGCATTCTAAGTTCGTACACGTTTAATAACAAAAGAACAATCTTGGATGAACTAGTAGATTTTGCAACCGATTTACATTGGAGTTTTGACTATCCAATAGAAAAGTCAGTGGTAAAACAAAGACTCGAGGAAAAATATAAAAGCTATTAGTCCGTAATATAACAGACATAAATAAGTTGTCCTGAGTCGACTGCACCCGAAAGCTAAGGATTTAGGCTTGGGTCCGGCTCAGGGGGTGGCTTTGGTTTTAGATTAATGATATAGCTCTATACCATTTACCATGGCATTGTCGGTTACAGTGCTAAATGATATAGAGACATTTCCATTCGAATCTGCAGTAACTGGAAATTCTTCTACAACTGCCTTATTTGACCCACCCGCAGTCTGATAAATATCAAAACTCGTTAGTAACTGATTACCGTTAGCTGAAACGCTAAATACACGGCTTCCTGTGCCTCCCGCTCCTCCGGCAAGGGATGTCCCCCAGTACAATTCATTGAAATGTAGTCTGAGAGTGTAGTTAGAACTTGGGGTAAGACCGGGAATATTATAAGTGAAATTGCCATAGCGCACTGATTGATAAACAGCCTGTGGTGCAGGGTTTGTTACTGCACTCATGTCTACTGTAGCTGGAGAAGTGTATAGTTGACCCCCGTTGTAATCAGTATCTGCAACAAGACTTCCTTGACTATCGCCGCCTGAATTTATTCCCAATATCAAAGTCGGGCTAGGAGTTGAGGTAGGAGTGGGGGAAGGAGTTGGGGTGGAAGTAGGCGTGGCAGTTGGAGTAGGACTTGGAGTGGGCGTTAATTCAATTTCTGTCCTATCCTTAACTGACATTGCAGTCCAATTCAATATTATATCCTGAGGCAAGGCCTGTGAAATCTCAACTGTAAACCCAGTTGTTGATTCGTTGGCAACTCTAAACCAGCCAAGATTTACAGGCGAACGCAAAGTAAGGCCAATAACTGGGGCAAACTCATATTCATTCTCAAAAGTAACATTCGTGGAAGTTGTACCACTTGCAACAACTACTTGGCCAGCTGTGTCTTTGTTAAACATTATGTGTGCTAGAAAGGCGACATTAGAATGAAATATCACATTTCCAAAAAACTCAACAAGATTGTTAAACATTCCCGTTACGACATCTATGATGGTTTGAGTTGTAATTGGCTCGGGCGTAGCGGTCGGGCTAGGGGTTGGTGTCGGAGTTGGAGTTGGACTTTCTTCAGCAGTTCCTGTAGGTGCAGGCGTTGGAGTCTCTGTGGGTGTAGGCGTTGGAGTAGCCGAAGAATAAAACTCTTCAAACCAATAATGCGTATCCGTATAAGTCCATTCAGAACCATCATAGGTTCGTGAGTCCCCAGCCCAGTTTCCTGTTTCATCACTTGACTCTAACCAAATCCAGTTGGTTTTGTTCATCACATAATCCCCGTTAAATACAATCCAATAAAAGTAATTAGGTGTTACTGAAACAGGATTTGTAAAGGTAAAATCAACATTTTGACCATCAGGCCATTGTTCTGTTACATTGGAAGCACTTTGTTTTACCGAAGTTGAAAGTAATGTCCCCGGTAAACTATTCACCTCTGACCAGATTTCAACCCATATTTGACCTTCGGGTGTTCCATTCTGAGCTAGCTTTAGAGTAACTTTTGATACATTGTTATGACTTGGCTCAAATCTTTTTGCGAGTTTAGTAAAAACTGTGCCCCACCTTAATCCTTGCGCGTTATCAATATCTACTATATTACTATCATCTAGCGTATCGGCTTTTACACGCGTTAAACTAAGCGTGAAAAGCGTGAAGGTTAAAAACAAAATTGCTAGCTTCTTCATATTATAATTATTCTAATCCGGTGGCCTGTACCCACCTCAAACTATCAGCTTTTTTTAAGAAATGTCAATCCCCAACCACTCTTCCCCAGGAAGCAACTCCTCCGGCGACCACCAATCAATAATTTTGATATAATTCAGTTGTTCTAGGGCCGTTAGTATATCGGTCGTACACCGCATTCGCATTGCGGAGAGGGCGGTTCAATTCCGCCACGGTCCACCCCAAAATTTCAGGTGTCGGCTTCAATGGGCTTGCCTTCAAACGCCTTTAATTTTTCACTAGAATTGGAGTTTGCGAATTCGCTTTGGAGTTGCGATAGTCCGACGCGAGTCTACCGAGCGGAGTTTGAGACAAAAAATATGAGCAAACGCAAATTCAGTTGAAAAATTATCTGGCGGGTCTTTTCTTCCCAATACTTCTTTGGACAAGCAAAGAAGTACTGAATTACCTGCTTGGGCAAGTTATAATCCTGAGTTTAACGAAGGACAAAGAAGTACTGAGGTTTATCTCAAATAGTTAAGCGGGTTAACATGAACCCCATTTAGAATAATCTCAAAATGTGTGTGCGGGCCTGTGGAATGACCCGTGGAACCCATCCGGCCAATGGTTTGCCCCCTCTGCACTGTCTGACCGGAAATTACCATGATTTGAGACAGATGTGCATAGCGTGTCTCAAATCCGTTGCCATGGTCTATCAAAACCATGTTCCCATATCCCGCTGTGTCCCAGCCGGCGTAAACAACCCATCCACTATCCGCCGCAACATCCAGTGGCTCACTGGAATTGGCGATATCGATTCCGGGATGGTACCAGGAAAACCTTTGGGTAATAGTCCCCTGAGTCGGCCAGACAAACTGCCCCGAGGCAGTAACAGTTCCGGCATTAGGTGTCATCTGTCTCGGCCTTGGCGTTGCGGCCTGCGCAGAAGGCATCACTCCGTCAGGAACTATAACAATCTGCCCTATGGCCAGCTCAAAAGTTTCGTCATTTGTAAAAGTATTAAAAGGAAAATCAACTATCGCCTGGCTATCAGCATCATATCTTTTGGCAATAGAATAAACCGTATCCCCCTTGGCAACAGTATGTGCAACTCCGGTAACCGGCAATATTTGCAGAGTTTGGCCAACTTTTATCTTATCTCCGGAAAGGCCATTTTCCCAGCGAATTGTGCTTACCGAAATTCCAAACTTATCGGCAATCGATGCAACTGTATCTCCATCCTGAACTTTATAATCAATGACACTATCCCGTACTTTACTGGATATTTGTGTATCAATACCCGGGTCATCGGTCGATGCGGAAAGTACAGCAGGAGCTACCGTTATACTCCAGGGATTTACACTTTTTCCCGGAAACTCCTGTGCAATCAGAGGGGCAATCATAACTCCTAGTGCCGTAATTACTGCCATCCCTGAATGGGTAAGAGTTCTTGACAACCTTCCCCTCTTTCTGTAAAGGGCCGTAACGAAAACTCCCTTTTTTTCTTCAATACGCAAAAAACTCAAGTGAAGGCTTTTGAAAATAAAGTTGGTTAGCTCACGGAAAAAAACTTTGATATCTTCCCAAAGTTCAAGCAAGGCTTCAAAAGTTTCATCCATAATCTAGAAATTAGTACAGAGTACATAGTACATTGTGAAAAATGGAGAAGCAAACTTTTGTGGAGAACACAAAATCAACTCAATTACGCAGTCTTGAGGCTTTCAAGAAATTCGTCGTTGTTTTCAGTCCTTGCAAGTCTATCAATTAGGGTCAATGTTTTTTCATCATCGTTCATTAGATCAATCATCCGACGCAAGGTATTCACTTTCTTAAGTTTCTCCATTCCAAAAAGAAGTTCTTCCTGACGGGTTCCACTCATTGTGATATCAATTGCCGGAAAGATTCTCCTGTCCGAAAGCTTGCGGTCGAGATGGAGCTCCATATTGCCGGTTCCTTTGAACTCCTCATAAATTAGGTCGTCCATGCGGCTTCCGGTATCTACCAAACAGGTACCAATTATGGTTAATGATCCCGCACCTTCAATCTTCCTGGCAGCACCAAAGAATTTCTTGGCCGGGAAAAGGGCCGTGGGATCAAAACCCCCGGAAAGAGTTCTACCGGACGTCGGAAGTGCAAGATTATACGCCCTTGCCATTCTGGTAATTGAATCAAGAACTATGACAACGTCGCGTCCGCCTTCAACAAGTCTTCGGGCTCTTTCAAGAGCCAACTCACCTACCCTGGTCTGATCTTGAGGTGCTTCATCAAAGTTTGAGGCGGCAACTTCACCCATTTTATCGGAAACCGTATCCATAGTTCTGATAATATCTGTAACCTCCTCTGGTCTTTCACCAATAAGAACCGCCATAACGTGGACCTTTTTGGCTTTTCCTTTTCCTTTTTCGGGATAATTACTGGCAATACCCTTAATTATGTCTTTTACAAGCCATGTTTTACCCGCTTTGGGAGGAGAGACAATTAAAGCTCTTTGCCCAAAACCAATCGGAGCAACAAGGTCTATCATTCTGGTAGTCAATGTCTCTTTGTCGGTCGAGAGAATTATTTGTGCGTCAGGATAAATGGCTACCAAATCATCAAAGTTGATTCTTTGTCCTAGGGACTCAACAGGCTCACCATTTACCGTTTCAACTTTCAAAAGCCCCCAGTATCTTTCATTTTCTTTTGGTCTCCTGGCTTGTCCCCCAACCATATCCCCCACACGAAGATTAAATCTTCTGATTTGGGAGGCAGAAATGTAAATATCATGATCACTTGGAGCAAATCTTTGGGGTCTGAGAAGTCCGCTCCCTTCATTGGCAATATCGAGTACCCCGGAAACTGTCTCTGTGGGAAGTCCTGCATCGGGAATCATTCTTTCGTCAACTACCAAGGGGTTAGCCTGCACCGGTTCCATTGCAACAGGGGCCGGGGGCAAGTTTCCTGCATCAACCGGAGCACCGATCAACGACTGAACATCAGCCTTTTCCTCTTCTTTTACTACGACTGTCTTAGCAACTGCTTTTTTCGGCATTAAATTAAATGGTGAAACTTATTGGAATCCGGGCAAACTCGAAGTTACAAATACTAGTATAGCCCAAATTGAGGGTATGTCAACATCCTGCTTGTTTTTTAAAAAGGAGGACTTACTTGGGGTTTTTTGGATCATTTTTCGCTCATACGAATGAGACAGGTGAACCCCGTAAACCTTATCTTTATTTTTTCCTCTACTGTTGCTATGACATATCGAAAAAATTTCGATATGGAGGGTCTCGAAGCAAAAGCTCCTCTCCCTTTAATAATATATTGTCGTAGAAGAAGAAACAGGAGGCTAAGAATAATAGCCTCTAGCTGATGACTCCCTCCATGAACGCTTTGCCGACGGCGGCCGCGCCCATGTTATCACGGTGCTCTTTGGCGAAGGTGTAAAACTTCATCCAGAAGAGCTTACCCGGCAATTCGGGAAGATTGCCGTTTCCGGTGAGAACGGAGATATTCATCTGAATTCCGTCACCACCGACAATACGAGCAGTATTGCTGTCACCGCGACCAAGGTCAAAAGTTTCAACCTTGACGCCAGCTTCAAGCGGAAGTTCGGAGGGATTGCTCCAGGACTTGCGGGCAACTTCAACCTTAACGCCAGCGTGACGCTCGTTGCGACTCACAGCAATATACCAGCCCCCCTTATACTTGACCACGAGAGGATTTACCAGACCAATGGTGCCGTCGGGTTTCGCAATCTCGTGCACAAGGGGTTGCCATGCAGGAAGAGATTCGTGACGTTTCTCCCCAGACTCGATCGAATACAAATCCTGGATACCGGTATCAGGATTCGTGTGGTAGAGCTTAAAATACCCCGTTTCCGGATTTACTTCAAGCATCCACCGACCGGGTAAAGCAGTTGTGTACAACATTATATTTCTCCTGTTAATGAGCGCGAATTGATCCAGGAGCATTATATCAAATTGAGGTCAAAAGTCAAAACTACAGGCTACTTTTTCGTCTATTTCTAATTAAAATAGATACAAAGAGAGCCGCTAAACCTAGAACAGCTCCTCCCCACTCCAAAAGCTGGGGCCAGTAGACCAAATAGATACTCGATACTTGAGACTCGATACTCGCGGGGACGATCCAGCCGTTTGCCCAGCTATCAACTTTAACATGATTCAAAATCTGCAGTTTGGTATTTGTCAACGAAAATCCGATCCAACCAGAATCATAACTCTGACCTAACTGTATCAATCCTGAACCTTGTACATCAATTTTGTATGCAAATATTCCATATTGCCGGACTTCGACAATCTTTAGACCATTGGAAATCTCACTTACCGCACCAGCCAGAGAGTTACCCAAATATTTATGACATCCTCCCACGACCAAACAGCACGGGTTTCCTTTTGCTTTTGAGGGTGACATGTCAGCGTTCAATTCATCTGTGAGCTTACGCTCACAGTTTTCTTGAATGCTGTCATAATCTACCGGGTAAAATTCAACTTTCGTCAAAAGATTTTCTGAAGGAATGCGGCCAAAAGACCTTGTTTCCAAATTTAAAGCATAGCCTACCCCATTGGTGTTTCTCGGATAGATAAAGTAAGTCTCATCAAACTCGCCTGGGGCGAGAACCTCCTCAATATCCGGAACCTGAGAATCCTTATCAAAAAGATAAATTTTGAGGCTTCTTCCTTCTTCGTTTTCCCCTGCAACTCTTAGAACATAAGCCTGGCTATATTTAAGATCCGGGTAACTGAGATTGTCGCAAGATGCTCCCCCACCTTCGGCACTATATAAAATTCCCCGAGGCGAATTTGTTTTGAAAACTTCGCCACTTTTTTCCAAATCACAGTTATAAGCATCGGCAAACCCACGGTTTATCGAAAGGTCCTCGGATATCACCGGGTTCCCTGGAGGCAAACTCAGAGTTTTTCTAACCGGATGTATTTTACCAGTATTTATATAATCACCGTATTTTGCGTACAGCGGATCAACCGGCGAATATGACAAGTCGGAGTCGGTTTGAATAAATTTAGAGGGCGCAGATATATCCGCTCCATAACCGGTCTCAAAAATAGTCAAAAAACCAAATTTTGCAACTTGATGAATTCCACTACCCTCCGCAAAAATATTCTTAAGCTCCGGGATTTTAAGAATGTCGGAGGAACCACCGGGATTAATTATTGATTCGTCCAAAAGTAGGTATTTTACCTGATACTTTTTGAGTGTACCCGTAAGTCCCTGAACATCATTAGAGTAAAGTGCAAAAGAGGCTTGGTTGTAGAAATCTTCGTTTGAGCTCCCCCAACGGTCAAAATCACGGTATAAAATCGGATCGGAGGTTCCAAATGTTAAAAATCCAGATCCTTCGTACCCCCAATTCCTATATTCCCAGCCGTATTTTGAATTAATCGGAAGGAGCGCAACTCTACCATAAGAATTTGAATTAAACCAATTAAACACCTCTTGATACTCGCCCGGCAAATCTTTTCTAACATTTGGTCCGATCAGCTGCCCGTTAAAAGCAGGAAGCATAAAATAAACTAAACCGGAAGCAATTGAAATAAGAAAGACTACTTTTACAAAAACTATGACCAGCGTTAAAGACCGTGTCTTGAACGTAGAAAAAATAAATACAAAATAGCCAAAACAAAATGAGGCAATAAGATCATATAAAATTGAAAACTTGCTAAAAGGCATTCTGAAGCCTTCGGCAAAAAGACTGAAGTTATTGTAAAAATATGCATAAAGACCACCTGAGGGTGGATTAATATTGATAAGGAAAAATAGAGCAAGGACGAGAGCCGGAATAAGGGCAATGATTACTTTTTTTCTCTTGATTACCCCCAAAATCAACCCGAGTACCGAAATTCCCGCCATCGTATAACCGATTAGAAGAACAGCCGGATCTAATAAATGCTTTATCCAAACTCCAAGAAGATCTCCAAACTGGTTGCCTGCAAAGTCAAAATTACGCCATCCAAAAAGAAAGTTCTTTTGTATAAGAATATTGGCAAAATCCCCATAATCGCGGTTTCTCAAAAATGCCTCTGCACTAAAAAGCCTATTAATATTGGCGTTTGAAATTATCCCTGACTGATTGGCAATTGAGTAAATATTCGGCAAAATCCAATACAAATTAAGAAGCACGGCGGTAGAAATAATAATAGCCAGTCTTTTAAATTTTATTTTTCTGGCTGAAGAAATGAGGGCATAACTAGCAAAAAATATAAATAATCCCAAAAAACTTGCATACCAAAGTGTTGCTGCATAAGCCATTGGAGAGGATAAAATTACGACCGCCGCCCAAAATATAAGATTCGGTTTTTTTCCTTCCCGCAAGTACTTAAATCCTGAAAATGCAATCCAAGGAAGGCCGGCAAACGCAGCGGGAAACATTTCGAAAGGAACATAAAAATTCTGCAAAGTTCCAAGGTTTAGTAAATAAAACAATGCCCCCAGAAAAGCTGCCGGTGAAATCCAAACACTTTCTTTTTCTTTCTGAAAAACATATCTAAGGAAAAAATAAACTCCCAATGGTCCAACGACCAGACAAAGGAAAATATAGGAATAACGGAGAAAGGAAACCGGAATAACAAACGACTCAATCCACAAAAACACTAACCTTGGAAGGTCCGCCATGTGCGAGTGGGCGGCAATGGTACCAATTCCCTGTTCAACCCTCCATACACCTTCCCAAACACGCCTAAATGCCTCAGGGAAGTTAAATTCGGGGTGCAACGAATCCCAGCCAATAAGATAAGTACCGGGAGAGTAATTTTTAAAACAAAGAAAAACAGAAATTAGAATTAAGACTAAGGGGAAAAAGAGTTTGGGAAGTATTTTTTTCATTCAAGGTAACCACCGGCTAAGTCGAAAGAGCCACTACTTTGTTTAATTGATCTTGGAAGATCACAAAGTAGTGGCTCGAATCGAGGCAAACATGTTATTTATTGATTGTGGTGTGTCCAGTGACGAGCACTTGATTGCCACTTGTGATGACAAAAGTTACATCGACACCGACACATCCGTCCGGAACCGAACAGTTGGCGCCGGCATTGGTGCCACCATTTTGGTTCAGAGGCGAGTTCAAGTTGAGCATGTTGCTAACTGCATTACTGAGCAATGCCCAAACCGCATGTGGCAACACATCGCCATTCCAATAGCGTCCAGTGACGGTAAAACCATCATGCATTTCCTGGGAAGCCCAGAAGGCCGTTACGTCTCCGACGTTAAAGACTGCGATAGCACAGCCAATTCCGTCATGCGTATGGCATTCGCCGACACCTTCAATTTTGTAATCGCCGGTGAAAAGGCGGTAATGACGAGCGGCGACTTCAAAGTCGCAGCGCTGGTCCTGTTGACAGAAAACACTCTCCGCCATGCCGTACTCTACTCCGTTGGCTGCAGGATAACCCGCGTTGTCAACATTTGGGAAAACCGGCCAAAGCTTGGGGTCAAGGTCCTTGAAAGTCCAAGACTTCATTTGAACGGTAACGCCGTCAAAGTAACTAATCTTCCACTTGCCAATGACAAGTTGCCCAACGGGCTCGGAGCCAGGAGTGTTCTGGCTAGTGGTAGCTGTAGGCTCGACCGCAGACGTGGCCGTAGGAACAGGTTGTGTTGCTATCGGCAAAGCCAGAGTCGGTGCGGCAGGACCTTGCGGACCTTGCGGACCAACAGGACCCGACGGGCCAATTTCACCTTGCGGACCTTGCGGACCGGCGGGGCCTTGCGGACCAACAACGCTCAAGCTTGACTGAACTAGCGGCCACCCATAGACTACGCCTACACAGACCACGATCAGTAAAAGCGCGGTGACAACGATTGCCAAAATCTTCCAATTTTTCTTTAACATTTTGCACCTCCTTTGTGCAATTTTTTATGATGAAAAATATGATGCCCATACGGCTTTCAAAATTACTTGAGCCGTTTGATCGCTCTGGACCAGCGTTATTTTTTGCCTCGATATTTTAAAGAGCTTAAAACTAACTAATCTATCAAATCACCATGCATTTATGATGACCTGATTGAATCAGTTTTAGGCAGAAATTTTTTTAAATTTCTTTGAAAGAACCAAGAATAACACTGAAGATACCAGAAGTCCTCCCCCAATCAGCGCCAAATTATCTCCTATTCCAGTATTAACTACCGTGTGAACTCCGCAAACGACCCCCCCTCCATAAGGCTGAGGGCAAATTATTTGCGAATCTTGCGCCAAAACTCGAGCCGGTACGGCAAGGAACATTAAGACTAAAATTACAAAAATCAGCTTTTTCATTTCGGTGCGTGCAGTGTATCCTGAAAAACGCCATTTGTCAACATTACAGGGTGGAAACATACTGAGTCTAAATCCGTATCAGACGTGCGTAAACAAAAACCTTTTCATCCCCCGTCAGTGTCTCGCATGTATAAAGGATCAAATCGGCCGAATAATCCAGTATCTGGGTTCCCTTACTCGTTGCGTAAACCTCATATAAATATTTCCTCTGATTCCAGTCAATTTCAATAAGATCCCCAACCTCAATCTTGGGAAGGTTATAAAAGGAATTTTTGTGCCTGTAGGAATTAGTCCAGGCCAAATATCCGAATCTGTGCGCAGCAAGTATAATCGGCTCGGCGTTATCATTCGGGGCACCAAAATCAGACACTCTCCAAACACCTTTTCGGAGCGCGTCCTCGTAGTTAGTAAGTGTAGCCTCCTGAATATCCGTATTCACTCCGATTGACGGAATAAGAAGGCTGTTTGTCACTGGGAGTCTTGGGTCAAAAGGAGGATTATAGACTGGTTTTGACATATTTAGATCACTTTTCAGGGTCCGAACTTCAGTTTTAGACATCTGAAAATTCTCGAAAGTTACATTGACGGCGCTTTCCCCCAAAGCTAATGCCCTCGGAGCGTAGAAAAATAGAATTAAAGCCATGCCAAGTAAGGCAGAAATTTTTGAAAGCTTAAGAAATACTGTTGACGCCTTTCCGATTCGCTTCGCGGGTTCGGCAGCGCACCCTGTGTAAACAGGTTGTGGAGATATATCCAAAGTACCTGACTTCCGATTGTGACATCCTTCGGATGACATATCAGCGTTCAATTCATCCGTAAGTTTAAACTCACGGTGTTCTTGAATCCTGTTATAAAGATGATAATAAATAATAACTTCTGACATAGGAGGAGACCAATCTTTCGTGCGTGAGTAGATAAAAAATCGGCTCCGTTAGGAGCGGGTAGATCCCCTGCCCTAGAATCCACCCGTCCCTACCAGAGCCGATAGCCAAAACACCCAAAGGGGCTTGACAACCCCCTCTAATCGTTTTAGTCTGATTACGATTTGTCTTGATATAGTTAGTTCCAAATTAACCTGTCCGCAAGACAAATCGTATGTACGAAGTACTTGAAAATTTACTTCGTTACAGTTTTGAAAGAGCATCTCTACTCGTGGCGAGTCCCACTAGAAATTAGAGGAGAACCCAACGATGGCGATGCTCTTTTTTTGGCCTAAGCCAAATTATTTCAATGTTCAGTAAAAAGTGTAACACTACATGTCAACTCTGTCAAACCCCATAAGTTTTTCAACCGCCAAAATAGGCACCCCTATAGTCGAAATAGCGCTATAATAAGCCGTATTTACGGCAAAAATAAATTGAGTAAAATTTTTGTGGACAACTTGTATATAACAACTTCAACTACTGTTATAACTCGTAAATGTACTTGTTTGCACAAACAAACTACTTCAGTACTTCTTTACTTGTCTAAAGAAATACTGGGAAGAAAAGACCCCAAATGAAGTCTTTCCAGAAATTTCTTTGGGCAAACAAAGAATGAATAAATTGTTTCTTGGACGAGCAAGAAATTGGATATTATTGTTTGGGCAAGTAAAAAAGCAAAAATGAATACTGTTATCTAAGAAGTCTCTTTATTGCCTCAGACACAAATTTGTAATCTTTTGAACTAACCGGAACCGTAAATCCCATTCTTCTCGCTTCTTTAATACGTTTATCTTGCGCTACAACTTCTCGAATTTCACCCAGTAACCCCACCTCCCCAATTGCTATCACCTTTCCCGAAATTGGTTTATCAAAATAAGCTGAAGCAATTGCCACACAAATTGCCAAATCACTCGCCGGCTCAGTAACTTTGAAGCCTCCTGCCACATTTACAAAAACGTCATATTCATATAAAGGAAGCCCACACCTCCTTGTTAGAACAGCCAGAAGAAGTTCAAGACGTCTTGAATCAATTCCTTGGGCAACCCTCCTGGGAATCACAAGTTTTGTAGGCACGACGAGAGCCTGAATTTCAACCAGGATAGGGCGCGTTCCCTGCATAACCGAAGTGGCAATGCTTCCGGGAATCGCCTTCCTACTCTGTTCCAAAAATGCTTTTTCTATATCGGCAACAGGCATTAGTCCTTTGTCCTGCATCTCAAAAACACCCACCTCATCGGTTGGTCCGAAACGGTTTTTCACCGCTCGCAGAACTCGCGTTGTAAGAGTTTTATCCCCCTCAAACCACAAAACAGTATCAACTATGTGGGCAAGTACCGCCGGGCCCGCCACAGTCCCTTCTTTTGTTACATGCCCAACCAGAAAAAGCGGGATATTTTTTGATTTTGCAGCCTTGAGAAGCCTAAATGCGCACTCCCTCACCTGCCCGACCGAGCCTGCCATACCGCTTAAGTCTTCCGTAGTCATTGTTTGGATGGAATCAACAACGACAGCAGTTAAGTGTTGATTGTTAATTGTTAACTGTTCGATAGCATCGCACACACTATCGACATCGGTACTTTCGAGAAGGCTTATATTGGATTTTCTAATTCCGAGCCTATCGGCACGAACTTTTACCTGATTTGCCGATTCTTCCCCACAAACATACAGAACATTTCCAAGAATCGCCGAAATCTGCGTAAGAAGTGTAGACTTGCCGATTCCGGGCTCCCCCGCGACAAGAACTACCTGTCCGGATACAAGTCCTCCGCCAAGAACTCTATCAAGCTCGGAAATTTTGGTTGAAATACGTTTTGTTACAGCCTGTTTTATATCTGAAAGATTGATTGGTTTGGCCGATGGGCCACCCGTAGTTCTTTTACCTTTCACCTCTTGCCCTTTACCTGTCGAGACTACTGTCTCGACAAGGCTATTCCAGGTTCCGCACTCGGGACACTTCCCTAGCCAACCTGTTGACTCATAGCCACACTGTTGGCAAACGTATTTAGAATGAAGCGACATCAACGAAATAATAGCACAAAAAAGTCATAACGCGAGAGGTCATCTGCCCAAAACATCCTTCATATCCTTGCCTATCTCGGATTCGGGGTCGAAAACCGAGCCCAAGCCGGCTTCCTGTGCAGCCCTGTCCAAAACGCTTAACTCATCTATTCCTTCAAACTGCCTAATTGTCCTCGCCTGCCTGACAATTTCACCCATCACGTCAGCTTCGTGAAACATCTGTTCCCGCTTTGGAAACAGAGCTTTTAGCTCGGGAGAGTCTTGCCAACCAAGAGTCATCTTCATTAGCAGCATTTTGCCCAAAACAACCTCCCAAATGGCATCTTCTCCCAATTCTGCCAGCTCCCGTGCGTAGAAACCGATTTGTTCTTTTTCCTCTTGTGAGAAACCAACTTCCCTTTCAGACATAAATCATTTATATCCTACCGGGACAGAAGTAAGAACCAATCCCAACGCAATACGTTTATCCTTCAAGTTAACTTCCTCAACCGTACACTTAACTTCCTGCCCGGTAGTAAGCTTTGTGGTAGGAGGAATCTGAGTAATGTGAATGAGACCCTCAACTCCCGGTTCAAGCTCAACAAATGCGCCAAAGTCGGAAATCCTGACAACTTTGCCCGTAACCTTATCTTCAGGCTTGTACTTCTTCGGAACTTCTTCCCAAGGATCTTTCATTGCCTGCTTAACGGAAAGTGCCAATTTGCCTTCATGCGCCGCTAAAACTTTTACCTGAACTTTATCTCCTTCTTTGACTACATCCGAAGGAAGATTGACACGACTAAAGGAAAGCTCCGAAATGTGGACTAGTCCCTCGACCTCGGCCTTCTCCTTTTTTACGGGAACTTCAATTTTTACGAAAGCGCCGAAAGAAGCAACTGTGGTAACAACCCCGTCATAAATCTCCCCTTCTTTGATCTTTTTCAAAGCTTCTTTTACAAGAGCTATATTCCCTGCTTCTGAAACTTCCTTCTCGGAAAGAACAACTTTATTGTTCAGCCTGTCAACTTCCATCACTTTGGCTTTGAAATACTTTTCGACCAAATTTTGGGGGTTGCCCGTAATTTCTTTACCCAGTTGAGACGTTGGAATAAATCCTTCAATTCCAAAAACATCGACCACAAATCCAGGGGTGCTGACTCCTTTACCAAAAACGGGAACTTCAACGCCTTCTTTCTTGGCCACCTCAAGCTTCTCCCAAGCTACATCCTTCATAGCATCTTTAAGCCCCAGAATTGTGGTTCCCTCGCGGGTTTCGGGCACCAGGATTGTAACCATTACGCTATCCCCCACCTTCAGACCCTCAATAAATTCCTTGGCGTCTGTATAGCCTTTTTCCTTAACGATACCTTCAGATTTGCCGCCAATATCGAAAAGGACCGCTATATCTGATTTGGAAAGAACTTTTGCACTAACCCTTTGGCCCTTTGTAAAAGTTTGGACTTTATTTTTGGCACGAGCGAGGAGCTCCGCCATGGTTATGTCTTTAGATGAAGTTGTTCTTGAGCTCACTATTCATTACCGCCTTTCTATTTTAAGCACCAGTATTCTACCGCAATCTCCAGGAGTTGACAAGAAGAAGAAGAAAAAATAAAATGCAGAGTATGGTGGAAAAGACAGATCATGGTTTAAGGCGGGTCATGGAAGGTTTGAATCAGCCCAAGAAAGAAGTTCTCGAAGATGCACCTTCCTTTATGCCACCTATAGGCTCAAAGATTTCTAATCAAAGGGTGGTTATCGAAGAAGACCCCCTTAGACACAAAGTAGTAGTATACACTGTTACAAAATGGGAAATACCAGACGGGAAGCACAACGGGATTATTACATTAGATACTATCAGAAGAGATACCAGGCTTTTTCGAGGTTTGGGGTTTAAGCTTGGCCTTACACCTGATGAAAGATATGGAATCATAATTATACCGACCGCTGAAAGTTTAACAGTCTTTTTGCAAAATCATGGATTAGACTCTGATCTAAAACCAATACAGAAAGTTAGCAAATAAGGAAGAGGCACAAAAAATCCCCCACCTCCCCCGAAGAAATTACCTCGGACCACCTTTGTTATTGTATACTTGCACAAAAGTGGTCCGATCCGGAGTTTGTAATAATTATTGGGAAAGTGATTTTCTGTTACAGCGCGCACACCACAGTGCCAATCCGCAAAACCCCAACGGCTGTAGCCAGTGCCATCCCCCTTCGGGAATAGCAGCAAAAATAATGGCCGCCAGCGTAAGGGCCAGATAGGCAAAAGCTGCAATGGCATATGTAACGGCTAATCCTGGTGAGGGTTTAAAGAAAATAACTCCAAGAGCAATGGTTGCCGCCAACGTGACAAGCCAACCCCACGAAAAACCCAGGTAGCCACCGGCTATCACTGCGCCTACTCCCAGCAAAACACAAGCTCCAAAAATCAAAGCTTTCGTTTTGGTCATAAGGATCCTCCTTCCGCCAATTCAAAGAGCAAAATTGCGTAGCAAAGGCAAGCGCAACCTCGTAACCGCGTTACGATTGAGCGATTCTAACACAAGTCTTCCTTTTATGCTATAATCCTGGAAGTTTTCAAACTTCAGTCTTTCTCTAAGGAAAGGAGGAAAAAATGAAGGATGAAAAGAGACCAAAGCTGGTGCGGATCCCGGGATTGATCATCAGAGTCCTTGCCATCGTTGCCGTCTGGGTGATAGTCATTCTTGACATCAATGTCTGGCGGCATTTGACAGGAGCTGCTGTAATTGTTGATCTAACCCTTGCGGTAGTCTTGACATTTTCGCTTGCCTACATATCATAGGGCTAGATTAACAGAAACCAAACACCAGCCATGCACCGTGAGGAGCCAATTTTTAACCCAAATTGACTGCATGTAAAATCAAACCTCACATTTTTATTCCACAAAAAATCCTCAAGTTAATTTTTAAAGGCGGTGAGAAAACAAAACCCATTGAAGTCGCTACCTGAAATTTTAGCGCGAAATCGAGGGGAAGCTGGAACTGAACCTGAGCGAAGTCGAAGGTGAATTCCAGAGGGGAATCATCCCCCGATTGAAGCGCGTGAGAAAATTTCTGGAAAGACTGAATCTGGGCGTCTTTTCTTCACAGTAATTCTTTGGACGAGCAAAGAATTACTGAACAGAGTTTCTCCAACAAAAAACCCCGATTATCAAATCAGGGTAATTTTCTTTCAAAACATTGTTCTGGCGGTGACATATTTTCGCGGTAGGTTGCCCCACAACTATCGTCTGCGCTAATCCGTTTCACTTCTGTGTTCGGAATGGTAACAGGTGGTACCAGATTGCTCGAACCACCAGAACAATATTTTGAAATTTCGATTTTTTAAGAAAAGAAAGGTCGCGTCCCAAATGTGTGGGACCGCAAGAAATCAATCTATTCGTACAGGTAGCCTTAAACCCTTACGGGTCTTCCAGCGCCTGCCGATCAACCTGGTATTCTTCCAGGGATTTAATACGGAATCCTAATCTCGGAGTTGGCTTCCCACTTAGATGCTTTCAGCGGTTATCACATGGGAATGTAGCTACCCGGCGTTACTGCTGACGCAATAACCGGCACACTAGGGATTCCCCCAGGGAGGTCCTCTCGTACTGTCCCCAGCTCTCCTCAAGATTCCAACGCTTCTACAGGATAGAGTCCGAACTGTCTCACGACGTTCTGAACCCAGCTCGCGTATCACTTTAACGGGCGAACAGACCGACCCTTGGCACCTTCTTCAGCGCCAGGATGTGATGAGCCGACATCGAGGTAGCGAACCGCGCCGTCGCTATGGACGCTCGGGCGCGACTACTCTGTTATCCCCGGGGTAGCTTTTATCCATTAAGCTCCGTGC
>Ga0187886_1000976_pt1 | contig 28844 bp, 27 predicted proteins | sample June2016WEW_20_1_FD_133001 | JGI IMG/M metagenome (GOLD analysis project Ga0187886, IMG submission 133001) | Peatland microbial communities from SPRUCE experiment site at the Marcell Experimental Forest, Minnesota, USA - June2016WEW_20_150 | ecosystem: Environmental > Terrestrial > Soil >...
CGGCTTCATGGGGGCAGGTTGCAGCCCCCAATCCGAACTGGGGCAACGTTTGATGGGATTAGCTCCCCCTTGCGGGTTGGCGACCCATTGTCGCTGCCATTGTAACACGAGTGTAGCCCAGGGTATCAAAGGGCCATGCGGATTTGACGTCATCCCCTCCTTCCTCCCAGCACAAAGATCACAATGCCGAATTCCGATCTTTGTGCTGGGCAGTTCCGAGTGACACTTATAACACTCGATAGGGGTTGCGCTCGTTACCCCACTTAAGGGAACACTTCAAAGCACGAGCTGACGACAACCATGCAGCACCTGTCCTTGCTGTCCTTGTGAGAAAGGCAACGTTTCTGTCGCCTGTCAGCAAGAATTTCAAGCCCTGGTAAGGTTCCTCGCTTACTGTCGAATTAAACCTCATGTTCCACCGCTTGTGCGAGTCCCCGTCTATTCCTTTGAGTTTTAGCCTTGCGGCCGTACTTCCCAGGCGGCCTGCTTAACGCGTTAGCTCCGCCACTCCGAGGGTCGATACTCGAAACAGCAAGCAGGCATCGTTTAGGGCGTGGACTACAAGGGTATCTAATCCTTTTTGCTCCCCACGCTTTCGCGTCTCAGCGTCAGGAAGGTCCCAGTGCAATGCCTTCGCCTTTGGTGTTCCGCACGATATCAACGGATTTCACCCCTACACCGTGCGTTCCATGCACCTCTAACCTCCTCAAGTTCCGCCGTATCTCCTGCACTTCCGGGGTTAGGCCCCGGGCTTTAACAGAAGACGCGCGAAACCGCCTACACGCGCTTTACGCCCAATAAATCCGGATAACGCTCGAGGTCTACGTTTTACCGCGGGTGCTGGCACGTAGTTACCAACCTCTTTCCATACAGCACTCATTTACATTGTTACTGTATTACCGCAGTTTACAACCCGAAGGCCTTCATCCTGCACGCGGCGTCGCTCGATCAGGCTTTCGCCCATTGTCGAATATTCTCGACTGCTGCCACCCGTAGGTGTACGGACCGTGTCTCAGTTCCGTCGTTGGGGGTCAGGCTCTCACCTCCCCTACCGGTCATAGCCTTGGTAAGCCGTTACCTTACCAACTAGCTGATCGGGCCTAGGCCGATCCTAAAGCGTCTTGCGACTTTGCCCTTGCGGGAACATCGGGAATTACCCCGCCTTTCGGCGAGCTGTGCCCGTCTTTAGGGTACGTACCAAGGTGTTACTAACTCGTTCGCCGCTCTTTATTAACATCCGTCACTCTTGATGTAATCGCAAATGACTTCAAAAAATAAAGCGCTCGACTTGCATGCCTTATCCACGCCGCCAGCGTTCATCCTGGACCAGGATCAAATCCTCTTAAAAAAGAATTTGAGTTATTCGCTCAAACCCTCTATAGAGGGGTTCGAGTGAACTCTGTCGCGGCATTTTGTCATTCGGAAACGCCGCCAAAACGAATAAAGAATAAATGTGGACAACTAAAAAATTCTCTACTGCTATTCAGTTGTAAAGAAGCGGTCGCCTTCATCACGGGGTCTAGTGTAGCAAATTGGGATTGGATGTCAACAGGGAGCCCCTCCGGGCATTGCTGAGCTCTAACATCCTCCAGTTGCCGGGGCGCTAACGGATTCTTAAAGTATTCTGCCCGTTTAGGAGTCGATCCTCGATCCCCTAATTGGAGGACGAGGAAGCATTCGGGGTTGACGAAACCGTAGTGGTGGCGGGGAAAGAATTGATTAGTGTCGGATGCAAAGATTGATAGCTATTCCTCGTATTGCCATGCACCAAATCTGCGGTTAACAAGATCTCTTTTGGATACGCAGCTTCCAGTTCCTGCACCCTAGTGTCCCGTCGGGCCAGAATTTCAAGCTGCGGAGCATTGAGGACACTATTTTCACTAATGATCTCGCTGGCCGTGTGAAATGGATTAAGGGTATACCAATTGTGTGGCGCACTGTAACGCGTAGCAAGGAGGTAGGTTGATCCTGGACTGAGTAAGTATCCAGTGGCACCCCTCGGGCTTTCTGCCATATATAAAAATCCATTCAAATAACCCCCCTCTTGATTGACCGTAACAATTCCACTCAAATCGCCTTTTATGTTTGAGATAATTTGCACAGCAAATTGGGTTTCGGGGCCAGCTCCTACGTCTTGTGTCCCAATCTGCCGAATAACTTTGCCCATGAAGACATTATGCGAAGCCCCTAAAAGAATTTTGTCATCGGCGAAATCAGCTATATAAGAAAAATCTATCGGCCGAACGACCGGGGCATTGCTTTTATTGATACTTGGTCGGTGGAAAGCATAAGAACCCAGCCATAACGTGCCCGAGAGGATAACTAATCCGAATATGTACTTAGAGTTCTTGGGCATATGTTTTTATGGAACAGAAAGGTGACCAACGGAAATGGACCCACAGCTGGAACTGACACTTCGAGCAACTTGCTGTATTTCTTCAGCGCCAGGAGCATTGATAATAGTTTTTATGGTCCCGTCTTTGAACATGAGATGAGGATAAATCCCTGGACCGAGATCAACGCCGCCTACCCGACATTGCATGATGAGAGTTTTTGCGTCCCTCCAATTAACTTGATTCTGTTGCGCCGAATTGTCCCTCTGAATAAATACATAGAGCATTCCCGCAACACTACATATAACGAGCACACTAACTATTACGATTGGATTTTTTTTCATAATTTTTATTTTTTAATGCGACCATAATTCTTGACCTTTAAGGTAATTGAAGTCAAGTGTGTCCTGTGAGCCAGGAGTTAACTGACGGGTAGTATAATAATTCATTATATTCCCTATGTAGCTATGATCGAGTCCTAGGGCGTGCCCAAGTTCGTGCGTAGCCGTGTTTTGTATCTGATACGAATCATAACTATATTGCGAGAAAGCGTAGGTATTGAAAAGCAACGAGGTGACCTGGCTAGACGTAGGGAAGGGACTCCACCTTCCAGTCCAAGAACGATCGCTCCCGTCATTAAAATCAGAAACTATTAGGGTTGCATTCGATGAAATCGTAGTAGATACAATATTAATTCCTCCGAGTGCATTCCAAGCCGCAGCTCCGATGTCGACAAAAGTCGAATATTGCGTGCTACTAGGATACCACAATAAGGAACTGCTATGAGCAGCTGTCGGATAAATCAGCTGATTCAAGAGAAAATGCCCAAAAGGAGTAGTCGTCGCCGAGAGTAGCGGATCCCCGATCTGTCCGGATGTTGCATTGCTGGTCACAAGATCTAATGAGTTCCCATTGAATTGCCATAGCCCTCGAAAACCAGCAACAGAAGTCGCTTCCTGGCCCCAGGAGTCCCGGATATCCGAATACGATTTTTCAACATTTGAAATTTGCACTTCGTCCATGTAGCCTGTCAACCAGTATTGAGTTGATGTAGAAAGGGCGGTTCTCCCAAGCCAAATAGAATCGGTGCTTGTAGGAGTGAAACAATTTCCTGAGATTGGCCCTTCTGAACCGGGCTCTAGGACTTGAGCGACGCCATCATAATACAGATTAAATGCATTAATAGAGGAGGTGCTGTTATTCTTTGTAACAGCAACATTGTGCCAAATCCCCTTTGTATCAAAAGAAGCTCCATTGAACCCAGCCGAAGAAGATGCGGCGTGAAAATCTATAATCCCAGAATCGCATTCCAGCAAGAAGTGGATTCCGGCATCCTGGTCTCTGCTTATAGAGAATCCCTTGTGCGTTGTGATGTCTCTTGAATCTATGAAATTCACAACTGTGGAAGTCGATGATGTGGTGTTATACCAGAACTGGACCGTGAACGGATCTGTTGCCAAAAAATCTACATTGGCGGCCGGCCAATCAAGAGAACTCGATCCATTTAAATACAAACTTTTTGCCACAGCTATAGAAAAATCGGTGGAGTTCGTGTTCGTTCCAAACAGACGCCACGACGAAGATGCATTATTGCTATCCACCACTCTTGCCTGCCAATGATAACTTCCATTATCCCCCGCATAAGATGTAGTAGCAAAATTCCCAGGCGAGATGAACGAGCTCGTGGCGGTTGGGATGTTGGTGAATGGAATACCTACGGGTTTTATCTCAACTTGCAATTGTTCCGTATTGGTACCCATAGAGTATAGAGTAGCACCAAAGACCACCGTGCCCTCTGTCGTGATGCCCCCCTCGGGAATCGTCGTCGTGGCATCGGATCGGTACTGATTCAGCGAAAAGTTATAGAGATTCGCAATCTCCGTCCCCGTGAGGGCCCTCGAGAAGACGGCAAGGTCGTCCAGGGAGCCGTCATATTCCTCCCAGAAGCCGCCGGGGTCGCTTGAGCCCATAGTGAGGGACCGGGGGGAGTTGCCGAAGGAATCGCCGTAGGGGTGGGACCAGACCTCGGCCCCGTTCACGTAGAAGCGCATGGTGCTGCCGTCCCAGGTGCCCGTGATCATGTACCACTGGTTAGGCGTGAAACTGGCGCCAATGTCTTCAATGCCCGCGGAGAGGATGTGCCAGCGCCAGTTCGTGTTGTGGGTACCGAGGATGAAATAGTCGCCGTAGGAACCGCGGTTGCCGGCAACGGAGGAATAGCCGCTCGTGTTCTCCGGATAAGCCCAGGCGGTGACAGTGATGCCCGCCCAGCTGGAAGTGGGCAGATTTACAGGCGTCGTGATCCGGGTGTTTGAACCGTTGAAGCTTGCGCCCTCGCCGAACATGGCGGAGGAGGTGTTGTAGATAATACTAGCATCCGACCCGTTGTTGCTTCCTTTTGCGTCGCTTGAATTATCTTCGAAACGGTAGTAGGAGACGAGGTCGGCATCGTTGTAGAGCGGGGTGGAGTAAAGTTCTCCTAACGGAGGGGCACTCGGCACGTCAATGATGAAATCGGTGGAGGTGGAATTCGGGCCAAACAATTGCCACGTAGAAGTGGCGCCATTGGCGTCCTTCACCCTCGCCTGCCAGTGATAGCTGCCGTTCGCGCCGAAAAAGGTCGTCGTGGCCCAGGTACCGGAAGAGACAGAGATGCTGCTCGTCACGTTGGGTATATCAGAAAAGTTTGGACTCGTGGTAGCTTCCACTTGAAGCTGCAGCGTGCTCGTGCCCATGGAATTCAATGTGGCGCCGAAAACAACCTCTCCTTCGTTCGTGGTGCCACCCTCTGGGATGGTCGTCGTGGCATCGGATTTGTACTGATGAGGCGAAGAGAGGGAAAGTGACCACGTCCCGTTGTACAGATCCGCTATCTCGGTCGCGGTGAGCGCGTGGTTGAAGATCGCCAGGTCGTCGATAGAACCGTTCCAATACTCGCTCCCTACCGAAGTCCCTATTGCAACGGGATGCGGGGTGCCGTTCGTCCAAGTGCCCGTGCACGAGGTGGAAGCCACGGCGACGCCGTTCAGATAGAGCCACTGGACAGAGCCATCCCACACTCCTGCCACATGCTGCCACGAACCCGTGGCGACGACAGAGGGAGAATCAAGGGCGCCGCCACCCGTCAGGCCGCCGCTCAAAAAGAATTCCCATTTGTTCGCATTGGAGACCCGTAAAATAAAGTTGTCCCCATAGGCACCGGCGTTGGAGGCGATCCTGCGGTAAGCCCCCGAAACCGAGGGAATATAGACCCACGCCGATACGGTGATGCTGCTTGAACCTGCTGCGAGATAATTGTTGGCGGTGATAGTGTCAGCGCCCGTACCATTAAAAGAGGCGACTTGCCCAAACGCACCCGTCGAAGTCGCGTATGATATCCCATAATCCGCTCCATTCCCGCAATATGCGTTGGGAGCGTTGTCGCTGGAACCGCCTTCCATCCGGTAATAACAGAGAAGGTGCGCGTCGTTGTAAAGCGGAGTGCTATAAAGTTCTATTGCCCCGCTCGCGTGCGCTGGCGGCGCCAGGAGCAAGACGCTGCCAACTCCAACGAGAACAAGTACGACAGCCACGCCGGACATCCGCCCAAATGACATGCCCTAAGTATACCATGCGCGGCAACTCCAGATAAAAATTGACGAAAGAAAAAAGGCGTAGTACACTGCTTCTATTATGAAGACGGACATCCATCCCGTATACTACAAAAACGCCAAGGTGGTCTGCTCCTGCGGCAACACCTTCACGATCGGCGCGACCAAGGCGGCTATCCACGTGGAGATCTGCTCAAAGTGCCACCCGTTCTACACCGGTGAAAAGAAATTGATCGACACGGCGGGCCGCGTTGAGAAGTTCAGGACGCGCCGCTCGAAAGCGGCCACCGAACCGAAAGCAAAGAAGGTGCGCGCCAAGAAACAAAAATAAGCAACGCCGTATGCCGTGCAGCACAGGAAGGGTTTCGAAAAGAGTACTAAGAAGGGCTCTTTTCGAAACCCTTCCTGTGCTGCACGGCGTGACGTAAGGTTTATTTTATTGTTTGTTGCCGAGTATCTCGCGCACTTTCCCCACGATCACGTTCAGGTCCGCCGCTTTGTCGATATAGTTCTCCATGCCGAGTTCTTTCGAGAGCTTATCACGGTCGTTCGCGGCCATGGGCCAGGGATCTTTCACGCTGCTTAAGAAAGCGATCTTCACGTCTTTGGTTGCGGGGTTCTGCTTGATCGCGAGCGCCGCGTCCGTCCCGGTCTCGCCGCCCGGCATATGAATGTCCATCAAAATGAGATCGGGATGTAGTTTTTGCGCGGCATCGATCGCCTCACTTGCATTGCGGGCGACAACAGGATCAAAGCCGGCAGCGTTAAGTTTTGCCGACATGATCTCAAGGAAATCATACTCGTCATCAACAACAAGAATGAGCGGTTTTTCTCTCATTGGAGAAGTGCTTTGATCTTTTCCGTAAGCACGCCGAGATCGTCAGTCTTTCTTAGATATCCCTGCGCGCCGAACTCCGCAGAGAATTTTTTGTCGATCTCCTGTATCTCCACATGCGGATCGCCCATGCTCGTGAGAAACACCACCTTGATGTCCTTGAGCGCCGGATCCTCTTTCATCGCGAGCACTGCCGCTGCGCCGTCCAAGACCGGCATTTTGACATCCATAAGCACAAGGTCCGGCTTCGCCTTCGCCATTTTATCAAGCGCTACCTGACCGTTTTCCGCAGTATCCACTCTGAAACCTGCCGCGGCGAGCTTGGCGCTGAAAATCTCCCGAAAATCCGGCTCATCGTCAACCACCAAAACAAAGGGTTGCCCAGTCATTGATTTGATACTATTATAACATGTTGAATCAAGATCATGACGACAAACAAGATCATTCTTGAAATGCGCGCCGGCGCCGGCGGCGACGAAGCGGCCATTTTTGCGGGCGACCTCGCGCGCATGTACCAGCGCTATGCCGCAAAACGCAGGTGGGGATTTTCCATTCTTGATTCCAATGCCACGTCGCTCCAGGGATTCAAATCTCTTGTCGCCGAAGTAAAAGGTGAAGGATGCTACGAGGCGCTCCGGCACGAATCCGGCGTGCACCGCGTGCAACGGATCCCCGCAACCGAAAAATCCGGGCGCGTGCATACTTCTACGGCTTCGGTCGCCGTTCTCCCCGTTGTTGAGGCGAAAGAGGTGCATATCGTACCAAGCGATCTTGAAGTAACATTTTCCCGCGCGGGCGGACCTGGCGGGCAAAACGTGAATAAAGTGGAAACTGCGGTGCGCATCCTCCACAAGCCGACCGGCATCGTCGTTGCCTCGCGCGAGGAACGCTCACAGTATGCAAATCGGGAAAAAGCGATGGATGTCTTGCGCGCAAAACTTTATGAGATCGAGAGCGCCAAAGCGACGGGTTCCGTGACCGACCTGCGGCGCGAGCAGGTCGGCTCCGCCGACCGGTCGGAGAAGATCCGCACCTACAATTTTCCCGATGATCGGATCACCGATCACCGCATCGGGAAGAAGTGGCACAATATTGAAAAGATTATGGAGGGTAATATGGACCCGATCGTCGCGGCGTTTGAAAAGGTGTAACAGAATTTTTCCTACCGTTTTGACGCTTTGATGATCTTATCCGCGTCTTCAATCTCTTCGGCAATGCCCTCAATCAAGTCGTATTTTTTCGCCTCCTCCGCCGTAACCCACGCGAATTCCGACATCTCGTGGTTGAGCCTCACCTCACCGCTCTTATAATGCGCCCAATATGACAGCGTGACCACGGGATAACCATCAGGCCGCACAAACACAAGGTCGGTAAGATATTGAGGTTTTTCGATTTCCAGACCAACTTCTTCGCGCACCTCTTTTCGCAATACGAATTCAACCACGTTATACCATTGCGGATGCGTAGGCGATGTGCGGGGCAAATGACTGTATTCCGTAAAGACCATTTTTCCGCCCGGCACTGTCCACTTGTTCGGAAAAGCTTTTTCACTGGCCGCGCGTTTGGAGATCAGAAACTTTCCGTCTTTATAAATAATGGCTGTTATAGCGACAAAGTGCAGTCGCGGGTCAATGTCCATGATCAGATAAGGATCTTCGCCACCTGCTTGATAAGCGAAAGCGCCACGGCCGCGGGCAGCAGGCTGTACGACGGGACGCCGTCGTAGTCCACGATCCACGGCGTTTCGATGATCTTGATCTTCTTCGTTTTTTCATCCCGTTCGTAACTGTACATCGGCGTCGCCTCGTAATCGTCAACGAATTCCTTTGCCTTCTCCACGGGAACGGAGTTCCTCAAAAGCACCTTGGGCACGCCCTTGAGCTCCAAAAGCTGGCGCGATATTTTTTCGTCCATTTCAAGCCGCGCGCGGATCGGCTCAATGCCGAGCTCATCGCCTTCTTTGGATACCATCCGCGCCCCCTTGCACGCCGGATTATCACAGATCAGATAAAAAACTTTTTGTTTTTCGTCATAGCCGATCTCTTTCGTCGGAGCGAGCTTCAAGCTGCGCGGGGTTTTGCAAACGGGACAGACCACGCGCGCTTTGATCCGTTCGTCGATCACGGCATCCGGAACATCGATGAACACGAAAAAATCCGGTTCGCCATGATATCCCAAAAGCTCTCTCAAAAAAATGGAGTAGTTGACCTGATCAAGGCCACGCGGGAATCCATCAATGAATATAGCCTGTCGCGGACGTTTACTGATCTCGTATTTCAAAAGAGCGATGATGAGTTCGCTGGAAACAAGCGTGGACTGGCTTCGCCCCTCGATCAATCCGTCTATTTCTTCAAGCGAATGAAAACCGCGGTAATGCTTTGCCAAAAATGCGGAAAGTTCGTTTTTCTTTGCGGGGTCGGAAAGTCCCGCGTGGACGTCGCGGACGATATCCCCCACCGCCACATGGCCGATGTGCGAACCACCGATCGCTTCCATAAAAAGCTTGGAATAGGTCCCTTTCCCGGAATTTTTCTTTCCCAAAAGGTGGGCTACGAATGCCTTCCCGCTCTCAAGATATTTACGGATCGCCGCGATCTCCGGCCCAGCCTTCGCCGAAAAATATTCCCGGCGTTCGTCCGGATCGTTCAGATTGAATTTTTTGGTAACTCCTTCAGTTTTGGTCTTAAAGACCGGGAAATCAAAATTTTTCATTTTTTAAGAATAGTTATGGTTCAAGGCGCTTAACTCCGCGGTACATAAACATCGCTTCCCTCACATTCTCGATCCCTAAAAGCTTCATCAACATCCGGTTCGGTCCCATGCCATAGCCGCCGTGCGGCGGACAGCCATATTTGAAAAAATTCAAGTAAAATTGGATGGTGTTCAGCTTCATTCCCTTTTCTTTTGCCTGGGCGACCAGCACATCATACCGATGTTCACGCTGGGCGCCAGTGGTCACCTCAATGCCATTCCAAAGCAGGTCGAAGCTCTTCGTAAGCGACGGGTCTTTTTCGTCGTGCATATGATAAAAAGGCCGAATGGCTACGGGATACTCGGTGACGAATACGAATTCATGTCCTTCTTTTTCCTTCACATATTCGCAAATTTTCCGCTCTTCCTCCGGCGACAAATCCCCGGCCTTCTCACTAGAAACTTTTAACCCCGCAAGGATCTCCTTTGCTTTTTTCATGGAGATCTTCGGGAACGGCGTGGCGGGAACGACCACTTCCCTCCCGAATGTTTTAGCGATTTCTTTACCATATTCTTTTTTTACTTTCTGGAGCGCGTGGACGATAATGTTCTCCTCTTCGGCCATGACATCGTAGTGCGATTGGATATAAGAGATCTCCGCATCGTAGCCGGTAAATTCGGTCGCGTGCCGCGAGGTGAAGGACGGCTCTGCGCGGAACACCGGCCCTACTTCAAATACTTTTTCAAATCCCGCCGCCATCGCCATCTGCTTATAGAACTGCGGCGATTGCGCGAGATATGCTTTCCGCTCAAAATATTTCACTTCAAAAACCTCCGCGCCGGATTCGCTCGGTGCTCCGATCAGCTTCGGCGAATGAATTTCTATGTAATTATTTGCCACCCAATATTCGCGGAAGGCCGCCTCGAACGCGGTCCACACTTTGAACACGAGGATGTTCTTCGGCTTTCGCAGATCTATCCAGCGCCAATCAAGGCGAATGGATTGGTCGGCTTCCTCCTGTGATCCTTTTTCAAAAATAGGGATGGGCAATTCCGGCTCGGCGGCGGAAAGCACTATTATGTTCTCCGCGGCGATCTCAAATCCACCGGGAGCCTGTTTTTCCTCTTTCGCAAGGCCGGCAATTTCCACGACGGATTCCAGGCTAAGCGACTCCCCGACCTTCATCGCCGCCTCCGCTTTTTTTGTGATAACGACTTGTATCAACCCGGAGACGTCCCGTATCAAAAGAAATTTGATGCTTCCTTGGTCGCGGATAACCTGCACAAAACCAGCAATAGTCACCGCTTTGCCAAGATGATCTTTTACCTTGCTAATCAGTATTCTCATGTAATGAATGAAGCTGGTTCGCTGTTATGCTAATATTAATACAATGCTGACGTTAGAACAAATGCTTGTGCGACTCGTCGTAGCGCTTGTCCTCGGCGCGATCTTGGGCGTTGAACGCGAATTGGTCGGCAAAGAAGCCGGCGTGCGAACGGATATGCTCGTCGCGGGCGGTGCTTCGATCTTCGCGATGATCGGCTTATCCCTTCCTTATCTCGTCAATGCGATATCGGCAAACGGCGGGAGCCCCGCGGATCTCGTTGCGGCCACGACCGGGTTCAGCGTTATCGCGAACGTCGTCGTAGGCATCGGTTTCCTCGGCGCCGGGCTCATCATCAAGATCAACGATCATCCCCGCGGCGTCACCACCGCCGCACTCGTCTGGCTCACGGCGGCTATCGGTATGCTCGCCGGCGTCGGCCTTATAGCGTTCGCCGCGATCTCCGCACTTCTCATTACTCTACTTTTGTATTTCCTCCGCAAAATGGATATTACTGAACGACTGGAAAGAAGGAGTATTGAAAATCGCTAATTCGTGCTACGCTTGTCTTAGTTTGGCCCCTCTCTTTCGCGGGAGAGGGGGTTACACCTGAGTGAGTGGCCCTACTATGTCCACCCACCTTCAAGAACGCTTCGTCAATCCAGCGAGGGAATCCCACGGGCACCCTCTTATTCCTAGCCAGTTTCAGAACCAATCCATTGCCCATCCCTCGTTATGAGGCGACCGCCTCCCCCAAGCGGTCGCCCCTTTTTGTTTAGCTAATCATGAGCTCGCGCACCGAAACACCGCAAACCCCCCGCTCCGGTCGAAAATAAAGTGGGGGGTTTGGAATGGGTACGATTCAGTTGTGAAGTGCTAGTGATTGATTAAGGGGACGGACCGCATCTGCGCAAGGGATAATTCCCCGGAGGCGTGGCATTCATTTACCCGGCTCCATCTAGGAATCGTTTAAGCGGCTCGCGGCTGTCCCCGATCATGCATCTGATTTAGATAGATATTTATTTTTGCGACCTTTTGTAGTTCTTGCCCGGCTCCATGGCGCACCGGTCACTTGTTACTACAACGCCCCGGCGCCGTTCTTTCATTCAATCTGGACAGCGATAACTACTACCACGGCACGATCTTCTCGGCACCGAAAGGATAGATGGTGCCGCTGGCATTCACATCGCCAAAGACCACAACAACGTCGCCCGTCCGGAAAGAAGTGGTCGCAAATACCACCGTCGCGGTTACCGTGCCGCCAAGATTCTGCAAGACAAAACCACTATTGGTAAAAGCGACGATCTCGCCCCGGTGCACCGTGCTTGGAACCATTTCCTCAAATTCGTAAAAGGCACTGATAAAGGGAAGGTTGTCCCCCGCATAATCCGCGATCGTGCGATGGAACGCAGGAGGAACAACCAAAAAATTTATGAGCGTAGCAAAACCGACGATGACGATAAGGAGGTAGATAAGCGGCCGATGGTAGGCGAAGGCATATTGCCGCGCAAGGAGCACTACGGCGGCGGTGAAGATAAGGGTGAGCACTATGAGGACAAGCGGCAACGAACGGAGGAAAAGATACCATCCGGCGAACCCAAAATCGTAGGCGAACCACGCACCGCTCTCGTGCAGTGTGAAAATGGCCATGCTCCCAAGACAAACAAGGAGCAAGAATAAGACGATGGCCGCCGCGGCCGCGAGCCCGGTACGCACTACGAAATGCCACCGCGGCCGCATTTTCACTTTGCCGCGTTCAATAGCATCAAAAATGTTTTTCTCAATAGCGTCTTCTTTCATAATATAATTATTGTTCAATGATTTTTCTCAGCATGGCCCTCCCCCGCCCGAGTCGTACACCAACCGTTGCAATGGGAATATGGAGCACGTCCGCGATCGCCCGATAATCCATTTCTTCAAAATAATAGAGGATGAGCGGCTCGCGATATTTTGCGCCTAACGTATCGAGGCAACGATCCAGCAGCCGTTTCATCTCCGCACGGTGAAGATCGCCGTCGGCGGTCTCCTTTGCGATCGCAAGATGCGGGAACAGAATATCAAGGTCAAAAATGGATATGTTCCTTTTCTCCCTTTCCCGTTTCTTCAAGGCGTTCACGAACTCATTGTGGGCGATGCGGTACAGCCATGGCGAGAAGCGCTGTTTCACACGAAAGCTCTGGATATTCACGTATGCTTTTATGAAAACCTCCTGGACCAGGTCTTTCGCATCATCATTGCCAAAAAGAAAACGCTTTGCATAGCGAATCATCTTCGGCTCATACCGCTCCACAAGAATGCGAAACGACGAACGATCGCCTTCCTGCACCCGCTTTGCAATTTCTTCATCCCTTGCTTCATGCTCTTTCATTTAGATGGATAGAAAGGCCTTACCTAGTACTACAACGACGTTTTTATTTTATTTCAACCGCTATCATAATACAAAGCCGACAGAGCTGGACACATAATTTAACATATGTTAAAAATACTGCGCCACACTAGTGGTGATCTTTGTCAAAGAAAGGCACACCCATGAACTCTCTGTTTCCTCCCCACCTCGATAAGGGGTCGCGGGACACCGGACCGAACGGCCCGGTACGATTTCTGCAGAATCTTCTGATCGCCAACCTGCCCGAGGTGGCAAGGGCCATTGGCCTTATCCCGGATGGCGACTACGGGGACAAGACCTTGGCGCTGGTCGTATTCGTGCAGTACCTGGCCGCGAGAGAGGGCTACGACGTCGAACCCGACAACATTGACGGCCACCTCGGCCCCATAACCCGCAAGGGCTTGCTTGCCGAGTGGCATCTCGCCCTCGACAAGATTCCAGCCCAAGCCGGCGGCGAGTGCCTGTATATGGGGCCGGGATTCACGGAACCGAAGCCCTGGCCTCCTGCGCCTGCGCCCGAACCCGTACCCGAACCGGCGCCGCCAGCCGAACCAGTGCCGCCAGCCGAACCGGCGTCCGAACCCGCCCCGCCCGAACCCGTACCCGAACCCGAGCCGGCGGCGGGACCGCAACAACCGTCAGCCGAAGAACCGGCACCCGAAGCATAGTCCGGTCCCACAAGCAGAAACAGCCAATCATGCGCCCCGCGCCGGACTTCCGGAACGGGGCGCAGTACTTTTAGGGGGTATACTATAAATGAATATAATGCCGGAAACAAAAACTTCAATTTTCGCCCGCGCGCGGAATTGGTATGCGCGTTTTGAGCGGCCGTTCTCTTCCTTCTCGCTCATCGGCGGCTTCATTTTTGACGCCGTAACGCTCCGCCGCATTGATGTTTTCTTGGATAATATCTGGGTCGTGGGGCATCTTGCGATCGTCACGATCTGCGCGGTCTGGATCAACCTTTTGGATAATACCGCGAGCCCGGACGGGAAAAAGCCGGAGGCGGACCCGCACCGCCTGCACTTTTGGCTCGTAAATGTCATGCAATTCTTTTTTGGCGGCATCCTTTCCACCTATCTCGTGTTTTATTTCCGCAGCGGCACGCTCGCGACGAGCTGGCCATTCCTTCTTATCCTCGCGCTCGCCTTTATTGCGAATGAATCCCTGAAGCGCCGGTATGCGCGGCTCTCGTTCCAGGTGGCGCTTCTCTTCCTTTCTTTTTATTCCTTCGCCATTTATCTGATGCCCATCCTCTTCCATAAGATCGGTACGGAGATATTTTTGATAAGCGGTGTCGTGAGTTTGGCCGCGATCAGCATCATTATTAATATTCTCGCGCGTTTTTCCCGCGAACGCTTCGCCGGCTGGAGCGGCTGGGCGGTTTTCTTTTCCGTGGTCGTCGTCGCGGCCATTGTGAATGGTCTCTATTTTTCAAATCTTATCCCGCCGCTTCCCCTTTCCCTCAAAGACGCCGATGTTTACCATTCGATCATCGCGAACGGCCCGGGCAATTACACGGTAATAGATGAATACCAAAACGGAGGCGGACCATTGGCCTCCGTCGGCTTCCTTGCGCGCTTTTTCGCCCTGAACCAGACCGTGCATATCGTAGCGGGCGACCCGCTCTACGCGTATACGGCCGTTTTCTCCCCTACCGCCCTGAACACGGATGTCGTGCACGAATGGCAATATTACGACGAGGCAAGCAAGGCGTGGGTTACGCAGAGCCGCATTCCTCTTTCCGTTGCGGGCGGCCGCGACGGGGGCTATCGGACCTTTTCGGAAAAATCCGCGATCACGGCGGGCTCGTGGCGCGTGAACGTGGAAACCCCGAGTGGCCAGGTCATCGGAAGATTGAACTTCGACGTCATTGTACAAAACACCGAACCGGCGCTTACGACGAAGATGATCGCCGGAACAGCCGCGCAGAGTTGATCAACGGCAAAAAGTCCGTCGCAAAATTATAGAATGCGGCGATGGCGGGACCGGCGAAGCCGGTGAGAACGAGCGCAAATCCCACGGCGTTCGAAACGACCCAGATGACCATGTCCCACTTAATGACGGATGCGGTCCGGCGCCCGAGCGAAACCATTTCGGGAATGCGCGCAAGGTTGTCGGTCAAGACGACGATGTCCGCCGCCTCTACGGCGACCGCGGCGCCCTCGTTTCCCATCGCGATGCCGACGTCCGCCCGCGCCAAGGCCGGCGCGTCGTTTATGCCGTCCCCCACCATGGCAACGGCCCTGTTTCCGCTATCTTTGAGAAGCATTTCCAATTTTCGCAGTTTTTCTTCCGGCGACATTGAAGCGCTGTAAGAAGCAAGGCCGAGCTTTTTGGTCATCGCCGCGGCAACAGCTTCGTTATCGCCCGTAAACATCGTAATATTTTGCACGCCCAGTTTCCGCAGGGCGCGCATGCTCTCCGCCGCCTCCTCGCGGGGTACGTCCGCAACTGTGATCAATCCCGCGCATTTTTTATTGATCGCGACAAGCACCGTGGTCCCGCCGAAGCGTTCCTTCTTTTCTTTCAGCTTCTTCTTCGCGAGCGGCTCCACGCGAAGGCCAAGATCGGCGCACATGCCTTCGTCGCCGATCGCCACTTCAATTCGCTTCGCACCGCCATACCGCACCCAAATGCCGTTGCCCCTGTGGATTTTCACTTCGTCGGGATCGGGAAGAGCCGATCGGGACGCAACGTCCGTCAATTTTTCCAAAGCCGCTTTGAAGATCGCGCGGCCGACAGGATGCTCGGAGAATTTTTCCGCCACGCCGACCGATTGCCAGAATAAATCCGGCGAAATGCCCTTCACGATTTCTGCGTCGCGCAATGCGAACGAACCATAGGTGAGCGTGCCGGTCTTATCAAGCACGAGCGTCCGCGTTTTGCCGAGCGCATCCAGCCACTCGCCGCCTTTCACAACGACCCCGCGGCTCGCCGCCCTGCCTAAAGCGGCTGTCACCGCGAGCGGAATCGCCACCGCCATATCGTCGGCGCACGCAACAAGGAAAAGCGCAGCGGTCATCAAAATATTTCCCGTCACAATATACACGCCGAGACCAAATACCAATACGATGGGAAGGAAAATGGCCGCGAAGCGGTCCGCAAGCCGCTCGGAGCGCGATTTGTTCTTCTGCGCTTCGCGGATCAGCCCCGCCATCCGCTCAAGCGTGGAATCTTTGCCGACGCCCGTCGCCCTGAACTTCGCCGTTCCGGACTCGATGAGTGTGCCGGAGAGCAAACGATCGCCCTCACGCTTCGGGACGGGCACCGACTCACCCGTTACGGACGATTCATTCACGAGCACGTTGCCAAATACGATCACGCCGTCGGCGGGAACGCGATCCCCGTCCTGCACGAGAAGAATATTATCCATTTTGATATCGTCCGCGCGGACCTCTTCCACCATATCCCCTTTTGCGCCGTCTTTTTTGAGCCGCCGCGCCTTTTCCGGCTTCAAGCGCAGAAGTTCCGCGACCGCATTCTCAGTACGCGACTCCGTATACCAATCAAGCAAATACGCGAACGTAAGCATGAGCACGATAAACGCCGCGGAGCGGATCTCGCGCGTCGCGAAAGAGATCGCCAGCGCAAAAACATTAAAGGTATCTATGGTGACCTTGCGCCGATAGAGTGCACTAGCTGCCGCCCCTACGGTAGGAAGCGCCCCAAAAAGTGCGGCGATCCACAAAACAATTCCTGCCGCAGAAAAAGCAGGGAAGAAAAGATTTATGATGAGCGCGAACGCAACGACGATGATCAACAGATATTCCCGGTCCGGTGATCGGAATATAAAGGTCATAGTTTCATTATATAAAACGGATTACAACCGCGTCTTCACATACGCCCTGGTCTTGGGGCCAAAGTACCCTGCCGCAGGGGTGATGCCTGCGTGCTTCTGGAATTCTCTGAGAGCGTTGTAGGTGAGGGGGCCAAAGACGGTCGTCGCGCCGTGGGTTTTGAGCTGTGCGGCGGCAGGGCCGGCGTTTTGTTGGATCAGGAACTCCTGGAGGGCCTGGACGTCGGAGCCACGGCTCCAGAGGGAGAGATTGCGGGAGAAGAGATAGGGGGTGGTGGACGAGGAAATGGCTTGGGCAGTGGTGGTGCTGGTGGACAGATTCATGAGATAGGCAGGGATGGGCGTGAGGGGAAGGCCAAGCTGTTGCTGCAGTGCACGCAGGGTTTGATAGAGGGAGAGGAGCTGGGCAAGGAGAGAAGAGGTGGAAACGGTGGTGGTCGCAAGGGGGGCGGTTGCGAGGAGCGTGGGCAAACCACCGCCGCCGGGCGGCGCCGCGTAGCTCGCGCCGACGCCGACGGTCGCATTGGGAGCGGGGAAAACTGGCGTGGCGGAGACCAGGGAAGAAGGAGAAGAGGTGCCAATGCTGTTCACGGCGGAAACGCGGAAATCGTACGGTGTGTTGTTCGTGAGGCCCGTAACGATAATAGAGAGGGAGGTGGTGGCAGCATGGACAAAACTGCGCCAGAGAGGATTCGCCGTTTCTTTGTATTCAAGAAGGTAATCGGTGATGGCAGAGCCACCGTTCGTGGCGGGAATGCTCCAGGCGAGGAAGACCTGGGTGTCGCTTGATGAGGCCGTGAGGGATTGGGGCGCAGAGGACGTCCCGTTTACGCTCCCCATGGTATACGTCGCTAGGTCAAAGAAGGGGCCGGTATCAAAATTGTCGTCGGCTTCTATGGTAACGGTGGTCGTCGTAGCAACCGTGGGTATGCCCGAGATGAGGCCTGTTGCGGAGTTCAACGACAATCCTGCGGGTAATGTGCCGGAGGCGATGCTGTAGGTCTGGGAGGTTCCCTGGGTGGAGGTGACAGCGATAGTTTGGGAATATGCGAAGCCCACCGTGCTTGAGGGGAACGAGGCGGTCGTGATGTGGATGAAGTTGAATTGGAGGACACGGTAGCCACTAGCCTCATAGATATACAGTCGGTTGTTGACCGGGTCGTAGGCGTGGGAGGACTCGGGCGCGATAAACGCGTTCTGGCTGGTGCCGGAAGCATTGGTGGTCCAGGCAGCCTGGCCTATGTTGTTCTGTGCGTTCGCCCCATTGAAACCGCTCGTAGCGTTCGCAGGGACAGTGAAGATCGTCACGCGATTGTTGTCGTGGTCAGCGACAAAGAGCCGATTGCCCGTTGTATCATAGGTGTCATCGTCGGTATTGTTGAGCCCGCTCTGTGTGGTGGCCGCGGTGCTTGAGGTGAAATTCGTCTGGCCGAGCTCAAAGAGGGCGTTCTCGCCGTTCACGCCACTCGTGGCATTCGAAGGGACAGCAAAGATCATCACGCGACTGTTGCCAGAGTCATCAACGAAAAGGCGGGCGTTCACCGAATCGTAGGCCACGCCGGTAGGAGCATGGAGCCCGCTTTGGGTGGTGGCCGCGGTGCTTGTGACGAAGTTTGTCTGACCGAGTTCAAAAAGGGCGTTCTCGCCATTGATGCCGCTCGTGGCATTCGCGGGGATGCTGAAAGCCATCACGCGGTTGTTTGTTTCGTCGGCCACGAAAAGGCGGGAATTTACGGAATCGTAATCAACGTCGTCGGACCCGTGAAATTTGTTCTGGGCGACAGCAGAGCCATTTGAAACGAAATCCGCCTGCCCGAGCACGAACGTCGCTCCTTCGCAGTTCGCGATGGTAGAGGTCGCTACGTTGAAGGCGAGGACGCGGTTATCGTGTCCATCCGAAACAAAGAGGCGGGAATTTACGCTGTCGTAAGCGAGATTGGACTGTTGAAAAGTACTCGATGTGACGGCGCCGCTCCCGGCGGTTGTGAAATTGCAGGCGCCGAGGACATACTGGGCGGTGGTAGTCGTGATATTGTTGGCGCTGTCCAGGGGGAAAACAAGAATACGGAAATTATCTAAATACGAATCTGAAACAAAGAGACGATGGTTGATCGTATCAAGAACGGTATTACTCAAACTGTCGAACCCTTGGGCATTGACGAGAAACCCGTCGTCCACGATACCATTCACAAAGGAGGCCGTCGCGAGCGCGCCGGATAGGTCATAGTGGCCGATGGCGAATGAGGCGTTCTCGCCGTTCACACCACTCGTGGCGTTCGCAGGGACGGCGAAGGCCATCACGCGGTTGTTGCCTGCGTCGGCTACAAAAAGGCGGTTGTTCGTTGAGTCATAGGCGGTGCCAGAGGGACCATTAAGTCTGTTCTGGGTGGTAGAGGCTGTGCTTGAGGTGAAGTTCATCTGGCCGAGCACAAAGTCGGCGTTCTCGCCATTGATGCCGCTCGTGGCATTGGCAGGGACGGTGAAGGACACAACCCGGGCATTGGTAACAGAATCAGGAACAAAAAGGCGGTTGTTCGCCGAGTCATAGAAGATGCCTGCGGGTCCGTGGAGTCCGCTCTGGGTGCTGGTCCCGGTGCTTGAGGTGAAGTTCGTCTGGCCAAGCACAAAGTCGGCGTTCTCGCCATTGATGCCGCTCGTGGCATTGGCAGGGACGGTGAAGGACATCACGCGGTTGTTTGTTTTGTCGGCTACAAAAAGGCGGTTGTTCGTCGGGTCATAGGCGGTGCCGTTAGGACTATTAAGGCCGCTCGCGGTGGTAGTCGCGGTGCTTGAAGCGAAGTTCGTCTGCCCGAGTTCGAAGAGGGCATTCTCGCCGTTCACGCCGCTCGTGGCGTTCGCAGGGACAGAGAAGGCCATCACGCGGTTGTTGCCTGCGTCGCTGATGAAAAGGCGGGAATTTACTGAATCGTAGGCCACGCCGACAGGATTCTTGAGTCCGTTCTGGGCGGTGGCCCCGGTGCTTGAGGTGAAGTTTGTCTGGCCAAGTTCAAAGAGGGCGTTCTCGCCGTTTGTAATGGTCGATGTCGCGACATTAAAGACCATCACCCGGCTGTGGAATCGGTCGACCACAAAAAGGCGGTCATTGGCTGAATCATAGGCGATGCTTTCAGGGGAAAAGAGCCCGCTCGGCGTAGCGTCTAGTGCCTTCGAGACGAAGTCTGCCTGACCGAGAACGTACGAGGGCGTGCTTGAGACGAGATTGCCGTTCGCGTCAAGAGGAAACACGAGTATGCGGTTGTTCCCGTCGTCGGACACAAAGAGGCGGCTATTCGTGGTATCCACGGCCACGTTGTGCGGGGAGTTAAATCCGAGCGCGTTGGGGGCGGTGGGGCTGTTGTTCGCTGTCTTTTTGGTCCAAATGGGGTTGCTGTTCACATCCACTTGCCCCAAAAGATTGGTCGCGTTGTAGATCGCGGCATGGGAGACAAACGGCAAGGCAATTCCTAAAAACCCCAGGAGCAGCAGCGCTGGGAAGATCAACTTATTACGTAATGTCTGGGGCATGATCCTAAAAAATACCGACATCATTAAGTATACCGTAAGTAAGTTAGAAATATTCTGGCGTATGTGCTATGCTTTCTCATACACATGAACAAAGAAAAGAAACAGCGCGTCACATTTTGGGTCCTCATCGCGGTCGCAATGGCCATCTCTGCTTTCCTTTACGTAAGGAATATTCCGCCGGCGGCCGGGAAATACCAAGGGTTCGCCAAGTGCATCGCGAATACCTCGACCACTTTTTACGGCGCTTTCTGGTGCCCGCATTGCCAGAGCCAAAAGCGTGAATTCGGGGACGCCGCACAATATCTTCCGTACGTAGAATGCTCCGCATCCGACGCATCGGGACAAACACAGGCTTGCATCAATAAAAATATCACGGAATACCCGACCTGGTACTTCCCCGACGGCTCAAGCTCTACCGGCGAACAATCGCTTCAGACGCTTTCCGACAAAACCGGCTGCCCCTTGCCTACGAGCACTTAATTTTTGGCGCACATGACCCCTTTTGTTCAAAGTATCACCAATATTCTTTCTTTCTTTACGCTTCTCGCCGACATTTTTGCCGTCGCACTGCTCCTGTTGCTCGTGACGCCGCTCAAGCGGCACGGGCGGGGAAGACAAATAGCCGACTTTTTCGGCGAACGGGCGATCTTTCTTTCGTTCCTTGCCGCGCTCGCCGCGACCGGTGGCAGCTTGTTCTACTCGGCAATCGCCGGATTCGCGCCATGCGATCTCTGTTGGTGGCAGCGGATCTTTCTCTACCCGCAGACCGTCCTCCTCTTTACCGCGTTCCTCAAGAAAGACGAAAATATGCGCTTGCATTGCAGCGTCCTCTCGGGCGTGGGCGCGCTCATCGCCCTCTATCACACCTTCATCCAGTTCGGCGGGACGTCCATCGTCCCCTGCTCCATAACCGGCGTGAGCTGCACGATCATTTATTTCATAGAATACGGCTACGTTACAATCCCCACGATGTCCCTGACCGTCTTTGTACTACTCCTACTTCTCATGTCCGCGCCGAATCCGAAGAAGAAAAACATAAACGAACTGTAGCCACACACAAAACAAGTATTTGAAACGAGCCCTTCCGAGTACTCGTTTCAAATACTTGTTTTGTGTGTGGCTACCGCAGTGTGATCAACACGATCTCCGATTTTGTGTTGAGCCGCAAGGGCGGACCCCACGTGCCCACCCCGCTTGAGGTATAGGTCTGCATGTTGCCCACGCGATGCAATCCGTAATCAAAACCATGATAGATCCGCCACGTAAGATAGTTGAGGGGAAATATTTGGCCGTGATGCGTGTGACCGAAAAGTCCCAATGCGATGCCTGCCTCGTTCGCAATTTCAAGATAATCCGGTTCGTGTTTCAAAAGAATAGTCGGCTGGTCCCCCTGCGCTCCCGTTCCATTGAGTCTTTTCTCAAAGTGTTTTTCTTCATGGTTCCGTGTTTTCAAACGCTTTAAATTGAGTATTTTTCTGAAATGATCCTCGCGGTGAGCGGTATCTTTGTCGCTCTTATCGCTCACACCGATCACCGAAATGCCGTCAATGTCCACCCTTTCGTCTTCTAATATCCGTATGCCGACATTGCGGATGGCCGCAAGCGCCGGGGCGATATCCGACAAGAAATATTCGTGGTTGCCGGTGATGAAATATACGCCGTGCGGAGGGCGGAGCGATCGCAGGGGCTCGATCACGTCTTTAAGATCGCACGCAACGCCGTCGTAGAGATCGCCGCCGATAAAAACCGCGTGGGGTGCGAGCGCCCGGATCTTTCCCGCCACTTTCTCCGTGAATTCCCTTCGCCACACCTTCCCAAGGTGAAAGTCGCTTACGAAAACGATCTTCTTTGTTCGCCATGCTTCGGGAAGACCCGGCATGGCTATGTCAATGCGCGTGATCTCCGCCCGACCGCTTTTCCACGTTCCATAAAGGTGAAGAAAAAAGGAAAAGCCAAAAAGAACGCCCGCAAGAAGAGCCGGCGAAACATAATAGTTGAAAGAATAAAGCACCTTTGCGATAAAAAAGAACGCGACGGCGCCCCCAAAAAGGAAGCTCACGAGGCCGAACCAGTAAGCAGCGGCGGCATAATACCAATCAAAGAACTTCCCCTTGTAAGCGTGGGCCAGGAGCGATGCGGAAAGAAAGGTAAACGCAAGAACGACAAAGATCGTTTTAAAGAGCAGCCCGCCGATGCCGAATGCCGCCGCAGCGACCGCATATACCGCAAGATGGGTAAAGATCAAAAGAATCTGCAGCACAAGGACGCTAAGAACAAGGGCGATCGGCATGTTCAGTGATTTTCCTTCAAAACTTTTTCCAAAAGCATGATAAGTTCCGCCTGTTCTTTGGAAGTAAGGACGGCGAACAGGTTTTTGAGCTTGTTCATTTTTTCCCGGACGCCCCGCGCAAGGAACGTCTTCCCCTGCCTGGTAAGCGCCACCCGCACCGTCCGCCGGTCTTTTTTGTTGAACGAACGGACCAAAAGCTTTTCCTTTGCAAGGCAGTCAATGAGCAGGGTCGCCGCCGGCGGCGTCACGCAAAGATACCGCGCCACGTCGTGCATGAACGGCCGCCCTTTTCCCTGCACATAGCGCAGCGTCTGGAAATGCAGCATGGAACATTTGCTTTTCTCGTCCCGCATCCGGCGGCCGATGTTAAAAAGCAAAGAAATGATTTTTACGTTTTCCGAAGGCATATACAATAGTTAGATTACTTAACTATTATGGCGCGGTGGCAGAAAAAAATCAACTGGTTCACTGCCCATTTGGACCGCCGCCGCCGGGCACGCCGGGTTGCCGTACCTGGATGGTCTGCGCCGTCACGCTGCCATCGGTATTTTGCGTTCCGCCGATCACAACATTTGTGCCTGTCGTAAGATCGCTTACCGATGCCGGTGACGGCTTGATGACCGAAGTAGAACTGGAATAGAACACGATCTCCGAATTGCCGTTCGGGAGCCGCACCGTCAGGCTCTGCGCGTCCTTGGAAACGATTTGTCCTGTCACGAACCCGCCACCACCCGCATTCCCCCGACCGCCGAACCCGCTGCGCGTGGAACTTGCGAAGCTGCCCGTGCGTCCCGCGAGCGAAGATGACGCCGTTGATTTCCCATAGTACATGCCACCCGCAAAGGCAATGATAGCGACTGCGAGCCAAATAACGTGCACCAGATATTTTTTCTTCATTAATTTTTTATTGGATTACATCTACGACCTTTTGAATATTATTCATAGCGCAATGCTTCGATGGGACTCAACCCTGCCGCACGCCGCGCGGGATAGTAGCCGAAAATAATGCCGATCGCCGCCGAAACGCAGAAAGCGAGAACGATGGAACTCAACGAAATGCTTGTCGCGATGGACGTAAAATACGTAACCAGGGATGCAATAATCCACCCAAGGATGATCCCTGCCAAACCGCCGCTGAATGTAAGCATGACGGACTCGGCAAGAAATTGCGTCGTGATATCCTTCTTTTTCGCGCCGATCGCCTTGCGGAGGCCGATCTCGCGCGTGCGCTCGGTGACCGTGGTGAGCATCATGTTCATGATGCCGATGCCGCCGACGAGAAGCGAGATGCCGGCGATCGCGGCGAGGAGCGTCGTGAAGGTGCCCGTGACGGACGACGCCGCCGCCACGATGTCCGCCTGATTCAGCACGTTGAAATCGGCCAACGTGGGATCGGAGATATTGTGCCGTGCGAGCAACAAATTCGTAATGTCGCTCTGCACTTGCGTCATGGATTGCTGGTCCTGCGCCTGAACATCAATCTCGGTCACGTAGGAAACGTTGCCCACAAGAAAATGCTGCGCGGCCGTGAGCGGCACGTAGATCATATTGTCCTGGTTATTGAAACCGCTGCCGCCTTTGGACACCATGACCCCTACCACCTTGAAATCAATGTTTTTAATGCGGATCGTAGTCCCGATCGCCATATCCGGCGTCGCCGTCGCGTTCGTGGTGCCGAAAAGATCCTGCATGACCGTGGGGCCGATCACCGCCACGCGGCTTGAAGCGGCGACATCCGCGTCGGTAACGAACACGCCCTGCGCTACTTGAATATTTCTCACCTGCGTGTACGCGGGAACGGCGCCGAGTACGCTCGTATTGGTGTTCGTGCCGCGGTAGAGCACCTGGTACCGCCCGCTCACTTCGGGCGAGATCGCCGCGACGCCCGAAAGCTGCCCGATCGCGGTCGCATCGTCCGGCGTGAGCGTTTGCGCGCTCCCCCGCCCCGCGCTCACGGTCGATCCAATGGAGCGTTGCGTACCAGGCATCACCAGCAGCAGATTGGACCCGATCGATTGGATGCTCGCCTGGATGGAACTCTGTGCGCCCTGGCCGATCGCCTGGAGCGCGATCACGGACGCGATGCCGATCACGATGCCGAGCATCGTAAGCCCCGACCGCACTTTGTTCACGGTCACGGCGCCGTACGTTTCTTCGAATAAATCTTGCGTAGTCATAGATGAGTATTATTGCAGTTCTTTTTCGTGCCGCGCGACGCGCTTACGGTGATTCTTCTCGTCGCTCAAAATAGCTCCGTCGCGGATATGGATAATGCGGTCGGTATGTTCGGCAACATATTCCTCATGCGTGATCAAAATGATGGTCTTGCCGTGTTGCTTATTGAGCCCCTGGAACGTATGCAATACTACCTCGCCGGTTTTGGAATCCAGGTTGCCCGTCGGCTCGTCGGCAAGGATCAGCGCCGGATTGTTCACGAGCGACCGCGCAACCGCCACGCGCTGCATCATGCCGCCGGAAAGCTGGTTTGAATGATACTGCCAAAATTCTTCGGGAAACGCCGAATCGCGGAGCGCTTGCGCGGCGATCGTTTCCCGTTTTTCCTTGGCAACCCCTTCGTAGATAAGCGGCAAAGAAACATTGCGCAATACCGTCGTGCGCGGCAAAAGATTGAACGCCTGGAACACGAACCCTATTTTTTCCCGGCGGATGTCGGCGAGCTCGTCATCCGAAAGCTTTGCGATATCCCGGCCGCCAAGAAAATATTGCCCGCCGGTCGGCGTATCAAGTGCGCCCAAAATGTGCATGAGCGTCGATTTCCCCGATCCCGACGGCCCCATAATGGCCACGAATTCCCCCTCGTCGATCGAAAAGGTGATGCCCCTTAGAACTTCGGTGTCTATGCCGCCGGTATGATAGGTCTTCCTGATGTCTTCGCACTCAATGATCTTCTTCATCGTCCAGATGGTCCGCCGCCGCCAAGAAGTCCACCGCCGAGACGCAACGCACTCGTGCCGCCGGTGGATGCGGTTGATGCCGTACTCGCCGACGTCTTTATGGTCTGCACGATGATCTGGTCCCCCACGTTCACGCCGGATGTTATCTCTGTGAGCGTATCATTGGTCAATCCGATGGTTACCGGCACGCGCTTGGTTGCGGCAAGTTGTACGCCGCCCGTAGCGCTCGTCGCGATCACGGAACTCGCGACGGGCGACGCAGGTTCAAGAACATAACTCGCACCGCCCTGCGTCGTGACCGCCGCATTCGGGACCGCAATCACGTCCTGGTGCGCCGCCGTAACGATGTTCGCCGTTACGCTCATGCCCGGTCTTACTTGGCTCGTCGTCCCCGATGCCTCCTCAAAGGCCACCTGCACGTTATAATTCACCACTCCCTGGCTCACCGTCCCCACGGCATCTATTTCAGATACTTGGCCCGCAAGCAAAAGATCGGGGAGGGCATCAAAAGTAAGCGTCGCTTTGTCGCCAAGCGCCACCTTCGCCGCATCTACTTCGTTCAATGTCACTTGGGCCAGCTTCCCCTGCGTCACCATGCTCACCGCAGGCGAGGGAACCGTCACCCCTACGATCGCGGGAACGGCGGAGACAATGCCCCCGATGGGCGCCTTCAGGGAACAATAAGAAAGATTCTGCTCCGCGTTCTGCAGTGCGATCTGCGCATTTTGGATGCTTATCTGCTGCGATTGGACATCAAGCGGATTCGGCCCGGCGACGAGCGCCGCAAGCGTGGTGCTCGCCTCATTCAAAGAAAGCTGTGCGTTGTTCAATGAATTCTTATCGTTCGCAACGGTATTCATCACCCCCGCAATATTCGATACGTCGCCGCTTGCGGTGCTCGCATAATTTCCGAAATTAGTTTGGAACGTGGTCGTGATGGCAGGCAGCTGGGCAAGTCCGGCATTCTTGGGATAATTGTTCGTCACATAATCCAAAAGTCCCTTTACGGCCTTCACGGCATCACTGATCGCCTGCGCCGTATGGTACGTCTCGGAAAAAAGCGCATCAAGCGCCGCCGGGTCCGCATTGCGGTTCGCCGCATGGTAATCGGCAAGGTTCCCCGTATACGCCGCAGCCGCAGCACTGTAATTTGACACGATGGCATCCCGATACGGCACCGTACCTACCTGCAGGTAGCTCGGCATAAGACTCACGTACGCGTCCGGGTCGTTCTGCGACTTGTTGATATCGTTCCCCGTAACAAAACCCTGGAGTCCCGCCATGGTGGTTTGAAAATCAACGAACGCGGAAGAAAGCGCGTCAAAGCCGCCCTGATAATCTTTTGCAAGCGTCGTTGATGCGCTCGAGAGGCTCTCTTCGCCCATCGTTACCGCATTCTGGTCCGAAAGGAGCGTTGTCGTCGCAACCTGTTGCAGCTTCGCGAGGGAAAGCTGCGCCGATTGCAAGGAAAGCTGCGCCTGCTGCACCGACTTCCCCTCGTTCACGGTGTCCAGTTGCACGAGCAACTGACCCGCCGCCACACGGTCGCCCACCTTCACATACACCCGGTTCACGGTCTCCGTTACCTGGGGTTTGATGTCGATAGAGGTGACCGCCTGCACCTGTCCGCTTCCCGTGACCGAGGAAATGACGGTCCCCGTCGTCGCATCCTCCACAACATATTTGGTCACGGTGACCGTGCTCTGCGCCGAGGTGTACCAATAATATCCGCCGCCCGCCACAAGGAGAAGCACTACGAGCGAAACGATCTTATGCGCGCGAACCGTCCGACGTAATTTTGAGAACATGATAGTTTGTTTTATTAATTGAAGCTTGTGCCGGGAAAGGGCGGCGGAAGCGGCATGGACGACGATGCTTCAAATACACGAACGAACCTTGCCTCGATCTGCCCCGCCCCGTTCGGCGATCCGATCACCGTAATCATGTCGCCGGCCCGCACGTCACCCATCGTGATCATTCGGTTGTCTTCACGGATCGCCGTATCCGGAAATATGGCAACCGAATGCTCGTCACCGTCAAAATCTTTTACCGACAGCGACGAACTGGAAATATCGATCACTTCGCCTGCCACCCCGTGCATATTGAAGGATGGATGGCCGATAGGGCCGCCATAAAAATTTCGGTAATAATTATCCCCGAAGCGGCCCAGGAAGGCCGCTTGTCGATGTCCCACCATGGCACCAACGCCGAACACAATAAATAATACGATTACGCCCCCCAGTATCCAAAGGATCGCCCTGATCTTCGAAGAATGCAAGAGTTCTTTCATGATTTTTTAATCAAGAGGAAAGACGAAAAGTATGCCGGCGCAGCAAGGCCATCTCGTCAACAAACGCGGCTGCGGACCATATCGCAAAGAAAACTCCCGAGAGAAGCAGGGCGGCGGAGAACACCGGAAAAGATTCAACGACGGAAAAGATGAAGTCCGAAAAGCTCGCGATTGTCGCCGAAAAATCCGAAAAGAAAAGCGACGCAAAGGAAATGAAGCCGGAACGCGAAGCATCGGCGGCCACAGCAACCCCGCCATAGACGACGAGCGCCATGGAACCCGCAAGGGCCGCGCCGAGCGCCACGGTTCTCGTCAAAAATCGCCGGCGCTCTTCCCGCTTAATGCAGAGCAAAATTTTCTTTGCAAGTCCCGCAGGCGGCGCAGGCATATCTGTGTCGGTCCCCAAGATGATTTCCCTGAATATCCCGTCTTCCATTACTACTGAATACGAATGAGCGGCTTTCTTGGGTGCGCGCCGCCGGAACCCACCTCAAATTGGGCAACGTTTACTTCGTGCTCCGTAAGAGCAATGGATTTATTGCAGCATCTGGCTCAACGCTTGCAAAATTCCTTTCATGGACTGGAGAACGTCCGCCATCTGACTCAAGCTCTGCGCCTGCGGCATCCCGGGCAAGTAACTTGCGCCGCCGCCGGAGGCCGTCACCGTAAAGGGTAACGAGCCGGTCGTGCCGGTCGTGGTTAAGACCGCGACCGTGTGTGAGCCTGTCGCAATGCCCGCGAGGGACACGTTGATCTGGGTGGCGCTCTGGTAGGTCACAGCCGAGGCGGACACGGCGCTGCCGTCGATCAGAACCCCGTTGCCCGAGGAACCAAAAGTGCCATAAAGAACGAGGTAGGTGCTCGC
>Ga0187886_1000977_pt1 | contig 28838 bp, 20 predicted proteins | sample June2016WEW_20_1_FD_133001 | JGI IMG/M metagenome (GOLD analysis project Ga0187886, IMG submission 133001) | Peatland microbial communities from SPRUCE experiment site at the Marcell Experimental Forest, Minnesota, USA - June2016WEW_20_150 | ecosystem: Environmental > Terrestrial > Soil >...
GCCCTTGGAAGGCGCATATTCTCAATCCTGGCCAAAATGGCCGAGTCGAATGATGCTATTGTGACCACGATCCAGTTCTCACTGGACGCATCGGCAACTCGGAAGCTATCCAGAAACGGGGTTGTGGGAAATAACTCCTGCCTTTTTGCCAAGGGTTTACCAATATCTGTCGAAAACAGCCCTTCCCGCCAGCAAACGAAGGTTAACTGGCGAACCTCCGCGAGCGAAGAAATTGGAGATGCTCAAAATTGGAGATGCTCGTTGCAATCGGCACCATTCTCGGTCTACGCTTACATTTCGGCGGCGACACGAAATGTCTGGCTCGGAAAAAGACCGGCTGGCGGCACTGGTAATCGATCAGCACTGTGTCTTCCAACATGCGCTCGCAGGGAGCCGGAAGCGGTATCCGACGCGTGAGTTCGAATCCTTCGCTGCGGTGATGCGACAGTATGTAGATGCAACTCGCGAGGACGAGATGCTGCACCGGTGTGTTGTCAGGGCAGTCAACGGACTGGTCGAGTATTTGCAAAGCGAACGCAAGAGGGTGCCGGACGAAGTCTTGCTCGAAGCCGAAAGACTGGAATGCTTGCTCTTCCTCGGCTACGATCCGCACTTCGATGGCGATGAGCCTCCCGGTCTGTGATTTGGCCCCCCAGCACTTCAGCAATCCTATCGTTTCTGTCGCTCGTGAAGCTGCCTTCCCAGACCTGGTTCGTCGCGTGCCTTGGATAGTTCGGCATGACGCCAGCGACATGGGGATCTCCGCGAAATCTAAACGCTACGGCGTCACATAGGGTTGATCTTCGCTGGCTGCCATTCTCCGGGATGCCGACTTTTCATTCCGAATCCCAAAAAAGCGCCGGAATTGGTTGAGCGGCAGCAACTTCCAGTGAAACGAACAAATCAGTTCCTCCGGCGGACACCTGGAGGATACTTTCCGAGTCGACCATGCGTCCAGAAACGGTGCGACCCCCGAGGAACCGAAGACTCACGAATCCAAGCGGTCACTTGTACGGGTAGGGCGTTAATCAGGCATGTTGCGCAAGAAAAGGCGGCACTAATCGCTTAGTGCCGCCTCGAGTGACTCGTATTGGAATTTTGACTAGTTGGTCTTATTTCGCCGCAACAATCGCGGGCGGCACCGCGATCATTTGTAGTAGAGCTGATAAGTAGCCGTTGGCATCTTTCCCATAAAAGGGCCATAGGAGAGCGAGTATTTGCTGCCCTTCCCAATGGGCCAGGGATCGTAGATGCGGATGGTGGTTCCGTCTGGAGTGCCATCACCCCGGATACCTGCAATGATCACCATATGCCCTGGGCTACCCTTACCCATCACAAAACGCGGGGCATTCCAGAGCATGTTCATCATCAGCGGGCCATGAGCCCGAAGCTGGCCAGCTAAGCCATCCGGCATCCAGCTCGTAGCGTGCAGCAATGTCAGGCCATAGGAATCGGCAAATGCCCGGGTGTTTTCCGGTCGTGACAGTATCGAATCATTATAAAGCCCGCCCCCATGGTAGAGACCGTCATCACCACGGACTTGGGGACTCACGGCGGCCCGGCCGGGAGACATGCAAGCCGGCGCTCCCCCCAAGAGCATGGACAGCGCGGCCGACCAGCACGTGGAGTCAGTCCATTGAGCCACCAAGTTCACGTTGTGCAAAATGACGTACTTGTCGCGCCCTTCCAACGTGCACCAAACGCATGGGCCGGCAATGCCGTCCTTGGACAGCCAGTGAGCCGCCTGAAAGCGCTCAACGGCAGCTTGTGTATCGTGGCCAAATCTGCCATCCAGCACCAAGTTAGGACTCGGCTTCATTTTGGAATTAAGCAGCTGTTGGAGTCGGGCGACCCCAGGGCCTTGAGCACCCAAACTTAGAATCGGGTTGACAGCCATAACTCACCTCCTCAGTAACAATGTACCTCCCTCTTTTTTCAACGGTCAAGCAAGAGATGGCCCCGCCAGATTCAGAGCGCCTTTCTTGCAAGCGCCACCGATCTGTACTTTGGTGCAAGTGGCGCCCAGGCAGCGAACGGTGAGTTTCATAATTCCGATTGATCCCAGTACACTCCGAAAGTCATTTGCCTCCGAGGGTGTCGGGATTGCTCTTCTGGGAGCAACGTTGGCCTTAGTAGAGGCACATGCCCGATCCCGTCGGGGGAGTGTCAGTTCCGAAGGCTCAATCGCTCGTTACTCCAAAGCGCCGCGCAGGTCTGTGTTTACAGTCACCATGCCATGCCCACACGAACAGCTGGCGCGCGGTGAAAGGGTTCGCTCGCGGTCAAGTCCTGATTAGTCGCGTTACCGTTCTTGTGACCTGGAGTTCGGCGGCGACAAGGCAAAAGCAAGGCAAACCGTAGATGTGGTGCCCACGTTCGCCTGCTGATTCCTCCTGGATAACGCACTCGGAAACTAGGAGGGGTGGGTACTTCCACGGATACGCCCTTCCACACCTGAATCCAGCCCAAGAGGTGACCCAGTCGATGGGAAGCCGACTTATCGTTCCCAATCCATTGTGTGTGCCCAGTACCCGCATTGCGCACCAGAGCTTTTCGGGAAATCTTGGTCTGCAGCCGGGACCACTTCGCGGTTGGTCCAGGACGGCAGGTGTTGCTGCAGACAGCACTCCTGGGAACTGTTCCGCTCCTTGAACTGTCCCGGATAGTCCTACTGCGATAGTCCTATTGCGCGTTGACTTAGCTGCAAGCGCAGTCTAAGATAGCTACCAAAGGCGGGTCCCTCGCCATGATTGGCAAGACCGTTTCCCACTATCGCATCCTGGAGAAGTTGGGTGGCGGGGGCATGGGCGTGGTCTATAAGGCCGAGGACACCAAGCTCAGGCGCGCCGTCGCCTTGAAGTTCCTGCCTGAAGAACTGACCAAGGACCGACAAGCCCTGGAACGGTTCCAGCGTGAAGCGCGAGCCGCTTCTGCGCTCGACCACCCTAACATCTGCACGGTTTACGACATTGGCGAGCACGAAGGGCAGCCCTTTATCGTGATGCAGTATCTGGAGGGGCAGACCCTGAAGCAGGGTATCGCCGGGAAGCCGTTCAAACTTGACGGACTGCTGGACTTGGCCATTCAGATCGCCGACGCCCTGGACGCCGCACACGCGAAGGGCATCATCCATCGCGACATCAAGCCAGCGAATATCTTTGTCACCCAGCGAGGGCAGGCGAAGATTCTGGACTTCGGGCTGGCGAAGCTGGCGCCGAAACCACGACGGGTAGCGGAAGCGGTAGGCGCTTCGGCTCTCCCGACAGCCGGGACGGCAGAAGAGCTTCTCACTAGCCCGGGGGTGGCGCTGGGCACGGTGGCCTACATGTCGCCGGAGCAAGCGCGAGGTGAGGAACTTGACGCGCGCACGGATTTGTTCAGCTTCGGTGTGGTGCTCTACGAGATGGCTACCGGCCACCTAGCTTTCCCAGGCAACACGTCGGCGCTCATCTTTGACGCGATTCTCCAAAAAGCGCCGACTTCCCCGCTGCGTCTGAATGCGGAGTGCCCTGCTGAACTGGAACACATCATCAACAAGGCGCTGGAGAAGGACCGTGAGCTGCGCTACCAGAGCGCTTCGGAAATCCGCACGGACCTGAAGCGCCTGAAGCGCGACACAGAATCCGGGCGGAGCGCGGGCGGCCTGCCCCGATCCATCGGGGTCTCGCCCGCTGTAGGGGCGGGCGTTGTGCCCGCCCCGATACAATCGGTACTCCTCCCAGAAGGGCACCCACGAGGGGTGCCCCTACGGAAGGTTCTTGTCCCCGCCGCCCTGATACTTGTCGCGGCTGCCATCGGGGGAACGCTCTACTTCCGCTCGCGCCAGGCCACGGCCCGCCTGACCGAGAAGGACACCATCGTCCTTTCCGATTTCGACAACAAGACGGGCGATGCGGTATTCGACGACACGCTGAAGCAGGGACTCTCCGTACAGCTTGAGCAATCGCCCTTTCTCGCCTTGGTTTCCGAGCGCAAGGTGAATGAGACATTGAAGCTGATGGGCCGTCCGGCTGGTGACCGGTTGACGCCGGAGGTCACACGCGAGGTCTGCGAGCGCACGAGCAGCAAGGCCATGCTGGCCGGATCGATTGCGGGGCTGGGCAGCCAGTACGTGATTGGCCTGAAGGCAGTGAACTGCGACACGGGGGACGTGCTAGCCGAGGCGCAGCAGCAGGCGGCGGGCAAGGAAGCGGTGCTCAAGGCTCTGGACGCCGCGGCGGTCAGTTTGCGGAGCAAGCTGGGCGAGTCGCTCAGCTCGGTGCAGAAATACGCCACGCCGCTGGAGGAAGCGACCACGCCATCCCTGGAGGCGCTGAAAGCCTACAGCCTGGGAGTAAAGACGTTCTATGCGAAAGGGCAAACAGCCGCTCTGCCCTTCTTCAAACGGGCGGTGGACCTTGATCCGAATTTTGCCATGGCCTACTCCTGGACTTCGGCGGTTTACTTCAACCTCAACGAAGTGGGGCGAGGGGCCGAAAATGGACGCAAGGCTTACGAGCTGCGGGAGAGGGTAAGCGAACGGGAGCGGTTGTTGATCGAGGGGGACTACTACGTAATTGCGACGGGAGAGCTGGAGAAGGCCGTGCAGACCTTCGAGCTGTGGCAGCAGACCTACCCGAGAGACTCGCTGCCTTACACGAACCTGGGATTCGTTTCCATGGCCCTGGGAAACTGGGAAAAGGCATTGGAGGAATCTCGAGAGGCGCTACGCCTGGCGCCAAATAATGCGGTCAACTATCTCAACCTCGGCATCGCCTACACGACCTTCAACCGGCTGGAGGAAGCGGAGGCGGTGTACAAGCAGGCAGAGGAGCGCAAGCTGGAGGCCGAGATGCTGCTCCAGAGCCGCTACTGGTTGGCGTTTCTGAAGGGCGATGCGGCGCAGATGGCGCAGTTGGTCTCAGCCGCCATGGGCAAGCCGGGCGCGGAAGACCTGTTGCTGGCCACCCAAGCGGACACTGAAGGTTGGTACGGCAAGCTGAAGAACGCGCACGAGCTGACCGGGCGGGCGATGGATTCAGCCCGGCACAACGACGCCAAAGAGAGTGCGGCAGCCTATCAGGCAGCGGCAGCGTTGCGCGAGGTGGAAGCGGGAAACCGGGAGCAGGGGCGTGCCGAGGCCAAGGCGCCGTTGAAGCTGGCCCCGAACCACGATGTGCGGGCGATAGCGGCGCTGGCCCTGGCGCGGGCAGGGGATACGCCAGGGGCGGAGAAGTTGGCGGCCGAACTCGACAAGACCTTCCCGCTGGACACGCTGGTGCAGAGGTATTGGCTGCCCACCATCCGGGCGGGGGTCGCCCTGGAACGCAAAGACCCGAACCGGGCAATCGAACTACTGAAGGCGGCGAGCACGGTCGAACTTAGCGAACCAACGAACCTCACGATATTCCTGTGCCCCGCTTATTTGCGTGGGGAAGCTACCACTGATCGCCCACCAATTCGCGTGAATAGCTGGCTCCAGAATCCTCCCTACTTCAGAATCACATTCCCCAGGAACCCCCGATTCTCACCGTTTGCGTCGCGCACGCAAACACTGATTCGGAAGGTTTGCGCCGGAAGCGCAACAGCCTTGTCTAGCCGTACGACCTCACGAGGATCCACGGCCTGCAGCGTCTCGTGGCTGAGTTCTTCTCCCATCACGCTATAGAAGGTCGCCTCCAGAGCCCCCGGCGTGAACACGCCGAAAACGCCCTTCAGGTTGACGCGACCGCCGTTTACCTTGGCGGCAAGCGGCTCACTGATGACACCACCCCAGACTGCCTCGCGAATGGGATTCGTGACCCGGGTCGGCGACCAGTAGATCGGGAAGGAGTATTCTTCTCCAGGATCGAGCGCGGCATAGGGGCTCATTGCTTCTGCCTCGAAGAAGTACGGAGTCTTCTTGGGATCATCGGCAAGAGTCTGGTCCCATGGCCCGCGAGAGATGACGCCGGGACCATCGTTCCACGATTCCACGGAAGCTCCGTCGGGGTACTCCATATCAGGGAAACACTCGAAGTTCTCGACGTATGCAATGTTCTTCTGACCGTTTACGACCGCATACCAGCCCGCACTTGAATCGGCGCCGACCTTTCCCACGCGATACAGATAGTGGATCTGCAGCATGCGGCCGTCGTCGATCACTTGATAACTTGGGTGTCTCGCGTCTCCGTAAGGCAGATAGTACCCGTTGGGATAACGGCTACTCGAATTGAGAGGCACGTACATATAGAGTTCCGGGTTGGGCTTAAGGGGATTGCCCACATCCGACGCGTCGTTTTGCACGAGGTGCCAAATTCCCCAACGGATGCGCCTTCGGCTGATATTCCGCATCACCTGATCAACTTTGATTCGTGTAGTGCCTGCGTAGACATGATAAATCCGTATAAACTGCACTCCGCTGCGGGGATCTTCAGGACTAGTCACCCTTACGGCTACCTCTGAGGGGTTCTCCGTCACAACATCTGCCTCGAACGTGCTGCCATCAAGGACGTAGTAGGGGATACTAGGCCACTCGTCGTCATTCGCCCACCCTTCCGGGCCGGGCCATACCTTGTCACCTCCGTAGTTGGCCCACCCCGATTTGAGATTATTCTGTTCAGGCGGCAGAACCTTACCGGCCAAGTCCTTGTTCACAAAAAAGTACTCGTGTTCGCCAAGCTGCATCTGGATGGCACGACCACCAAGCTGCGGTGCAACCAGCAAGCTCACAATGCCATTCGTCAACCGGTACACGGTCCAGCCGCTGTATTGCGTCTGTTCGATCTTCGCTGCATACGACGTCGCGGGAGCCGCCATTGCAAACCTCGTTTGATCGGAGTGTGCTAAATTCTGCAACAGAGCTCGGTTCTTCCCCACCGAGAGGTAGTGGCTGGGTGAAGGTATAGGCAGGAATGCTGCCAGCCCGCCCAAAACGGTTACGAGCAGAACTTTTCTCAATCGCCTCATCATCTTCGCCTCGCTGATATCAATTCGGTTCAAAACAAGACCTGCAGTATTGCGGTCGACTTACAATTCGAAGATACAAACGCTTGGGCAAACCCTCTAGCTTGTAGTCCCGGTCCGGCTGTGGTGATGATCGGCTGGTCAGCAGGTATCGAGAGCAGGAAATACCCCACGGAGACGACTCATGGGCATGGTACTCCAAGCTGACCACGAAATTCACCGCCTGAACATCGCTGACCGTGAGCCTGCATACTCATCTCGCGGGATGCGGAATTCGCACTTTCGATCCGATGAAGGCATAGTGTGTTATGAATGCGTAGCAGATCAGGAGAACCGCCATGGCCGCCGCCATGCTCCGTGTTGCCTGGAATATCAGACCTTCGATGGGCGGGAACGCGGCGCCTCCGATGATCGCCATCACCATCAGCGATCCACCCAGTTTCGTGTTGGGGCCCAGTTCTTTGATGCCCAGCGCAAAGATTGTCGGGAACATCAAGGACATAAAGAAACTGGTCATGAAGAGCGCCCCCACACCCACCCAGCCCGGGAAAAACACGCCGATGGCAACCAGCACCAGATTGACGATCCCGTACGCGCCCATCAGCAGGCTGGGCGTGACGTGCTTCATCATATACGTGGCAGAGAACCGTCCCACTCCAAAGGCAACCAGAGTTCCCGTAAGAAAATAGCCCGCCACCTTTTCAGGTTCATGGGTGTAGTCCTGAATGTACTGGATGAAATAACTCCAAGTCCCCACCTGCGCGCCTACGTAAAAGAACTGAGCGAGGACACCGAGGACGAAGTGGCGATATTTGAAAAGATCCAGGAACCGCCCCTTGGCTCGTTCTGCACCCGCCTGCGCCTCTTCCGCAATTTTCGGGAACTTGGTTGCCAGAATGAGCAACGCCCAGAGGAAAATCACCATCCCGAGGACGAGATACGGCTTAACCACGCGCATGGTTTCGTGCTGCAGATATGCATTGTATGTCCCGGCGACCTTCAGGGCGATGACTTGCCTCGGGTTCAGTTCGATACCGGAAAAGATAAAAATGGTTCCGATCAGGACCCCTGTGACTGCTCCCAGGGGATTAAAAGCCTGGGAGAAGTTCAAACGCCTCTCCGAAGTCCTCGGGTCGCCCAGCACCGCAATGAACGAGTTCGCTCCTGTTTCCAGGAACGAGGCCCCGCTGGCGATCACGAACAAGGCAAACAAGAAGAATCCGTAATCCCGGTGGTTGGCGGCCGGCCAGAAAAGAAACGTTCCAGCGCTATACAGGAACAGCCCGATAACCAACCCGGCCTTATAACTGTACTTGCGCATGACCAAGGCGGCGGGCATGGCGAGAAGGAAGTATCCCATGTAGAACGCCGACTGGATCAGGCCGGCGCGGAACCGCGTGATCTCGAAAGACTTCATGAACTGTTTGATGAGAATGTCGTTCATGTTGCTGGGAATGCCCCAGAAGAGGAACAGCGCGGTCACCAGAACGAACGGGAGAGTGCTGCCGGCGGAGAAGAGCGTGGGTTCGTCGTCAGTGTTCGTGGTTGCCGCGCCTGGGGCTTGTACGGAGATGTTCATATACAGATCACTCTCTTCGTGGGGTTGCCCGCTGGAAGTGGGATGATGGCCGCGCGCAATGGCGCCTGCCGTCCCTCCTCGGGCAATTTGGCGCTATCAGTCGAAAAGGTTACAGCTCAAGGGATCAGCCCGCGCTACTGGATTTCCAAGTAATCCTTGTCCGGAAGCTTGGGGAAAGGCGCGTGGGGCTCCGCCTGATACCAGAACGCCACGGAGGAGATGTCGTCCTGCAGGGGCATGTAACGCCAGCCGGACCGCCAGCCCAGGGCCTGGATAGTCACCTTAATATCTTTCTCAAACCGGATTGGGTCCATGATGTGCCACCGGTACAGCCCGAAGCGTTCCTGAGAGTCATAATGTCCATCAGGGCGGATCACTTGAGCCAACCCCGAGTAAGGGGTAGTGAACTCCTGATAATGATAACCACTAAGCGGTGGAGGGACTCCGGGCAGAAGGTTGTAAGGAAAGGTTACAGGGGGACCCGCGTCAAAATCGTATGATCCGCAGAAATAGTCCTCCGTGCCGGTACCGTTAATGGTAGGGAACTTGCTGTCGCCATCCAGGAAGAACTTGACCTCGCCTTCACCCCACCAACCCGTGTTGTGGACTCCCCAGGCAAGATAAGTGCCCACGTAATGTCCCCACCCTTTGACGCCGTCCAGGATGACGTGATCGGTCTTATAGGGCAACGGATTCGATCGGCGGAATTGCGCGTGGAAATAGGCGGCGTCTTCCGGGACGTCGGTTAGCGCGTAGTTAATCTGGTAATAAATCGTCATCGGTACGTCATCGAGATTCTCGAGAGTCAGCTTAGCGGACTTGCGGAAAGGCATTTCCCAATAAGAATTGAGCCCGCTGCCGGGGTTCACACACACCGCTAGCGATGAGATTTGCGCGTATCTTCCCCAGCCGCAGGCAAAGAGATCCCCGACGGGCACCTCTACCGAAGGTTGGGACTCGCCATCCCAATAAATGCGCACAATCGAAAACCGGAAGTTACCAGCGGGAGTCATCCAGATGTGCTGAATCGCCCCTGGCCCCTGGATTTCCGCCAGCGTGAATACCTTCTTGGGTTCGATTTTCACGGAGGGAGATATCTTCCAGCCCTGTCCCAAGTCGCGGGCCGCCTCAGCGCCTGTCCCCACGGTTGCCATGCCGCCCTTGCCCTTTTCACCTGTCAAGTTCTCGGGACTGATCGAGCGCGTCTTCGCGTGGGAGAGACGTGACAAGTTCCCCATATTCAGGTCGAGCCCGTTGTACGGGGGCGTTTGTGCGGCAAGATTTTGGGCCACTAGCCCACAGATAACCAGCAGACCTACTGACCAGCAGGATCTCCTCATGGGTAGTTCCTCCCTTGTATACGAATATGCGCGGTCTGTCCTTACGTGTTTTCGCACTCCATAGTTCCACCTCATTTCTTGCCAAAAGGCCTAAACTCTGAGGACGGAGATGCGCCCGAACCAGGGAGCACGGAACGGTTAAACCTCTTCGAGTCGAACGGGTCGAACCCGCGGGTTAGCTCCGGTGCGTGACCTTCAGGCGTTACTTCCTGCCGTAAAGAGCTCCGAATATGGCGCAGGCACGGTAGTCGGCACCTTCCAGGTCTTGAGTTCCAAAGGCACCCCAGGCGCCGGGCCGGAAGATGCGCTCTGGCGCGACGTTATGCATGCAGACCGGAATGCGCAGAGTTGCCGCCAGAGAAATCAGCAAGTGGCCGATGTGGCCGTAGCTGATCGCGCCATGATTCGCCCCCCAGTTGTTCATCACTGAATAGACATCCTTGAAGGCGCCTTGGCCGGTAAGCATAGGCGCGAACCACGTGGTGGGCCAACTGGGGTCTGTGCGGAGGCTGAGTGCGTCGTGGATTTTCTCCGGCAACTCCACCGTGTGGCCCTCGGCGATCTGGAGAACCGGTCCGAGGCCTGCAACCAGGTTGAGGCGCGACATGGTCACGGGCATCTCCCCCTTGGTCGCAAAGCAGGAAGAGAACCCACCTCCCCGAAAGTAGCCCAGGCTCGCAGGGCACCACGTCGTGGCATCGAGACAGCGGCCGACTTCTTCCGCCCTAATCTCCCAGAAGGGTTTCATGGCGCGCTGGCCGTTCTTCCTTTGCTCGCCCGTGGCGTCAAGGGTTGCCGCGCCGGAGTTAATCAGATGGATGATGCCTCCGCTGGCCTTACCTGTCAGGCTTGTGCCGCTGACGCGCTTCACGGCCTCTGGACTCCAGAAGGTCCGGACATCGGCAAAGATTTGCGCCGTGCCGGTCAGCAGGTGGCCAAACAACATTGCGGTTCCGTTCAGGCAATCATTCTCCGTCGCGAAAACAAAGGGTTCGCGGATGCCGTTCCAATCAAAGGAGGAGTTCAGGATCGCTTCCATGAAGTCGCCGTTGGGGAAGTGGTCCGTCCATTGCCGCTGCCCCTGGAACCCGCCCATCAGCGCGTTGTGCCCCAGAGCTTCTTCCCCAAAGCCCAACTCCTCCAGCCGGGAATTTCCCACCATCAGGTCGCGAGCAATTAACGTCATCTTCACAACGGTGTGCCAGTCAGCATCCTTCTTGGACCGGGGCGCCTGCAACTTCGGGGGATTGTAATCCTTTCCCTCCGGGCAGTTCGTTTTGACCCACCCGAAGGCTCGCTTGTACTCTTCCTGGTCGTAAATTTCTTCATCGATGCGCCGGACAAATTCCGTCATGTCCACATACTCGTTGCGCACTCCCAGGTAGTTCTGGAAGAAAGATGGATCAACCATTGAGCCCGCAATCCCCATCGAGACGCTGCCCATCGAAAGGTAGGACTTCCCCTTCATTTCCGCCGTAGCGAGCCCGGCCTTGGCGAAGGCCAGGAGCTTTTCCTGAACGTCCTTCGGTATGCTCCTGTCCGCCCCGTCCTGCACATCTTTTCCATAGATGCTGAAGGCGGGCAGGCCTTTTTGGTTATGCCCCGCCAAGACTGCGGCCAGATAAACCGCGCCCGGCCGTTCCGTGCCGTTGAACCCCCACACCGCTTTCGGTATCAGAGGGTCCATGTCCATGGTTTCAGAGCCGTAGCACCAACAAGGCGAGACCGTCAAAGAAACGTCCACACCTTCGCGCGCAAACTTGTCAGCGGCCTCTGCGGCCTCGGCCACACCACCGATGCAGGTGTCTGCGATCACGAATTCCACGGGGAGTCCGTTGGGGTGCCGCAGGTTCTCGGCAAAAAGCTTCGCGGCGGACTTCGCCATTTCCATGGTTTGGTTTTCCAGCGATTCCCGGACGCCCTTGCGCCGCCCGTCGATGGCCGGCCTGATCCCGATCTTCGGCAACCTGCCTCGCAACCTATTGCACGGTTCGTTCATCTTCATACCACTGATCTTTGCCATGACTTCCCCTCACTTTTTAGGATGATTACTGCCACCACAGACCTCAGGCTTTCGATTGAAACGTATATGCTCCAGTCTCCTCAACCTGAACGCGACCAGCCTTCTCCGCCGTCCTCGGGGAGCGTCGTGTCTTCCGCCCTATGCGGCAGACCTCTTTCACTCCATCCGTTCGCTCCCAAGATTGCCACCCCGTCAGTCCCTGAACATTGCAGGGGCCAAGTTTGGACTCACGCTTAGCCGGAATAAGGTGCGGCTGTCGAGTCACGAATTCGCAACTCGGCTTTAAGCGCCACGACCTTCTCCTCGTCCCATTCAAGACCTTTCTTAAACGATTCTATTTTGGTGAGAAGCATTTGTACAGCCTGCTTGCCCATCTCCATGGCAGGCTGGGCTACGGTGGTCAGCCGAGGGCTGAAATTCGCCGCCCAATCGAAATCGTCGAAGCCCAGGACGCTCACGCGCTCCGGACAAGGAACGCCCAGTTCGTACAAGGCGCGCATGAGCCCCAGGGTCATCTTGTTGTTGCAGGAAAAAATCGCCGTGGGCGGGTCCGGCAGGCGCAACAACTCCAAACCTTGTTGATGCCCACTCTCCAAATGAAAGTCACCACGTCGCAGGTATTCCTCCCGCAGAAGCAGGCGAGCCTCCTGAAGCGCCTGCCGGAAGCCTTCCAAGCGCTCCACCGCGTTCGGCAGGTCGAGGCGGCCGGTGATGATCGCGAGGCGCTGGTGACCCAGGCCAATCAGGTGGCGGGTGGCATCATAGGCGGCTCCGAAGTTGTCCGTTACCACCGCGGAGCCGGTGAAACCACGGGAACACCGATCGAAGAAAACCAGAGGAAAGTGCCGGCGAGTGACGCGATCTGGGGCCACATAATCCTCGGTCGGAGCGAGCAGCACGCCATCCACACGGCGGGAGAAAAGCATGCGGAGGTTGACCTGCTCCAAGGCCGGATCTTCGCTGGAGTCGCACAGGATTAGTGAGTACCCCTGTGCCCGAGCCTCGTTCTCAACGCCCTTGATGACATCGGTGAAAAAGGGATTGGTGATGTCGGGAATGACGATGCCGATGGTCTGGGTGTGGCGAACCTTGAGACTGCGCGCCACTTGGTCGGGTTGATAGTCCAAAGCCTCCGTGGCGCTGAGGACACGCTGGGTCAACTTGGTGCTGACGTAACCTTTCTTGTTGAGGACTTTCGAGGTCGTTGCCACCGATACCCCTGCCAGTCGTGCTACGTCGCGAATCGTGTGCACAGCGGCACCTCCTTCCATGAAACGTGGCTGCCTCAGAATCAGAAGTGCTCGAAAACAAATCACTCAATAGCATAACGCCGGAGATTATGCAACAGAAATGAAACGCTATGTTATGCAAAGATAGGCGTGAAGAGACTCAATCAAATCGCTGCATTCAACTTAAATATGATGTAAATGACTGTATATATCAGCTATATGTCCATATTCTGGGGACAGCAGTAATCAACGGCAAATGACTTTATGTCGGACGTGTTCTACATAATAGAATCGTTTTATTTTTTCCTTGACAAATCCCTTTCGTTAAGTTCTAGTGTGGTGTTCTGCCTTCGGCCCGGCCTGGAGATACTGTGACATCCCTTCGTGCTGGGCCTTGATAGTGGTCGGTTGCGTCGGGTAGTTCTTAAAGCCTGAGTGGGGAGGTGGCCAATTCGTGACCAGAGCTACGAGCTCTAGTAACGACTCACCACTGGTGATGAACCTGCCTTTTACTGGGGAAGCTTCAAAGTCCTCACCCAAAGACCTCCCGCCGAGGGTCCTGGGTCTCATCACAACCGTCGTGAGAACAGGAACGTTTTCTTATGGAGGGAAACCAGCGCCTGAAGTGCTTCAGCCTGCCTCATCTTGTATTGTTTTCCCTTCGGTTGGAGCATTGGGCGAAATGGACAGGTGGCCTGTCCACAAAGCTATGGACGGTACACATACCGGCGTCGAAGAATCACACGCTGACGGGGTTGGGCAAACCCACTACCTGGACTGTCCAGGCGTCCGAAGCGACTGGCTGCACCCTCTCGCTGGCAGTCAATCTTGATTAGAATTAGGAGGAGGAGAAGATGATTTATAGGCGTTTTGGATTATATGTTATGGCGGTGCTCTTGGCCTGCGGAATGGGCATGGCTCAACTCGACACGGCCACTATTCTCGGCACCGTTCTCGATTCATCCGGTGCGGTGATTCCCGGTGCCAAGGTCGTAGTGGAAAACATGGGGACGTCCGCCACTGTAGAACTGACCACGGACCCAAGTGGTAATTTCATCGCGCCCGTCCTTCCCATCGGCAAATACAAAGTCACGGTCTCCATGACCGGTTTCAATACCTATGTGCAAGAAGGCATCCAGCTTAACGTGTCGGACCGCATCAAGCTGAACATTGAACTCAAGCCGGGCGCCGTGACCCAGCACGTCACCGTAGTGGGTGAAGGTCCGGTGGTGGAAACCGCTTCGACCACGCTGGGCGGCGTCGTCAGCGCCCAACAGGCGGCCGATCTACCCCTCAATGGCCGCGCCATTGACCAGTTGCTCATGCTGGCGCCGGGGGTCGTAAGCGTCGGAGGCCCAGTCGGCAACGCAGGCGCATTCAACTCAGTAACTAACGGTATGAGCGCGGCCAGGGGGGATGCCGGCCAGAAATGGCTGCTCGATGGCGGCGACAGCTCGCAGATCGATTCTGACCTGTCCTCCGGTGGATATGGGTCCACGGCCCGCGTCAATCGCATCAGCGTGGACGCCGTCGCCGAGTTCCGGGTGGTGGATAGCATGTACTCGGCTGAGTATGGACAGACGCTAGGCGCCGTGGTCAACTTCATCAGCAAGTCGGGCACCAATCAGTTTCACGGCGACTTGTTCGAATTCTTCCGCAACGATGTGTTGGATGCGCGCAATTACTTCGACCCCGTCCCACTCTCCAAGCCGGAATTCCGGCTCAACCAGTATGGCGGGACGCTGGGCGGGCCGATCGTGAAGGACAAGCTCTTCTTCTTCACGGATTACGAAGCGGTGCGGGAGCGCACGGGAACATCGTACAGCGTCTACGTCCCGACGGCGGCCTTTCGGGACTCCCTGTCGTCCGTGCTCCACCCCGTGGTAGCCCAGCTCCCGCTGCCGAATGGCCCGGTGTCAACTGCTGAACCCCGTTTAGCCCTATACAACAATTCATACTCTAACGTGGACACTGAGGACACGGGGATGATGAAGATCGATTATCTGCCGACGTCCAAGGACCGCGTGACCGTGCGCTATAACGGGAATGGTTCGTTCACCAAGACCTATTTTGGCGTGGGCGACGGACAGTGGCGCCCCATCCCTGCCATGCTGACAACGAGCAAGATCAGTTACACGCGCACCCTCACGCCCACCATGCTGAATGAGGCGGGCTTCTTCCTCAACCGTGGGAATTGGTCCGATGCCGCCGCCGGCACCGACGCTATCCGAAACATTCCGGTAGTCTATATGGGCAGCGGTGCGGCGGGCGCTGGACCCTCGTTGGAAGATATGGACGTGGCCAATAACCTCTTTACCTATAATGATACGCTGTCGTGGATCAAGGGCAAGCATCAAATAAAGATCGGAGCCCAGGTCGCACGCATGCAATGCAACAAGGAAGTAAACTTCCAGCAGGAGGCCTATTTCCCGACCCTCGATTGGTTTCAAGCCAACATGCCCTATCTCGACCTTACCATCGGCTGGCCGCGGCCAGGGGTGCGCATAACCCAGCAGGGGTACTTTGTGCAGGATGATATCCAGGCCACCCATAACCTGACCATTAATGCCGGCTTGCGCTACCAATACGATGGGTCGCCCACCGAAGCCTTCGGGAGGATTGCCAACTTCGATATGCGCACTGGCACGCTTGATGCTCCAGGGACTACCGTGTTCGACGCGCCCAAGCTGAACTTCGCGCCACGGATCGGATTAGCCTATACTCCCTTCGCCTCGAAGAAGACCGTCATTCGGGCCGGCTACGGCATCTTCTATGCCGACTTCAATGCCGCGGGTGGTCAACTCCTCCCCACCAACGTCCCCGGTTTTGCTCAGAACCGCGAGGTCACCATCTTTCAGGATCCGACGCTGGTGGGATTTCCCTTCCCCGATATCAGCGCATACACGGCGACTCCCGTTCTCTCTCTTTGGGCCTTCAATAAACACTGGCAGGAGATTTATACCGAGCAGTGGAACCTCAATATTCAACAGGGATTAGGCGAGAGTACGGTCCTGCAAGTCGGCTATGTCGGAAATTGGGGTCGGCATATCACCGCTCAGTTAGTCCCGGCAATTGACGGAAATCCGTTCATCCCAGGGACCGGAGTGCGGCGCTTACCGAATGTTGGGCCAGTCGCATACGCCGATCCTGGCGCTAGTAGCAAATTCAACTCCTTGCAGGTGGGCCTGAAGCGCCGGATGAGCCATGGATTCGGCTTTGACATCAACTACACCTGGTCACACAACCAAGACCAAGGAGCGCTCAGTTGGGCAATCAGCAACGGGGGGTTAGCCCCGGCACCGCAGAACCCCGATAATTTCGCAGCCGAGTGGGCCTCCGCCGATTACGACGTCCGCCACAACGTGACCTTCGATTACACTTATCAACTCCCCGCCGCGCCCCATTTCCCCAAATGGTTGGGCAGCGGATGGCAGATCAACGGGATCACCAACCTACGCACGGGTCTCCCGATCAACGTCATCTGCTCATGTGATCCGATGATGATCGGGGATACCTCGGGGCGGCCGAATCTGGTGCCCGGCCAGCCCTTCCGTCCCGCGAACTACACCGTCCCAACCAACCAAATCAACTACAACGCCTTTGCTTGGCCGGCGGACCCGGCCGGACTTGTACCGAAGCCCTTCGGAAACGCGGGCCGAAACCTTTTCTCAGGTCCCGGCTTCATGAACTGGGATTTTTCGTTGTTCAAGAGGTTTAAGCTGCGGGAACGTCAGACCTTAGAATTTCGCTACGAGATGTTCAATATGTTCAACCACCCGAACTTCTCTAACCCGGCGTCGGACATCTCTGCGCCCTCGACTTTTGGCCAGAGCTTTGCCGCCTATCCAGCCCGGCAGATGCAGTTTGCCCTGAAGTACGTGTTCTAATTCTCCTACGGCCTTTGATGCAAGGGCCACAACGCCATCCGGGGGGCTGCGGACCGCTTTCGAGCGGGCCGCGGCCCCCTTTTTCCCAGGGAAACCGATATAGCATTACATTTCGGGTTTCACTGGAAGATACTTCGAACACCTGAACACGTATTGCGCTTATTTGGGCCACATGCACGGATTGTTTAAGGCGGGGAGACCTAGGGACGTCGTCTTGGGGGCGGTGATAAATCTACATAGACCCGCCAGTCATTGGGAAGCGCAGCAAATACGAGCATAAGGAACAAAACCCGTTATGTTTAAGGGACGGTCGGAAATTCCGTGCAAGAAGGAACGACGCGGCGGTGGCCGAGATTGAAATCTTAGATTACTGTCGTCAGCCTTGGGCAGCCACCAAGGCGCCGCGTGCCGTAGAGTTTGTTTGCGACTGGCCAAGGACCAGCACTGGAGAGATTCTGCGGCGGCTGAAAGCCCTCGACTGGTGAAATCAGTGCGCGCGGTTGGCAGTAACTCAAATTAGGAGAGTTGATTATGAAGGCATCGAATCTTGTTTTGTTGGTGGCTCTGGTGATTGGCGCCCTGGGTTCAGCCCAGGCAGCTTCGCCCCTCGCCCCGTACCCTTCGTTAGACAAGAAGCAGTTGGGAGCGGTGCGTCACTTGATCGAGCTCGCCAATCTGCCGCCGGGCTCCTGGCAATTCATGGAACCGGAATCTGTTCCATCGAATGATGCCTATCAATTCCAGATCGCGTTTGCGTCTTACGCGCTCGCGGTGGTGCAGTCGCAGGTAACGCCGGCGTACCGCGAGATGTATCACCAAGCGTTCCGTAACCTGATCCGGAAGATGTTGCAGCGGGACGTGTGGGGCATGTGGCTCGCGGTTGTCGAGGCCCCCGAATTCAAAAAGTACCTTGACCCTGCCAAGGACTGGCGCGACCCGGTCCGCGAGAAGAACATCATGTACAGCGGTCATGTGCTGCAGATGATCAGCTTGTACGAGACGCTTTACGATGATCGAGAGTTTGATGCGCCGGGCTCGATCGTCTTCGAGCTTCCCGGCGACAAGGGCTTCAGGCACACCTACGACCACCAGTCGCTGGCGAAACTCATCGCGGAGCAGTTCATCCGCTCGGATTACGTAGGCATCCAGTGTGAGCCCGACCGTGTCTTCACTGAATGCAACCAACACCCCATTCTGGGGCTGATGCAGTTCGACCAGATCCACGGGACAGATCTCAGTGAGGTGCGCCACCGATTCTGGCAAAAAGCAGAAGAACTCGGCTACATCGATCCGGAAACACACCGCACGATGTTGTTCTATGCGGTCCTGGAGAAGGAGCGGGTCAACTTTCCCCTCGCCGCGAGTGACGGCTGGACTGGAATCATGCTGGACGGCTGGAACCGTGAGTTCGTCGATAAAGTGTACCCAACGCAGCGGGATGCTGAGTTGTCCGCGCTGATCGACACCGACCCCGAGCACTGGCGAGTCCGGTGGGGAAAATCACAGGTGTCGGAAGACTTTGGGTTCCTGGCAGCCTACGCCGCCGAAGTCGGCGACCGCGCGACGGCGCAGCGGCTTGTCGACTACGCCGATCAACACTTCGCTCCCCGGTGGGTCAACGGCGGCTATTTCTATCCCCGGCACACCGTTGTCGGCGAAGAATACGAAGGGCCTCCGAGGCCTGTACCCGCGAATATGCTGGGCCAGCATCAGGTCGGTCCGCAGACCGGAAACGTGCTGGTCAACTTTGCCCGGCTCAATCCGGGCCACGGAATCTGGAATCTATACAACAAGATCTCGGTGGCCACGTTCCCCCACTCGGGTGATCCCGAGGTGGTGGAGGTTCGCTATCCGGAAGTGCAAATTACCCAGGCGTATTACGACAAAGCTGCGCGCCGGCTTGCCGTCGCCATGGTTCCAGGCACCGATTATCAGGGCCGGATATCGTTCGGCATTCGGAATCTTTCGGGAGAAGGCCGCTACGTTGTGACGGTTGACGGCGCGGAAAAGGTGCTGCTCGAGCAGGGAAACGTACGCACGCTCGGGCGACACACTTTTGAGGCAACCTGGAGCGCGGCCAGCCAGGAGCTGAAGTTGGACTGTACCTTGGCGAGCGGGCGCACCGTGGTCGTAGAGGAGCAGTGAGCCGGGTGGAATTTCGAACTCGATGCAGTTTTTCATGAAGGAGGTCTAAGAGCAGCGTATGCCAAAACCCATTCGCGGCGGCCAGGTTCTCCGCCTCTAACCGGGCAAGCGTGAAGAATACCTTCGCTACCATGCCAACGCCTGGCCGGAGGTCGTACAGGCGATGCACGACGGCAATATCCGTAACTATTCCGTGTTTCTGAAGGACGACCTGCTTTTTGCCTACTTCGAATAAGTGGGGGATGATTTGAACGCGGACTATGTCAAGATCGTGGACCATCCCAAGATGCAGGAATGGTGGGCGATTATGACCCCCATGCAGGAACCGCTCCCCACGCGCGCCAGGAGAGTGGTGGGCCAACATGGAAGAAGTCTTCCACATGGATTGAACATTACGCGCCCGACCGGCCGCTCAGTTCGGGGATATCGAACTCACCCAGGTCCAGCGGATAGGTCCCATACTCGCGCACGAGGTTGAGCACGTACTCGTATTTTTCGGCTGAGATGTTGCTGGGGATGGAATGATCCGACTGGAAGATGTATCCGCCCCCCTTGGCCGCATTCAGCTTGGTCAGAACCGCGCGGTACAGGTCCTCTTTCGTGCCGTCGGCCCAGAGTAGAACATCCATGTTGCCGCAAAAGCCCATGCGGTGGCCGAAGCGGCGCCGCAGGTCGACAACATCCAGGCCGGCCTTGGCCTCAAGAGGGTTATAGGCGTCCACGCCCACTTCGATGAAATCCTCGAAAATCATATTCACGTTGCCACAGCCGTGGTAAATAACGGGCAAGCCCTGGCTGTGGCAATAATCCACAATGGCCTTCACTCCGGGTTTGAAGTAGCGGCGCCAATACACCGGAGAAAACATCATTCCCTGCTTATAGGCGACGTCGCCCCAGATCACCATGCCATCCAGCAATCCGCCGGCAGCCTTGATTTGCGCCTTGGTGCACTCCAGCGAGAATTCGCAGATGTGTCAAGGCAAAGTAGAAATGTCCTAATCCCAGCAAAATAGAAATGTCCGCTTTTCGTTCTTTGGCGGCTAACCGGAGGAGCCCGTAGGGCGACGGAGGTTAGCCGCCAAAGAACGTCGGCGACCCACCCCCTGTCGTGCGCGGCAGAATCATTCCCATGGGAGGACTCTTCTGCAGATGGAAATCTTTCATCCAGTTGTGCACAACCTTGGGGCCAGCCTTCGGCGCGACGACCCGTTTCGGGGGTAAGGGCGTTTTCGGTTGAGGCTGGCACTCTGCCACGCTTAACCTATATTGGCGAAACTTGACGGCCATGCTGCCGTCCAGCCGCTGCTCCACCTGCACCCGACCGCCTCGCAGCCCGGGCCGGATATCGCTACGCGCGATCTGATAGATCTTCCCTTCGTACCGGAGTGTATAGTCGGAGGCCACGATCCCTTCTTCAACCAGACTCAAGATGGCCGCCAGCTCATGCTCAGCGCGCAGGGGTCGGTGCGCGTCCGTGCTGCCCGCCGGCAACACCGTGAAGGTCTGGTTCCACTGCGGCAAGTATTCTTCCTCCAGATAGGTCTGCGCCGCTTCCCGACTGTCGGCCCCCACCAAGCGCAGCCCTTTCACCAAACGGTCCTGGGCCGTGCCGAAGAAGCGTTCAATGCGGCCCTTGGCCTGCGGCGAGTGCGCCCCGATCCAGCCAATCCCCAGTTCCCGCAAGGCCCGCGCCGCCTATCAGGATTTCCTCACGCTCTGGAAAGACGCCGACCCCGACATTCCCATTCTGAAGGAAGCCAAGGCGGAATACGCAGAGCTGAAATAATCCCCGCGCTCCGCCCCGCACTTCCAGGACCTCCTGCGCCGCATGGATCTCCCGCCGTAAGGGCATCCGCTGCTGAATGCAAACGACAGGTCGGGCACCGATTACGCGATCAACGGTCTAGCGTTTACCTACCCATGTTAGTCCATTCTTCCAATATTCCTTCAAGTCGGAATTCGCGGAAGGCCTCGCAAATATTGGCAACCTTAAAAGGAAATCGTTCGTTGCAAGGGCAGATCCTGGGATGATCCACCGATCCGGATGACGTATTCTCCGGGAACGAGCTTCCAGGAATCCGAGGCTTCGTCGTAAATCGCCAACCGGTTGCGGCTCACCAGAACGGAAACTTGCTTCGATTCGCCTGGTGCAAGGTCAACCTTGATCCAGCCGACCAGGCGCTTCGGCGGCTCGCCGGCCGTATCGGGCAAAGATGCGTAGACTTGGGCAGTCTCAATACCTGCGCGCTTGCCGGTGTTCTTCACTGTGAAGGTGACGGTCGTTGAATCACCTGGGGTGACCGCTAGCCCGGAATAGGCGAAGGTCGTATACGAGAGACCAAAACCGAAGGGAAAGAGCACGGTTCTTTTCACGGCGTCGTACCACTTGTAGCCAACCTTTAGCCCTTCGTCGTACACCGCATCAAAATTGGGGCCCACTTTCATAGCGGCCACGAAGAGCGCGGGGAATCCCGGAAGCTTCGGAGGTGGGTGGTTCGCATCGGGCGCCGGGGGATTCACGTGAACGGGGTGGGGCAAGTCCGCTTCACTCTTCAGAAACGTGAGCGGGAGCTTTCCCGAAGGATTCACATCGCCGAAGAGGACATTGGCGATTGCCTCCGATCCTCTAATCCCCGGATACCACGCCTCGACCACGGCGCTCACCTTGTCAATCCACGGCATCAGCACAGCACCTCCGGTCTCCAGCACCACAATCGTATGCGGGTTAACTGCCGCCACCGCTTCAATCAAGGCATCCTGGTTGTTCGGAAGCGAGAGACCCGGCAAATCCATTCCCTCGGATTCGTGCTGCACAGCAAACACAATCGCAACCTGAGACGATTTGGCCAGTGCCCCAGCAGACACCGGATCCGTGCCCGGATCGAACTTCACCACAGCACCTGCGGCCTTGTCACGGATACCCTTGAGTGGGGCCGAACGGTGATAAGCGGGAGCCATCCATATCATAAGCGGGTTGTTCGCGATCTCAGGAGGAGGAGGTACAGGACTGCCGCCCGCCGGTGACACCTGCGAGGATCCTGCGCCCGACAGTACACCGACGTCCGCATGCCCTCCAATCACGGCGATGGATCGGATCGAATCTGCTCGCAAGGGCAACTCGTTGTGCTCATTCTTCAAAACCACAGCGCCCCTCTCTTCGACCTTCTGCGCGACTTCAAAGCCCCGCATCACATCGGGAGAATCCGGCTGCGGCGGATCGTCCACGATGCCGGCATCGAACTCAGTGCGCAGGATACGATGCACCATGTCGTTGAGCCGTTCCATGGGCACCTCGCTGCTTTCCACGGCCTTCTTGAGTGGCTCACCGAAGTTATCATTTCCTGGCATCTCGATGTCAAGACCTGCCAGCGCAGCTTTTGCCGTGCTTTGTGTCGCGCCCCAGTCGGAGACAACGAACCCCTTAAATCCGAAGCCTTTTTTCAGCACATCGGTCAGCGTGTACGGGTTTTCGCAAGCGTAGGTCCCGTTGATCTGATTGTAAGAGCACATCACCGCGCCCGCTCCGGAGTCCTTCAACGCAATCTGAAACGCCAGCAGATCGCTCTCCCGCATGGCACGCTTGCTGATCACGGAGTTGATGACAAAGCGGCCTGCTTCCTGGTCATTCACCGCATAATGCTTCACGTCCGTGATGAGGTGGAGTGCCTTCTCAGCCTTCAATTCCTGGCCCGCCAGCGTGCCGGCAAGCAACGGATCTTCGCCCTTGTATTCGAATGTGCGGCCATTGCGCGGCTCGCGGATCAGGTTGATACCCGAGCCCAGGGACATATTGAACCCGAGCGATCGCAACTCCTTCCCGATCATCGTCCCGACCTCAAACGAGAGTGCGGGATCCCACGCCGCCGCCATTGCCTCCGCCGAGGGCAATGCAGTTGCGTAGCGTCCTTTTACTCCCGCGCCGGAGACACCCTCCACTGAATCCGACATCTGCAGATCAGGAATACCCAGGCGCGGGATCCCGGGAATAAAGCCCCCGCCTGAAATGGCGCGGGTTCCGGGCCCCGATTCCGGCTGCATGAACATGGCCTTCCAGCCGAGACCGTGCACCAGTTGGATCTTCTCGTCCAGGGTCATCTGGCCGATGACGAGGTCAGCCCGTTTGTCTGGCGAGAGTGTTTTGTCCATCCAGGGGCCCTGGGGCGCTGGTGGCGGGCTGGGAAACTGCCCCCCTGCCGGCATGCTGCAAACCATCAGAAGACCCGCGACGACAGCCGTGCTCAACAATTGCTTCACCGCATCAGGAATTATCATGGCTTATGCCTCAGTGTTTGGGTTTCATAAAACCTTGCGCTTCGAGCCAATCGCCGAAGCGCTCGATCCAATGGTCCGTGGGCAGCCCTTGCTTGTTCATGCCAAAGCCGTGGCCGCCCTTCGAGTACATGTGCAACTCGACGGGAGCGCCGGCGGCCTTCCACTTGGTGTAGGTGGCCACGCTGCCCGTCGCAGCGATAGGATCGTCGCTGGCGCAAAGGATAAATAGAGGCGTGGCCTCAGGTGGGGTCGCAGAGCCCTCCGCGAGGCCCGCTCCGTAAAGCGGCCCTGCAAAATCCGGACGGCTATCCGCATCGTGTTCCATCACCACGCCCATGGTGACCATCCCGCCTGCGGAGAAACCCATGATGCCGATGCGATCGGGGGCAATACCCCACTGGGAAGCGCGCTGGCGCACCACCTTCATCGCCTGGCGACCGTCTGCGACAGCCAGGGGCAGGATCTTGCGCATCGATTCCGGAAGCCCCCCACTGCCAGCGGGGCGTCCGCCGCTGCCGGGAGGGCCGAAGAGTGCCCAGACCGCCTTGCGAAAGTCGTCTGCGGTCGGCCCGGTGTCAACCAAGCGGTACTTCAGCACAAACGCGGCGATGCCGTGGGCGCTGAGCCATTTTGCAACTTCCGTGCCTTCACTCGCCCAGGAGAGAAAATGGAATCCGCCCCCAGGGCACACAATCACCGCCGTCCCGTTGGCCAGCGAGGGATCGGGTAAGAAAATGGTTAGCGTGGGTTGTGTGACATTGCGGATCAGAGGCCCACCCGCAGCCAACGGTGGAAGCGTGGTCGTTTCCTCTTTCTGCGTCCAGGTTTCCGACCCTGGGGCGGCCCCAGGCCATACTGGGATCACCTATTGCTCGCCTCGGCATATCGTCGACAGAACGAGGGCGCCAGCCAAAGACAGACAGCAGACTACTCGCTTGGTGAATACGGAACGCATTGGACTCTTCTCCTTGGGGTCTCCCGAATCTAGTTCCGCCTGCTCACTTCGCTGTCACCGAATACAGGACAACCGGTCCCAGCAGACCCGATTCTAACAGCGTGAGTTGGCGTGGAATGCTTCGTACCAGAGTTTGCATGTTGGCATTTCCAGCGCCGGAATATACCACACACCGCGTCGTTTTGGGGCGATCTGTGCAAAGTTCTGATCGGGGTTCTTGGGCACGGTACGCACGTTGTCGCTCAAAACCAGGTGACCACGCTATATGACCACTCCGCACCGGTACGCTGCTCTATGCACCGATACAGCGGTTCGGTCTAGCGTAAATTTGCCCTGTATTCACCCGCTCCAGCGCGCCTTGTCGCCGAATGTAACTCTCCGTCGCAACCTGTTGATTCTTTGTGAACACCCGAGACAGGCTCGAATGCTTCACTTCTGTGCGGATTGTCTTGCTTCAAAACCTCATCGTGGTCGAGGGAGGGTGACGTCGCCTCCCGCACCTGGAAAAACCTCCCCCTGGCCGAAATGGGCCACCAATCGGTTCAATTCAGGCAGGGTCCTGCGGAGGGTTCTTCCCGCCTTAGAAATACAGTTCCCGCTAATCCGCTGACCGGACGGCAGATAAACAAGATTGGCCAATTCCGAGTTTGGCATGGACCTTGCCTTGGAGAAAACGGACGCAGGTTTGGACTGGGAAAGTGGGCGTTCGATAGAGGCGGACCATCAAAAACCAATTCTTATTGATCGGACTAGCAATTCTGACGACGGGATTGTTCGTCACGTCCAACGTTCGTGGCGGGGACGACCCTGAGGCCCAGCCTCAGGTCCAAACTGAGGAACAGGCTCAGCCACAGCCCCAGCGGGCAGCAAGGCAAAGCAAAGAAGCCAAACGGCTGGAATCCTCAGCCTTCGTCGTGAATGAGATCATGCAGACGCCCGAAAACGGCATCCCCCGGGATCTTCTCAGTAGGGCCATCTGTGTGGGGGTCATCCCATCAGAGCTTCGGCTTGCGTTTGGTTTTGGCGGTGACTTTGGGCATGGCGCGCTGGTATGCCGCAAGGGCGGTAACGGTCCCTGGGGAGCACCGTCAATGTTCACCTTGTACGGAGCGAATTTCGGATTCCAAATTGGCGGTAAGGCGACAGACGTCCTTTTCATTGTGATGAACACGGGAGGGGTGAGAAAGCTGTTGCAGACCGGCGTCAAGCTGGGCGTGGACGCCTCAGCGGCGGCTGGACCGGTGGGGCGTACCGCGGAAGGTGCCACTGACCTTCAAATGCATGCCGAGATCCTCAGTTACTCGCGTTCGCGGGGGCTCTTTGCCGGGGTCTCGCTGGCCGGCGCGATGCTCAGACCGGACCATGGTGCCAATTTCCAGTTCTACCGGCACGTCTATGAACCCAAGGAGATCCTGATCGACGGTCTTGCGACCCCCCCCGCCGCGGCGAAGCAGCTGGACGACGTCCTGGCGCAGTATTCACCCCGCGGGGGCGAGCCATTCCCGGTGATGCCGCAAGTGGACACCAGGATACAAGACGCCAAGACACCAGCACAGGGTTCGGTGTCTAACCCTGCGGCTTCTCGTTAGGCGCCACGGACCGCAGCGCAAAGCTGAAGCACAACTCCGCTCCAGTTAGTGGTTGTCAAGGTGGCGGTCTCGATCGCGGTCACCTCCGCAGCTTGATCGGAAGGTTAGCCGGCTGCCCGTGCATTGGCGGCGTAAAGCCGCCTCTACCGCCGCCAAAATGGCCCGGCATCTTCCGGGCATAAGGTTGGCATCCCGTAATTCTGGGGATAGGTGAATCCCCACGTCGAACGGAAAGAATCGTGAGGTAACCCGTGACGAAAAACATGTATCAAGGCGTTGCCATTTTGTTCCTGAGCGCCGCCACGCTGATGGCCGCCCCTGTCGAGCGTTGGATTCACGTGCGGGTGGCGAACGTGAGAGGGGCGGGCGCGAACGTGAGCATCAACGTGCCCATTGAGATGGCGTCGGCGGTATTGCCTTCGATCCCCGCCGACAGTGAACACCACAGCAAGTTCAGTTTGCAGGCCTCGGTGAATGGCACGGATCTGCGGGCCATGCTGGACGCGGTCCGCAATTCGCCCGACAACGTTTTCGCCACCGTGGAGCGACGTGACAAGGAAGTGAGCGTGGCGAAGTCCGGCCGGGACTTGCTGATTAGAATCGTTGAGGAGCCAAGTGCCGAACATCATCTCGGCGAGACGATTGCCATTAAGGTTCCAATCGCGGTCGTTCGGGCGATGCTAGCCAACAATTCTGACGAGCTCGATGTCGGCGCCGGCATTCGCGCCCTGGCTCGCGAGGGCGACGTGGACGTGACCGTGAACAGTGAGAAAGAAACCGTGCGAGTCTGGACGGACACGCGCACCGGGTCCGACTAGCGATCCGGTATTATCCCAATCTAATATCGCGCAGTTTTCAGACTCCGCGGGTTCTATCTCGAATTCCCATTAGTATTCGCATTATGATAAGTGCGTCCCAGCCTGGCCGTCAGGCCATGGCGAGTTGGTCAAGTCAGGATATTCTTCACTGCCAGGTCCACTTGTCCAATCGCAGCTATATAATGCTTATTGTCACTGTTCAATCATCTGACTTACCACATTGTGCTCCGCCCAGATTTCGCGGGAGTTTGGCACCCGTTGATAGGGGGCACTTCAACTTAGAATCTATGACGATTTCAGAGGTGAAGGTCGATCGAGGTTCTGGCAGGGACAGCACGCCAGCGAGACAACCAGCCGCCCGCTCGCGGAATCGAAGAAGAAGCATCAGACAAGCGCATCCGATCAGGAAGGTAGGGACGATGGCGAAAGTTTTCAGCTTTACAGGGAAGGCAGCAGCTCCAATTGCGGCGTGTTTTCTGGCGGCATTGCTGGTGGTAGTGGCGCGCGCCCAAGACAAGGCGCAACTGACCGGCCACTGGAATTTCAACAAGGACCAGAGCGACGATGCGGAGCAGAAGGTGCACGACGCGCAGGCAAACAGCCGGCGCAGCAGTGGCTATCCAGGTAGCGGAGGCGGGTACCCCGGTGGGGGCGGTGGCATGGGACGTGGCGGGATGGGCGGCATGGGTGGAATGGGGGGAATTGGCGGCATGGGTCGCGGCCGGAGGGGAATGGGGAATCCTGGTAGCAGCGTCAGCAGCCAGGAGTGGAATCGCCTCGCTGAGAATCCTAAGTTCTTACGGATCGACCAGCGCTCCGACCAGTTTGTGGTCATCGACGACTCCGACCGCGCCCAAACTTTTTACCCTGACGGTAAAAAGCATAAAGATAAAGATGCGGATGGCAACAAGATCTCGACCAAGGCCTCGTGGGAAGGCGGCGCCTTCATCGCCGAGACCAAGCTGCCCCACTCGGAAAAACTCAGGCAAACGTTCCGCATGAGCGAAGACGGCAAACAGCTCCACGTAATTACTCGGTTCGAGGCTTCCTCGGGCAACGTGTCGGTCAGCATCCGGCGCGTGTACGACATGGGGAAAGCGCCAGCACAGTAGTAGGGCTGAGAGGCAGCCGATTCTTGCCCCGTTCGGGCTCCTGTTCCATTCTTGACAGGGGCCATCCCTCGACCGGAATTCGCTTTTTAGCGTTGCGGCGCCTGAGCGTATACTCCCGTTTGTCTCCAATCGAACTCTTTCCGTGCATTTTCCCTCCCCGACATGGTCCGAACGACCCTCTTCTGCCCTCCGCGAGTCCTAAACGCTTGTAGTCGTCGGCTGCTCTATCAGTTTTTCAGACACCGCCGCGCCCCGCCTCGCGGGATTCCCCATGTTATAGTTGAGTCAGGATATCCTTCACTATCAGGTCCCTACTTGTCCGATGGCAACTATATAATGGAGATGGGACCCTCTGATCTCCTCGAATGGCAGACACCTAACTTGGCCTGCTGCCATCTGAGTCGAGGTCGTCTGGGATCTCTTCAGGATCCAGACACCTGCTTCGATCAGAGTTGGATGCCTCACGACTAAGGCAGTCAATTCACTTCGCCTGTTCTGATTAGCGTAAAAGCAGCGAGTGTGTCGGAAGGTTAAGAGCATGGCAGAAATCAGAGAGGTCATGGACATCCGGGCAGCGTCGAATTATCTCGGTGTTTCCAGCGAGACACTCTATAAATATGTTCACGAAGAGAAGATACCCGCGTTCAAACTGGGTAACCGTTGGAAGTTCAAGAAGACGATCCTGGACCGCTGGATGGAGAGGCAGAGTGCGCAGTTTGAACAGCGTGCGTCGCGACGATTGCGCGCCACTGCCCGGTAGGGAGCCTTGCCAATGTTTGGGTTAGGAAAAGCGAAATCCCTGTTAAGACGAACATCCGAAGATTCGGAGTACAGTTCAAAATGGAAATGTGGGCTTACGGACAATCATTTGTGGAGCATCGTCGTACCTCTTATCGCGCATGTCCAACCCAAATACGAGGGTTGGTCGTAATTGCACAGACATCCGTGCGTAATGGAACAGACAC
>Ga0187886_1000978_pt1 | contig 28832 bp, 27 predicted proteins | sample June2016WEW_20_1_FD_133001 | JGI IMG/M metagenome (GOLD analysis project Ga0187886, IMG submission 133001) | Peatland microbial communities from SPRUCE experiment site at the Marcell Experimental Forest, Minnesota, USA - June2016WEW_20_150 | ecosystem: Environmental > Terrestrial > Soil >...
GCGAGCTTCCCCCGGCGTGGGCCTGGCAGAGCACCTGAAATTTTAGCGATCTTTCTTTCTGCATCAACCTCTACAACGGATAGACCACTGACGGTAACGCGTTCACCACCCATCCTGCCCGCCATGCGCTTTCCTTTGTAAACGCGACCGGGAGTAGTTGATTGTCCAATCGAACCAGGAGCACGTCCCTTGGTTGAGCGCCCGTGGGTAGCAGGCGTCCCAGCAAAACCGTGTCGCTTCATTACCCCCGCAAAGCCCTTACCTTTAGAAATGCCAGTCACTTTTACCGGTGTGCCAGGAGTAAGATCGGTTGGAAGCTCCACAAGGGAAACTGCTGTAACAGGAGTAACTCTCCCGTCGGGGGAAAAAACCTGACTCATATCCAGTTTTTGGGCTTCAATAACTTTCATCACAAAAAAGCCGCACTTAAGCGGCCATAAAGAACACAAAGGTAAGAGAAACCTACGGTTCACCCTTCAGAGCTTTGTTGAAGGAATGACGCTTAAGCATTACCGCAGTAGATAATATCAGAAGAAGAGGAAAAGTTCAATGGGTAAATCTGCAAAGGCCTCAAACTATTGGTAATAATCTGCATGCTCAAGCTGACCCATAAAGTACTTCACTGCGTAGGCCCAACTTCCGTCGGAGAGTGGCGCGTAGCGGGCCATGATTTGCTCCGGGGTGGTTAGCCCATCACTCAAGAACTTTTCCCGAAGCCCTTGCGCAACCGTCTTAATCCCCTCTTCCCAAGAGGAGAAGCAAAGAGTCCCCCGGGAGTGAATCCCCCATCCCCAAGCGTTGTAGCAATTATCAGGAATTTTTTGACCGAAAGTAGACTCCGCTCCGGAAATTGCTACGACCAGTCGCCAATCTAGGTTATACTTTTCCGAAACTTGCAAGATTAGGTTGGAATACTGCATCAAAGGAGAATGATAAGAGTCTAGAAACTTCCTTAAGATTGTGGGACGCGCATCCTTAGTAACGGTACTCTCACCCATCACAATCCCCTCAGAGGGAGGAGGGCTGCTAAAAATCTGGGAACCCGCTGCGGCAACGGTAACAGGACTATCCGCCGAGGAAGCCATTATTAAGCCGGAAACTGAAAAAATAAGAGCAAATGAAGCTACAGCAAAAAATATTAGAGGCAATCCAACTATCAATGCTCCCCAAGGCAGGGTTTTTTTCATTGGCAGGCAAGGAGAATTTCACTCCCTATGGGGCAGCAATTCTACCGTAACAAAATTACGGGGTAATTAGCAAGTTTGAGGGGATAGCCAAAGCTCTTCTTGAGAGGTCTCGTGTGTTTTCGAAGGACTACATCTTCACCTCAATCCCCACTCCCGCGGGAAGATCAAGGTTAGAGAGTTCATCAATTGTTTTGGCGGTGGGCTCCTCAATATCAATAAAGCGCTTGTGGGTTAAGATTTCAAACTGCTCCATAGAACGCTTATCGATGTGGGGGGAACGAATAACAGTAAAAACCTCCCGTTCTGTCGGGAGAGGAATAGGACCTACAACCTTGGCGCCCGTGCGAATCGCGGCATCCACAATCTTTTCTGCGCTGCGATCAATTACCCGAGCGTCGTAAGCTTTTAAACGAACGCGAATCCTTCCTTTCGGCATTAAACGTGCTTTTTGCTGGCAGGAAAAGTCTACCCTAACTAAGGTTTACTTGATAACCTTGGAAACAGCTCCTGCCCCAACGGTGTGACCCCCTTCGCGAATCGCGAAGCGCACACCTTCCTCAAGAGCCACCGGCTGAATAAGCTTAACCGAAACCTTAACATTGTCTCCCGGCATTACCATTTCCACTTCTTTAGGAAGCGTAACCTCACCGGTAACATCAGTCGTACGAATGTAGAACTGCGGACGATACCCAGAGAAGAATGGGGTGTGGCGTCCACCTTCCTCTTTGGAGAGGACGTAAACCTCAGCCTCAAACTCGGTGTGAGGGGTAATGGAACCAGGAGCAGCAACAACCTGCCCACGCTCAATATCCTCGCGCTCAATTCCCCGCAAAAGAATCCCAACGTTATCTCCCGCTTGCGCCTCATCCAACGTCTTGCGGAACATTTCTACTCCTGTAATCACAGTTTTCTTGGTATCGCGAAGCCCAACGAGCTCTACCTCGTCATTAACCTTGGCGCGACCACGCTCAACCCTACCCGTCGCAACCGTTCCACGACCTTTGATCGAGAAAACATCCTCCACCGGCATAAGAAAAGGTTTGTCCAAGTCGCGTACGGGGGTAGGAATGTAGTCGTCAACTGCTTTCATCAACTCCTCAATGCTCTTCATTGCCTCAGGATCCCCCTCAAGCGCCTTAAGAGCTGAGCCACGGATTACAGGAACCTCATTCCCGGGGTATTGATACTTGGTCAAAAGCTCGCGAACCTCTACCTCAACAAGATCAATCAGTTCCTTATCATCAACCATATCGGTCTTATTGATATAAACCACAATTGCTGGAACATTCACTTGACGAGCCAAAAGGATGTGTTCCCGAGTCTGGGGCATTGGTCCGTCTGGCGCAGAAACAACAAGGATTGCTCCATCCATCTGAGCAGCACCAGTAATCATATTCTTAATGAAGTCCTGGTGGCCCGGACAGTCAACATGCGCGTAGTGGCGCTTCTCAGTTTCGTACTCAACGTGGGAAATGCTAATCGTAATCCCCCGCTCTTTCTCCTCAGGAGCCTTATCGATTTGGTCAAACGGGACATACTGGGCGAGCTTCTTTTCCGAAAGGTATTTGGTAATCGCCGCGGTTAACGTTGTTTTACCGTGGTCAACATGGCCAATCGTCCCGATGTTAACGTGAGGCTTGTTCCTTACAAATTTTTTGGAAGCTGTTTCTGCCATAGTAGCTGTTCGATTTTAGTTATTTAACCTAAGCTTGTCAATAGGGCTTCCCATTTTTGCACCTGCAGAAAACCTATTTCCCTCCAGAGATAACCTTCTGCGTAACATTCTCCGGCACCCGCTCATAATGGGATGGCTCGATGTTAAAAGTCCCCCTACCTGATGTCAAGGAACGCAAGGCTGTTGCATACCCAAACATTTCCGCGAGAGGAACAATGGCCCTCACAACCTGGGCGTTGCCTCGCGCCTCATTCCCCTCAATTTGCGCCCTACGCGAAGAAAGATCACCCATCGTTTCACCCAAATGCTGCTCAGGAACAGTAACCTCCACCTTCATAATCGGCTCCAACAGAACCGGCTTTGCCCGTCGACAACCTTCACGCGTTGCCTCAGAGGCAGCGATCTGGAAAGCAATGTCCGAGGAATCTACTTCGTGGAAAGAACCATCAAACAAAGTTGCACGAATATCAATTATTGGGTAACCCCCCAAAACACCCTTGCCCAGCGCTTCCCTTATTCCTTTTTCCGAAGGGGAAATAAACTCGGCAGGAATTGCCCCACCTTTGATCGCATTCACAAATTCAAAACCAGAATTACGCGGCAGAGGCTCATACCGGACAAACACATGTCCATACTGACCACGTCCACCAGACTGGCGAATATACTTTCCCTCTTGCTCCACCGTTGTGGTAATTGTTTCTTTGTAAGCTACTTGAGGCGCACCAACGTTAGCCTCCACCCCAAACTCCCTTTTCATGCGGTCAACAAGAATTTCCAAGTGAAATTCCCCCATCCCCGAAATCAGTGTCTCCCCCGTTTCACGGTTAGAAGAAATTTTAAAAGTCGGGTCCTCCTCGGCAAGCTTACGCATTGCTAACCCAAGCTTTTCCTGGTCAGCTTTAGTCTTCGGCTCAATCATTACCGAAATCACAGGGTCCGGGAAGGATATATTCTCCAAGATAATTGGGGATTTCCCATCGCTCAAAGTATCGCCGGTCGCAGTTTGGCTTAAACCAACCGCGGCTCCAATCTCCCCTGCCCCAATCTCAGAGATTTCTTCGCGGGAATTAGCATGCATCAAAAGCACACGGCTAATTCGCTCCTTTACGTTCTTCGTGGCGTTAAGGACATAGGAACCAGCAGAAACCTTCCCCGAGTAGACACGGAAATAAGTTAAGCGACCAACGAAAGGATCAGTTTGGACCTTAAAGGCCAGCGCTGAGAACGGCTCATCAATATTGGTCTTGCGCGTAATCTTTTCTCCAGCAAGATTCACCCCATCAACCGTGGGCCTATCCAACGGGGAAGGAAGATAGTCCACAACCGCATCCAGTACTTTTTGAACACCTTTGTTACGAAGGGAAGAACCACAAAGCACAGGGAAAACCTGTCCCGTGAGGGTAGCCTTCCTCAATGCCGCCTTAAGCTCACTCTCGGAAGGTTCCTCTCCCCCAAGATACTTATCTAAAAGCTGCTCGTCCTCTTCAGAAATTGCCTCAATCGTTGAAGCCCGATACCTTGCCAAGCTCTCCTTAAGGTTCTCCGGAACATCTTCCTCAACTACATCCTCTCCCAACTTGCCCTCAAAATGATAAGCCTTTCGGGTTAAGACATCTACAACACCGGAAAACTCCCCTTCCTGCCCAATTGGAAAGTTCAAAACAACCGTCTTTGCCGCAAGCTTCTCTTTAATTGAGGCCAAATCGGCATCATAGTCGGCCCCAATTTTATCCATCTTATTTATAAAGCAGATCCGCGGAATCTTATACTTATCGGCCTGACGCCAAACTTTTTCCGACTGCGGCTCAACTCCCTCCTTACCATCAAAGACAACCACAGCTCCATCCAAAACGCGCAGCGAACGCTCTACTTCGGCAGTGAAATCCACGTGGCCAGGGGTATCAATAATATTAATGCGACAATCTCGCCAAAAGGTCGTCGTTGCCGCTGCAGTAATTGTGACTCCCCGCTCCCGCTCCTGCACCATCCAATCCATCACGGCCGCTCCCTCATGCACCTCACCAATCTTGTAAGTACGACCAGTGTAGTAAAGAACCCGTTCGGTAGTGGTAGTCTTCCCAGCGTCAATATGGGCAATAATTCCAATATTGCGAACCTTATCTAGTGGGGCCTTAAACCCTACTTTTTTTGAAATCTTTTCTTCAACCATTGCTCTTCAAACCGAATCATCTTACCAGAGTAAACAGAAAGGAGCAACCCACACAAGAGCAAATTGGCTACAATACTTGAAGACAGAAAGATGGAAAAAACTGCCGAGACCCCGTTACAGCCCCACCCCCAGAAACTAAAAGACATTTATGCATGGCAAGAAAAAAATCTACGCGTTAGACACATTACCAACCTGAAACAATATTATGAGAGGAAGAAGCGCTTCCTTACTTCGGCAGATGGGCAAAGATTTCTCCGATACCGAAAAAAGAAATTTTGTGTCCTTCACGGCCTATCAATTTGGATCGTAGACGGAAATGCTTTACGAAGCGGGGGTGAATCCGGTGACGTTGATTTCACAATGGGAGGACACGGATATTTTTATGTGTACATCCCCAAAAATGAGATTTGGATTGATGATACCAACGCCAACTGTGGTGACCTCTGGCCAACAATATGGCACGAGTACCTTGAGAGAAAGTTGATGAAAAGAGGAATAACCTACAACACCGCACACACTCTGGCCTCACAATTAGAAATCTCTTTGCGGACAAAAAATCGATAGAGCGTATTTTTGCTAAATTTGTAGTTGGAGGTGATGCAAATTGTTTTTCCTTGGTAGCTTACTAGTCGTATTGGGCGGGTTTTGGCTTCTCAACAACCTAGGTCTAATTTCTACGGAGTTCTGGAGTGTTTTTTGGCCCGTCCTTATAATTCTTCTCGGGATCAAGTTGATCTTAACGCCTTCCCGTTGGAAAAGATTCTGGAACCAACTTGAAGGCAGGAAAAAAATAAAGATCGATTAATCCTAAGCGGGGATACTAATTCTAAAGCTTGAATTGAAAGTTGCGGTGTTGTACCGTAGATCCGTGTCTAGCACCACTAACTCGTACGTGGAAAAAGAACCCGCCAAGCCCTTACTCAACTTTAGAAGGCTAACTAAATCTCTTTTGCACGCACTCCGCGGACTTTGCCATACTCTTTTCTTCCACCAAAACCTAAGGGTACATATCGTTGTAGCAGCAGCTGCAATCATTCTTGGGGTAGTTTTCAAAATCACTGCGATTGAATGGCTTGCAATTCTCGTTGCAATCTTTCTGGTCCTGGTTGCAGAAATGGTCAATACTGCAATCGAAGAAGTGATTAACCTTGTTGAGGAAAAACATAATGAGAGAGCCAGAATCGCCAAAGATGTTTCTGCAGGAATGGTTTTAATGGCAGCAATCTTCGCTTTGATCATTGGGGTAGTAGTGTTCCTCCCCCACCTCCTATAAACAAAAAAGGCCTCAGAAAAATCATCTGAGGACCTAAGGTCAAGAGTTCAAGAAGCTTGAGGCTTCAAGAGCTCAAGATAAAGGACTTTCGAGCAACGGCCCAACCAGGACCGAACGAATGGTGGCGAGCTTCCCAGCGGTCGTGAATGTGCAGACCGTCCGAGTCGACCCAAAGGTAGATTCGGTTGCCGTCCGAGGAAACATCCTTGCAGTGAACCCAGTAACCAGAGGAGATCCTCTTCCCGGTATTCCGGTAGTAGGCAAGCATCCCATCGACCACGTCGCGGACCGTCGGAACGAACTCTCCTTCGGACAAGAATTCTTGCTGCTCGGCGAAGTCCCTGATGAACGAGCCCGGAACTCCCGAGGTCAGGATTTGGATCTTCTGGCCAGCCTGGCCATGCTCCTTAGCGAACGGCTGGCTGAACCACCAATCGTTGCCCGGGTGGAACAGCTCCGGGCTCCGGTCCCGCAGCTCCTTGAGGCTGGCCGCGGTCGTGGTGAAGGAGAACCACCAACTCCTCTTTTCCTTGGCGTAAACCACCAGGGCAAACACGCCCCAAATGATAAGAGAAGCAACGAGGACAAGTCCCAATCCCATCTCACACCTCCTTCAAGCGAGTTTTGTCTAAATTGTACCACTAGAGCTACGGATAGCAATAATAACTGGTGATCAAATTAGATACTTACTGTGGCAAAAAATTACCAGCGGAAATGGGCAAAAGCGCGATTAGCCTCGGCGATGCGATGCATCTCTTCTCTTCTTTTAACTGCAGCACCTTCATTGTTGTAGGCAGCAACGAGTTCCTCCGTTAACCGATCAACGAATGGTTTACCACTTTTTGCCCGCGCCGCTGCAACAAGCCAACGAATTGCAAGGGCTTGGGCACGCTCCGTCCGAACCGGGGCCGGAACTTGATAAGTTGCCCCACCCACACGCCGTGAACGTACCTCCTGATCAGGAGTAACATTAGTCACGGATTGGGTAAGAACCAATAAGGGTTCCACCCCCAACGTTTGAGCCGCTTTATCCACTGCACCGTAGACAGCTTTCTGTGCAGTCTCTTTCTTACCACTTTGCATTACATGGTTTATGAACTTGGTTACCACAGTTGAACCAAAACGATAATCTGGCTCAACTCTCCTTCGTTTGGCTGCACCTCCTCTAGGCACTCGCTCCTCCTTCCGGCGCTTGTGCAGGCGCGGACGCCACCGTCTCTTTCGCGACACCACCTTCTACATTCTTCGTCCCGTAGATTGATCGGCTCTTTCGGCGACCCTCGACTCCCCCAGTATCATAAACACCCCGAACAATTTTGTACTTAATTCCTGGAAGATCTTTAACCTTACCTCCCCGAACCAAAACGATGGCGTGCTCCGCCAAATTATGCCCCTCACCAGGGATGTAAGCGGTGACTTCCCTGCCGTTGGACAAACGCACCCGAGCAACCTTGCGTAAAGCTGAGTTTGGCTTCTTAGGTGTCATCGTTCTAACCTGAAGGACTACCGCCCTCTTGAACGGAGAAAACAGTTTCCTCCGACGACGGCGAATTGAGGAGTACACATCGGAAAGCGCGGGGGTCTTACCTTTCTTTACGATCTTCTTTCTACCTTTTCTAATCAACTGCTGGATTGTAGGCATATCAGTCTTTAGGCCCACTAACCTTCTTAACGCTGGCTGTCCGTTCGCGATCGTCCGTTAATTTTGCCCGTTCCCCCGTTGGAACCAATCGACCGACAATAACATTCTCTTTAAGACCAAGAAGTACATCTTCCTTTCCAGCGGCAGCGGCTTCGGTCAGAATTCGCGTCGTTTCCATAAAAGAAGCGGCGGAGAGCCAAGAATCAGTCTTAAGGGAAGACTTAGTAATTCCCAAAAGAACGGGCTCGCCCATAGCTTTCTTTCCTCCTTTAGGAAGGGAGGAGTTCTCTTGAGCGAGTTGGGTCTTAGTTACAATCTCTTCCGGAATAAGTTTGGTATCCCCTGGATTGGTAATCCTCACTTTAGTGAACATCTGACGTACAATTACTTCCAGATGCACATCATCCAACGAAATACCCTGACCAGAATAAACTTTAAGAATCTCATCTACCAAGTACTTCTGGGTTGGCAAAATTCCTCTGGCCATAACCATTTTCTTAGGATCCAAATAACCCTCAGTTAACTGTTTACCCATCTCAACCTTATCTCCATCCGAAACTAGAATGTTCCTCCCGATTGGTACATCAAATTCCGTCGCCCCCTCCTTACCAACTAGGAAAACCTTCCGCACCTCTTCCTCTTCGGAAACCGAAATCTTTCCAGCATAAGGAGCCATAATCGCTTCAAACTTCGGCGTGCGCGACTCAAAAACCTCTTCAATCCTTGGCAAACCTTGAGTAATATCTTTGCTCGCTGCAATTCCCCCAGTATGTTTTGTACGCAAAGTAAGTTGGGTTCCTGGCTCACCAATCGACTGGGCAGCAATAAGACCTACTGGTGTACCCAACTCAACCGGTCGGTTACGACCGAGATCCAGCCCGTAGCAAGCTGCACAAACTCCGTGCAAACTCTCGCAAGTTAGCGGGGAGCGAATCTCCACTTGGTCAATCCCTGCCTTTTCGATCGCCTCGGCAACTGGGGAAGTAATAAGTTGATTTCTCTTCACTACGGTCTTGCCCTTGATCTTAACGTCCTCAGCAGCAATCCTACCGCTCAACCGACGCGCAAAAGTGATTAAGAATGTCTCTTCCTTCCGAGAAAGGGGAACGGATTTCTTTGTCCCACAATCTGCCTCCCTAATCAAAACATCCTGGGCAACATCTACCAAGCGACGGGTAAGGTATCCCGCATCCGCCGTCCTTAAAGCAGTATCAACCAATCCTTTACGAGCTCCCCGTGCTCCCACAAAATATTCAAAGCTTGTAAGGCCCTCGCGATAGTTGGAACGGATCGGCAACTCCACTACTTTTCCAGTCGGATCAATTACGTGACCGCGCATTCCGGAAATCTGCTTTACCTGATCACGGGTGGCTCGAGCTGCACCAGAGGAGATGATTAGCTTAATCGGATTTTCCTCAGAAAGAGCATTCCATGCTAACTCATCCAACGTACTAGTAGCCTCACTCCAAACAACTCGCGAGAGCTCTTTCTGCTCAGCTTCGGTGATTAGCCCCCGACGGAAGTTCTGGTCAACTTCAGCGACCTTTTTCTCCGCTTCTGCCAAAACCTTCACCTTTTCCTTCGGAACCACCCCATCAAAGATTGAGATGGAAGTACCGGAACAAGTTGAGTATTGAAACCCAAGATCTTTAATTGCGTCGATCAACCGTGAAACAACTTCATCACTTTCTTGCGCAAGAGTGCGTTCGATAAAGCTCTTTACGCCCTTTGCATCAACTTTCCCGTTGTAAAAGCGGAGAAAACTTGGAAGAACACCGTTAAAGAGAACCCGCCCCACCGAAGTTGCGAGAAATTCCCCATCTACTACTACCCGAATTTTTTCTCTTAAACCAACCTTTCCTAACTCGTGGGCCAAAAGTGCTTCATCCTCACTCCCAAAAGACTTGAGATCTTGATCCTTTCTTGCTTCTTCACTTTGAGGAATACTAGTAAGATAATAAGTTCCTAAAACCTGCTCCTTGTTCGGAAAAGCAATCGGCTCCCCAGTCGCGGGGCGAAGAAGATTATGCGTTGAAAGCATCAAACTCTTAACCTCCTTAATTGCATCTTTGGTAATTGGCAAATGAACCGCCATTGCGTCTCCATCAAAGTCAGCGTTAAAACCTGAGCAAACTGCGGGGTGAAGATGAATTGCCGACCCATCTACCAAAACCGGATAAAAACCGAGAACGGAAAGCCGATGTAGAGAAGGAGCCCGATTAAGAAGAACGGGGTGATCAACAACAAGCTGTTCGAGAATATCCCAAATCTCATCGGACCGAAGCTCCAAGTAAGATTTTGCGCTGCGGAGATTGGAAGCGTAACCGCGCAAAAGGATTTCGCGAAGGACGTGGGGCTTAAAAAGCTCCAAAGCCATTTCGCGAGGGATTCCAACCTGATCAAGCTTAAGTTTCGGACCTACAACAATTACGGAGCGGCCGGAGTAATCTACCCTTTTACCCAGGAGGTTCTGACGGAAACGCCCCTGCTTGCCGGAAAGAAGATCCGCAAACGAACGCAGAGTCTTCTTACCACGCCTAACCTTACCACGCCGTGCTTTTGAAGAATCAATTAGAGCGTCCACCGCCTCTTGAAGCATTCGCTTCTCGTTGCGCACAATAATTTCTGGTGCCCCTAACTCCAGAAGCTGACGCAAGCGATTGTTCCTATTAATTACAGTTCGATATAAGTCATTCAAATCCGAAGTGGCAAATCTTCCACCTTCAAGCTGGACCATTGGACGAAGGTCAGGCGGAATAACTGGCAAAACAGTCATTACCAACCACGTTGGCTCAACCCCTGCGTTCTTCAACCCCTCCACAACCCGCAATCTTCTACGTACCCAAATCCCCCGCTCCCCTTTGCTCTCATGTACAGTCTTCCGCAACTGGGTAGAGACCTTGCCCAAATCAACTGTCGCCAACGCCCTGCGGATTGCCTCTGCTCCCATCAATACATCGGCAAACTCTTTAAGGTAAGGGGCAACAATCTCATACTCCCACTCAGCCAAGGAGGAGAAGAGTTTTACGTTTTTGAGAATTTCTAACCCTTCCCTCCTAGTATCTGTGAACTTTGCTTTAGCGGTGGGGTCACTTTCTTCTTTGACCATCTTTTCGTAGTCACGCTCGAAATTTTCGAGTGCCGCACCGCGCTTATCATGATTAAATTCCGTCACCAAATGGCGGGAGAAGTAAATCACTCCCTCTACATCACGGGAAGAAATTCCCAAAAGAATGCTAATCAGGGACGGAACACCGCGGAAGAACCAAATATGTGCAACTGGGGAGGCCAAAGAAATATGCCCCATCCGCTCCCGTCGTACCCTCTTGCTCGTTACCTCAACCCCACACTTGTCGCAGATTATTCCTTTAAAACGTGCTTTTTTGTACTTTCCGCAGTAGCACTCGTAGTCTTTAGTCGGACCAAAAATCCGTTCATCAAAAAGACCATCTTTCTCTGATTTGAACGTACGGTAGTTAATCGTCTCAGGCTTGGTTACCTCTCCATAAGACCAGTCTTTAATCAAATCCGGTGAAGCAATCTTAATACGCAAGGAATCAAATTGACGAAATCCTTCTAATGTACTAGGCATCTTTTCCCTCCTTTTCACCTACAGCACTAGTAAGTAGCCCTGACGCAGCGGGTGCGGAGCCCTCAACCTCCTCAGATTCTGTCTGTTCGGGCGAAACAACTGTCAAGTTCTCTTTTCCTAGCGCCCCCTCATCAAGCTTCACAACCTCCGGCTCAACTGCAACCTCTTCAGGTATAGCGGAGGCGGAAACAGCTTCCCTCACTGGCTCAGTACCCTTTCCACCTTTCCTAAGAGGCTCAACGCTCAATCCCACACCATTCAACTCCCTCACCAGCAACTTAAAGGATTCCGGCAAAGTGGGCTGCGGAATTTCCTCACCCTGAACAATCGCTCGATATGCCGCGGATCGACCCACCAAATCATCGGACTTGATCGTCAGCATCTCCTGCAATGTATAAGCCGCCCCGTACGCCTCAGTCGCCCAAACCTCCATCTCCCCAAAACGCTGACCACCAAATTGCGCCTTCCCACCAAGTGGCTGCTGGGTAATCAAGGCATAAGGACCCGTGGATCGCGCATGCATTTTATCCTCAGCCAAATGTTCAAGCTTAAGAATATAAGCAGTTCCAACCGCTACTTCCTGGTCAAACGCCCTTCCCGTTCGACCGTCAAAAAGCTTAACTTTGCCCGAAACAGGTAGCCCTGCCTTCTTAAGTTCCTCAACCAAACTGTCTTCCTCAAACTTCTCAAAAACCGGAACAGCGTAGCTCTTTCCCAACTTCGTCCCAGCCCAACCCAAGTGGGCTTCCAAAAGCTGGCCAAGGTTCATTCGATTAATCACAGAGTGGGGAGCAAGAATAATATCCACAGGAGTACCATCCTCAAGATAAGGCAAATCCTCCGTCGGAACGATCTTAGAAATTACACCCTTGTTTCCGTGGCGTCCAGCGAGCTTATCCCCAACGGTAATCTTTCTAATCTGAGCAACGCGTACATAAATTTCCTGTAAGGTTCCCTCGGGAAGCTCCGCCTCCTCACGATTAAGAATTTTAATCCCAACTACTGTTCCCCACTCTCCGTGAGGAACGCGCAGTGAAACATCGCGTACCTCCCGCGCCTTTTCACCAAAGATTGCTCGCAACAACCGCTCCTCGGCTGAGAGTTCTGTCTCCCCTTTAGGAGCGATCTTTCCCACCAAGATATCCCCACCTTTTACTTCCGAACCAATTGCGGCGATACCCTTCTCATCCAAATTGCGAAGTGCATCTTCAGAAACGTTAGGAATATCACGCGTGATCTCCTCAGGGCCAAGTTTTGTCTCAAGAACCTGAATGCTATGTTCCGAAATGTGGATTGAAGAAAGAAGATCTTCTCGCCGTAACCTCTCAGAAATCACAATCGCATCCTCGTAGCCAAACCCGTCCCAATACATATACGCCACAGTGAGATTACGCCCAATCGCCAACTCCCCACCGTCAGTTGCGGGCCCAGCCACCAAAACATCACCTTTGCGGAAGGTTTGCCCTGGCTCCACCATAACATGCTGGTTGTAGCAAGTCTCATCGTTGCTTTTGACAAACTTGAGGACCTCGTAACGCCGCTTTCCTTTCCCCTTATAAACCACCTCAAGCTTCTCTCCGTCGGCATAGGCTACCTTTCCATCCTCCTCAGCAACAATCGTCAGACCAGAATTAATTGCAAGGTCTTTTTCAATCCCCGTTCCAACCACAGGCGCCTCTGGGGAAACTAGAGGAACGGCCTGCCCTACCATATTCGAGGCCATTAGCGCACGGTTAACATCATCATGGGCAAGGAACGGAATAAGAGCCGCCGAAGCAGAAACAATCTGACGCGGTGTAACATCAGTCAAATCCACCTGATCAGAACCACCAAAGAAAAACTCCCCCTTGTGTCGCAAGGGAATACGCTCATCCAAAATATACCCCTGCTTATCCAACCGTACCGAAGCATCCGCAATAACATACTGATCCTCCTGCGAAGCGGTTAGATAAATAATTTCGTTAGTGACCTGGGGCTTTCCTCCTGTTTTTTTAACTTTACGGTAGGGGGTTTCCAAAAATCCCAACTCGTTCACTCGTGCATACAGGGCAAGATGGGTAGTTAACCCAATCGAGGTCCCCTCAGGAGTTTTAATGGGACAAACCCTCCCGTAGTGGGTATAGTGAGCGTCACGCACGGAAAAACTCGCTCGCTCAGCTGTCAATCCTCCAGGACCCTTTACTGAAAGACGACGGAGGTGCTCCAAGCCCGCGAGCGGATTAACCTGCTCGTGATACTGCGAAAGTTGAGAAGAAGCAAAGAAGGAGTGAAGCCGCGCCTCTACCGGCCGAGTAGAAATAATTTGCAACGGCTTGGGCAATTGGTTACGCGCCTGAAGACTCATTCTCTCTTTGACCACCCTCTCCAACTGAATAAATCCAATTCTAAGTTGACTCTGAACCAACTCCCCAACCCGACGTACGCGCCTGTTACCAAGATGATCAATATCGCTAGGTTCACCTATACCATGATTAAGCTCTATGAGACGGCTAACTGCGGCAATAAGATCTTCCTTAGACAAAAGCCGACTAGACCGTTCCTCCAAAGGAAGGGTGAGGTTTAAGTTTTCGTTGAGCTTAAAACGCCCCGCCTTACCTAGATCATAGCGTCGGGGATCTAAAAAGATCCGCTCAAAAGTAATCTTGGCCGTGTCCAAAAGCGCAGGCTCTCCGGGACGTACTTTGGAAAAGACTTCAAGGACAGCATCCTCATAAGATTTAGCAGGATCTTTTTTGAGCGTTTCCTCAATAAAAGGACGGTCGGCGTCAGTGTCGATACCAGCAAAAGCAGCACGGATATCATCATCGCGGGTAATCCCAAAGGCGCGTAGAAGAGTAGTCGCTGCCATCTTGTGGTAGTTACTAATTTTGACGGTAAGGTAATTGCGCCGGGCGGTATTAAACTCCAACCATGCGCCGTTCTTGGGAAGAATTCTTGCCGAAGAAAGCAGTGCCCCGGTGTTAGGATCAACCTCTTGCGAGAAGTAAATTCCTTCTGAGCGCAAGAGCTGATTTACAATCGCCCGTTCAATACCTCCAACAATAAAAGTTCCCCGCTCAGTCATCTGGGGAATTTCACCCATATAAATTTCCTGCGTAATTTTCTTACCGCTCCGTACTTCTTTAAGCTCCGCAGTCAAATACCAGGGAAATGAGTAGGTAACCCCCTTCTTCATTGCTTCTTCTTTACTAATACGTGGCTTACCGTACCGCGGTTTTGAGAAAGCAAGTTCCCACCCCCTACCCGTATAGTCCTGAATAGGATTAATCTCTTCTAGAACTTCCGTTACCCCCTCCGAGAGGAGGCGTTCAAATGATTCTTTCTGGACCGCCGAGAGATCCGAGAGAGGCAGGACTTCCGCTGTTTTTCCAAGCCAAACTCTAGTCATCTAATAGTCGTCTAATAAAAAGAAGACAAAGCGCACAGTAACCCCACGCCTTTGCGCTTTCAAGGAAACATATTTACTTAACGTGAAGAATGTAACAAAAGATCCTCTGTAAGTCAAGACCAAAGATTATCTTAGATATTTAAGGACATTCTGATTGTGTTCCTCAAGCGTCCTAGCGTAATGAATATGTCCCTCTTTATCATGCAAATAAAACCAATATGAGGAGTCTTTAGGGTTAGCCGCAGCAAGAAGTGCATTAAGTCCAGGGTTTGCGATCGGGGCTGGGGGCAAACCTACCTCTTGGTAAGTGTTATAAGGAGAATTGATTTGCAAGTCTGCATGGGTAAGTTTGTTTTTCCACCACTCCCCCGTACCTGCTTGATACCCGAGGGCGTACTGAACGGTCGCATCAACTTCCAATCTCCACCCCGACCGCCAACGCTTAATCAAAATTCCCGCAACAGTACGCATCTCTATCATAGTGGCATCTCTAGAAGTTTCTCTTTCCAGCATTGAAGCGATAGTTACAACCTGCTTTTCCGTCAAACCACTTTTAACCACAAGCGGGGCAACACTCTTGGCATATTTTTCCTTAAAATTATCTCTTAGAATAGCAACGAGATCAGTTGCAGAAATGTTGATCGGGACAACGTAAGTATCAGGAAAGAGATAGCCCTCAAAATTCCTCGTCTCGCTCAAAAACTCCAAGCGGAACTGATTATCATTAACCGCAAGCTTACGTAAAACATAATCGAGATACTCTTCCTTTCTCCAACCCTCAAAGAAAGTGATTCTTATATCAAAATTACCGTGTTGAAGAAGCTCAACCACCTGGAGTGGAGAAAGTGTGAGAGGGATCTCGTAGTGCCCTGCTTGAATTTTAGCCGTAAGACCTTCCAGACGGACATATAAAATAAAAACAGCCGAGTTAATCAATCCAGCCTTGTCAAGCTTTCCCCCAATCGTTTGGATTGAATCTCCAGGATTAACTACAACCTCAACTTTCCCCTCTGAACCAATCGGACGGTTAAGCTGATAAGAAACAAAAGCAACCGTAGCCCCCCCTACTAAGAGGAGAAGAGCAAGGACCAACAAGACTCTAACTTTAAACATTTCCCTTAAGTCTAAGATAATTAGTCACTTTGCGCAAAACCTTTTTACTCTGCGCGTAGCTTAACGTACTTTCAGCTTCCACGTAAGACAACCAAGCAAAATCTTGATGTTCCCAAGAAATTTTTACCTTCTCCTCTACAGTTTTTGTGAGAAAAAAGGCAATCCATTTGCTAACGAGTTGTTTATCTCTTCGGTAAAAGATATGGATGCTTTCTTTGAAATTTGGTAAAAAATCAAGCGTTGTAACCCCTGTCTCCTCAGCAATCTCGCGTCGAACGGTCTCTTCGGTTTTCTCCCCTCGTTCAATATTTCCTTTGGGAAAATCCCACTTACCATCCGTCTTTTGAAGGAGAAGATAGAGGGGTTGATGGTTTTGATCAAAACGAAAGATAACTGCCCCAGCGGAACGCTCCAAAAGCACAAACAACTACTCCTTTTGGACTAAGGGCTTTTCCACAAACCTAAAAGCCAAGAGTGCCAAAATGATAAGGGCAGTAGTTACAAGAGCCAACGTGTACTCCCCCAACGCCACGGCCATCCCAACCGCCGCCGTTGCCCAAAGAGAAGCGGCGGTAGTTATACCTTTCACGTGTCCCCCAGACGAGATCACAACCCCAGCTCCAATAAAACCCATCCCCGTTAGAATCTGGGAAGCAATCGCGGGAGAGCTTGCCGCAGATCCACTAAAAACAGGGCTCAACGAAAGTAAAGTAAAAACCGTCGAGCCCAGGGAAACCAAAATGTGAGTGCGCAACCCCGCAGGCTTGTGGCTAACCTCACGCTCTAACCCAATAAATCCCCCTAGAAAGAAGGAGATAAGTAATTTGTAAATCTGGGCCAAATCAAGACTTAACACCGTTGATCCTAGAATAACAGAAATCAGAATGTAAAAAAGTTAAGACGCCTGATCAAGATACTCTTGCAGAATCAGGGAAGCAGAAAACGCATCCAAGTTTCGGCGAGATTTTCTCGGTTTTCCCGCCTCAAGCGCCTTTTCTAGCGCTTGACGAGTGGTAAGAATCTCGGAGCGTAAGATAACCGGGATACCCAGCACCTCCTCCAACTTCCTGCCCCACTCCTTAACCTTAGCCGCATGTTTACCCTCTGGCAAACCTAGAACAATTTTCTCTATATGCTCTCGCTTAGTTACATCAACTACTTCATCAAATGAACCAACAATCCCATATGGCGCAGCCAAAGTACCCCCAGAGAAAGCCAAGCCAATTCGTTTTTCGCCCCAATCTATCCCGAGAATCTTCATTATTTATCCGAATGATAACCGAATATGGTGAGAAAAAGAAAACCCTCCGGATCATTTAGAACGGAGGGTTGGAACTTCTATAGCAAACAGATGGGCTTCAGTCTCACTTGCTGCGAGTAAAACATTCAACTCGCAACTAAGCTGGAACAGCTTTCCCGCCAGACCACAAGTATTGCCATGGTCTGGGCAAGCTTGCTCAAGGGCAAGGCGTTGTCCATCTTTAATCAGCAGATCGTAGGCGGGATTGAAGCACTTGTCGGTCACTACACCGACGGCACTCAGCCAATCCACCTTGAGGACATACACCCATCGCCCCCCGTGGTGAGCGAATCTCACCGCACGGGTAATCTTAGGCCCCGTGAACTTCCTACTGTCCGTCAGATCAATCCTCAGGAAAGATCCGTTATGATGGAGGAAGAGATCCGTACCACTGTGCCTATCCGTATCCAAGATGGCAGGCTCGACAGAGAAGTTTTGACCTTTCGCTAATCCAGCGCGGAAGGCGAGAGCGAAAATCGCTGCCTTTTCCGCGAGATTACGTTCGTGGTCCACATCTTTACCCTCCTTTCTAGAGAGTTAAAGCAAGGATTACAAGAATCCCTTGCGCTGATGCAGTTATTTTACCATTATATCCGCTATAGGTCAAGGGTAGGTATGCTACGATAAGCGCTGTGGATTCACCGAGGAAAATCTTCCAAACGCTAAAGACGGCAAAAAAAATCCTAATTCCCTTTCATCTTCGTCCCGACGGAGACATGATTGGATCTGCTCTAGCCATCTATCACCTTCTAAAAGATTTGGGCAAGGATATCACTCTAGTAAGCACTGACCCAATCCCGGAAATCTATTTTTTTCTCCCATCCGTGAAAAGAATTAAGAACATTGACCCTGCCAACCTTAATCTCTCAAAGTTTGATCTGATTCTTATACTTGACGGTGAAGCATCATCCCACTTCTCAAAGAAACAGCTAAACTTTCCTCCACAAACCATTCTCGTCAATATTGACCACCATACGAACAACCACGGTTTTTGCGATTTAAATTACGTCACTCCTAACGCCGCGGCCGCGACCGAAGTAATCTACGATCTCATAAAGTATTGGAGGACTAAGATTACACCAGAAATTGCAACCTGCCTCCTCCTTGGGATTTATACGGACACAGGAAGCTTTCTCTATCCACCTACATCCGCTAAATCATTCTCCGCAGCTGCAAACCTCATTAGAAAGGGGGCAGACCGGACTAAGATAGTAGAAAATTCTTTCCGTTCGTGGCCACAAAAAGTGCTCAAAATATGGACCTATGTTCTTAGCAACACCAAGATCAGGGAAGGAATTGCCTATTCCCAAATCCCATTTAAAGAACTGCACCATCTAAATTTCACTGCAAATAACCTTTCCGAGGCTCGATCTTTTGCAACCAGTAATCTCCTAATGGGAGTCAAGAACATCAGGATTGCATTACTTTTTACCGAAGAAAGCCCAAAACATATCCGTGTGAGTCTCCGTTCTAGGGGAAATCTGGACATCTCCAAAATCGCTGAACGGATGGGTGGAGGAGGGCATAAGAACGCAGCCACATTTAACTACACTGGACCGCTTAAAGAAGTGATGACAAAAACCCTCCAAGCAGCCAGTGTAATATAAGAAAGATGAAAACCCGTGATAAGTTTTCCCCTTATTCCCTCCGTCTCTATGATACAGAGTGCGCCAAGCAGTACTACTTTGAGTACCTCGACGCCTATACCAGCGACTTTCACAACAAACCTAAGCTAAAGCAAATTCTCGTTGAAGACGGCCGGAGCAAGGATCTTGCCTTCGGAGATATCATCCATCGCACCTTAAATGACTTCTTCCACCTTCCGGGAAAAGAACGAACGGAAAAGGCCTTAGTCAACACTCTTGAAAAAACCTGGGCAGGCCCTCGAGGAAAGGAAAGAGGATTCCCCCAAATTGAGGACGAACGCAACCACTACAAGCGTGCAAGTGAACTATTGCGAAAGTTCATCCAAGAACAGAGCCTAAACCCGGAGATCTCCTACCTTCCTAAGACCGAGGGAGAGGGAGAGTTTATTAAGGAAAATCTTCTCGCTTTCCCGTTAGAACCAGGGATAACTTTGCAGGGGAAGATCGATCGAATTGACCGGGAAGCTGAGGGGTACCACCTCATTGACTACAAAACGAGCAAAAATGAGATGCACGACAACCTCCAGCTTTTTGCCTACGCAATCCTCTCTCGGCAAGCATTGGGGAAACCTATCGCCAAAGCCAGCTACCTATACCTAGAAACGGGAAATTTTAAATCCTACCAAGTCAGTGCCGAAGTTGAGGAGGAAACCCGCCAAAGAATTTTAGAAACGGTCGCAAAGATTAAGGCCGATCAAGAATTCTCTCCCCGCCCAGGCAAGCGCTGCTATTGGTGCCCATACATAGAATTTTGTCCTGCCAAAGAAAAGGCCAACGAGTACATCGCGGAACTCAAGAAAAACAAAGGGGAAACAGAAACCGCAGATCTACCATTCTAACCACCACCTCATCTACCTCAAGCAAGGCAGGTTTGCTATCCTAATACCAGGAAGGGGGTGAAATCCAAACAGATGGAAAAAAAGATCGGCAAAGTAACCCACTATTTCGGGCATATCCCCGCTGGAGCCATAAAGCTTACCGGAGTGCTTAAAAAGGGTGACAAAATCCACGTTAAAGGTGCCACCACTGATTTCACTCAAACGGTAAACTCAATTCAACTTGACCACAAGGATCTGGAAAAGTCCGGAAAGGGAAAGGAAATCGGAATTCAGATTGAACAAAAGGTTCGCGAAGGGGATGAAGTCTTCCTCGTTACCTAAAGACTAATTGCTCTAAGGACTGGCCTTTTCGGTTACTAACGTAACTGTTATCCTCCCAATGTTCATCGGAACCCTTTGCAAGCTAGCAGGCAAGTTTGGCCAAAGCTTCAACTCGTAAGCACTCACATCCCCCAAAGAACTAAGATAGGCCGTTGCTGAATCGGAGTTTCTACCCGCAAGATCTTCCTTAATCTTCTGCTCATCGATCTTTGGAACGACTTGAGCAGAAATCTTGGCCTGAAAATTCAGCTTGTCGGACCCAAGCTTTGGACTCAGGGGTGCAATATCAGTTTCGCTGGGGAAGAGGGCAAAGCCAGAAGGGATAAGAGAGGAAAGGGATTGCGACACTAAGTTTTGGACGTCTGTACCCTTGTAAGAGATCGTGGAAAGCTTGACCGTCATCGTCAGAGAAACCTCATCAGCCTGCTCACCAACCGCATGGGAATAAGTCTTTTTCATAACCTCACTCTTGACGGCCTTGTCTAGAACTACATCATCAGTCCCACTTCCCGAGATAATCTGATCTTTTGCCTTGGTAACCAACTCATTCTCAAGATCATTTAAGAGCTTACTTTGATCGGCTGCAGCAACGATAGTAACTTGTTTGGAAGAACCACCATCAAAAGCGGTGTTAGTTCCTGCAACTGACAGACCCCCAACGCTACAACCAGAAACAACGGAAAAATGCTTCCCCGCAGAGAGGTTATAACCTGTTCCTATACTTTCTGCGGTAACATCCACATCTTTACTCTCAGGAGCAGCTGTAAAGCTAAAAGCCTTTTCAGAAAAGAAAATTAAACCGCTCGAATTTTCTCTAATTCTAGTTCCCTGCGCACAGCTTTGATTGACAGTACTAGTAAAAGAAATCGTCCCTGTGGCCTTATCCCCTATCGTAGCGGTACCGGTTGCTGGTGTAGACTTGGTTCCACTCTCCTCAACCACTTGAGAAGTGCCAGGAATCGTACCGGTTGTTGCATCCACCGCAGTTGCAGTGGTATCGGCGATAACAGGAATTTCTTTCACCAACGGAATCGGGTTTAGGGTCAAGATCACCTCGGCCTTAGGCAAGTAGTAAAGCACCCAATACGCTACTCCCCCCAGCAAAAGGACAACTGCGAAAATGATAAAAAAGGCCAGGAAAATACGACGCAATAATTTATGGGGATGGGGTGTTTTCACCATTTTCTCCTGACTCTTTTCTGAAGGCCCAGGTGAGGGACGCTCACTCTCCTCGCTTAGAGATGATAGTAATTTCTTTCCTCGCGGTCCGACAGCCCGAAAAACAATTCTCTTATTTGCTAACTTAGCTTTATCCTGCAAAACGTGCAGCATCAACAGATTAAAGTTCTCTTCCGGCACTTCCAACTCAACCGTGTCTCCCTCCACAGCAAGGATTTTGTCCATTAACTCAAAAAGCTGATTCATTTATCCTCCTCACTCAACTCCTCATTCCCAACCGCTTCAACTGATGTTTCCTTCTTTACACGTAATGCAACTTGCCCAAGAGAGATAGGCAAACGATCTTCTTCCAAAGGAACTATCTCAGGCGCAACTTCAAAATGGTGATCACGCGACCAAGGATATGAAGCCACTACCTCCAATAGTCCTGGGAAAGAAGCAGCCCCGCCCGTAAGATAAATCTTTGCCGGAAACGTCTCCACCCCCTCAAACTCCGACAGCGCCGCAGAAACCGCTTCCAACCAAAAATCGAGAAACGCGGCAGGATTTCCGTTCTCCTTAAACTCCCACCAAAAGCTTTTTGCATCCATGAGTTGTCCGCCAAAGGCCAAACTAACCTCCGTCTTCGTTCCCCCAACGTCAAAGATCAAAGCGTTCAACTCCTCCCCTTCCTCTGAGGAGTGGGACTTGGAAAGTTCATTCACCAGGTTGAATGGTAAAGAGCTAAACCCCCACAATGAGAGGCCTGCGCGCTTAAGCATTTGCGCTTGTTCGGACAGGTACGGTTCCGCAGCAAAGGAGGTGAAGAGAAAAACCTCGAGCTTATCTACCTCCCTAACTTCCAAAATTTCGGCTTCCAAACCAGAAACTTTAAGCCTCGGTTCTCCCAAATTCTCACGCAGTTCCTCTTCCGCGGACCGAAGGGCCATATCACGAGCGTGGGAAACCAGTTCTCCTACATCTTTACTCGTACTGCTCCTTACCACCGTAGTAAAAGCCAGCGAATACGGCCCCGAAACACCTACCACCGCAGTAGAAGCCACATCGGGAAAATCACCTCGCAGTTCCTCTACAGCCTGTTTTAGGTTTGCAGAATCTTCTTCCAAAGACTCTGCGCGGGTAATTCTGCGCGATCCTAGTGGACTCACTACTCCATTTACGGATTGAAGAACAAAAACCTTAAGGATCTTGCCTCCCAAATCGAGTGCAAAAAATTGATCGGGAAACTCTTCTTTTTTCTTAAAAAAAGGTAGGCTTAATTTCATTGTCTTTTTGTTATCTGACTACTTAACTCTTCGGCACAGCCCGCGCGTAGATCCGCCGCACCCCCGCGCCAGCCGCTTCTTCCTTAATTATCTCAAAATGACCGAGCGCCCCTGTGTGGGAAACGTGGGGACCGCCACAAAGCTCTTTAGAGAAAGCATTTTCGGGCTTATCACCAGTGTGGTAAAGCGTCATCTCCCCAACCTGCTTATACTTCTCCCCAAAAACGGCTTCCGCTCCAAGTCCTCTAGCTTCCTCAACACTTTTGACAACGATTCTCTTCACCGGCAAATCTTTCTTAACTTCCGCGCTAACGAGGTGCTCCACTTTCTCCAATTCCTCCTTTGTAAGCTTGCGGCCAAAGGTAAAATCGTGACGGAACTTACCCACCTCCAAGTGCTGACCGGCTTGATGCACTTGGGGACCAAGAACAATCCTCAAGGCGGCGTTGAGGAGGTGGGCCGCAGTGTGTTGCGGCGCAATCTTCTCCGCCTTACCTTCGCGTTCCTGAGCGGACGCGCGTGCCCGCGTACGCTGCTCCTCAAGCTTCCTCTCAAAACTAACCTCATCAATCTTTAGTCCCCTTGCCCCAGCAAGTTCCTTAGTTAACTCCAAGGGGAAACCATAAGTATCGTAAAGCACAAATGCGTCGACCTCCTTCCCCATCTTCTCCATCACTTTTAATCCTTGGCCGAGGGTGCGGGAGAACCTGTGTTCTTCTTCCTCAATCACGGCCCTAATTTCTTTTTCCTTCTTGGTCAAATCGGGGTAAACCTCACCATAAGTCTCGATCACTTTGCGAACCGGCTCAAGCAGGAAGTACCCTTCAATCCCCAACAAACGTCCGTGCAAAATCGCTCGGCGCAAAATCCGGCGCAAAACGTAGCCCCGTCCAACATTCAAAGGCGTAACCCCATCCCCTACTAAGAAAACTGCTCCCCGAATGTGGTCGGCGATGATACGCAAAGAGCGCAACTTATTGCTTCCCGTTTGTTGCTTACCAACCTTCTCTACCAGCCTACCTATCTCCCCTATCAGCGGAGCAAACAAATCGGTCTCAAAAACATTATTCTTACCTTCCAAGATCAAGGCTAGCCGCTCCAAACCCATCCCGGTATCAATATTTTTCTGTTTAAGCTTAGAGTACTTCCCCTCTTCATCCTTAAAGTACTCCATAAAAACCAAGTTCCAAAGCTCAACGTCCAAGCCCGAGGGCAAAACGTAATGAATTTCCGAACAAGGACCGCAAGGACCAGTCTTACCTGGAGGGCCCCAGAAATTCTCTTCTCTGCCAAGTTCTCTAACTTCAATCCCCGGCGCCTCTCTTTCCCAAATCCTCTTGGCCTCCAAATCGTGGGGAATATCAGCCTCTCCGCGAAAGACCGTAACAAACATCCGCTTAGGGTCCAGATTTACTTCTTCGGTCAAGAATCCCCAAGCAAGGGGGATCACCGTCTCCTTAAAATAATCTCCAATAGAAAAGTTCCCCAGCATCTCAAAGAAAGTATGGTGATGTTCATCACCTACTTCTTCCACATCAGAAGTACGAAAACATTTCTGGATTGAGGTTAAGCGTAGGTTGCCAAAGGCCTTCTGGGCGTTGGCTTCCCCTATCATATACGGCTTAAACTGCTGCATTCCCGCAGTGGTGAGAAGAACCGATTCGTCGGTTGGGGGCGGAACAAGAGAAGAGGAAGGAACAATTGTATGGTCATGGGAGGAAAAATAATTAAGGAACTTTTGGCGTATTTCCTGATGGCGCATCAAAAAAATTCTAACAGAAAAAGCGAAAAGGCAGGCTAAATCACAAGGATCTAGTCTGCCTTTTTAGAGAGAGGTTTGTTCGGGTACCGGGACCGTGTGGATTACAACGCGTTATGCGCTGGTTCTCCTTCGCGGTACTCTTCCCCAGATACCTAAGCGTCCATCAAATAGTCCTCCTCAACGAAGCGCAGGTGATGACGCCGGAAAAAAATCAGTGCACGCTCATGTGCGGCACTAAGCTGTCTCGACCCCTACCGATCGGGACAGCTTACTACCAATGACCCTAAATTTAAATAGGTCATCAAACTTTCCTAAACCAACCAAATTCTTGATAGGCTTAGGTAAGAAGGAGACTCCCATCACAAGGGTGAAAGTCTCCTCTAATAAGGTAGAACGGTAGAACTGCGAAGCTTGTTGTCTTCTGCATTCCGCAACCAAGAAACTTAAAAGTCCCTTAGCCACAGATAGGTCCCCGCGCCCCACCCTGCTCTGTTCAGGATAGGTCTCGACCGAGAAAGAGTCTCGGTCCAGCGGACTTCTACCACGTCTACCAAATGCCGGCAATGCGGGAGTCGAACCCTGGGCTGGCTCACCCTTTCGGGCGGGATCCCTTCCCCTTTTCGTCCAGCCGACACTGCCGATATTGAGGATTTGAGAAATCTAGAACCCAGCGGATCCCGAGAAAAACTCTCGGAAGCCCTTGGATTCCCCGCCATATCCTTCTTTGTGAATATGGCGGGATGGGTTGCTCTTTCATCAGTGCGAAGCACGAGAAGAAAGAACTCACCCTTAAGATTTCCAGCACTTATGGTATCCGCCGAATGGAATAAGCGCCCCACATACCGAACACCATTGCTGCAACATAGCGGAAATAAACCCTTTCATCTTGTCCTCCTTTCAGAGGTTTGGAGCTGGCCGATGACTCTAGCTCCTACGGGTTTGATCTTTAAGTCCGCTTGGGACCCCGTACCGCAATCACCTTCAACTGACATGCAAAGTGATTGGGTCTCCTAAGCCCTCAAAATCTTCTGTAGAGATTCCCGTGACGGTAATCACCTGAAGAGATCTCAAAAGCTTGGGAGAAAATACTAGTTATTAAAGTTCTTGCACAGATCTTCCTGAGAACCGTCCACGAGCAAGGGAGGATGGTCAAGCTCTCCTTTCTATGGGGGAGATCAGGTGTCCCTGTCCTCCTCGTGAACGAATCTCAAGAATCCCGCACAAAAAACAAAAACCGAGCTAAAGCCCGGTCATCATGCGACGTAAGCTTTAGGTAGGTAAAGCTAAAAATTAGTTTTCAATGATTGAATTATAGGACATAGATAACCTTTTGTCAAGTGCTATAGGACTTTGGGATATGATTTGATAAATCAGAAACCGCTATAATCGTTTCGTGGCACGATACCGTCGGCGAGCACTAAAGCTAAATCTCAAAAGTGAAAGCTTTCAATCCACGGTCGGGATAATCCTTTTAGTATTTTCTGTCCTAGCGATCCTTTCCTTCTTTGGTCAAGCCGCTGGTTTCGGATCCTTCCTACAAGACACTCTTAACAAGCTCTTTGGGTGGGGATCTTTCCTCTTCCCAATCATAACCGCCATTCTCGGCGTAGTTCTCCTCCACCTAAGAATAAAAATTCCGTTCGTGGAATTGCGTACCTTTTATGGATTGGCAGTTTTTACTCTAGCCCTGCTGGGATTTTTCCACTTCTTCATCTCCCCCAACCGCGCCTATTTTGAAGCTGCATCCTTAGGACAGGGGGGTGGGTTAGTCGGTTACTACTTTCAGCTTGCACTACGCAAAGTCTTCTCCACAGTCGGGGCGTTCTTAATTCTTTCTTCTATCGCGGTAGTAGGGTTACTGGTTACACTAAACATTTCACTGGATGAGGCCCTATTTTACCTAGCCCAACTCGCAAGGAAGGTTGGGGAACTTCTCCAAAACCATCTTTGGCGTAGATCAACATTCAAGAGCGAAGCAACGCTCAAAACCGGGGATACGGGAGAGGAAGAAAAAACCGAAGAAGGCAACGGGGAAAGCGAATCAGAAGAAATTGAAATTTCCACCCCCTACACCGCCCCAACCACAAAAACTACAGTGCCTAAACGCAAACTCACTTGGGAATACCCCAGCCTTGACCTCCTCAACAACCCCACAGAAGTTACCGCTGAGCGAGGGGATATCGAAAAGAACGCCAAACTAATTGAACAGACACTAGAGTCCTTTGGGGTTGGGGCACGCGTTGCTGATGTTAATCTAGGACCAACCGTAACCCAGTACGCGCTAGAAGCTGAGCGAGGCACAAAGCTTTCCGCAATCACTAACCTCTCCTCCGACTTAGCCCTTGCTCTCGCCTCAAAAACCGGAACGGTACGAATCGAGGCCCCAATTCCAGGAAAATCTCAAGTCGGGGTAGAAGTACCAAACCTTAAGCCCCAACTTGTCACTCTTAAAGAAATCCTTAACTCCGAGCCGATGCTTAAAGAGCAAAGCAAGCTTGCCATTGCACTGGGTCGGGATGTTTCCGGTGCTCCGATTGTTGATGATGTAGCCCGAATGCCTCACGTCCTAATCGCTGGAGCAACCGGTTCAGGAAAATCCATTATGCTTAGAACAGCCCTTGCCACTCTCCTCTTCCGCACCTCCCCCGAGGAAGTGCGTTTAATTCTGGTAGATCCCAAGCGCGTTGAATTCTCAAACTACAACGGCATCCCCCACCTCCTGATGCCAGTAATCGTAGAACCTGACAAAACCCTCCCCGCCCTAAAGTGGGCGCTTTCTGAGATGAACAAACGCTATCGCCTATTCCAAGAGGCAGGGGCACGCGACATCAATGACTACAATGCTAAAGCTGAGGAAAAAATCCCCTATATCCTAATTGTTGTGGATGAACTTGCCGATATTATGGTTGTTGCCCCAGCCGAAGTAGAAAAAGCAATTACGCGCCTAGCCCAAATGGCCCGGGCTACAGGGCTTCACCTTATCTTGGCAACCCAACGACCCTCTATCGACGTCCTAACTGGGCTAATCAAAGCCAACATTCCCTGCCGTATTGCTTTTAATGTCACCTCCCAAATTGACTCTCGCGTCGTTTTGGATATGCCTGGGGCTGAAAAACTTCTCGGAAAAGGAGACATGCTTTACCTTCCTCCAGATCGTAGTAAACCAATCCGAATCCAAAGTCCATTCGTTTCTAACGAAGAAATGAATCGATTATTGGAATTCTTAAAGAACTCAGGATGGCCCGCTGAGTACATTGTCGAAGAAGAAATGGAAGACTTCGAGAAGCAGGTAAAGAATTTGGATGAACCGACTGATCCCCTCTTTAAAGAAGCTGTTGAAATCGTAACCCAGTATGAGCGCGCTTCGGCGTCACTCCTTCAACGGCGTTTGTCCATCGGCTATGCTCGCGCCGCACGAATTTTGGACGAGCTGGAGGAACGCGGAATTGTCAGCCCCGCTGAGGGAAGCAAACCCCGAGAAGTTTTGACCCGCGGTCCTAACCAAATACTCTAAATAAGCAAGTCAATAAAGTTAGAATTTAAGTACTGTGACAAAATACAACAAGTTGGTAAGAGATGAGATCCCCGAATATATTAGAAAGAAGGGTGGAATACCAATAACACACATCGCTGATGATAGGGAATACTGGAAGAAACTCAAAGAAAAGTTACAAGAAGAAGTTGATGAGTTTGTGGAAGCAGAAAACATCGAAGAATTTGCAGACTTGCTCGAAATTTTAGAAGCGATCCAAAACTATAAGAAATTGATAATGAAAAGGTTAGAGAGGTAAAAGAAAGAAAAGCCCTAGAACGCGGCAAGTTTAAAGATAGAATTATCCTTGACGAGTCCTAAGGGAAACAAACAGCACTTGTGTTATTTTTAAATTAATGACTGAAACACTCCTCCTAGTAATTATCGCTCTTCTCACCGTCAACATCCTTTTTGTTGGGATCTACATCGTTCTGGTTCTTAAGGAAGTTAGGCAAGCAATTTCCAAGATGAACCAAATCCTAGATAGTTTCTCCACAATCTCCTCCGCAATTGCCAACCCAGTTTCCGAAGCTTCTGGATTCTTTTCGTCAATCATAGAGGGAGTTAAAGCCTTCAAACAGATTCAAGAGGTAGTAGAGCACAAAAAACAAGCAAAAGCTAATGAATCAAAATAGCAGCAAGGATTTCAATTCGTTCGCATTGGGATTTATTATCGGTGGAATCCTAGGGATCATGTATGCCCCAAAGAAGGGGGAGGAAAACAGAGAAACACTCAAAGAGATTCTTAAGCTTTGGGGTGAGCGAGCGGAAGAAGTGGGTGGAGAAATTCATGAAACGATAGAGAAAGTAAAAGATGAAGTTGCGCCGGTAGTTACCGAGGTCAAAGAAGAAGTTGCCCCAATCATTGAGGAAATCAAACCCATTATCCAAGAAAAAATACAAGAAGCTACTCAGGTTATTGAGCCAATTCCACCGGAGGTAAAGAAA
>Ga0187886_1000981_pt1 | contig 28774 bp, 24 predicted proteins | sample June2016WEW_20_1_FD_133001 | JGI IMG/M metagenome (GOLD analysis project Ga0187886, IMG submission 133001) | Peatland microbial communities from SPRUCE experiment site at the Marcell Experimental Forest, Minnesota, USA - June2016WEW_20_150 | ecosystem: Environmental > Terrestrial > Soil >...
ATACGCACTTTCTTGAGCATCTGACGGATAATTAACTCTATATGTTTATCGTTAATGCGCACGCCTTGTAGGCGGTATACTTCCTGGACTTCATTTACCAGATATTCCTGCAGCACTTTATCGCCGCAGACGCGCAAAATATCCTGTAATACGAGCGGACCGTCTGTTAATGGTTGGCCGGCAATTACTTTATCCCCCTTGTATACATTAGGATGTTTACCATGAGGAATAACATATTCTCTCTGCATGCCGGTGGTTGACCTTACGATAATGACGCGCTGGCCTTTCTTGGTCTCCCCGAATTCCACAAAGCCGTCTATTTCGCTGATGATTGCCGGGTCCTTGGGCCTGCGCGCTTCAAAGAGTTCAGCAACGCGCGGTAGGCCACCGGTGATATCCCTTGTTTTAACCACTGAACGGGGTGTCTTTGCCAAAAGTTCACCGCCGGTTATTTTCTGGCCATCTTTAACCAGGATATGCGCGCCTATGGGGATAGGATAAATACCTAAGACCTCACCTTTTTCATCCTGGATAACAATCTGGGGATGAAATTCTGCTTTATGCTCTACCACAACGCGCTCAGTAAGTTTTGTAACAGGGTTTAATTCCTCGTTAATGGTAGTGCCTTCCTTAAGGTCCTCGTATTTTACCTTTCCTCCTACTTCGGTAAGAATAGGAATGGTATAGGGGTCCCAGCGGACAAATGAGACTGCCTTAGCAACCTCTTCGCCGTCGGCGATACTGATAACAGCTCCCTGGGGAACGGTATATCTTTCAAATTCCCTTCCCTGTTTGTCGTTAACACTGATAGAACCGTTGCGATTAAGGACAATGAAGTCCTTACCCTTCGCCACCACCCTTAAGCTGTGATATTTTATAGCACCCTTGTTTTTGGCCTTTAAGAAAGATTGCTCTACTATCCTGGATGCGGTTCCTCCGATGTGGAAGGTCCTCATCGTAAGCTGTGTCCCCGGTTCACCGATACTCTGTGCGGCGATTACGCCTACTGCTTCGCCTACTTCCACGATCCTGCCGGTGGCAAGATTTCTGCCGTAGCATTTGCAGCATATGCCTCTACCTGTTTCGCAGGTCAGAGTTGAACGGATACGGATCTTCTCGATGCCGAGTTTTTCAATCATATCCGCTTTCTCGCCGGTTATTTCGCTGCCGGCTTCTACTATAGCTTCATCGGTAATGATATCTACGATATTATCCAACGCAACTCTTCCTACAACGCGCTCCTTGAGGCTTACCACGACTTCATCGCCCTCGATTATCGCGGAAACCGTGATGCCGTTTAAGGTGCCGCAGTCATCTTCGCTGACAATAACTTCCTGGGCAACATCTACCAATCTCCTTGTAAGGTAACCGGCATCAGCGGTCTTTAGGGCCGTATCTGCCAAGCCTTTGCGTGCGCCGTGGGTAGAAATAAAATACTCCAGCACATTCAGGCCTTCGCGGAAATTCGCGGTAATAGGGCTTTCGATAATTTCTCCTGAGGGTTTAGCCATGAGACCGCGCATACCTGCCAGCTGCCTTACCTGCAGGCGCGAGCCTCTTGCCCCGGAATCAGCCATCATGAATATGGGATTAAAAGGATGCATACCCTGGAAGAGAAGGTCTGAAACTTTATCGGTGGCGTGCGTCCAGATATCGATTACCTTGGATTTACGTTCACTGTCAGTGATTATGCCCCGGCGATACTGCTCTTCGACTTTACTTACTTCTTCTTTGGCTTCCTTAAGCACTTCCTTTTTTTCCGGCGGCACCTGCAGGTCGTCTATGCCGATAGATATCCCTCCTAGTGTTGCCATTTCAAAACCGACGCGTTTAATGTCGTCTAAAAGCTTAATAGTCGCGCTGTGGCCAAACCTCTTATAACATTCGGCTACAACTTCACCTACCTTTGATTTATTCAACTCTTTATTCACAAAGCCAAAGCCCGGAGGCAGGACTTCGTTGAATATTACCCTGCCGACGGTAGTGGTAACGATTTGTTTATCAGGAACGACTTTTTTCTCTTCCAAATCCAGGAGGTTGGTAATCCTGACCTTGATTTTTGTATGCAATGTTACGGAACCGTCAGCGTATGCGACCAAAACCTCGTCGGTATTTGCAAAAGTCTTGCCTTCCCCTTTCGCACCAGGCTTTTCCTTTGTCATATAGGAAGTACCTAAGACGATATCCTGGGTAGGTGTTACGATGGGTCTGCCGTCTGCGGGAGAAAATATATTGTTTATGGAAAGCATGAGGATTTTAGCTTCTATCTGGGATTCAAGGGATAATGGAACATGCACCGCCATCTGGTCGCCGTCAAAGTCGGCGTTAAAAGCAGTGCATACAAGCGGGTGTATCTTTATGGATTTACCTTCTATTAAAATGGGCTGGAAGGCCTGGATACCAAGCCTATGCAAAGTAGGCGCGCGGTTTAGGAGAACGGGATGATCACGGATAACTTCATCAAGAATATCCCATACTTCGATTTTTCCGCGTTCAACCATTCTGCGGGCGCCTTTTATGGTATTGACAAACCCTTTTTCTCTTAGTTTCTTTATTATGAACGGTTCGAATAATTCCAGGGCCATCTGTTTCGGTAAACCGCATTCATGTAATTTTAATTCCGGGCCGACTACGATAACGGAACGGCCGGAATAATCTACGCGCTTACCAAGGAGATTCTGCCTGAACCTTCCCTGCTTACCCTTAAGCATATCTGAAAGGGACTTTAATGGCCGGTTATTCGCCCCCATTACCGCTTTTCCGTGCCTGCCGTTATCCATGAGCGCATCTACTGCTTCCTGGAGCATGCGTTTTTCGTTACGGATTATTATTTCCGGGGCACTTAACTCAATCAATTTCTTCAAGCGGTTATTCCGGTTAATTACCCGGCGGTATAAATCGTTTAAGTCCGAAGTGGCGAATCTTCCGCCGTCAAGAGGCACTAATGGCCGAAGATCCGGCGGGATGACGGGAAGCACTTCCAATATCATCCATTCCGGTTTATTGCTCGATTTCTTAAAATCTTCAACGAGCTTAAGGTTTTTCAGATTCTTGCGGCTGCCTAAAATATCCTTTGATTTTTCCAGGTCCCTCCGTAATTTACGGCAAATGGCATCCATATCCAGCTCTTTCAGGAGATCCCTGATTGCCTCGGCACCGATCTTGGCCTTAAAAGCGCCGCCATATTTTTCCTGCGCTTCCTGGTATTTCTCTTCGCTCAACAATTCTTTTTTCTTTAAGGGTGTCGTGCCGGGATCGACTACCACATACTCCTCGTAATAAATAATTTTTTCGAGATCCCGCAGCCCTATATCCAGAAGAGCGCTCATTCTACTCGGGACTGCTTTAAAAAACCAGATATGGGTAACAGCCGTGGATAATTCAATATGCCCCATGCGTTCACGCCGCACTGAAGAACGGTCAATAGTCACACCGCAGCGATCACAGGTAATGCCCTTAAATTTATTACCTTTATATTTTCCGCAATTACATTCCCAGTCGCGCACCGGTCCGAATATCTTTTCGCAGAATAAACCGTCTTTTTCTGGCTTAAGGGTGCGGTAATTTATGGTTTCTGCTTTTTTTACTTCTCCCTTAGACCATGAATGGATTACCTGAGGAGAAGCAATTTTGACGCTTATAGTATCAAATGAGGTTGTCTCTTCCATTATTTTACCTTTTCTGTTTTTATATCCAGGCCTAATCCCTGGAGTTCCTTGATAAGGACGTTAAATGACTCCGGCGTACCGTGTGTCAGGCGCTGTTCTCCCTTTACGATTGCTTCATAAATCTTCGTTCTTCCCTGTACATCGTCGCTTTTTACAGTAAGCATCTCCTGTAACGTAAATGCCGCGCCATATGCCTCCAAGGCCCAAACTTCCATTTCCCCTAATCTCTGGCCTCCGAATTGCGCCTTACCACCTAACGGTTGCTGGGTAACCAGCGAATACGGCCCGATAGAGCGGGCGTGAATCTTCTCATCCACAAGATGAATGAGTTTCATAATATAAAGGTAGCCGACCGTAACTTTCTGGTCAAAGGGCTCGCCTGTATAACCATCGTAGAGGGTAATTTTTCCGTCTTCAGGTAACCCCGCTTTCTTAAGCATCTCTTTGATTTCAGCTTCAGTTGCGCCGTCAAAAACAGCGCAGCTCACATTTAATCCCAGGGCTCTCGCTGCCCAGCCAAGATGTGCTTCCAGAATCTGGCCCACATTCATACGAGAAGGGACACCGAGAGGATTCAGCACTATATCGACCGGCGTACCATCAGGCATATAAGGCATGTTGTCTTCGGGAATGATCCTGGCTACTACACCCTTGTTTCCATGGCGGCCTGCAAGTTTATCACCTTCGGCAAGCCTGCGCTTGGTAGCGATATAGACAACTACTCTTTTTAAAACCCCTGCCGGTAACTCATCGCCGCGTTTAACCTTCTCTATTTCTTGCTCCTCTTCCACGATTAATTCCTGGATCTGTTCATCGAAAGAAGCAACCAGTATTTTTGCTTCTTCATTATCGCTGTAGCTGGCTTTCTGGACTTTATTCTTATCTATGCCTAAGAGCTGAGCTAATCGCGCTATTTTTTCCTTCTCGACAAATTCTATCTCCTGTTTATAGTAGGCCTTTAATTCCTTGATCTTGGCGAGTTCCTTCTGTTTATCTTCCTTGGATTTCCTGCCGCGTTCTTTACGTTGAAATATATGCACGTCAATTACTACCCCTTCGACTCCCGGAGGCACAACCAGAGACGTATCGCGTACGTCCCCGGATTTCTCTCCGAATATAGCCCGTAGGAGCCTCTCTTCAGGAGAGGGCTCAGAATCTGTTTTTGGAGTAATTTTTCCCACAAGTATGTCTCCGGGAGAAACTTCTGCGCCTATGCGGATAATGCCGTTCTCATCCAGGTTCCTGCGGGCTTCGTCACTGACATTCGGGATATCCTGCGTTATTTCTTCATTGCCAAGCCGGGTTTCCGTGGCCTCTGTTTCAAATTCTTCTACGTGTATAGAGGTAAAGGCGTCCTCTTTAACCAGCTTTTCACTCACCAGGATTGCATCTTCAAAATTATACCCGCGCCAAGGCAGGAATGCGCAAAGTATATTCTTGCCTAATGCCAGTTCGCCTCCCTTTGTGCTTATGCCGTCTGCGATAATCTGATTTTTCTCTACGTGTTCACCTGGTTTTACTATCGGCCGCTGGTTAAGACAGGTATCCGCATTAGTTCTTAAGAATTTCTTAAGGTGGTAAATATGTTTGCCTACGGTAATTGAGGATGCATCAACGCTAGTAACTTTGCCGGACTCCTCAGCAACAATTACCGCCCCGGAATCCCTGGCGACTTTCTCTTCCATGGCAGTGCCTACGACAGGAGGGTCAGTAATCATCAAAGGGACTGCCTGGCGCTGCATATTTGAACCCATAAGGGCCCTGTTTGCATCATCGTGTTCCAGGAATGGTATTAAGGAAGCGGCGACCGAAACGAGCTGCTTAGGGGAAACATCCATGTATTCAACCTGTTTCGGAGGGACTTTGGGGAAATCGTTCTTAAAACGGCAGGAAACTTCTCTTTCTGTAAAATATCCGTTTTCGTCAATAGGTACGTTTGCCTGTGCGATAACTTTATCTTCTTCTATATCTGCGGTTAAATAATCTATCTTTTTGGTAACACGCCCATCTTCGACTTTACGGTAAGGTGTTTCCAACAGGCCCAATGAATTTACTCTCGCATAACTGCTCAATGATGCGATTAAACCGATATTCGGGCCTTCAGGAGTTTCTATGGGGCAGACTCTTCCGTAATGAGAAGGGTGGATATCCCTGACTTCAAAACCCGCGCGTTCACGGGATAACCCGCCAGGCCCAAGAGCGCTTAGCCTTCTTTTATGAGTGGTTTCTGCAAGAGGGTTAACCTGGTCCATAAATTGCGACAGCTGGCTTCTGGCGAAGAAATCGCGAATTTGATTTGAAAGCAGCTTGGAATTAATCAGATAATGGACATTCAGGCTGTCAAGGTCACTAAGTAAAGTCAGCCGTTCCCTTATGGAACGCTCAACGCGGGCGAGGCCTATCCTTACCTGATTCTGGACCAATTCACCTACTGTTTTTACGCGCCTGTTTCCGAGATGGTCGATATCGTCGATCTTACCTATGCCTTCTTTAAGCCTGATGAGGTATTCTATTACCTTAATAACTGTAGCGGAATCAAGTATCCTTTTTTCAAGGGATACTTCCATCCCTAATTTCCTGTTCAATATAAACCTTCCTGCCCTTTCAAGGTCATAACGCGCAGGGTCAAAGAAAAGACGATAGAATAAATTCTCCGCGGCTTCCTTGGTTACCGGCTCAGTAGGACGCATCTTGCGGTAGAAATCAAGGTATGCCTCTTCTTTATTCTTAGTGTAGTCCTTTTTTAAGGTATTGGTGATCTCAGGATATTCTTTTCCAAAAGCCGCAATAATTTCCTGGTCGGTGGAAAAACCCAGGATTCTCAGGAGTTGTGTAGCGGGAAAATTCCTGCGCCTGTCCACATAGGCAAGTATCGTTTCGGTAAGGTCGTGTTTAAATTCAAGCCATGCCCCGCGGTATGGAATGACCCTGCCGTAGAATATTTTCTTACCCGTAGGATGCAGCTCCTCTTCAAAAGAAACGCCCGGCGAACGCTGCAGCTGGCTGACCACTACGCGTTCGTCGCCGTTTATAATAAAAGTCCCTGTATCGGTCATAAGAGGCATATCGCCAAAATAGGCATCCTGTTCCTTGGTTTCACGGGGTGTAGTTAGCCTGAACTTAACCTTTAGAGGCGCGGCATAAGTCAGTGACCTGTTCTTAGACTCGGCCATTATATATTTAGGTTTTCCCAGGGAATAACTGATGAATTCAATCTTTACCGAACGGTTTACATTCTCAATGGGAAAAATTTCTGTAAAAACCTCCTGTAAACCCTGTAGTTTTCTTGCCTGAACGGGAATATCTATCTGCAGGAATTCCCTGTAAGCTTCCATCTGCACATCCAGCAGGTTCGGAAGCTCGTAATATTCCCTTAGTTTACCGAAATTTTTTCTTTTTATCATTTTAATGAGCCCACAACTTACGGAACAAAGTGAACGTAAGTTGTTTGGGCGAATTAATCCGCCTTCGGCGGATAAGTTCGGACAGATAAGTTATGTCGCTTGCATTATTTTTAATATATTGCTCCATAACTTATGTCCTCACTTATTTCAATTCTACCGTGGCACCCGCCGCTTCTAATTTCTTTTTCATCTCTTCGGCCTCTTCTTTTGTCAGGCCGTCCTTAAGCGGTTTCGGAGCTGCGTCCACTAGGTCCTTTGCCTCTTTAAGGCCAAGGCTTGTCATGGTGCGCACTTCTTTTATGACAGAGATCTTATTCGCACCGGCACTTGCCAAAACCAGAGTGAAGGTACTTTTTTCCTCTGCTGCCGCACCTGCTGCTGCGCCGCCTGCAGCGGGTCCAACAGCCGCCATCATCGGCATATTTGCTTTTACGCCAAACTTTTCCTCAAGGGCTTTGACCAGATCGGCCAATTCCATCACCGTCATACCCTCTATGGATTTAATCAACTCTTCTACTTTCTCAGCCATTTCTTCCTCCTTGTTTAGTTCATGGTTCATTGTTCATGGTTAATGGGCTATGAACTATCAACTATGAACTATGAACCAGTTTTCTTTTGTTTTATCTGTTCTATACAATACACAAATTTCGCGATTACCTGATTAAGGGTAATCACCAAACCTGCAATGGGTGAATTAAGCGTCATTACCACCTGCGCTCTCAAAACCTCTTTAGAAGGTAGTTTGGATAAGGATTCTATATCCCCTTTTTCCAAAAGTTTATCCTTCAGATATCCGCCTTCTACCTTGAGTTGTTCATGATCCTTTAAGAAATTAAATAGCACCTTAGAAGGGCCGACTGGTTCATCCTTAACAAAAACCAGTCCGCAAGGCCCGTCTATATTTTTGATCAAGGGTTCTAATCCGGAATCGCGTAAAGCTCTCCTGGCAACAGTATTTTTTACTACAAATAGGGTTGCCCTGCTGCCAAGCAGGCTTGAGCGTAAGCTGGAAAGGTCGGGGCTCGATAAACCGGAGTATTTCACTATAAAGACGGCGTTTGAATCCTTAAGGGTATTTTTTATCTGTTTTTCGGAGGTCTCTTTAAATGTAAGCCCTAGTTTTTTCATTTTTAAGAAGCTAACCTTACGCCGGGATTCATCGAAGAGCTGATATAGATGTTGCGCACAAATTTGCCCTTCACGGTTGCCGGCTTTGCTTCGGTTATGGCCTCAATGACTCTTGAGGCATTATCGTGAATCTGCTCTTCGCTGAAAGAAATTTTTCCCACTGAAAGATGAATGCCGCCCTGTTTATCAACCCTGAATTCCACCTTTCCCTTACGCACATCCTCTATTGCCTTTGCGATATCGTTTGTGACCGTGCCGGTCTTAGGGCTAGGCATCAGGCCGCGGGGCCCCAGGACTTTTCCCAGCTTGCTTAAATCCCTCATCATGTCAGGAGTCGCTATGGCGCAGTCAAAATCCAGAAACCCTCCTGAGACCTTCTCGATTAATTCCAGGCCTCCCACGTAATCTGCTTTTGCGTCCTTAGCGATTTTTTCATGTTCTCCTCGGCAGAATACCGCTACTCTGATTTTTTTCCCGGTTCCATGCGGTAGCACAACCGTGCCGCGGACCATTTGCTCAGATTTCTTGGTATCAACGTTTAGGCTGAAATGCAGGTCAACCGAACCATCAAATTTCGGCGGCGACATCTTTTTCAAAGCCGAAACCGCGTCTTTCAAGGTATACAACTTTTCCCTGTCCAGTTGCTTTTCTGATTCCCTGTATCTTTTACTGTTACTGTAAGGTTTTTTCATTGTTTTAACCTTCTACGGCAATGCCCATGCTCCTGGCCGTGCCCTCAATAACTTTAATGGCGCTTTCAAGAGAAGTGGTATTTAAATCCTGCATTTTCTGCTTGGCTATCTCTTCCACCTGTTTCTTGGTAACTTTACCGATAATTTCCTTTCCGCTTATCCCGGATGCCTTTGCCAGATTTGCCGCGCGCTTAATAAGGACTGAAGACGGGGGGGTTTTTATGATAAATGTAAAAGTCCTGTCGTCGTATACGCTAATGACGACCGGCAGAATAAGGCCGTCTTTACCCTTGGTCTGGTCGTTAAATTGCTTGCAAAACTGCATTATATTGACGCCGTGCTGGCCCAGGGCGGGACCTACCGGAGGAGCGGGATTCGCCTGAGCCGCCGGTACGTGTAATTTTATCTGTGCCTTAAGGGCTTTCTTTGCCATATTTTAAGTTTTCTCTACCTGCCAATATTCAAGTTCTACCGGCGTCGACCTTCCGAATATGGAAACGCTTACCTTGACCTTGCCTTTTTCAGGGTGTATCTCTTCTATCGTGCCGTTAAAATTGACAAACGGGCCGTCTGTTACCCTCACCTGTTCGCCTTTCTCAAAAATTGTCTTTGGGCTTGGTTTTGCCTGCGTTTCTTCTGTTTTCTTTAATATGTTATCTACTTCTGATTGCGGAAGGGGCATGGGTTTTTTACCCAGGCCTATGAAACCTGTTACGCCGGGAGTGGCTTTTACAAAAAGATAGGTCTGTTCAGTCAATTCCATCTCTACCATGAGATATCCGGGAAAGAATTTCCTCTGGGATATCTTTTTTTTGCCAGAACGGACTTCAGAAACCTGCTCGGTGGGGATAACCACGCTTGTGACAGACTCCTGGAATCCTTCAGAAGCTATCCTTCTTTCAAGAGCTGTCTTTACTTTATCTTCTAATCCGGTTTGCGTATGTACGACGTACCAGTTCTTCATCCCGTTAGAAATCCCAGTTTATCCCGTTATGAAAATTTCTAACGGGATTCATTTAAATAATATGGTTAACATCTTTGAAAGGGAAATATCAATTATTCCGATATATACAGCCATGATAGCAGTGACGGTGATTACGAGGATAGTTGAAGCGATTAATTCATCCCGCGTAGACCAGGCAACTTTTCCCAGCTCTGTTTTTACCTCCAGCAAAAACTTTTTTATGGCCGCATAATATTTTATGACTAATATTATGGCAACCACTGCCAGTACCAGTAAAATGATTTTTGTCAAATGGCTCAAAAAGAATTCCATAACCTCTATTTGGCCCTTAGGCCTTTTCCTTTCAGATTCAAGTCACACAGGAGCGGCAGGACTTGAACCTGTCGCTTCAGTCGCTTCCGCGGCTTCGCTCCCCAAAGGGGCTTTGCCCCTATGGCGCTCCACTTCGTTACGCTGTTACCCCAAAATCGTGGGGGAACTTTTCCCCCACACCCCTTTAGGTTCAAGTCTTACCAACAGGAGCGGCAGGACTTGAACCTGCAGTCACGGTTTTGGAGACCGTTGGTTTGCCATTAACCGACGCCCCTATTTTATTTTATTTCCTTATGGGGAGTATGCTTGTGACAGGATCTGCAGAATTTCTTAATTTCCAACTTATCCTGATGTTTTTTCTTATTCTTCGTCGTCGTATAGTTTCTGTTTTTGCAAACCGTACATTCTAAGGTTATAATTTCTCTCATAAATTTAATGAGCACTAAACTTACGAACGCGATACTGTGAGTAAGTTTATGTGCGAATTAGCCCGCCGCCACTGATTCGATGGCGGATAAGTTCGTGTATTAAGTTATGTCGCTATCACCTCTTCCAGAGCTCCATAACTTAAGCACTCACTTAAGCTGGAGACGGGGATCGAACCCGTGACCCCGTCCTTACCAAGGACGTGCTCTACCAACTGAGCTACTCCAGCGGTCTGGATCCGGATTCGCCTCCAAAAAGTAAAAAAACCTCCCAACAAGAATTTTTTAAAAATTCCTTCTACTCTTGTTTTAGGTAACTATTGTGGAATTGATTAAATTGAGTTTTCTACGAAATCAGTGAATAGAGAAGTTTATACTATAAGTCGAGGTTTGTCAAGGAATTTTTTATCTTTTTTAGCGGCAGGATGTTACAACTCTGAAATCTTGACAAAATCAGCCAGGCAAAGGGCTTCCGGACGGATGTCTTTTCTGATCCCGTATTTGTCGAAAAACATCATCAATTTCTCTTTTGGGACAATCCCTTTCAGGGCGTTCTGCAGGGTCTTTCTTCTCTTGTTGAATGAGGAGCGGATAATCCTGAAAAGCCACTTTTCCTGTTCGCCTGATAATATAAAAGATTTTTTAAGTTCCAATTTAATGAAAGATGAATCTACGGAAGGCGCAGGGGAAAAACAGCCGGCCGGGACCTTAAAGATAACCTTCGGTTTAGAGTTGTACTGTATAAAGCAGCTTAAGGCGCCATATTCCCTGGAGCCGCTTAGCGCGGTCATCCTGTCTGCAAATTCTTTCTGGACCGTAAGAAAAATAGTTTTGATTTTATCGGCAAACCCGAACAGGTGTTCGATAATAGGAGTAGAAATATAATACGGTATATTTCCCAGCACCGTCATTTTCCCGTCGGAGATTATAAAATCACCAGCGACGTCAACCTTCAATATATCTTTGTGGATAAGTTTGACGTTATTGTCCTGTGAAAATTTCTGCTGCAGGATTTTATACAGATCGTCGTCGATCTCTACTGCGTAGACGGCCTTTGCCTTCTGGGCAAGTAATTCTGTTAATTCCCCTCTGCCCGCTCCTATTTCTAAGACCACGTCGGTCTTACGCAATAGACATGAGTCGACTATTTTGTTACGTATATTTTTGTCAACCAGAAAATTCTGCCCTAAGCGTTTTTTAGGTTTAAAGTGCATTGGACGGCTGTTTTTATTGCCTCGAGCATTGAGGTAGGGTTAGCAAGCGACGGCCTTCGCGCTATATCGAAAGCGGTCCCATGTAAAGGAGAAGTCCTTACAAAAGGCAATCCCAGGGTAAGATTAACCCCGCCGAATTGTTCTGTCAATTTTAAGGGTATTAGCGCCTGGTCATGATACATGGTAACGAGACAATGATAATATCCGCGGAATCCCCTGGCTATAGCAATGTCGGAAGAAAGCGGACCTTCTAAATATGGGATACTTTTTCTTAAAACAGCGGCTAAAGGCTTGATTATATCATTCTCTTCTCTTCCGATTACCCCATTATCCGAGGCATGCGGATTAAGGCCGCAAATCGCAAGGCGCGGTTTCTCGATAAGAAACATTTTTCTTAGGGCATCATAAGTCAATAATATGGTTTCCCGTAAAACCTCCCTGTTTAATCTTGAGGAGACATCTTTTAAAGGCAGATGGCGGGTGAGCAGGCTGAATTTCAAGTAATTATTTAAAAGCATCATCACGTAATGTTTGACGCCAAACTTATGCGCAAGATATTCTGTGTGGCCGTAAAATTTAAACCCTGCTTTATTTACCGCTTCCTTAGAAACAGGAGCAGTAACCAAGCAGTCAATTTCTTTTTCTTTTAGAAGTTCAACGGCTTTATCTAAATAGGCTAAAGATGCTGCGCCATATTCTGCCGCAACCACACCGCGCCTGACCTTTCCTTTCTTTATCCTCCCTAAATCGAGTAACCGGCAACTCTTCATACCGCCTAGAACCGAGGAGTCCCCGATAACCAGAAAATCAGCTAAGCCGTTAAGACGGTCAACCGCTTTTTTGGTAATGATAGGACCAATACCGGCGGGATCCCCGATAGTAATCCCTAATCTAATTTTAGTATATTTTGATATATGATTTTTTCTTGGTTTCATCTAACCATTTCTGCATTTCTTCCCGCATTTTCTGGTCAAAGAGGTACGCGTAAATCGCTGGCTGGGCCTCTAGAAGGGATTGTTGCCTTGGGGGAGTAATACCAAGCAGGTGAAAAACATAATAGACCCCATTGATTGTAACGGGGTTTGAAACACCTCCTGCCTCCAGATTAAAAACCGCATCTTCGATTTCCTTCCTTAGCTCTCCGGTGTTATTGGAGCGCATGATATCGACTTTAACCGAATACCTGGCAGCTAATTTCTCCAGGCTCTCTCCCTTTTTAAGGTTGTAAGCGAAAGATGTGGCCTGGTCCTTATTCTCTAAAGTTATCACTTCAAATTCGCGAGTAGCAGGGGTGTTAAACTTCTTGGGATCCTTGTTGTATAAAGCAGTTACTTCTTCCGGCCTTACGATAATCTGCATCCGTATTTTATAATCTATGAAGTTTAACATAAGCATCTGTTCCCAGATTCTTTTCTCCATGTCTGCCTGAACCAGGCCATGGAGTGCCAAATCATTTTGGAATTCCGTGTCTGAACCGTATTTTTTCTTTACATCCTCTATACGGCTTTTCACCCTGCCTTCCTCCGGCTCTACCCTGACTACGGCGTATGCGTCCTTTTTCGTTTTTGCTTCTTCAAGGAACTTCTTTGCCTCCTGGACAATCAGGCGGTCTTCGATTAATTTCTTAAGCATATCAGTTTTCAGACTATTGATTTTACTTTCCAGTTCCTGCGGCTTAAGTTCCTGGGAAAATTGGCCACGGGCAAAAGATATGAAATCCTGAAGGTCTTTTTCGGTAATGATTTCCTTATTAACTACGGCTATGATTTTATCTTTTGCAAAAAGCGGCTGCATAACGCAAGAGCAAACAATCAACGTGAGAATAAATATTGCGGTTTTTTTAATTTTCATGGGGGATTATCCTTTTAAGGTTATCGACTGCTTCTTTTAGCAGGCGGCAATACAAATCAAACCCTACCGCGGCAATAAAACCGTGCTGCTGGATGCCTAACAGGTTTCCGGCGCCTCTAATCTCCAAATCCTGCATCGCGATATTAAAACCAGCTCCCAGATACGAATATTGCTGAATCGCCTCTAACCTCTTCTTTGCGTCGCTATCCAGAATCTCTGCCCTGGGGATCATAAAATAGGCGAACGCGGGAATATTGAACCTGCCTACCCTTCCGCGCAATTGGTGTAAATCGGAAAGCCCAAAGGTATGCGCGTTATTTACAATTATGGTATTGGCGTTTGGTATATCAATACCCGACTCTATAATCATCGTGCTTAAGAGGCAGTCGATCTGGGCCGCGAGGAACGCGCTCATTACTTCCTCCAGGGCCTTAGCCGGCATTTGTCCATGGGCAACTGCTATCCTTGTGCCTTCAGGAAGGGCTCTTCTTAATCTGCCGGAAATTTTGTCAATGTCGTGGATCCGGTTATGCACGAAGAATACCTGGCCCTTCCGGTCTAACTCTCTAGTAATTGCCTGCTGTATGAGCCCTTCATCATATTCTACCACAATAGTTTTTACAGGCAACCTGTTTTGCGGCGGGGTGTTTATAACGGAAAGGTTCTTTGCGCCCATTAACCCCATATATAGAGTGCGGGGGATGGGAGTTGCGGTCAGGGTGAGCACATCTGTGGTGAGCCGGGCTTTTTTTAGCTTCTCTTTTGCGTTTACGCCGAATCGCTGCTCTTCATCTATGATAATCAGGCCTAAATCTTTAAAACTCACGTCATCCGAAAGCAGCCTGTGAGTCCCGATAACAATATCCACCTTACCTTTACCTATATCATCAATAATCTTTTTCTGTTCGGCCTCAGTCTTAAAACGGCAAAGCATCTGGACATTAACGGGAAAATCCTTCAGGCGTAAATTAAAATTCTGGTAGTGCTGTTCAGCCAGGATCGTGGTAGGCACAAGATATGCAACCTGTTTATTATCCATAACCGCCTTAAAGGCCGTGCGCATGGCGACTTCGGTCTTTCCATAGCCCACATCTCCGCAAAGTAGCCTATCCATGGGCCTGCCCGATTCCATATCATTTTTTGCTTCCAGGACTGCCTTTATCTGATCGGGGGTTTCCTGATACGGGAATGTAGCTTCAAATTCCTTCTGCCAGGCAGTATCTTCGGAGAATTTATGCCCCGAAGAAGCAAGGCGCATGGCCTGCAGGGATAAAAGTTCCCAGGCAAGTTTTTGTATGCCTTTACGCGCCCTCTCTTTTGTGCGCTGCCACTCTTTAGTGCCGAGCCTGTAGAGTTTCGGCCTTCTTACGTGAAAGGCGATATATTTCTGGACCAGGTGCATTGATTCTATGGGGACATAAAGCTTTTCCTCACGGTCATATTCTATTACAAGATGGTCCCTTAACTTATCCTGCACTTTTATTTTTTGAATGCCCAGGAACCTGCCGATCCCGTGCTGATTATGCACTACATAATCGCCGATATCGATATCCACGAAATTGGATAATGGGATTTCTTCGGTAAAAGGAACCGTATGATATCCGGAAGGCCTTTTTAATGCCAGTAGAATCACCATTTTATGCTTCCATAATGGTTCTCCTGACACGAAATTAAATGTTTTGATTGAAATAACGGTGTTATTCTCCAGTTCTATGCGGATGGGTAGTTCGAAAGAAACGGGGAAGATATCGATTATTCCTCCCCTGCGGGCAAATTCACCTTCCTCTGAGACGCTTTCCTGCCTTTTGTATCCGAAATCAATCAAAGCGGCAAAAAGCTTCTCAAGATCAAGCTCCTGACCCGTGTAAACCTTGAAGGACTCAAACATTCGCTTAGGGCTTACGTTTTTTACTCCAGGCAAGGACGAGTGGTGAGGCAATATAGACGGTAGAATATACGCCTGAAATGAAACCGACCAGGAGTGTAAAGGCGAAATTACTTAAGACCTCTCCTCCGAACACCAGGATTGCAATTACCGTTAACAGGGTAACTCCCGAAGTAAGGATGGTCCTGGATAGGCACTGGTTAACACTAAGGTTTATCTGCTCATAAAGGCTTAATTTCCGGTTAAGGCGCATATTTTCTCGCACGCGGTCGTAAATCACTATCGTGTCATTTATAGAATAACCGGCGATAGTTAAAAAGGCAGTGACGCTTAATAAGTCAATCTGCCTTCCGGTCATTGCCATAAAACCCAGAGCCACCAATACGTCATGGATTAAAGCTATTACTCCGGCAGCCGCAAAGTTAAAATGCTTAAATCTTATCGCTACGTAAATAAGTATGCAGATAAGAGACCAGATCAGGGCCCATACGGCTTTACCCTTAAGGTATTGGCCTGCTATAGGGCCGACGCGCTCTATCCTTAATACCTGGATATCATCCTGAGGGAATTTCTCCTTCAGTTTAGAGGTCAAAATGTCGCTTCCTTCTTTTACTGTCCTGACTAAAACGACTTTCGGGTTATCTTTGAATTGCTGTATCGACGCGTCAATTATCCCTGCTTCTTTAACAACCTGACGTACCTTGTCGATATCCGGGATATTCTTAAAACTATATTCCTGCACCTGCCCTCCGGAAAAATCAATCCCATAGGCATTTTTTCCATTCTTAAAGAAGAAAAACAGCCCCGCGCCTATTACTATCAGAGAAATTGCATAAAAGATCTTTCTTTTTCCGATAAAATCCAACTTTGTTTCCGGGATAAAGCTCATCATGGATAATGATTTTATCCATCCTAAATCAAGGAGGATTTCAAATATAGTGCGCGTTACAAATATGGCGGTAAACATACTGGCGATAAGGCCGATGGTTAACGTAACGCCAAATCCCTTGATTGAGCCGGTGCCGATAATAATCAAAATCACCGCGGCAAACAGGGTAGTCAGATTAGAGTCAAAGATGGCGCTAAAGGCCTTGTCATAGCCATTAGCAACGGCCTGCCTTAAATTCTTTCCGCTTTTCAACTCTTCGCGCATACGTTCATTGATGAGGACATTGGCGTCTACTGCCATACCTAAGGACAAGACGATACCTGCTATACCAGGTAAGGTGAGTGTTGCAACAGAAGCCCCAAAGATATAAGGCAGCATTCCAAGGCAGCCCAGGATCATTAAAAGGTTACAGCCCAACGCAATATCTGAAATAAAACCCGCTAACCGGTAATATACGAGCATAAAGAGAAAAACAAGTATGCTTCCTACAATACAGGCGGTGCGGCCTTTTTGAATAGAATCTTTACCTAATAAGGGACCTATGGTCCTTTCTTCTTCAAATTGGATTGATGCCGGCAGCGCGCCGTGTTTTAAAATCTTCGCTAAGTCACCGGCTTCATCGGTGGTGTAGCGGCCGCTTATAACTGCCTCTCCTGAAGGGATCGCTTCCCGGATAACCGGGGCAGACTGCACCTTACTGTCTAAGATAATCGCAAGCCTCCTGCCTACATTTTTGGCGGTTAATTCCGCAAATTTACTGCCTCCCTCGGCAGTAAGCTGTAGCTTAACTATAATCTCGCCGAATTGGTCCTGGCTGAAAGCCACGCTTGCGTCTTTTATGGCATTACCGCTTAAAGCCGCTTCTTTTTCTACCAGAAGCGCCTCATTATTATCTTTGCTATATTTCAATTCATAACCTTCAGGCACATTCCCTGCCAATGCCTCTTTTAATTTATCCTGATCCTGTAAAACCAGCTTAAACTCTAAGAGGCCAGTCTGGCCGATTTTATTTAAAGCTCGCTCCCTGTCGGTTACGCCGGGCAGTTGCACTACAATCTCGTCGGTGCCGTGAGCCCGTATATCGGGCTCACTTACTCCCAGATCATCTATCCTGCTCCTTAGTTTCTCAATCGTCAAATCGCGCACTGCCTCTCTGTCCTCTAAAGAGGCTTTGCTGGTGTCCACCTTAAGCAGTAAATTCATTCCTCCCTGCAAATCCAACCCCAGATTTATCCTTTTCTGGACAGGAAAGGTAAAATAAACGCACAAACCTAAAATAGCGAGAATAAAAATTGACTTATAAGCAATCTTTCTTTCCATATTCTTACTCCTTTAAATAAACAATGCCTCTGGCGTATATTGTTTATTTAACTCCACGCGCTATGCGTGGAGTTTCGGTTCAACTGCGCCTTGCGGTTTCTTGACGCAAGAAACACAGCTTTTTTCTAATTCAAGTTTAACATTGTCGTCTACTCTTATTATAATTGTCTTATCTTTTACGTTGACGATTGTGCCGTGTATCCCGCCGGTCGTGACTATTTCATCATTTTTATTCAGGGAATTAAGCATCTTCTGTTGCTCTTTTTCACGCTGCCTCTGCGGCCTGATCAATAAAAAGTAAAAAACTAAAAAGATAAGTAATAGCGGAAACATCTGTAACATGGGATTTACTGCCTGCTGACTTGGCATTTTCTTGCCTCCTTAGATAAATAATGTATCGGATGTTGATTTCGGCGTGCCACTGGCGTATACGCCGAAATCACACCGAGCTATGCTCGGTGCTAGCGCTTATTTAACGCCGCGCTATGCGCGGAGATTTAAGCTTGTTTTCTCTTCATCAGACTCTTCACGGTTGCGGAAAGTTGCGCGCCGTTCTTTACCCAGTGCTCAATACGTTCCTTCTTTAGCTTCGCTTCTCCGGTTACCGGGTTATAAAAACCTAACTCTTCAAGAAATCTGCTATCACGGGCTTTGCGTTCGTCAAAAACAGTAACCCTGAAATAAGGCCTGCCCTTTGGCCTTTTTCCGATTCTCCTTAAACGAATATGCACTGCCATTAATTTAACCCTCCTTCGTTATAGTTCATAGTTCATTGTTCATGGTAAATATTTTACTATGAACTATCCACTATGAACCATGAACTACTTAATTATAGCTTCAATTAATGCCTTTGCTTTATTTACCGATTCCTGATACTCTTTTTCCGGGACTGAATCTGCTACTATCCCTCCTCCTGCCTGAATGTATGCGGAACTACCTTTGATAAGGACGGTCCTTATCGTAATACATGTATCCATGTTATGGGAAAAACTGAAATAGCCCACGCATCCGGCATACGGGCCCCTCTTGGTATTTTCCAGCTCGTCGATAATCTCCATCGCGCGGATCTTCGGGCTGCCGCTTACCGTTCCAGCAGGAAAAGCCGACCTTAGAACATCATAAATATCCTTGTTGCGGTCAAGTTTACCCCTTACTTCACTGACAAGATGCATTACATGCGAATATTTTTCTACTGACATAAATTCGTTTACTCTAACCGTGCCTGTCCGAGAAACCCTGCCCAGGTCATTCCTTCCTAAATCCACAAGCATAATATGCTCTGCTCTTTCTTTTTTATCCCTTATCAATTGAGCGGCGAGTTTATTGTCTTCTTCTGCGCTTACGCCACGTCTCCTCGTGCCGGCAATAGGCCGGGTCTGTATAAGGCCGTCTTCGCAGCGCACCAGCATTTCCGGAGAAGAACCTATCAGGAAAATATCTTTCAGATGCAGGAAAAACATATATGGAGACGGATTCAGGTTCCTTAAATTACGGTAAATCTCAAAAGGCCGGCGTTTTGTATTGATCTTAAAACGTTGCGAGGGCACAACCTGTATGATGTCTCCCTTTTTTATATATTCCTTTGCCTTCTTAACATTCATCTCGAATTCGCTCTTTGTAAAGTTAGATTCCGTTTTTATTTTCTTTGACAATTTAACGGTGCTTATCTTATTATAATGCAACTGCTGCAATAAATTCTTTTCTGTTGCTTTAATCCTGTTTATCGCATTAAAATAAACCTTTGTTTTTTGCTGACGGGAAATTTTGCTGTGTGGGAGTATAAGATTTATCACAATCTTGACCGTATGCCTGACGTGGTCAAAAATCAGGATATTATCCGTAAGCATAAATACGGAATCAGGGACCTTGAGGTCATCCGGGTTCTTATCCGGTATATCCTCAAAGAATCTAACCATATCATAACCTATATAACCCACTAATCCACCGTAGAAACGCGGAAGGCCGACTACCTTCACCGCTTTAAAACTGGACATGATTTTCTTAATTTCATCCAGAGGCGTTGCGGAAGTTATAAAACGTTTTTTCTTTGCGCCTTTAGAAGTTATTGCTATATTCCTGCCTTTACTTTGGACTATAAGCGAAGGCTGGGAGCCTAAAAAAGAATACCGGGCAACCTTCTCTTGGCCTTCCACGGATTCAAGCAGAAATGCATAACCACTCTGCTTTAACTTCAGAAATAATGATACGGGCGTATCCACATCCGCGTTTATCTCTTTATACAGAGGGATAACGTTTCCCTTGGCGGTTAGTTTCAAGAACTCTTTAAGGATAAGGGAATACATCTTTATCTTACTTTAATCTCCTGTAAAAACAACTATGGTTTCCTGTGTGGCAGGCAACGCCTACCTGGCGCACTTTAATCAAGAGGGCATCCAGGTCGCAATCATAAGCAATGGATTTTACGAATTGGAAGTGGCCGGAGGTCACCCCTTTTACCCAGTATTCCTTGCGGGAACGCGACCAGAAACAGGTCTTACCGAGCTTAAAAGTCTTCTTTAGCGACCCTTTATTCATATATGCCAACATAAGGACCTTTCCTGTTTTATAATCCTGTATAATCGCCGGGATAAGCCCAGCGGCATCAAACTTAAGAGCGCTTAAATTTATCCTTTTCTTCTTTTTCATAAACGGACTGGCACCCCTCTTTCCTTAAGATACGCCTTTACTTCTTTTACCGAATATTCCTGATAATGAAAAAGCGAGGCGGCTAATGCCGCGTCTGCTCCGGCTTTGGTTAAAACAGAATAAAAATGCTCCAAGCTCCCTGCGCCTCCCGAGGCAATTACCGGTATTTTTACTGCGCCGGTCACTGCCGCGGTAAGCGGCATGTCAAAGCCGTCTTTTGTGCCGTCATAATCCATACTGGTAAGGAGTATCTCGCCTGCACCTAATTCTCCGGCTTTTTTTGCCCATTTTACGGCATCCATTTCTACCGGAGTCCTTCCGCCGTTGATATATACCTGCCAGCTGTCATTATTTTTCTTGGCATCGATAGCGACAACAATGCACTGGCTGCCGAATTTTCTGGATGCCTCCTCAATTAAATCCGGGAATCTTACCGCCTGGGTATTGATAGAGACCTTTTCCGCTCCGGCGTTAAGAAGGCTCCTTATATCGCTTATATCGGATACTCCTCCGCCTACGGTAAAGGGAAGAAAAATATTTTTGGCTATCTCCTCAACCAGGCTAAAAAGGGTTTTGCGTTTCTCTAAACTCGCGGTTATATCCAGAAAAACCAGCTCATCGGCTTCTTCCCGGTCATAGAGCTTGGCTACCTCCACCGGGTCTCCGGCATCGCGTAGCCCTAAGAATTTCACTCCTTTTACCACCCTGCCGTCTTTAATATCCAGGCAGGGGATTATCCGCTTTGCAAGCATTACTTATTTGACTTTTTTGTAAAGATGTTCGCTAAGCAAATTCCAGGTTTCCTTATCCATCTTTCCGTCGGCTTTCAGATTATTGGCGGCCTGAAATGCTTTTATGGCTTCCTTTGTTTGCTTGCCTATTCTGCCGTCTATTTTTCCTGTGTAATAACCGGCGTTTTTAAGCGCAACCTGTATCTGTTTGCCATGGGGCCTGGATTTTACTTCAGGAATAATCTTTTTTACCTTTTTTGTTTTTTCAACTACGACTTCAGTGGTTTTCTCTTGTTCTGACTTATCTAAAGCTGCTTTTAAACTACCTATTTCCTGGTCCTTTGCCTGTAACTGTGATTCCATAGCCGAAACCTGGTTTCGTAACCCCTGTATTTCGTCCCGCTGTTTACGCGCAGTCGCGCAACCGGTCAGGGTAAAAACAAACGCGGTAAGAACAAAAACACCTAATAACCTTTTCAACATCTCTCCCTCCTTTTAATGAGCAGATAACTTATGGAGCTATGTAATAGCGACATAAGTTATAGCGTCTGTTATCTTATTCGCCTATAAGCGTCTGCGAATTAATCCGCATGTAGCGCGGAGCTTTAGTTTAACCACGACTTTTAAATCTGTAGTGCTTGAGTTAAGGTAAACCTGCCTTCATAAAGGGCCTTACCGATGATTGCTCCACTAAGGCCTTCCTTCTCCAACTTCTTTAGTTTAAAGATATCCTCCAACCTGGATATTCCGCCTGAAGCAATTATATGTAAGCCCGTCTTTTTTAGCAATGTTTTTATGCTTTTTATATTCGGGCCGGAAAGAGTACCGTCTTTCATGACATCGGTATAAATCACTTCCTTAAAACCCATCTTCTTTAACGCCCCTGCAAAAAGAGCTATATTCCTTTCCTTATCGGAATTCTTCCATCCCTCTATCAGGAGATTCTCTCCTTTTGCGTCAAGGCTCACGATGATTTTTTCCTTGAATTTATCAAAGGCCTTTTTCAGGAAAGAGCTGTCCTCTATCGCCCTTGTGCCCAGGACTACTCGCTTTATGCCGGCTTTCAATAGCTCTTCGATAACCGCTAAATTCCTTACACCACCGCCGAATTCTACAGGCACATCTACCGAGCGCGCAATTTCTTTTACTGTATCTAAATTCTTTATCACTCCGGTAAATGCGCCATCAAGGTCAACTACATGCAAAAACTTCGCCCCTGCCCTTACCCAATGTTTTGCTGTTTTTATAGGGTCTTGCGAATAAACTTTTTTATCGCGCCTTCCCTGTACGTACCTTACGACATGCCCGTCTTTTAAATCCAAAGCTGGTATTATTAACATAATGAAAGAAAATTTTCTATAATCTTAAGGCCGATTTTCTGGCTTTTCTCCGGATGAAACTGCACCCCGTATACATTATCTTTCCATACAACAGAAGTGAAATCTATCCCATAATCTGTAACAGCAGCAACAGTACTTTTATCTAAAGGCCGAGGATAATATGAATGGCAGAAATATACATAGGAACCGTCCGGCACATTTTTTAATAGGGGACATTCGTGTGACTTTGTGACTTTGTGACTTTGTGACTTTTTAAGCTGGTTCCAACCCATGTGCGGCACCTTTAATCCATTTGTTTCTTTAAATTTTCTTACCGTTCCTTTAAGTATACTCAAGCCCTTTGCCTTCTTTGCTTCCTGGCTTTCCTCAAATAACAACTGCATCCCCAGGCAAATCCCTAAAAGCGGCTTTCCTGATTTTATTTCTTTCTTAATGGCAGAAACAAGCCCGCGGCCTGTAAGTTCATGCATGGCATCATCAAAAGCACCTACTCCGGGCAAGACTATCTTTTCTGATTTCGAAATTTCTCCAGGGTCATTGGTGACGATAGTTTCGGCGCCATAAAGTTGAAGGGCTTTATTTACGCTATGAATATTACCCATACCGTAATCAATAATCGCAATCATATCAGTCAATCACGCCTTTTGTAGAGGGCACGCCTTTACGACGGGGATCGATCTGGGTGGCCTCGTCTAAAGCTTTACCTAAGGCCTTAAAGATAGGCTCCAGAGTCGTATGTAAGTCGGGGCTGCTTCCGGCAATGACTATATTTAAATTCATACCTAAAGTTTTGCTAAACGCATCTAAGAAATGTGCTGCATATTCAAAATCATAGCCCTCCTTTGTATCTTCGCGAACTCCAGCACCTGTAAGAGGCCAACTAAAAAATGCCCTACCGCTAATATCCACAGTTACATTTGCAGTTACACTTTCCATGATAAATGAAGCGAAGCCATTTCTTTTAATCCCTACCTTATCCCCCAGGGCTTCTTTAAAAGCCTGTCCTAAAACAATCCCTAAATCTTCATTTGTATGGTGAATATCCACTTTTAAATCTGCTTCTTTGGTAGTAACTTCAAGATCAAAATGCCCCCAAAAAGCAAATAACTCCAGCATATGGTCTAGAAAACCTATACCGGAATCAATTTTCGCCATCCCACTACCGTCGATATTCAGTTTTATAGTGATGTCAGTTTCTTTACTTTTTCTTGTCTTGGTAGCCTCTCTCATCTTTTTCTCCCGATAAAACTTATCTTATAAAAATCTTGCTTTAACAGAATCCAGATGCTTAGTCAGGCCTTCTATGGTAGCAATTTTTTCCAACGGCTCCCTTGCCTTCTCCAGCGCCTTCCTGGAATAACTTATGACATGGATACTCTTCATGAAATCAGTAACTGAAAGTCCGGAGAAAAATCTGGCTGTTCCGTGAGTAGGTAAAACGTGGCTTGGCCCGGCTACATAGTCTCCGACCGCAGTAGGGCTGTAAGGCCCCAAAAATACAGCTCCGGCATTCTTTACGCACTTTAAGAGCCTTTGCGGATTATTCACCAGGATCTCAAGATGCTCTGGCGCGATTTTATTGGAGATATCCACTGCCTGCTCTAAGTTCTTTGTCAAAATGATATAGCCGTTTTCACCTGTAAGCTTCATCTTCACTTCCTTTGCCAGGCTCTTAGAATTAGTAATCAGGATAGCCAGCCCCTTACTGTGCTCTGACTGCGCTTTAAGGTCAGCGATAATAAACTTCGGGTCGCTAAGACGGTTAGCAATTATAACAAGCTCCGTGGGGCCGGCAACCATATCTATATCTACGATACCGAATACCTGGCGCTTTGCCTCGCTTACATAGACGTTACCGGGGCCTACAATCTTATCTACCCGCGGGATGGTCTTGGTGCCGTATGCCAATGCGGCAATACCCTGCGCACCGCCTACACGGTAAATCTCATCTACCTTTAACAGGTCGGCAACTACCAGTATGTGCGGATTTATCGCTCCATGTTTATCCGGAGGGCTTATCAGCACTATCTTTTTGACTCCGGCAAGCCGGGCCGGCAACACCGTCATATATACCGTAGAAACCAGGGGTGCCGTACCTGCCGGGATATATATACCGACTCTCTCTAAAGGCGTATAATTTTCTCCTAAAACAGCTCCCTCCCTGTCGTTTATCCTCCAGGATTTCTTCAGGGTCTTACGATAAAACCTGTTTACATTTTCAATAATCACCTTGAGACTGGGAATAAAATTAGGGCTTATATTCTGGTAAGCTCCGCTGATTTCAATTTGTGATACCTTTAACTGGCGCATCGGCAACTTTATCCCGTCGAATTTCCTGGTATATTTCAGTAATGCTTCATCACCGAGCAGGCGCACATCATCAATAATCCTCTTTACCTTCTCGATTACGTGCTTCTGCCGGTTTATTGAACGGTTATAAAGTTGTTCTAATTTTTTGCTGCCGAAACGTATGATATTCACCCCTTCACCTTCTTCCCTATTCAAACACTTTATTTATACCCCCGCCTTCTTATGCAGTGAATCAAAAGAAGGTGCGGGGTTCATTTTATTTTCCCTATAAACGATTTTATGGCCTCAAATGCCTGGGTAAGCCCCTGGGGATTATCCCCTCCTGCCTGGGCAAAATCTTTTCTGCCTCCGCCGCTGCCGCCTATGAATTTAGCTGCCTCCCTGATTAAAATTGAGGCGTCTAATCCCTTCTGGACTAAATCATTTGTAATACCAATAACCAGTAACGCGCTTCCGTTGTTATTAGCACCCAGGGCAATAAGAGTGTTACTGTCTTTCTTGGCTTTAAGCAAATCCACATGTTTTCTTAAAAAATCCATATCGAGATTATCCCGCAAATAAAGAATACAATCAACTCCATTTATATTCTCGGCTTTATCTTTTAATTCATCTGTTTGCTGTGTAGCTATTTGCGATCTCTCCAAGTTCAAAGCCTTTTCTAAATCTTTTATCCGGTTGATTCTTTTTTCTACCTCTTCTGCTATTCTATCTGCCGGGACACCTAAATCAGAAACAATATCGCTGATAGCAGCTTCCTCTTCTTTTATCTTTTGATAGGCGGACTTTCCTGTGGTTGCTTCTATCCTCCTTACCCCGCTTGCAACCGAGCCCTCCTGCAGTATCTTAAAAAGGCCGATCTGGCCTGTAGCATCAAGGTGGGTACCCCCGCAAAATTCCTTGGATAAGTCGCTGATTTCTACGACACGCACCTTATCGCCATACTTCTCCCCGAAGAACGCCAATGCGCCGGTCTTTTTTGCCATACTCAAAGTCATTTCTTTAGCCTTCAGGGTATGGTTATCCAAAATATAGTTATTTACTTCTTCTTCCACCCGGGCTAATTCCTCTTCTTTAACATCCTGGAAATGGGTAAAATCAAAACGTAATCTATCTTCGGCAACCAAAGATCCCTGTTGTTTAACGTGCTTACCTAAAATTTTGCGTAAGGCTGCCTGTAAAAGGTGCGTGGCGGTATGGTTACGGGCAATTGCAAGCCTACGCGCTAAATCAATTTTAGCTAAAACCAGATCTCCCGCCTTAAAAGCCCCTTCTTTTACAATACCCGTATGCACAATCACTTTATCAAATTTTTTAGTATTTTGGACCTGAAAAATATTTTTCCCTTTGATGAATTCCCCGGTATCGGCAACCTGGCCTCCGCTCTCGGGATAAAAGGGAGTTTGGTCAAGGATGATTCTTGTCTTCTCACCCTTAGAAATCTTCTTAACTACTGCCTGATCCTTAACAATTTTTATAATTTTAGCTTTTACTTCGTGCTGCGCATAACCTAGAAATTTCGTGGCTTTGGCTCCCAGATGCAGGTCTTTGATATCAAAAACATCCCCCTTCATCACGCTCTGCAACTGAGAGCGTGTTTTCTGCTTCTCTAATTCCCTCCGGAAAACATCGATTGAGATTTTTATTTTATTTTTTTCCAGCCAATCACTGGTTAATTCAAAAGGAATGCCGTAAGTATCATAAAGCTGGAAAGTAAGTTCTCCTGCCTTCTCCGGATCCTCTTTTATAGCTACTTCTTTAAATTTATTCTTGAACAAACTGTCGCTTGAATTAAGCGTAGAGAGAAAACCTTTTTCTTCTGAAAGAATAATTTGAGCAATATTTTCCTGGCGGTCTTTGAGCTCCGGGTAAGACTCTCGCATAATTTCTGCCAATACCGGCACTAACTTATAAAGAAACGGCTTTTTAATCCCCAGGGCGCGCAGGTGCATACTGCATTTACGGATTAATTTACGGATGACATACCCCCTTGCCTCATTTGAAGGCATGACACCGTCATAAATTGCGAAAACAATCGCGCGCAAATGATCACTAACCGCATAAATTATCTTTTTATCGTTCTTACCCTGGTCCTTGGCGCCTGAACTTATCTCCATAATCAGAGGCCGGAACAATTCTGTTTCAAAATTATTTTTCTTACCCTGCATTACTGCCGCTAATCTCTCCAGGCCCATACCGGTATCTATATTTTTATTCGGCAGGGTCTCTAATACACCTCCCTCTTTACGGTTAAACTGGGTGAAAACCAGATTCCAGATTTCCGCAAACCTTCCGCAGTTGCAGGAAGGGTCACAGGCCTTTTCTTTGCAGCCGACATCTTCTCCGAAATCAAAGAATATTTCTGAACAGGGGCCGCAAGGGCCGTTAGGGCCTTTGGTTTTTGCCTCTGCCGGCCAAAAATTTTCCTTATCACCTAATTTAACAATTTTTTTGACAGGGACCTTAATCAGGTCTTTCCAGATTTTATACGCTTCCTCATCTTCATGGTAAACCGATACCCAGAGTTTATCCGGATTTATTTTTAAATCTACGGTTAAGAATTCCCACGCCCAGGAGATCGCTTCTTTCTTAAAATAATCCCCGAAGGAAAAATTTCCCAGCATCTCAAAGAAAGTGTGATGTACCGCCGTCTTTCCGACTTTATCCAAGTCATCAGTACGCAGGCAGCGCTGAGAAGTGGCTGCGCGCTTAAACCCCGCGTCAAAACCAAGGAATTCTTTCTTGAACTGGTTCATACCGGCAGGGGTAAAAAGTACCGTAGGGTCGTCCTTGGGCACCAGAGAATCACTTTCCACTATCCGGTGTTTTTTTGCTTTAAAGAAATCGAGGAATTTTTTCCTTAATAGGTCTGCTTGCATAGTTTACTCAACACATCGTATACTGTCTCAGGAGAGAAACCGCGGCGTAAAAGGTAGGCGTTTACCCTATTTCTTGCCTTGATCGGTTCGTATCCTTTTAATTTTTCCAGCTTCTCCTTTGCTAAATTTTGAACAATCTGTGTTTCGGAATAATTGTCCTTTATACCTAACAGAGTATCCTGGACAATATCTTTTGGAACGCCTTTTAGGGCTAACTCCTGGGTTATTCTTCTTATCCCAAACGGCCTTTTAAGCCTAGCCCGGGTCCAGGCAGAAGCAAAAACCCTGTCGTCTATGAAATTCTTCTCTTTTAGAAACTTTAACGTTGAATCAATTACCTGCTCGGGAAATTTCTTTCTCTTAAGCCGGCTGTATAATTCTTGCTCGCTACGCAGCCTGAATTTAAGCAGTAGAAAAGCATACGCCCTTGCCTTCTGGGATACTTCCTCTTTACTTTGCACCTTTTATCAGGATAGGCCGGATTTTTTTCTTACTTCTTTTTCCAATTCTTCCTGCAACTTTGGTTTCTCTTTTAGGAGCTTAATTGCCGCGTCTCTTCCCTGTCCTAGTTTTTCTTCGCCGAATGAAAGCCATGTTCCCGACTTAGTGGCTACGCCGGAATTAATAGCGGCATCTACCACAGCCCCTGTCTTAGAAATGCCTTCATTGTGGAGTATGTCAAACTCTCCCTCTCTAAAAGGAGGAGCTACTTTATTTTTTACTACCCTGACCCTCACCCTGCCGCCGATGACGACTTCTGCCTCTTTCAAAGAACCGATCCTCCTTACGTCCAGCCTTACCGAAGAATAGAATTTAAGCGCCCTGCCGCCGGGAGTGGTCTCCGGAGAACCAAACATTACCCCTATTTTCTCTCTGATCTGGTTGATAAAAATTACGCAGGTGCGTGATTTGCTTATAGCGCCAGTCAATTTTCTTAATGCCTGCGACATAAGCCGCGCCTGTAACCCCACATGCGTATCGCCCATTTCTCCTTCAATCTCGGCCCTAGGGGTAAGCGCTGCCACCGAATCAATTACCACAAGGTCAACGGCATTAGAACGCACGAGTGTCTCTGCGATCTCCAGTGCCTGTTCGCCGGTGTCCGGCTGAGAAATAAGC
>Ga0187886_1000982_pt1 | contig 28746 bp, 26 predicted proteins | sample June2016WEW_20_1_FD_133001 | JGI IMG/M metagenome (GOLD analysis project Ga0187886, IMG submission 133001) | Peatland microbial communities from SPRUCE experiment site at the Marcell Experimental Forest, Minnesota, USA - June2016WEW_20_150 | ecosystem: Environmental > Terrestrial > Soil >...
GCCATCCGGCAAGGTCATCTGCAATTTGACCTCCGCTGTGTCCCTACCAGCCGTTTGGCCGACCTGGATCAGGGCCGTGGACGGGAAGGGCATCTTCCCGAAGTCCAAGCCCATAAAAGCTATCCGCGCCGGACAGCCGTCGATAAGGATCGTCGTCCCCCCGAGGACGGTTGGCAGAGGACCGCTGCCCGCGTCCGCCGTCGCTACCTGCGACGGCAAGAAATTGAACTGCAAGCCGCGGACAAACACCCACGCGCCAGGCTCAATCACCGCCTGGTCCCCGTTATTGGGGTTCGAAAGGCTGGTAATCATGCCGACCGTGGGACCCCATGGCACCGGCAGATAGCCCGGTTGGTGGCACCACGGGAGACCCGTCTTGGGGTCCGTGAGCGTCTGCGCGTGCGCGGTAGCAACCGTTACGAGAAGAACTGCACCGACCGCGGCAAGCACCGCGGCCCTTAACTTGTTAATGGCTCTCATGTGAGTGCCTCCCTCCCCATACAATAGCTCAGTTCCTCGGTTTTTGTCAAGCCCTCGCCGCAAAAACAATGTTACGCTCCGTGGCACTTTTTATAATTCCTAGCGAGCCCACGCGAAAATTTATTTTCGTGATGGGCGAGCGACGGAATTTCAAGCGCCATGACAGCGCTTATATTTCTTGCCGCTACCGCAAGGACATGGGTCGTTCCTGCCGATTTTTCCCGAGTGTGCGCCGCCGGAAGATTGCAAGACCACCCGGTTTTGATTGGCGGCGCCGCTTGCCGCCGATCGTCCCGCAGCCGGTTGCCCCGCCGTATTGATCAATTTGAACACATTCACAAAAACCATCCCATTGAAATTGCGCCAGAAATCTTTAAAAAGATGGCTTGCTTCGTGGCGGTATTCCACGAGCGGGTCGCGCTGGCCGTACGCGCGGAGGCCGACGGATTCGGAAAGCGCCTCAAGATCCTCAAGATTCGTCATCCAAAGCATGTCCAAAATGCCCAAGAGCTGCCCCTTTGCAAGCTGGTTCTCCGCCACGCGTGCGGATCGTTCTTCTATAAACGTCCGGGCATCTTCGGCGGTCTTCAAATTTTCAAACACAATGTCGCCGGCGGCGCCGTTCGGGATAAGCTGCGCTTCTTTAAATACTCTTGCCATCTCTTCGCGCCGCTCTTTTGAACCTGGTTCCTCGAATGCCGGCGCAAGCGCCATTTCGAAATGCGCGAGGGCGGCATCCGCGATCGTTTTTGCAACCTCCTCTTTGTTCATCAAACCCAAAAATTCCGACCGGCGCCTATAGACCGCCGCGCGCTGTTTGTTCAATACGTCGTCATATTCCAGCAGATGTTTCCGAAGATCAAAATTCGCGCCCTCCACTTTTTCCTGCGCCTGCGCCACGGCCTTCGTCACAAATTTGAATTCGATCGGCTGGTCATCCGGAAGGTCAAGCCGCTTCATCATATTGCCCAGCCGCTCGCCGCCGAAGATGCGCAGAAGGTCGTCCTCGGCGGAAAGGAAAAATTGTGAGGAACCCGGATCGCCCTGCCGCCCCGCGCGTCCGCGGAGCTGATTGTCGATGCGCCGCGCCTCGTGCCGCTCGGTGCCCACCACGTGCAGACCGCCGAGCTCGCGCACCTTTGTCTCGTCCGTAGGCTTCGGCGGGTTGCCGCCAAAGATGATGTCTACGCCGCGGCCGGCGACGTTCGTCGCGACCGTCACCGCCCCCACCCGACCCGCTTGTGCGATGATCGCGCCTTCGCGCTCATTGTTCTTCGCGTTCAGTACTTCGTGCGGGATACCAGCTTTGGAAAGCGCAGAGGAGAGGATCTCGTTTTTTGCGATGGAAGTCGTCCCGATAAGGACCGGCTGGCCTTTCTTTTGCCGTTCCCCTACCTCGCGCACTATCGCGTCGATTTTCGCTCCGAAGTTCTTGTAGATGAGATCGTTCATGTCGCGCCGCACGAGCGGCCGGTTCGGCGGGATGCTCATCACTTCAAGTTTGTACACCTTGAAAAACTCCTCGGCGGAGGTCTGCGCGGTTCCCGTCATGCCGGAAATTTTTTCGTACATGCGGAAATAGTTCTGGATGGAGATCTTCGCGTACGTCCGCGATTCTTCTTTTACGTTCACGCCCTCCTTTGCTTCTATCGCCTGATGCAGCCCCGCCTGGTAGCGCCGGCCGATCAACATGCGCCCGGTGAACTCGTCCACAATGATCACTTCGCCGTTTTTCACCACATAGTCGCGGTCGCGATGAAAGAGCGCCTTCGCCTTCAAGCTTTCCTCCAAATAATGCACAAGGCGGATGTTTTCCGGCGCATACACATTCTGGATGCCGAGCACTTTTTCCACCTTTTCCACGCCCGCATCCAGGATCGCAACGGACTTCCGCTTTTCGTCCACTTCGTAGTCCTTATCTTTCTCAAGAAGCGCGGCGACTCGGGCAAACGTTTTGTATGCGTCGCTTGATTGCGAATCCGGCGCCGCAATGATCAAGGGCGTCCGCGCTTCGTCTATTAAAATGCTGTCCACTTCATCTATGATCGCAAAATAATGTTCGCGCTGGACACGATCTTCCAAGCGGTACACCAGATTATCGCGCAAAAAATCAAAACCGAACTCATGGTTCGTGCCATACGTAACATCCGCAAGATACGCCTCGTGCCGCGCTATCGGACGCAAAAAGTCCTGCTGCACCAAAAAGCTGCCAGTCATATCGCGCTCTTTATCTATCATTTTTTCCGTATCGGCAGGCACTTTCCATTCGGGATCGTAAAGGAATGCTGCGTTCGGAACCAAGCACGCAACGGAAAGCCCGAGCGCCCGGTATATCTGCCCCATCCACACCGCGTCGCGGCGGGCGAGATATTCGTTCACGGTAACGATGTGCGCGCCCTTCCCCGCAAGCGCGTTCAGGTAAGCGGGCGCCACGGCCGCAAGCGTTTTCCCCTCCCCCGTCATCATCTCCGCCACCGCGCCCTTATGGAGCACGAGCCCGCCGAGCAATTGCACATCAAACGGACGCTGGTTGAGCGTCCGTTTCGCCGCCTCGCGCGCGAGCGCGAACGCACGCGGAAGGATTTCCTCAAGTACCGCTCCGCCCGCGATATCCGACTCGCGCTCGGTTTCGTGTTCGGCCGCCGCTACCGCCACCCGTTCCTTCAGCTTCAAACTTTCCGCCCTTAATTCTTCATCGGTAAGTTTTTGAACTTCCGGTTCAAGCGCGTTGATCTCCTGAACCCTCAATTCAAGCGATTGGAACGACCGCCTATGGAAAAATTTCTTTAGAGAATCCAACATAGCTTAAGGATTATAGGCGTTTCGAGAAGAAATTTCCATGTTCTGTGGCGTCCCGCACGCCCTGCGCAAAAATTGGACAAAATAATTATTCTATGGTACAATTACTTCCAGCTGTAAACCTCACCATAAGGAGGTGTTGTACTGTGGTACCACACATCAAGACCTGTGCTGGATTGGGAGTTTTACTGGTGATGGCGACATCACCCGCTCGTGCTCAAATCCAGCAATTCCAAACGAGGACCCTACAGGAGCCAAGGGAGGGATCCAGGAAACTGGATATCCTCTTTAGGACTTCTGAGTGGTATCTCGGTTTTGGGACGGCATTGGATATGATCAGCACCCTCAAGGTGTTGAATCATCCCACGGTGGCGCTTGGGGCGGGTAACACCGTCTTGGGGCGCTTCTCCGGCGTAGAGAACGGTTGGGCAGGATCCATTGTTGGCAAAAGGAACGCGGGCGCCGTTGTTGCGGCGAACGTCGCTCTGAATGCCGGCTTGGGTATGCTCAGTCGGAATCTATACCGACGCGGGGGGCATTGGCGGTTTCTCGCTATTGGGTTGAATGTGCTCAAGGGCACAAACAACACCATGGCGGGGATCGGCAATCTCCGGTTCAACGCAGGAATCGATGGCCAACTGCGGGCTGCAACTGGTTACCGGGGGCAGATCGCTTGGTCCCACTAGCGGGATCGGTGAATCCAACCTTGTAACGTAGTTGGGCTGGCGGTTGGGGAGGTTGCGCTTCTTGGCCGCCAGCCACTTTTTACCACTTACAACAACAAATTCAGTGAACCACGTCAACTTCTTGACTTTTGAGGTGGCCCTGGTACACTGAACTTAGTCCGTCATCGTCAGCTGTAGTTTCCCCTGGCCCTGTGGTACCCCGGGAGAAGCTTTATGGAGCTGACAAGGATCCTGGGGGGACGCGCTCGCAACGGCACGACCCCCCTCATTTTTTTTATAATTTAACCTTTTCGACCCCGCTTCGGCTCCATAAACCTCGTTTTATACTTTTCAATCTCCAGCCGCAGGGTGTCTTTCGTGCGGTCAATTGCCTTGCGGACATCCTCGGCGTATTCCTCCGCACGGAGGATTTTGCGCGGCAAGCGGAGATCCGCAACCGCGAGAAAAACCTCTCCTCCTTTTTTGTGATGCCGCGTCGTGCGCGAGAGCTCAAGCCAAAGCTCCGCCTCGCCGGTCTCGTCGAATTTCTTCACGAGCTTCGCAAGCGGGGCAAGCTTCTGGTCTATATAAGTGCCTAGGGACGCCGTCAGATCAAGATTCGCTTTAATATTGATTTTCATAGATGCATCGTTAAACGATTTGTATCTCCTCTTCTAATAATAACCCGAACTTCTGTTTCACGGCGGCCTTCGCGAGCTGGATAAGCTCCTTCACCTCCGGGGACCCCGCGCCCAAAACGTTCACGATGAAATTCGTGTGCTTCACAGAGATCATGGCGCCGCCGACGCTTACGCCACGAAGGCCGGCTTCGGAGATCAACTTTGCGGCCGAAATCACAGGAAACGGGTCGGTCTTCACGGAAAACTTTGAACCGCGGAATGTGAGCGTCCCTTCCTGCACGGCTTTTTTGTAATGCGCGCTCCCCTTTTTATGGATCGCGTGCAGCGGGATGTTCTTGAAAATGCTCCCGATATTGGGGTAATCCAACGGGTGGCTCTTTTTGCGATGCATTATCTTTTCCTGGATCGCGGCGGCGATCTTTTTTTTATCCCCTTTTTTCATGCGGAACGTGGCCGAAAGGATGATCTCCTGCCCCTGTTTTTTCTTGAAAATGCTCATGCGATAGCCGAAGGCGCATCGTCGTGCCGGCCGCTCGATGATCTTCATCGTCTTTGTGTCGAAACTGCGCACCGACGCTATTGCGTCTTTCATCTCGCCGCCGAAACAGCCGGCGTTCCCGCGGATGGCGCCGCCAACGGTTCCCGGGAGCCCACCCGCCCACTCCAGGCCCGAAAGGGATTTTTTCACGCAAAAGGCGAGGAGGTCCCGCATCAAAACGCCCGCGCCCACCGTGAGTTCTGTCCCCTGCGCCTTAAGGGTAAGAAGGTTCGGCCGCACGACGAGCCCGTCAAAACCGCGGTCGTCGATCAAGAGATTGGTCCCGCCGCCCAAAATAAAAACGGGCAGCTTTTTTTTCTTCGCCTCTTGAACGGCCCATCGCACTTCTTTTTCGTTTTTCGGCGCGAAAAAAAACCGCGCCGGGCCGCCGATCTTGTAGTTGCTGTAACGCGCAAGCGGTACGTTTCCCTGAAATGTTGGCATGGTTATTCTGGGCCGGCAACTGAACACAAGAAACGCCGCTCCACTCAGGCCTCTCCCCTGCACCAAACCGGAACACCCACGGGGGCTTCACGAAAGGACTGAGTGGAGCGGCTGTGGTGACCTCCAATTCTTTTTGTGGTTGAATGAGTGCTCTCCAGCCGGCTCCGCAATCAGTATAGAATATCGGCATTAAAATTCAATTAAACCAAAAGCCCCTTTGCAGGGGCTCTTGGCCAAAAAGAACTGTGTGGGATTTTCCTCAGTCGACGTCGTCGTTAAGGAAAACTCGCACCCATTCACTGGCATTATAGCAGATATCCCAAAAAGGTGCAAGTCTCGGCCCGGGCTGGCCCGGCCCAGCCCGGCCCAGCTTTGCCCAGCCCAGCCCTATACCCGCTCTGCGGGCTTTTTGAACACAATATACTTGTAACCCAGGAAATCCCAGAGAAATGCCGCCGCCACGCCGGCGAGCGCGCCGATGTTCGCCCAAAGGTTCGGGGAAATCGAGGCCGGCGCGGCGATGCCGCTGAAAACGTAGGATGCCACCCCCACATTCAGGAGGAATCCCCCTACTGCCACCAGATAGAACTTTATGGTCTCCGAAGAACTGGCCGGCTCGCGCGAACCGAACGTCCAGAACTTATTCCAGAGGAAACTGTTCGTGGTCGCCGCAAGGAACGAGATCGTTTTCATGATCCGGTAGGGCCACGCCGCAGGCGTCCCCAACGCCAAGATTTCAAGATTCAGGACGCCGATGTCAACGAACGTATTGAGCACCCCCACCGCCGCGAATTTCCCGAATTGATAGAGTACTGGCACCAACTTTCCCAGGAGGTAAAGCACAAAGAGCGCAAGCGGCGCGAGGATCGTAAAACCGACGAATATCGCCACGCGCACTGCAAGCGTGAGATCAACATGGAACGAGCCCGCCACGTTCGCCAAAATCGGCTGAGAGAGAAGCCCCACCGCCGCTCCAATAATGGCGATCGCCCACCAATCGCTTCGTTTCATTGAAGAGATTAGTTAAGTTCGTAGGTGACGCTTACGGTATCCGTAATCTCCTGCGTTCCCGCCTGAATCGTCGGAGCCGTAGCCGGGCCACCCATACCCATCGTCTCGTTCGCTACCGAATACATCGCCCGCGGTACCGGGATATAATTGTTCTCCGCCACGTTCACTATTTTCCCCAGAGAGGTCCCCGCTCCCAATGCCATCTCCTTTGCCTTCGTAATCACCTTCGCAAACGCATCTGCCCGCGCAACCATGAGCACCTTCTCGTCATCAGCAAAGGTAAAGGTGACGCCCCCGATCTGATTCACCCCCAGGGGCGCGAGGCCGCCGATCACCGACGCCACCTTGCTCAAGTCGCGCACCTTCACCTGCACGGTTTGCGTCAGTGTGTAGCCGGTGATGTAGTTGCGCTGGGTGTTTTTATCCCACTGGTAATTCGGCGAAAGATCGTAACCGGTGGTCTTTATGTCTGCATCCGCGATGCCCTGCGATTTCACGAATTGCAGGACCGCGCTCATCTTCTGGTTATTATTGTCCGACAGCGTGCTGGGATTCTGCCCCTGCGTGACAACCGAGAAGGAAATTTCCGCAAGATCGGGACTCGCCGTCGTTTTTCCTTCGGCAGAGACCGTAATGGTCCGCGAAGGATAGAACCCATCCCCCACCCTTTGAAGCATCGGCATCACAAAGAACACCACATTGACGATCAAAACCACAACAAACACATCAAGCACTATCCAAAACCATTTTTTTGCACCATCCATAATAATTTTATTTTTTATTTTTTATTCCTGTCCGCGCGACGGCGACGACCATTTTTTTGAATTCCGCCGCGCGCAAGCTGGCGCCCCCGACAAGGGCACCATCTATTTCCTTATATTGTACATAATTGTGGATATTTTTGCTGGACACAGAACCACCATATACCACACGGGGAGCGAAACGAAAAGCTTTCTTTAAGAAATTTTTAATGACGGCGGCCATCGCCACGGCATCCTCCGGCCTATCGTATCTGCCGGTGCCGATGGCCCAGATCGGCTCATAAGCGACCTCAAGACGCGATAATTTTGCGCGCGAAACCCCCGCCAGGTCTTTTGCGAGCTGTCCCTCAACGAATTTTTTTGCGGCCGCGGCCCCCTTTCTTCGCACCGAAAGCGACTCACCCACGCAAAGGATCGCACGCAAACCATCTCTAAGCGCACGTTTGATCTTTTTATTGATCATCGCGTCGGTCTCCTTGAGCCACCGACGCCGCTCCGAATGGCCGATGATCACGTACCGCACGCCGAGCGACCGGAGCATCGCGGGCCCCACCTCGCTCGTGTAGGCGCCTTTCTCTTCCCAAAACACGTCCTGCGCGCCGAGCATTACGCGCCCCCTCCCACGCTTCCGCATCTCCGCGATCCGTTCCAGATAAATGAATGGCGGACAGACCGCCACCTCAATCTTTTTCGGATGTCTTATCTTTGCAACCGCGCGAAAAAGAACGAGCGCCTGCTTTTCGCTCTTCGGATTTTCCTTCCAGTTCGCCACCACCAATTTCCTCATACTAAAATCTTACCATGTTAAAAATGTTCGAGCCCACTCCGTCTTGTAGGTAGTGGGCTCATGGTGGACCGTTTGCCCGCGGTCCCGGGATTGCGTTCACGGCTTGATCCGAACGCCGAACGAAACAACATATCGGCCGGTATCGCGAATGACGAAGGCGGTGGGGGTGATGCGCTTCCAATTCCGAACGTGGCACAGAAGCCATGCCTCGCCGTACGAGTGACCGCTGAAGATGCGATCGTATCCCTCGACGGAAGCGGTGACGCGCTTGCCGACGATCGGGAACTCGCGGGTCGCGCCCGAGATGAGCAGGTTGCGCGTTCTGATCCCGCGGAGTTCAGGGAGGTATGCGACGAAAAGTCTTGGCATTGCCTTCTCAAGCTTCGGGATGGCCTTATGCAGGTTTATCCGTGGCCCGAGCTGGACGAACGCCTTGCCCTTCGCCGGGATTCCGCCGATTTCGCCGTGCGCGGTGAACCACGACGCCACCTTGGGAGTGAAATTGACGAGATGGTTGGTGAAGAAGAGCTCGCCGGGAGCGCTTTCCACAAAACCGAATCCGCCGAACTTCCCCGCCGATGTTGGAACGCTCCACGCGTACTGCGGGTATACCACAACGCCTCGTGTGCCGCCGAACACGTCAAGCCACACGCTACCCGTGGCTTTTTGGTCGCCCGATTGGGCGCTCACCGCAACCGTCGCGATGAGAGCAAACAAAATGGCATAAATTGGAGTTTTCAACTTGAGCCTCGCTGGGAGTAATTATATTACATTAAGGCCAATTTGTCAAATCCCCCGTTCGAACCTCTTGATAGAAAAGCACGAAGGAAGGTGCTGTGGTATTTTTGAAGACCCGCAGGCCGTTCGGCTTGGCCGGCCGTTTTCCTCTCGGCCGCGAACGGCCGAGGACTAACGAGCGCGCCGCAGGAGCGCGCGAAGTGGGCTTCAAAAATACCACAGCACCTTCTTTTGTACCGCCATCGGGATTCGAACCCGAGTTTTCGCCGTGAGAGGGCGACGTCCTAGACCGGACTAGACGATGACGGCATTACTGCTTTTATTTCTTCCACTATTTTATACAATTCCATCGCATGAGAACCCTTTACCAAAACAAGGTCTCCTTTTTTGAGGAGCGTCTGCAACAGCTCCACGGCTTCGTCGGCCGTATCAAAAGAATGAACGTTGGACCGCTTCATTCCCTGTTCTTCCGCGGCTTCCGCAATGAATTTCGCGCGCGGGCCGACAGTGAACAAGACATCCGCCGATCCCGCCGCAAGGCGTCCCACGCGCTCATGCGCTTCGGGCGCATATTTGCCGATCTCAAGCATGTCGCCAAGGACCGCAACCCGCCGTTTCGCGGGAAGATCGCGCAGGGTATCAAGCGCCGCGTGCATGGAAAGCGGGCTCGCGTTATAGGAATCATCCATCACAAGAGTGTCTTTTATCCCGGGCAGGAGCTGCATGCGCGAATCCGCGGACCGATAATTCCCGAGCGCTTCCGCAATCTTAGCGAGATTCATCCCGAAAATCAAACCGACCGAGGCCGCGGCGGCGGAAGCATAGGCCTGCGCTTTTCCGAAAACATTCGCGAGTCGCACCGGGACCGAATTTCCGGCGCACTCAAGTTTGAAAGAAACGCCGGCAGGCCGGTCGGCCTCAATGCGATTTTCGAACCGCGCGATCCGCACCCCTGCGCCGTTCTCGAAACCGTAGGTAAAAACCCTTCCGCGCGTGCGCGGCTCAAGATCCATCACCGTCTCGTCGTCATAGTTCAGAACGGCAGAGCCGGCCGCAGTGAGGCATTCGATAAGCCGTCCTTTTTCGCGCGCCACGCCTTCCGGCCCCCCGTAGAATTCCACGTGCACCGGATACTCCCCGACCGCCGTAATCACGCTTACGTTCGGCCGCGCGATCCTTAATAAACGTTTAATGTCGCCCGGCCGGTCCGCGCCGTATTCCAAAACAAGGATCTCCGGATATTCTTTTGATTTTACGATGATGCGCCATTTGGCGACCGTGATCACCTTGCACCAGAAAAAGAATTTTCGCAGGCGTTTTTTGCCTGCCGGCGTGTCGCGGCTCACGAGCCGCAATTCCTCCGGCGACCAGTCGCCCAAGATCGCGAGCGGCAGGCCAAGGTCATTGTTCATATTGCCCGAGGAGGCCCTTACGCGGCGCACAGCACCCAACACCGCCGCGATCGCGAGTTTCGTGGACGTTTTCCCCACGCTCCCCGTCACGCCCACGATGCCCGGCCGGTAGCGCCAGATCGTAAGCCGCGCGAGGAGGCGCATATGCCACCCGAGCAAGCGAACAAAAAATTGTTTTATGAAAGTCATAGGCGGTCCGGAGGAATATTATAATAATTGATCAGGTACTGCGAAAGCTCTTTGAACGCCGGCACCACGCTTTGCGCCGCGAGCGCCGTGCTCGGCAGCGCATCGATCTTAATGAGCGCGATGAAGCGCGGATTGGTGGTCGGTCCGAAGCCGATGTACGAGTCAATCACCTTGTCAGTATAACCGCCATGCACAAGATCAGGAATGAACGCGGTCCCGGTCTTCCCCGCAAGCGAATATCCCTCAATATTGGCCACCTGCGCCTTGTCAACCGCGGAGATCATCATTGCCGTCACTTGTTCCGCAGTGCTTGTGCTTATCACCCGGCGGATCACCCCGGGCGAAAGCGCCGCATTCACGTACGGCCGCATAAGATTCCCGCCGTTCGCGATCACTGCGAGGGCATTTATGAGTTCAAGCGGCGTCACCGCCACTCCCTGGCCATAGGCAGCCGTCGCGAACGCCACTTGCGGCGCCTTCGGGCTTAATTGGTTCAAATTCCCCGCAAGGTCCCCGGGCAGATCAATGCCGGTCTTCTCGTTCAATCCGAACTTCTTCAGATACTCCGCGAAAATGGCGTTGCCGGTTTTCCCTTCCGCAAAAACCGCGCCGGTATTGATGGAGTGCTCGATCACGTTCGTCATCGTCGCCACGCCGTAAGGCCCGTGCTTCACAAGGTCGTAGTTGGAAAGTTTTTTCCCGCTCACCGTCACCGTGCCGGAATCGTAGTAGGTCGTCGTAGGCGTCAATTTCCCCGCATCAATGCCGGCCGCCATCGTGAGCACCTTAAAGACCGATCCTGGCTCATAGACTTTTTGCACCACCGGATTCAGAAGGTCAGCGATGGGAGATGCGGAATAATTATTGGGATCAAAATCGGGGGAGCTCCCCATCGCGAGTATTTTTCCGGTCATCGGATCTTCCACGATGATGCTCCCGCCCGTAGCATTCTGCGACGCAATAAGGTCGTCCAAAATTTTTTCCGCCTCGATCTGCACGTTCGGATCGATCGTCAGATTGACGTCCGTCCCCGCTCCTAGTTCATCATCGTAAAATCCCTCAATGCCGTAGTGGCCGCTCTCGCCGGTATCCGAAGCGTTCGGCCCCACATAGCCAAGCAGTTGCGAAGCGGTGGTCGCCAAAGGATAAAAACGCGCGGGCTCAAAATCGGCATAGATCCCCTTCATGTTTTTTTGAGTAACCTGATCGGCAACCGACTGGTCCGCTTTCCGCGTGAGAAGTTCGTATGCGTCGTTTGGCCGGGAAAAAATCTTCTGCAGCGCAGAAACCGGCATGCCGAGGATGGGCGCCATGGTGTTGGCGGCTTCCGCGGCATCGTCGATCGCTTTGGGAACCGCGTAGATCATGGGAAATTGCTTTTCCAACGCCGCCGGCAATGCGCTCTTGTCCTTATCGGTAAAATAAATGGACCCGCGGTCGCCGTTCACGCCGCGCGACGCCAAAATCTGGGTCTGCGCTTTCGCGAAATAATAATCCCCCTTCACCAGCTGCAATTGATAAATATGAAACCCTAAGAGCGCGTAGGCGACGATAAGGGCTACGATTAATAATGCGAAGCGATAGGCCATTTTTGATCGGTCGTCTTGCTCAGATGAAAGTAGTTCGGTTTTGATTCGGGCACAAGGCCGTTTTTCGCCACAATGGCTGCGATCTCGCTGCCGCTCAGGGTTGCAACGACCGTATTATTTAAATCAATGTTCTTCGCTCCTACGGCATCAAGTTCCACTTTTACTTCGGCGATAGTGTGGCTCAGATTCACCGTCGCGTTATAAAGAGCCACCATGCCAAAGGTCGCCGCGACGAGTCCGATCGATATGACCGCAAGGACGGTGTTCAAAATGCTGTTATTTTTATTTGGTTGAATAAAGGTCATTGGATCAGATGATGAGCGCGGCCCGCACTTTTGCCGATCGGCTGCGCGGATTTCTTGCGATCTCCTCGCGCGATGCCACGATCGGCTTCTTCGTCAAAATTTTCAATTTATTTTCCTTCGCCGATTTTTGAAATGATTGTTTTACGATGCGATCTTCGAGAGATTGGAAGCTTATGATAACCGCCCGCCCGCCGCTCTTTATCACCTCCTGCGCATTTTCGATCGCACGCGTGAGATTCCCCAATTCATCGTTCGCGTAGATCCGCAGGGCCTGGAAGGTTCTTGTCGCCGGATCGATCCTCCCCCGCTCGTAATTTTTCGGCACCACCCCGCGCACGATCTCCGCAAGCTCCCCACTGGTCACGATCGGCCTCTTCCGCCCCTCTTCCTTGATCGCCTTCGCGATCTTTCTTGAAAGCCGTTCCCCGCCGAAAGAAAAAATGATGTCCGCAAGTTCCTTTTCGCTCTGCGCGCGCAGGATCTCGGCAACCGGCGGACACGCATCGTCGTACGTCATGATGAGCGGCTCATTGCGCGCCTCTTCGCCGAAACTGAACCCTCTTCCCGAACGCGCGAGCTGGTCCGAAGAAAAACCAAGGTCAAGGAGCAAGCCGTCCGCTTTTCCCAATTTTTCTTTCGCAAGGATCGCGGGAAGGTCCGCGTAATTGCCGCACACATAGCGCTCGCGGGTCCTCACGCCGCGGCGCGCTTCGCGCGCCGCGATCCGTTCCCCTATCATCCCTTTCTCCCAATCAACCCCCAGGAAAATACCCTGCGGCGCGATCCTTTCCATGATCGCCGCCGCGTGCCCTCCGCCATCCACCGTACCGTCAATGATGAATTCGCCGGGTTTCGGATCAAGCAATGCTATTACTTCGTTTAAAAGAACTGGAACGTGCGGCACAGAACTAAATCCCCAGCTCCCCCAATTTTTCCGCGATCTCCTCTGATGAACTTTCGGTCTTTGTCTTATAGGATTGCCACGCGGCCTCATCCCAGATCTCAATGCGGTTATAAAGTCCCGCCACGATCACTTCTTTTTTGAGGCCCGCATACTTGCGTAGATAATCAGGGATCAGAATTCTTCCCTGGCTGTCGATCTCCACATCCGAGGCGCCCGCGAGCATCAAACGTACGAATGCGCGCGAGTTCGCCTGCGCCAAGGGCAGTGCGATCAGTTTTTTCGCGAGCGTGTCCCACTCGGTATTCGCAAAGACAAAAAGACAACTATCAATTCCGCGCGTGATGATGGCCCCGGCCGATAATTTATCGCGGAACTTCGCCGGAATTGCCATCCGACCTTTGACGTCCAGATTGTGTTGGTATTCTCCAAGAAGCATGGCTTTTATTGGCTCTGCACAGAAAGTGGCGTTTATCCCCAGAATTATCCACAACTCACCACTTTTGTTTAATCATAAACCACCACGCTGTGCTGTCAAAAATTAAATTCTTGTCAAAAAGCTACGCAGAAGCATTGTTTTATCTGCGCTTTCTCTTAAAGCCTCCACCGGATATTCACAGCCTATCCACGCGCGCCGATTTGATGCGCAAAATAACGGTTCCCCACTCTATACGCGCCTGTGCTTCAGTAGCGCAACAAGGAACCTGCGTATCTTTGCGGGATCGTGCCGGAGCGGCGCGCGCATGATAGTATCGTTCTTTCCTTGAGCATGCACCGTCGGCGATATAAGGTCGGCGGTCAGGACCTTCACCTTTTCTTTTTGCAAAACACACAGATCGTCTTCGGTCACTTTTACTTTTTCAAAACGGTCTTTTACAAAATCAAGTGTTTTCTTCGGAATATTTTTATTGATCACGACAATGTCAAACGGCCGCCGTCCGAGCTGTTTTTCGAACCAGCGCAGATAATCGCGCAGAGTATAAAAACTGTCCTGGCCGCGGTGCGCAAGAAGATTTACGAACCAGATTTTTTTCGCTTTGCTCTTTTTCCATGCCGCCGCAAATCCTTTTACGTAAAGATGCGACAAAAGGCTCGTAAAAAAATTCCCTGGCGCAAAGATCAAATAATCAGCGGCGAGCATCGCCTCCCGCGCCTGGGCGCCTATTTTCGCCTGCGGCTTCAAATATAATTCTTTGATGGGCGCCTCGGCAAAACTCACGTGTTCCGCGATCTGCCCTTCGTCGCCGAGCGTCCGGCGATTGGACAGCTTCGCGCACAATTTTGCAAAATCATACGAAACCGGAAATACCTTGTTTTTTAAATGAAGCAGTTCATGCAAATGAAGAATGGCTTTTTCTTCGTTCTTGTGTTCGTCAAGAAAAGAACGCAGGAGAAGATTCCCAACGTTCACGCCGAAGAGGCTGCCGATGCCGAACCGGTGGCTCAGGGTCCTTTCGGTCTCCGCATCAAGAGCAAGGTTTGCCATAATGCATTGGCGAAAGTCCCCGAGTGCGACGCCCCCATAATCGCGGCGCATGGCGCCCGTTGATCCCCCGTCGTCAAACGCCGTCACGATCGTCGTCACGTTTACCGGCAGATCTCTCGCCGCCCTCGTAAATGTGGACGCTCCCACCCCACCTCCCACAAACACAATATTTTTTCTCTTCATCCGGTGGGCGTTGCAGGGATCGAACCTGCGACCTTTCCGATGTGAACGGAACGCTCTACCACTGAGCTAAACGCCCTTGCGCATGGGCATCGCGCCCTTTTGCCGTCATGACCTAAGAAGGAATGCCGTCAAAAGGGCGCGATGCCCATGCTTATATTATATTGTATACCCTATTGGATCTCCGCCTGCGCGCCCGCCGCTTCCAATTTCTTCTTTATCTCCTCGGCTTCTTCTTTCTTTACATTCTCCTTCACCGTCTTCGGCGCGCCGTCCACGAGGTCCTTCGCTTCTTTCAAACCGAGGGTCGTCACCTCGCGAACCACCTTGATGACGTTCAATTTGGAGGCACCCCCGGATTTCAAAACAACATTGAAGCTGGTCTTCTCTTCCGCCGCGGCCGCTCCAGCTCCTGCGCCCGCCGTGATCGGCGCCGCTGCCGAGATGCCGAACTTCTCTTCAAGCTTCTTCACGAGCTCCGCGAGCTCCATCGCCGTAAGCGATTCGATTTTGGTAATGAGATCGTCGTAATTTGCCATGAAAGTATTGTGCTTGCGTTAGCTCGACCTTTTTGCCTTTTGATCCAGAATATAGAGCAGTGATTTAACGGGTGCCGAGATCATTCCCAAAAGCTGCGCCAAAAGCACTTCCCGCGGCGGCAATTTGCCGATGAAAACCACTTGCGTCGCATCCATGGGCGCGCCCGCCTTCACATCGTATCCGCCAAGGAGATGCTTCACCCACGTGTTTTTGTCGCCGCCCTCCGGCACCTCAAGGCCCGAAAAGAACCTGAACGCCGTTCCCGCAACCGCCTCGGTCCCATTCTCAGCAAAGATCGTGCCTACGGAGATTTTAAATTGTTTGAGGTCGGTATCGATCCCCCGCTCTTTCAAAAGCAATGCGAGAAGGCGTTTTTTGATGACGAGAAAGTTCGCGCCCTGCTTCTTGAGTTCCATCCGGAATTTCCGCACGTTCTCTGCGGAAATTTTCGTAAAGTCGGCAAAGACGAGCGCCTGGCTCTTATCAAGCATCGCTTTAGCTTTTTTTAATTCCTCGCCTTTTTGCGCTTTGGTTTTCATGGTTTTTTATCGCCCTTAAAATTCTCCCGAACAAAAAAACGGCTTTTCCAAAGCCATTTGAGGGGCAAAGAACCGCGTGATTCTTTGCGTATTCCTCGGCAGGCCTTATTCCCTTCTTTTCTTCGCGGGACGCCTGCGGTCTTTGGAAGTGTTTCCATTATAGCGCGCCCTCAAACTCTGTCAACCCCGCTACGTTATTCAAGCTGGCAAATCAAACTCGCGGAGGCGGAAGGATTCGAACCTTCGATGCCATTTCTGGCATAATGGTTTTCAAGACCATCCGTTTCAACCACTCACGCACGCCTCCAATCGTGCCGGTGGACCTAGGGGGAATCGAACCCCCACCTCCTCCATGCCATGGAGGCGTTCTGCCACTATACTATAGGCCCTTCGCTACTGATTCTAAAATCAACCCGGAGATATATCAAGCCGACGAAATGGCCTCGAGTTTTATCCCGAGGCCATTTCACGCTGCATTGTTAATGAGAAAAAATCGCCCTATTTCGCCACCGGCCCTTTCATCCCCGCCGCAGACATATTCTTCTTGCTGAACACGTAGAGGTAGAGTATCTCAAGAATGCCGAGCGTGTTCACAACAAGAAGAACGACGAACCACACTTTGCTTTCCTCGCGCGCGGCCTTCCAAAGCGCAAGCCCTTTCCAAACAATGGACCAAATAATGACAATGGCGAAAACCAATCCGCCCATTCCCGTCGCCCAATTCAAGCCCACTGGCGACCAAGCGCCATAACCTTGTGGATACATAATCGTTCTGTAATCATTACGACCTTTGATCCGCTTTCCTGCATTGTACCACAAAAAAGAGAACCAATTCCTCGCAAACAACGAATAAGGCAAAAAGGGATTTGGAAAGAGCCCTTCTTAGTACTCTTTCCAAATCCCTTTTTGCCTTATTCGTGCCCCCGTGAGGAATTGAACCTCAATCTACGCGTTAGGAGTGCGCTGCTCTGTCCGTTGAGCTACGAGGGCGAATCCGGCCCTGGGCCGTTCACGCGTTAATAATTGCAGAAAATCTTCCCGAGGGCAAACCTATTGTATTTTGCGCGATTTATCCTTAAAATATCGTTATATGGGAAGCGTGCCAGAGCGGTTGAATGGGCCTGACTCGAAATCAGGTATGCCCGAAAGGGCATCGGAGGTTCGAATCCTCCCGCTTCCGCTCATTGCCGTTGCCCTATCATTACTTCTGCTTCTCTTTGCCATCAACGCCATGCACGATCTCATTCCGGACGACAAGAACCAGGTTCACACGAATTGGTACGCCGATACCGATTTAGGATACACGATCGGCTATCCATCCAACTGGAAGTTGGAAAATCAAAAGGGCCAGGATAGAATCACAAATATTTTTATGCCGCCGGGCGTTACAGAACCGGATGCGGGAAAAAGCCTGACGATGAAGGTGGTGCGGTTTGCCAAGGAGGGAGAACCGTACTCTTTTCTGCAGCCCACCTGCCCGGAAAAACAACAGGCGGGAACATTGCTGATCGATGGCGCGCCCCGCGTCCGCTGTTCAAACAACACAAGCGGAGCCGCCCTCTACACGACCAACCTTACGCACGGTACCGTTTACTATGAATTCACCTATCCGGCAAACTCGCCGATCGCATCGATTGCCGAGGGGATCGTTCAAACCCTGGCGATAACGCCGAAAGCCACGCTAGCCATGAAGGCCTTCGGCTCAAACGAAGAATTCGAACTCAAAACCGGGGAATCGGCACGCCTGAAGGACGAATCGCTGGTCGTTATCAATAAAAGCATCGGCGAATCCTCCCAGACGTTCGGGGATACGGGAGAAGGAAGGAACGTGATCAATCTGATCCTTCAATTTTCCAACGGAACAACATCGGAATCCATGATGCTGCAAATAGACAAATCGCGGATCTTGAAACCACTCGCAGTTCTCCATTGGGAACAATATACCGTGACTGCGGTCGGATTCGCCCTCCCCTATGGAACAATCGTGTTGAAAGTAGAATAATAATTACATGGATGACCAGCGCGTGATCGCAACGATAAAAAAAGTGATGCCGGCGGTGGTCTCCGTCGCCATCGCGAAACACTTGGAGGATCTCGAAAAAGAGCTTCCGAAAGAATTATATCCGTTCATTCCGAGCGGGCCCGGCGGCGAGAAACTGCAGATCCCGGATTCAATGATAGACAAGCGCGGAATGGTGGAGGTGGGGGGCGGATCGGGATTCGTCGTGGACGCGAACGGACTCATCCTTACGAACAAGCACGTGGTCGCCGACCGCCAGGCGGAATACACGGTCATTTTGAACGACGGGCGGCGCTTCCCTGCGGAAATTTTGAGCCGCGACCCGATCAACGACGTCGCCATTTTGAAAATAAAAGCTGATCGGCTCCCCTGCCTCAAGCTCGGCGATGCAACAAAGCTGCAGCTTGGCCAAAGCCTGATCGCGATCGGGAACGCGCTCGGCATTTTCAAAAACACGGTATCCCTGGGCATCGTCTCGGGCCTCTCGCGCTCAATAACGGCGCAGGCGGAGCCGGACGCACCGCCGCAGGAAATGCGCGGGCTTATCCAAACGGACGCCGCGATCAATCCGGGCAATTCGGGCGGTCCGCTCGTCAACGCCGACGGGCTCGTCGTCGCGATCAATGCCGCGATCGTCTCGGGCGCACAGAGCATCGGCTTCGCGATCCCCGTGAACGCCGCAAAGCGCGACCTCGACGACATCAAAAAATACGGCCGCATCCGCCGGCCGCTCCTCGGCTTGCGCTACATGATGATAGACGACGACATGAAAGAAAAAATGGGGCTGCCCGTGAATTACGGCGCACTCGTCGTGCGCGAGAGCGAACACGATTACGCGGTCGTCCCCGAAAGCCCCGCCGACAAAGCCGGTCTCAAAGAAAAAGATATCGTGCTCACCCTGAACGGCGCAAAGCTCGACCGCGACCATCCCGTACAGGATTTTCTGGAGAATTTGAATGTGGGCGACGAGATCGACCTTGTCGTTCTCCGCGGCGGAAAGGAACTCACCGTCAAAGTGGCGCTCGCAGAACGAAAATAGTGGCTGCGCATACAAGGTAGGTTTTGAAACGAGCCCTTCTGAGTACTCGTTTCAAAACCTACCTTGTATGCGCAGCTAGTACGAATACGTATCCACCAGTAGGCCATTCCGGTCAAAGAGATAAACGTTGTCGTGGGACTGGTCAAGTGGGCTTGAGCCGGTCCACGCACGCACCTCGTGCGAAAGAAAATCGGCATCGGCGTAGTGCGCGTCAAAACAGGATTTATAGTTGAAATTATTTTGCAGATAATTGACGCAGCTGTAATCGTTCTGTGGAATACGGATATCGGAAAGATTCGCCATCTGGCAGCTGCCGAGCGAGAGAATGTAATTCTGGCAGGCGCCGCTGAACGACTGGAGCGTGGAGCGGTCAATATACGGGCAGTTCTGCGGCAACTGCGGATTGAACTGCGTTTTGTTCGGCAAGTAACCGATGCACTTGTTGAGCCGCAGGTTCACCGGCGCCCAGGTGGAATAAAGATTCAGCATATCGCCGTTTTTCAAAAGGATGTCGGTCGCGGGATTGAGTCCCAGAGGATCATAGACGGTCACCGCCTGCGGGATGTACTCTCCTCCGCGATTGGATTTGATGTGCCAGCTGGTCACGTCAATGCTCGAGGTCTGTGCTGTAGGGTATGCATAGAACGATATCTGGCCGTAGGAGTATAAGCTTCCGGCCGAAACCCCGCCGAAGCGGACCTGGTGAAAATACGGCGAAAGCTGGCTCGCGGTGAACCCCGCAGGAACGTCCCAGGAATTCGGAGACGAGGTCTGCACGGAACCGACGAACGTGCCCGTCGGAGGGGCGGCGGGCGGAATATAAGGAGAGTTTAGATTGGTGTTCAACGAAGAACTTGTGAAGTGCGGCAAAAGCCAGGTCAAATTGAGACCGCCGGTGCCGCCGCTTATCATTCCGGAATTATACGCATATATGAGCGCCCCGAGCAGCACGATCGCAACAATAACAAACGCAAGCCTTCCCATCAAAGCACTATATTTACCAATTTTTTATCCACATAGATGACCTTTTTGGGAGTTTGTCCCTTAATCGCATTCTGCACCTTTGCGTTACCGAGCGCAAGCGCTTTCGCGGCATCTTCCGTAAGCGACGCATCCGCGGAAATCGCGTCGCGCACCTTGCCGTTCACTTGAAGGATAAGGGTAATCATTTTCTCCACGGTGAGCGCGGAGTCGTACGCGGGCCACGCCGCACAATGAACGGAAGCGGTGTTCCCAAGCGTTGCGCGCCAAAGTTCTTCCGTAATATGCGGCGCGAAGGGAGCAAGGAGCTTCAAAAATATCTGGAGCTGTTCTTTTTCGGGCGGCCCGGATGAATCATCTTCCAGCGCACGAAGACAGACCATAAGTGCGCTCACGGCAGTATTATAGTGGAGCCGCTCAATATCATCCGTCACTTTTTTCACGGCGACCATCACCGCCTTCGCCGCGCCGCCTTTTTTGTCACCACTTTCTTTGCTCGCCTTTTCCAGGCGCCCCTTTCCCGCCGCGACCGCCTCCCCCAATTTCCAAACGCGCTCCAAAAAGCGGAGGATACCGAGGATCGCCCGGTCGCGGAAGTCGCCGCCTTCTTCAAACGGCGCAAGAAACATAAGATACATCCGCAGCGTGTCCGCGCCGAATTGTTTGATATATTCGTCGGGGTTTACCACGTTCCCTTTTGATTTTGACATCTTCGCGCCGTCTCTGATGATCAGCCCGTGCGCGCGGAATTTTTTGAATGGTTCCTCAAAATCAACCAGTCCCCAATCGTGGAGCGCCATCGCAACGAAGCGCACATAGAGCAGGTGAAGTACGGAGTGTTCGGCACCGCCCGTATACATTGCGGCCGGAAGCCAACGCTTCACCCGCCCGTCATTCAACGCGCTCTTTTCATTCTGCGGATCAAGATAGCGCAAGTAATACCACGCAGAATCAAAGAAGTTGTCCAGAATGTCGGTCTCGCGCCGGGCAGCACCGCCACACCGCGGGCATTTCGTCTGGTAGAACGACGCTTCAGCGGCAAGCGGAGAAACGCCGCTTCCCGTCGGCTGGAAATTTTTGATATGCGGGAGTTTTACCGGAAGGTCCTCCTCCGGAACCGCATACCATCCCGGCGCGTCGCTCCGTTCGCCCGCATTTTTCGCCGCGCACGCTTCGCAATGCACCATCGGGACCGGCGGCCCCCAATACCGCTGGCGCGAGATTGACCAATCGCGCAGGTGGAATTGCACAACCTTCTTGCCCCAGCCCTTTTTCTCAATATGATCCATAACTACCTTGGTCGCAGCATGAATATCCAAACCATCCAAAAATCCAGAATTCACCATCTTCCCTTCCTCTTCCTGAACCTGTCCGGGACGGGTGATCGGCGAAACATCCCCGTCGTTTCCCACAACGACCCGGATGATCTCTATACCGAATTCTTTTGCGAACTCAAAATCCCGGAGGTCGTGGCCCGGTACGCCGACCACCGACCCGGTGCCAAAAGAAGCAAGAACGAAATCACTTACCCAGATCGGCATCTTGCGCCCCGTCAGATGATTGAGTGCGTAGCAACCAGTAAAAACCCCTGTCTTTTTCCTCCCTTCCTGAATACGCTCCTCGTCGGTCCTGCTCTTCGCTTTGGCAATATATTCGGCAACCTTTCCACGATGTTCAGGAAGGGTAATTCGCATCGCAAGTTCGTTCTCTGGCGCAACGACCACAAAGGTCGCCCCAAAGTTTGTATCGGGCCGCGTGGTAAAAACACTCACCGTTTCCTTTGTATCCACAATGGGATAGGTTATTTCGATTCCCTCTTTTCTGCCTATCCAATTCTTCTGCGCTATTTTCACCCTCTCCGACCAGTCAAGCGTCTCCAGATTTTTTAGCAGGCGGTCGGCATATTTCGTGATGCCGAAAAACCACTGCTCAAGCTCCTTTTGGATAACCGTCGTGCCGCAGCGCTCGCACGCGCCCGCAATCACTTGCTCATCCGCAAGTACGGTCAAATCTTTCGGACACCAATTGACCGATTGCTTCTTACGGTACGCAAGACCGTGCTTGAACATCTGGACGAAGATCCATTGTGTCCAGCGGTAATAGGCGGGGTCATAGGTTTGCAGGCGTTCGTTCCATGCGAAGCCGTTCCCGATGGATTGCAATTGCTTATAAAAGCGTTTTTCGGAGATCGCCGCCTGGTCCATCGGGTGCGCTCCGATCTTCAGCGCGTAATTCTCCGAGTGGATGCCGAACCCGTCCAGGCCAATCGGCTCAAAAACATCATTGCCCTGCATGCGCTTCATCCGCCCGTAAATATCCGCGCCCGTGAACGCGTAGACATTCCCCACGTGCAGCCCTTCGGCCGACGGATACGGGAACATCATCAGGTTGTAGAACGGTTTTTTCGCGCGGTCCAGGTCCGGTTCATATATCCCCTCCTCAAGCCATTTCTTCTGCCATTTCTCCTCAATTTCCTTCGGTTCGTATTTGGACATCGGTATCTCCTATTGTAAGACGGTATGGTGATTTTCTCAATAAGTTCCTGCAATGCCGCGTGCAGAAGATTGACGAAGTGAATTTTTCGTGTTAAAATTGCGGCAGCAATAGAAATCACGAAGGTCCGAAAGAAGGAGGGTCCCGTGCGAGAAATCGCATTTGTAAGTACCGCAATTGTATCCGCCCTCCTCACCGTTTGGATGGGGGTGCGATACTGCAGAAAGGTCGTTCGTGGCGACGCGCATCCGCCAATCGCCACATGGTTCATTTTCGAGATCGGCATCGTGATGAGCTTGATAACATACTTGACCTCTCACGAACACAATGTCGTGAAGAGCATCACGAACGCCGTTGACCTCTTCGCTGTCGGGGCAATTTTTACTACGCTGCTCGTTATGCGAAGGCGCGGCGAAAAATTCCCGGCGACAAAAGAAGAGCGCGAGAACCAACGGTGGTGCTTTCGAATCATCACCTGTGCATTCTTGCTGTGGGCCGCAAGCCATAACCCGTGGGTTGCGAACGTGAGCTTTCAGGTCGTAATGATCGTGGCCTACTGGCCGATGGTCAAAAGGCTTCGGCGTTGGCGGGAAGAGAAAAGTCCCGAGCCATTTGATGCGTGGGCAGTGAGCGCCACGGCGAGCTTCTTCGGGTTATGCGCCGCGCTCATCGGCGGTGGCGGCCTGGCGGTGTTTTATCCGTTACGGTCGGTCATATTCTGCTGCGCGATCCTCCGCCTTATCAAGCAGATCGAACGGCGGAACAGTTCATCAGCTATCTGAAGCCCGATTGGCACCATGCCGGTCGGGCTTCCGCAATTTTAGCTCCGCATTACGCCACCTCGTCACGCCACCTCCGCCTGGTAGCACTGTTCGCAGTAGACGATCTCGGGGCGGTCGGGGGCGTAAGTGGTTTCAAATTCATTCGGACAGCGGCCGGTGCCGTGGGGATGCTTCGCCACATTTTTATATCCTCCCTTTTCCGCATCGGCACCGGCGCATTGGCACGCCCGTTTCCATAATGTCATGGGATTCCGCTGGCGGATGCGCGCGAAGTGCCGACAGCTGGGGCAAAGCGCGGGAAGCGGAATATTCATCTTTCGGTACAATGCAAGTTCTGCCGGCACGACCCTGAATGCCTTCGTGCACTGGTCGGTCATGCACGCTCCTTTGTGCGCGCACTCAATTATTTCATCCACAATGGCATCGGGAACCTGCCGGAGCGTATCCGGAACCGCGCCCGCCGCGATCGTCGACACATGCTTCTTTTCATCCGGTTCGCGCCACGGATATCCCTTTTGCTGCGCCTCGGCGGGTGTCAACGGGAACATTTCCTGCGCCAGCGTTTCGTTATAGGTGAACGGCGAAAGCTCCTCAGGGAAGAACTCTCCATAGCGGTACTCGCGTCCGGACGCATCACGATACGGCATCGTATTCATATGCGCGACGATCTTCGGCACAAGCGCTTCATACTCTTCTTTTGAATATTGCTTGTTCAGAATACAATACTGCTTGCTCCGCACGCCCACACATCCGAAAAGATATGCCGCGTTATGCACGTTGTAGGAATACTGCACGTCATGGCAGGTGAAGACAAAACGGGAGAAGAAGATCCTGCTCCCCGGATAAGCCGTGGAGGTTTCGTAGCTAAGTTCGGTCCCAAGCCCCACATGATCAATGTCCATGCCGTCCTTCACTGTTGAGTACAAAAGAAATGAGCGTCGGCAATCCTCTCCCCCGCCAAACACATCAAAGCACTGCGTGCAATTTTTACAGTTCTCCATGTTGTCGCCCGAAGAGTTCGTGCAATGGATCATCTTCGCGAATCGGCGCGGATATTTGAGCATATGCTCCGCGAATTTTTCTTTGATATTGTCCAAGGCGCGCCGCGAAGAAAGATTGAGCTCGCTCAATTTCTTTTGATAGTCCTCTTTCGTGTGTTGCACGTTAAAAATCTGATAGCTGCCGTTCGTAAGGTTTGCGCACCCGAAACAATCGTGGCAATTGCGGCAATTGAAGAGAAACGCGCCATCGTAACACCCTTCGCAATAGCGGCTGTAGAGCAAGCGGCTGCAGGATATGCAGTCCACCGTTTCGTAATTGAACTCCGACTTGTCCACCCAGTACGTATCAACGCAAAATTTACTGTGGAACGTATAGGTGGAATAGAGCGTGTCTTCGTTGAAATCGCCGCCGAATACCAGATAACAATTTTTGTTTCCTTCCGTGATGCTGCAATATTCGCTGTTCACCGGATTGATGTTCATAAGCGCAATGTCGGGCACTTCGCGCCAAAGCTCCCGCACCTGTTCAAAAAAGGGCCGGGAAAAATCAATGGCGCGCCCGTATTTCAATGGATCCCAGCCGTCTCCCCACCATGCCGCATGGTCATAGACGCGCTGGGGATTGTCCGGCGCAAAGATAGAAATGAGCTCCTCGGTATGCCCGGGAAAATCGCACTTTCTCCGATACAGCGCCCGTTCGTTCCGGAATGCCATGCGCCGCTGCGCCCGGCAATCAAAACAGAACGTCGGCGGCGGGACGCCGATCTTTTCATAGAACGCAAAATCCTCTGGCTTTATGGCGAACTGGGCTTTGCAATTCTGGCAGGTTTTGGTTTGAGCTTCGGGAATGATCTTATTATACCCCAAACACGCGCCGGACATTTTTTCCAATCTGTTCCCGCATCCCGTCCAGCGAAACATCTTTGAGCTCGGCGAGTTTTTTCACGACCTCCACCACGTACGCGGGTTCGTTGCGCCTGCCGCGATAGGGCGCGGGCGCGACGTACGGCGCATCGGTTTCGGAGAGGAGCCGGTCAAGCGGCACAAGCCGTATGAGCTCGTCGTAGTTCCGCGCAAACGTGATGACGCCGCCGAAGGTGAAAGAAAAACCGAGGCCAAGCAATGCGCGCGCCTCGTCGGATGTGCCGGTAAAAAAATGGATAATGCCGGGATTCGCGCCCAAAGGGTTTGCGGAACTTTCTTTTAATATCTGAATAAGGTCGGCGAACGCATCGCGGCAATGGATCATGAGCGGTTTTTTTACTTCGCGCGAGAACTCGATCTGCACCAAAAGCGCCGCTTTCTGTTTTTTTATCTGGTCTTCGCGGCTTTCATTCTCGTTGAAATGGAAATAATCCAATCCGCACTCGCCGATCGCGACCACTTTCGGATGCCGTGCAAGTTCCAGATAATGATCGCGATCAAAAACCTCGCCGCGCGAGGTGAACGCTTTTGCAGCCTCGCCGCCACCGAGCTCGTCCGCATCATGGAACGAAACGCTTGTGTGAATGGGGTGAAGCCCCACGGCCGCATAGAGTCCTTCGTGTTGTTCCGCAAGCGCGACGGCGCGCGCCGAGGTGTCGCGCTGGGTGCCCACATTCACCATCCGGATGCCCGCATCCCGCGCGCGGCGGATCACTTCGTCACGATCGGCGTCGTATGCCGAAAACTGCACATGCGTGTGCGCGTCAAAAAACTCCATATTACTTGAGCCGCGGGAAAAGCGTTTCTGTCTTTTTGGCCCGGAGAACATCCCCTTCCCAAGCGAGCGCCTTACTGATCTTTACCGAGGCATCTGGCAGAAACGGCAGGAGTACGGCGGCAATGTTATCAAGCAGCGAAACAAGGTCAAAGAGGGCTTGCTTGCGCGCTTCGCCATCTTTTATTTCCCATATCTTTTTCTCGTTCACGAAGCGGTCACCAAAAGAGATCGCGGCCCAGATCGCGGCAAGCGCCTCCGAAAATTTGAATTCACCCAGTTTTTCCGCAACCGTGCGCTTCATCCCGCCGATCTGCGTTTCAAATTCCGGGTCAAGCTTGCCAAGCTTCAATTCCTCCTTCTCCGCAAGCGCAAGCACCCGCGCGGCGAAATTGCCAAGTCCGTTCGCGAGGTCGGCGTTGTACCGCTCTTTGAGCTTCGTTTCGGAAAAATCCCCGTCGGCGCCGAAAGGAATCTCGCGGAGGAGGAAGTAGCGAATCGCATCGTTCCCGTATTTTTTTTTCAAATCCAGCGGATCAATCACATTTCCAAGCGATTTCGAGATCTTTGTGCCATCGATCGTAAAAAAGCCGTGCGCGATCACCTGCCCGGGAAGCGGGAGCCCCGCCGACATGAGCATCGCTGGCCAGATTACCGCATGAAAGCGGGTAATATCCTTCCCCATAGCGTGGATATCCGCCGGATGATTTTCCCAACCCTCAAGGCCGACTGCCGAAACATAATTGACAAGTGCATCGAACCAAACGTAAATCACCTGATTCGGATCGTCGGGCACCGGAATCCCCCACTCACGTTTCTCCCGCGAAACGCTGATGTCTTCCAACCCCCGCTCCACGAAACTTTTTACCTCATTGAAGCGGTTCGCGGGCACGACGAATTCCCCGTGGGCCTCGTAAAACTCCAAAAGCTGCTTTTGATACTTCGAAAGACGGAAGAAATAATTCTCTTCGGAAACGAGTTCGGGCCTCGTCTTGTGGTCGGGACAAAGGCCGTCCACCAATTCATCCTCGCTCATAAACGCCTCGTGGCCCTTGCAATAAAGTCCCTCGTACTTGCCTTTATAAATGTCCCCGTCGGCCGCGACGCGCGCCCAAATTTCTCTCACCGTTTCAATGTGCCGCTGTTCCGTGGTCCGTATAAAATCGGTGTTTGAGATACCGAGCTTCTCCCACGTGGAACGCCAAAGGTCGGCCATCCGGTCGGTGTAAGCGCGGATCTCCTCCCCCGCTTTTTTTGCCGCATCCACCGTTTTCTGCGCAAACTCGTCGGTGCCCGTTAAAAAAACCACATCCTCACCGTACGCTGCCCGTGAGCGTGCAAGGACATCCGCCACGATCGTCGTGTACGCATGGCCGATATGCGGCTTATCGTTCACGTAATAGATCGGCGTTGTGATATAAAAACGATCCATCGGTACGCGCCGTTCCGCTACCCGGCTGCCGCTCGTTTCTTCGTCGACCACTCCTGGATGACCTCCTGGAACACGCCCGCAGCCGGAACCGAAATGACGATGCCCAAAATGCCACCCACTTCGGCGCCGATGAGCAATGCGACAATGACGATCACCGGATGCAGCCCCACCATATGCTGGATCAGGATCGGCACGAGGACATTGGCCTCAAATTGTTCGGCAATGACAAAAAAGATCAGGGTATAGATCGCAAGCGTGTTGGAGGTCGAAAGCGCGGAAATCACCGCAAGCGCGCCCGAAAGGAACGGCCCCACGAACGGCACGAGCTCGAAGAGCCCCGCGAGAAATGCGATAAGCAACGCGTATTTTACGCCGAGAACGGTAAGCCCCGCCCAGACGGTGAATCCGAAGATGAAGCTCAGAAGAATCTGGGTGCGGAACCACGAACTAATAAGCTTCCTTGAGCGATCGTAGATCTTAAGCGCGGTCTCTTCGTACGCCGGCGGGATCACCACCTTGAGGAACCGCTCCACCCCGTCCTTGCTCAAGCTCAAATAGAACGAGCAAAGGATGACGGCGATGGCAAGTCCGACGCTTCCAATGGCATTTGATAAAAAGTCAAGCGGCGAGCCTCCCGCAAAAAACGCGGAAGAGAGCTTGCCTACGAGCCCACTCATCGATTGCGACGTGTTCAAGCTCAAAAACGTTCCCAGGCTTCCCGTAGCCACTTTTCCGGTGGTGGAGAAGATGGTGTTCAATTCCACAATGATGACCGGCACCAAAGAATAGAGAACGAACATAACAAAAAAAACAGAGACCAGGAATATCAATATGACGCCTACGCTCCGCGGAAGCCCTATGCGTTCAAGGAAATTCACCAGCCCCTCAAGACCGGAAGAAATAATGATGGCAAGAAAAAGACCAAGCACGATCTGTCTCCCCTCGTAAAAGATCGCCACTAAGACGATGAAGATAAGTATCCGCCACAAGCTTGCCCATGAGATTTCGTACCGTTGTTTCTCCATTGTGATTACACCATAAGATTTTTTTCAAACATCGCCCGATTGCGGTAGGGACCAATGATCGCAAGGTTAAGCCCCTTGCTCTTAAAGATAGCCCTCGCAACCGACCGCACCTCCGCCGCGGTCACTTTATTCATTCTATCTATAATCTTCTCCGGCGGCAAAAGCGCTTTCGTAAGGATTTCCTGCCCCCCGTAAAAGCTTGCGAGCTCATCGGAGGTCTCAAGGCCGAGGATGAGGTTCCCGATGAGATGGTCCTTTGACCTCTGCAA
>Ga0187886_1000983_pt1 | contig 28731 bp, 31 predicted proteins | sample June2016WEW_20_1_FD_133001 | JGI IMG/M metagenome (GOLD analysis project Ga0187886, IMG submission 133001) | Peatland microbial communities from SPRUCE experiment site at the Marcell Experimental Forest, Minnesota, USA - June2016WEW_20_150 | ecosystem: Environmental > Terrestrial > Soil >...
AACGTAGATAGGCTGCAGATGGATTGGCAGGGGGTAGTGTACGCCGCATTCAATTCCTTTTGACTGAAGCCATTCGTTAAGTTCGTCGCGCATGCTTGTTCTTACAACGTAGAGATGGTAGACCGGACGAGTGGTCTTGTCTCCGGCTGGAGGAAGAGACAGTCCTTCAACGTCTGAAAGCAGTCGATTGTAGGTTTCTGCATTCCTCATCCTCTTCTCGTTCCATTCGTCAAGATACTTGAGCTGAACCCTGCCAACAGCTGCATTCACAGTGTTTAGGCGTGCCGTGTAGCCCACTACGTCATGGACATACTTGCTCCTTCTCCCACAGTCCCTTAACTTAGCAGCTTTTTGAGCAATCTTCGCGTCGTTCGTGACGAGCATTCCACCGTCGCCGGCGACAGTCATGTTCTTGGATGGATAGAAGCTGAAACAAGCGACATCGCCCAAGCCTCCGACTTTTCGACCTTTATAGTATGCTCCGTGAGCTTGACACGCATCCTCAACAACAGCAAACCCCTTCTTCTCGCTTCCTTGCTTTATTGAATCGACATCGGCTGGAAACCCGTAAAGATGTACGGGAATCACTGCTCGAGTGTGAGTTTCAACTGCAGCTTTCACCCTTTCAGGATCAATGTTGTATGTTTGCATGTCTATGTCCGCAAACTTTGGCGTTCCGCCACAATGTAGAACGGCATTCGCAGTAGCGACGAACGAAGCCGGAGTGGTGATGACTGAAGCTCCGTTCTTTACGTCTAGGGTCGTAAGAGCAATTGACAGCGCAGCGGTTCCTGAACTTGTGGAAACGGCACAGTCAACTCCGCAGTACTCTGCAAATTCCTCTTCAAACTTTGCGACACTCTCTCCAGAGACAAAATGTTCATTCCACAGAGCGTCAACTGCAGCTTTCTCCATCTCTTTCGTAAACGAAGGCCTTGCCAAAGGAATCTTCGAACCATGCATACGCTCGAACCATCCCACGACTTTTCCTTGTACACTAGGGTTTATCCAAATGCGCGTATGATCAATCGCCTAGCAAGATTCTGAACCTAAGCCCGGGGCTTGAACAAGTTGCCCCTTGTTGGCCGAAGACTTCAATCCAAACTTCCTGTTGTTCATACACATTCTCGTCAACTCTTCTCTCTCCAGCTTCATCCTCTCCAGTTCTCTTCCCACACTCGAGTATCTGCTCGCATACTCGACGTACTTTTCGAGGAAGACATCTCCGTCTTCGGTGACTCCATACTCTTCCCTGCTGAGCGTCAGGCAGCCTAGGGCCACAGCCTCATCCAAGTACTTCTTCAGAAGCCCAAAACTCAGGTTTGCCGAGCGCATTATCCTCGTCTTCCTCGCACCTTTTCCCGCGGCTTTCAACACGTCCGCAATGATTCCGATTCTGTCCCGATGCTTAGCCACACATGCCCACTCAACTCAGGCTTATCGCAGGTCGTTGACCATCTGCTACCGAACAAAGGTGTACTGGAGCTGGCTGCAAGCGAATAGATTGCAACGCATCCGCTGCCCAATCCCTTCCTACCGGAAGCGGACGTGAAAAATCTAAGCAGCAGATGGCCCTACAACTAGCCTCTTTTCTCCTTCCTCCTTTCTGACTTGAATCCTTGAATAAGCAGAGCGTAGAACAATGTATCGAGGGATGCTGTATTAAAAACTAATGGAACTTAGTTCTATGACATCAAAACTTTAGGCTGTGCCGATTCTACGAATCAAACGATTCAAACATCCCAAGCAGACACGTCTCGTCAGGAAGAATTGGTAACAACAGTTTCCATCATCTGCTCAAAGAGTCTTTGCAAAAGGCACAGAAAAAACACACATTTGACGCCTACCATGATCAACGTCTCATGGATTCTAATACTAATTCATCAGCAGAACCAACGCGTGCCAATCTCGCGACGGGGCGACTTGGAATAAACTTGTTCATGTAGTCATCATAGCTTGTTTCGCATAATACATTGTCACTGCTCGCGCTAGTTGTTGGGTGCCCATCGTGTTTTAAGTCTAAAGGACTAAAGACTAGAAAACAGAAGGTTTGTGAGAATGAAATACAAAACCTTAATCTTGGAAAGAGGTTGTCGAGGCGGCAGATTCAAGAAGCCGGTGACGATAAAAGTCCCAGAACGGCAAACCTTGGCAGAAAAGAAGCTTCTACGGTACATTTGGGAATCGTTGAGCACAAGGTCCCCTCTAATACCGTTCACCGTTAATAATGTCTCTACGATGAAGCTTGCCAGACATCTGCTATTCAACAGAACAGGGAGCCAGTCTAGTCTTTACGCATACATTGACCAAGTCCACTGTTTCTGCAGATGGATTCAGGCCGAACCAGATCAACTTGTGAACAAATGCCGAAACCGAGATGGAGACCCAAACCCAAAAGGAATAGCCATCATGACGAAGGCCCTCGAAGAATACATCGACTATTCGCGAGCAAACAACAATGCATCGTCCACTATTTGGAGACGCCTCAAAGGCACCACGACCGTATTCCGTTTGAATGGCATAGATCTCAGGCTCCCCTACGGAATTAGAGCATGGAATGTATACGATACCAGAGCACCTTCGCGAGAAGAGATTCAAAAAATCTTAAACGTGGCGAACCTTCGCGAAAAAGTAATAATCACAATTCTAGCCGTCAGTGGCCTCCGACTGGGGACACTCATAAAACTTCAATATCGACACGTAAAACATGACCTTGAACTTGGAATCATCCCAATTCATGTGCATGTCGAGGCTGCTTTGACAAAGGGTAAACGACGCAGCTACGACACTTTCCTCAACGAGGAAGCATCAGAGTGTCTCAAAACCTACATTGACGTTCGAAAAAAGGGGTCGCGGAAAATCCCGCCAGAACACATAGATGATGAATCACCCTTGATTAGAGCCAGAGGCAAAAAAGTTAGAACTGTGTCTAGAATCTGTATTAATGCGGTGATTCATGGCCTCTATGTCAAAGCTGGCATACTGGAAAGCAATTGTCCGCGAAAAAGATATGAATTGAGAACCCACAGTTTCAGGAAGTTTTTCCGAACCCAAATGGCCTCGCTTGATGTTGATCGCGACTGTATCGATTTCATGATGGGTCGCGCAGTGAAAGATCGCTACCATGATGTTAGAATGAAAGGGGTAGAATACTTTCGCGGTGTATACTTGACATCCGGAATACGCATAGCCCCGAAAGTCAAAATGAACAGAATCGATGCTTTAAAGGAAATACTCCAGGCATGGGGCCTAAACCCGCAGAAAATCCTGACCGATGAAGCCTTGGCTCAAATCACCCCAACTGGCGAGCAGAGGCAAGCTGATAGCGCGGATTTGCTTTCCCGGTTAAAGAGTCTGCAGAATCATCAACCGGGCGGTTCTCCTCCAGAAGGAAATGGTGCATAGAAATGAAATATCTTACCATAACAAAAAGCCCACGGGGGCGCAAACTGAAACAGCCCTTGGTGCTTAAACTTGCCGAACCAAAAAACGCAGCTGAGGAAAAGCTTCGACAGTACATCATAGACACGTTCACCGCCACGCAGCCCAGCCCGGCGCGATTCACTTTCGAAAACTTCACAACCATGGAGCTCGCGAAACATCTTCTACGTCACCGAACAGGCAGTCAGCACACGCTTTTCAATTACGTATACGACGTTCATCGCTTTAGCAAATGGCTAAGAAAAGGGCCTGACCAGCTTCTGAACAGCTGCAAAGGGCATGATGAAGTTCCAATACCCAAGACCGTCATTAAAATGGGACAACTCCTCAACGACTTCGCCGACAATCTTCAAGAAAAAAATGGCATGGCTCCCGCAACGGTGTACGACATGGTAAAAAGAATCCGATTCTTCTTCCATCTTAACGGAGTCAGGCTTAGAATGCCCTATCGAAGATCGAGGTGGAGCATCTACGAAGAACGTGCACCCACACCGGAAGAACTCCAGAAGACCATAAGCGTGGCAGACGTACGGGGTAAGGTCATAATCGCCCTAATGGCAGTCGGCGGATTTCGAAATGGAACCCTAGTTCAACTCAAATATCGCCATGTCAAACTAGATCTGGAAAAGGGAATAACGCCCATCCATGTGCACGTTGAAGCCTCAATAACAAAGGGAAAACATCATGATTACGACACCTTTCTGAACAGGGAAGCTTCAGAATACCTCAAAGCCTACCTAGATGCTCGAAAAAACGGGACCATAGGGCGACCGCCAGAACTCTTCAACGACGAATCGCCTCTAATCAGCTACTATCGCGAGATCAAACCATTAGATCCGCCGACCATCGGTAAAATCGTAACCGAGCTTTACGTCAAGGCCGGTTTATTGACCAGGAACCCCAAAACAAGGAGATACGATCTAAAGGCTCACAGCCTCCGCAAGTTCTTCCTAACCCAAATGGTTTCCATGGGCGTAGAACGCGACTACGTCGAGTACATGATGGGCCACACCTTAAGCATCTACCACGATGTCAAAATGAAAGGAGTCGATTTCCTGCGAGGAGTCTACTCAGCATCTGGCTTAAGCATACAACCAAGAACCAGAGCCAGCAAAATACTCGATCTAATAGAGATCATCCATTCATGGGGATTAGACCCAGAAGAAGTCTTAACGCAAAAAGTACTGAATGAGTCCTACAGCGCGCGGCAAGCTATCAGCGTGCGCGAATGAAAAAAGAGGGGATTCGCGGGAGAAATCGCCACTCAGACTCAATATGATTACACGCGCACGCAGTTTACATCGAATCATCGACGAATGCTTGGGACGATGGCTTTCCTTCTGGCGGTAACTATTGGAGCGACTATTTCGACAGGTATCCGAATGCGTCAGAGATAGATGCTTCAGGAATATGGAACACATCCTACAATAATGGCTCTCAAGAGAAGACGAGCAAGGACGAATAGGTAATAGAGGTGGCAGAGGGGGAAAATGGGAGAGTTTTCTCCAGAGTACTCTACTAGGTCACCAGCCACAGTAGCGAAGAGAGATAGAAAGACAAGTAAGTAAGTGCATTATTTTTTTTAAAAAAAACATGGAAAAAACGTACAACAAGAACCGGTTCTTGTGTGGGAATTGTTAATTTGAATTAACCGAAAACGTTTAATAAGTTAATGTGCAATCGCTTGTTTAGTTGCTGTGCAAACATGGATTTAGTACAGCAACCACATAGGCAACTAATAGACCGACACGTAAAACTACGGCTGTTCTATGGCTGTTCACAATACTAAGACGGATTAAGCCTTTAATCTTAAAACGCCTCTGTTGGGTGAATCAGAAACACAAAATCGCCACGATTAGAGGCTTGAAAAGTCTTTAAGACGTAGAACGAAAACTACACACTGATTTAGTACGGCTGTTCTGGAATATCTCGAATTACCTAAAGTTTACCATGTTGGGAAATTAGGCTTATGCCACCGCAGAAGGTTAAGGTGTTCTGTGGGTGGGCGGAATAAGTTAAAACCGTGAGAAACCTGTAGTTTTAGGCTGTTCCACGTCACAAGACGTAAAACGTGACGCAAATAAAGATTTAGGCTGAAAAACACCTTAAAAGGATTAGACCTTTATTATCCTTAGCCTAGAGATAATAAACACAATTCAGACAGACGCTTCTCTAAACCGTTACCCACAACCAACACAGGTGTTTTCTATGTTGAATATCGGAAAATGCCGAAGTTGCGGTTTCGTAGTTCACCACACATCTACTCCAGACTTCAAAGCTCTTATGAACGGACACCTCAGCAGATCGCACCCCAGCGAAGACTTTGATTTTCCCCTACAGGTCACTATGACAGACTATAAGGCTCTTTTTCTCATCGTAAGAGTCACGAATAAAGAGGAGACAGTGGTCGTACTACGTGTTCTGCAAAATCGTGGTTACTGGGTGGCTATTCGTAACCATCCAGAACTACAAAACATCCTTGTTTCTGGATTGGGCAACGGGGAGTTTAAGCTCTCTCTGAAATCTGAACGGGACTAATGCCGTAGAGGTTAGATTCTACACGAAAAGGGAGAACCATATATGCCAAAACAACCCGCACAACAGAGTCGCACTACCACTGAAGTCATCCCAGAAGTGGACAGACTAGCCCTGCTAGAGGGCTTCGTAACCCTAGTTTCTGAACGATGGGGCTATCACACAGCCCGCCGACTGATCATGAAAGATGCCAGCGAAAAGACTGAGAAAGAACGCAAGGCTTCTACGGAAGCCTCCAAAGCGTTCGCTGAGAGTATCAAGACTCTCAGAAAGACACCGATCCCCGCTAATGCTCAACTCGCAGACAAGAAAGAGGAAGCCCTGAAAGACGCTAGGAAAGTCGTGAAGGATGCCCGTGCGCCCTTCAACGAGAAAGTCAAGCCTCTAGCAGACGGTATCAAGTACTGTGACAGCGTGGCTATTCCAGACTCTCTGAAGGAGTTAGGACACCCCGTTGTTCCACAGTTCAAGCTGTCCGAATGGGCACAGAAGGCGGTAGCGCAGACCAAGAAGAAAGCATAGACTCCACTCTTGGTCATTTTCCCCACGCTCCCTTTTTTTCTATTCACTACTTTTAAAGGTGTAGAACTTGCTAGAGTCAGACGGAGTAATCCCCTGACGGCATAGAAAGGCTACCCCTACGAGCAAATGCCCGTCAGACAGAATAAAGAGCTTATTATGGGCTCTCTAAAAGCCTAGTCCCTAGCCATAACCCCGTATGCGCCACCTAATTAACCCGTTACTTGTTAATGGCTTCTGATTAGATAGAAGGCGTGGGGCGAGGCTGGAGTTAAGCCCAAATCGTACATGAGAAGCCACTTACGAGAGGAGAGATTGTATAGTGTACTACGCAGTAGTGTACTGCACAGTAGTGCACTACACAGTTCCTCCTCTTTTTTTTGGTTTCCCAAACGCTTATTCGACCTCCAGCGGAAGCTAGGCGACCCGCGGCTAGAGAAAAGCCCATTATGAGAAGACACTACCATTAAACGCTTAGATGTTGGTTGATGAAATCCAAAGGACTGACCAACGGGAAGACCGCTGCGTGTTTAAAGGGACACGCGAAACCCCAATGAAGTCCGTAGGTCAGATAAAACCGCTTAGGAAGGAGCATTGACCTTTGAGGAGTAAAAGCCTAGAGGTCATGATGCCCGATCTCCTTGAGCCGATTGGCGGTGCAAGCTAGGAGAGGAGATTTTATGGTTGTAGAAAACAAAACAGAAGCCTGCATACTTCTAGCCGTATATCTTAGAGGTTCACCCCCAATTAACAGCCTCTAGGTTTCTCAATGAGTAGGCTAGATGCAGCCAGACTGTGAGGAGTGATCCTCATGGTTAGGAAGACGGGCGGATGAGACTGACATCTTACCATTGCTACGAGGAAATAGTTTAAACCTTAATATATTTCCTAGTCTTCGAACATTACCTTTTGTGACTAGGCAGGTTGCGTAGACGCCACACTGCTGGGGTGATAAGATTGGCTAATGAAATAAGACCGCTTCGACCATGCGTGCCTGAACACAAGGAATGCTTCGGCTTCAACAAGATACACAAAACACTAGGCGTTCCCATGTGCCACGTCTCTTAGACACGGAACGGTCACTAACCATCCTCCCTTTCTTTTCTTTTTTGGGGTGATAATATGCCGACTAAAGTATCTTCTGTTGAAGAACTGAAAGAGATGGCTACAGTTGAAGGCGGTGCCTTATTCTACATGGTGCTCAAATACGGATTGAAGTCTACGAAACGGATAGAGTGGGATCCAGAGAGCAAGTCTTTTTGTATCCTGAACCAGATTGACGACACTCACGAAGACCTGACCGAGCAGGAACTAGCCGCAGAAACCAACATAGTGAAAGCCATAAGAAAAGGCGCATTCTTTAAAGAATAGTCTTCCTCCCTTTTTCTGTTTCGGGGTGTAATTTTGGCTATGGAAGATAAGACAGATGAGACTCTAATGTTGACCATGGGAGCTTTCACTCGAAAGATTCGAGATGCATGGATATTACTTTTGGGGTGTTATTAGATTGAAAGTACTCCCAGCAAACGCTGTAGAGGTTAGCCACAACAAAGAAGCCTTCTGCATAGTCTTCAGGTTTCAGAGCCCAGACGGCCATCAGGAAGCCGTCTACATCTCGATATCGCCTGCCGGCGCCCAGACCACGGTAGACCTCATGAGCAAAGAGCTTCAGGACTTCGAGAAGGACACAGGCCAAGCCGTAACGCCGTGGCCTGTTAATCCGAACCAGACCAGAAACGGCACACCAACAAGCTAACCTCTCCCTTTTTTCTCAGGGGTGATTGTATGCAAGCATTACAGAAGAAACCAGACTGCCCGTGTGCGGCAAGCCGACGAGTCCAGTCGGCACGGCTGAACTCCCAGTCAACACGGGCTTTCACTGCGGCCAAGTTCGACTACTTAGCCAGAACGGAGACCAGTATCTCACTTTCAAAACTCTGTTCATCATCCACCTAATCACATGGGGTGCAGTTTTGATAAAGGCAATGTTATGTCAAGAATTGGCGTTCAACGGAGTCTTCAAACAACATGGACTGGACGAAAAGAAAGTCACGGCTGCCTACAGGAAAGCAGTGACAGAAGCACTTCGAGACCTGATGGCAAGAAAGTTCGTCTCCGAGAGGAAAGCTACCTGAATGGCCCTCAGATGGGACGGCACAAGAGTTCTTGCCATCAACGTGGATGGAACAGTAGTGCTGCAGAACCGCAACGGAATCCTCTACACTATAAGGCTTCCCGAAGTTGTGAAGGCGATGAAATCACTTCGAGGCAAGTGGAAAGTGGATGGCGAAGTTGTCTATTTGGATCCAAATACAGGCGAAGAGAAGTTCACACCATGTCAGCGCCGATGTTCAACGCAGTATCCTGACCCATATTTTCGAGAGCAGTTTCCCGTCAGATTTGAGGTTTTCGACCTTTTAGAAGCTGACGGAGTCAATGTTGAGCGGGAGCCCTACTATGAACGCAAGGACAGGTTATACAAGCTCTTGACGGTGAATACAGAGGATGACACTGTAGAGTACGTGCCGTATGACAGCAACCTTCCAGAAGCATGGGAAGAAGCAGTCAAACGGGAACGCGAAGGCTTGATCGTGAAGCAGCTCGAAAGCCCGTACGAAGAAGGGGACAGGTCCTACAAGTGGCTCAAGGTAAAAAACTGGAGGTTCGAAGCGTGCAATGTAGTCGGTTTTACAGCTGGCGAAAGAGCTCGCAGCGCATTCTTTGGGGCTCTCGTCCTCGCGAAAGACGGTAAGTTCAGAGGTTGCGCAGGCAGCGGATTCAACGAGTGGGAACTACGGCGCTTCAAAGACATATTCTCAGATGCGCCAAGAATGCCGAAGCCTTACAGTGACGGGCAAGTAGGCAATCCTTATACAGCCGTCAAAGTCGACCTGCAGGTTCTCGTGAAGTACTATCAAATCACAGACAACAATGTGTTTCGGTTTCCTATATTCATAAATGCAAGTTAACTCCCTCTTTTTCTGTTTGGGGTGCGTGGGCATGTTTGAACGATTGAAACGGTTCTTCAATAGTCTTCGGCGTAAAGACAAGGTTTGCGATGTAGTGGAGTTCACTTTGAGAGACGCGATGGAAAATGATGCTTCTGTAATGAAAGATTCAGGCGTGAACTCGTTGGGGAGCAAAGCAGATTGTAATAGTTCATCAACAATGTCTTCTATTTTGCTCAAGCAGGATCCTGAGGCTTATGAGAGGGGCGAATGGATTCCTGTTCCGTACAAGCATGTCTCTCCAAAAGAGTTTCAAGCGCGACAGATAGCAGAGCAGAATCGGAAACGACAAGAGTCGACTCTCGGCTATGGCTTGAAAAGTAGAAACTTCAAACCTCGGCCAGGACACGAGAGGCGAACTTGGAATCTACAAAAGAAAGCCGAAGACTAATCCCTTCTTTTTCTGTTCGGGGTGATAAGATGCCGACTATACGGAGCGAGTTCACTATTGAACAGTTTGAAAGAGCGTTTCAGAACCGTGCGTATCAGCTCGCGTTAGATGCAGTTCAAAAGCTGCCAGCACAGTCTAAAAGCCCGTACAACAACCTTCAGATTACAGCAGCGGGACCTACATTAGAATTGGTTTCAACATCTGAAGAGACAATCAATTTTAAGAATGGCATATGGTACAGCAAAAGCCCACGTCATAGCAACGGACTCAGTTTTACCGTAGAAGAGAAAATCTACGCAAACACCAACCACAGCAGCAAAATAAGTTTCTACTGCGATGAGAAAGAAGTCAAGGACACCAAAAGCAAAATTCAAACATTCATAGATGAGCTAATGGCAGGAATCAAGCCGGAACCGCGCTTTTCGTTGAAGCAATTAGTTCCATCTTAATTCCTCCTTTTTCTGTTCGGGGTGAGTTGATGAAGCTAGAAGACCACGTTTTGAACGAACATAGGGTTCTGCACATGGTTCGAGACGGCAAAAGGTATCTACTGCGAGTTGTCCCGAAAACAAGTCCTGTAGCGCGAACGAGTATCTGCACGCATCCAGAGTTAGCGTATTATGCTGACGTATGGAACGAGTTTAAAATCAAGGTTACTCGCACGTGGCATCCCTGTTTCGAGGCCGTAAAGTTCAGGGGAGAGTATGCTTCCGTAGCAGAGGCAATCCAACACTTCAAGCAACTCGGCTTCAAGTTTCTACATCCAAGGAGGCGATTAACTCCCTTTTTTTTGTTCGGGGTGCCAGATTGTATCAAAATCATCGTCAAAAATGGGAATGTTGGGCTGAAATCCTGAAGCTGGCAAGGAATCCAATTCGCAAGACCGCAATCTTGTACCGTGCAAACCTTTCATATGCGTACGGAACGAAATACATTCAAGAGCTGATTGACCTAGGCATGCTTGTGGCCAATTCTCCGACGTACAAGACAACCGAGAAAGGCAGAATACTTCTTAGCCTGCTCACTCAGGTCTTCAAAATGACAAGGGGAAATCTTCCCTCCCTCCTTTTTTCTAATCTGGGGTGCAAATGTGCCCTTATCTACAATATGGTTGAAAATAGGCAACGCAGACGTACGAGTCTACAAGCAGAGAGTTGGCAACGCACTGATGACGAAAGACCCTGAGCTCATAATGGTAGCTGATGACCGGCCAGTGAACGACATCCGAATAGTCAACGAGTGCCAATGGGTCCGCAGCGGCACAGGCGAAAAACTGACTGTGGAAACCGCCTTGAAAGATGCTAAAGGCAAAGCGGTCCCGCTTGCTGAGGGGCTATGTACTCTTCAACACGTCAAAACCTTAATGCTCAACGACAAGGCAGAACAGGTTGACAAGAAGACGATCCGCTATCACCTCATGAACCCCGACGGCAGCGTGGGCGACGAGGTCGCACCTTACCCGCCCACAGAACGCATAGTAGTCCGGGACGATGCCTCAGAAGTGAAGGAGCCAGGAGACGCCTACTGGATCCCGTCCACGGCCATCGAATCGTTCTTAATCAGTGAAGAGTATGAGCTGCCAGTCGCGGACCCGCGCAACGACCCTAAACTGTTCAAGGAAGCGGAAGAAGCAGCCAAAAAAGACGAGATAGCCATAACAACCTTCTCGAACGGCGGCTTCACAATCTACTACGCATTCCTCGTGCCCTTCTTCAAGGACGGACAGTTCGAATGGAAACTGAGAATCAGCAGCAAACAGGCTCAGTACAACTGTCTACACGACGTTCCCTCAGCAACGGCGATACCGGTCAGAGAAGTGAAGACACTCGACAGACTACCACCTATCCAAGCACTGTTAACCATACCAACATCAAAGAAGAAAAAGTAGACATATCCAATCCTCCCTTTTTTCTGTTCGGGGTGAAGTACATGGATGTAGATGTAAGAGAAAACAACGGCAAATGGGAAGTATGGACAGACGAAGTCCGCTACAACCGTTACGACACTGAACCCGAAGCGCAGGACAAGGCCACACATATCAGACGAGCTGCGGCTCTTATGCAGAAGCTACAAGAATTAGTCAAGGAAGAAACGGGTGAGTGGGACGAAGCTGACAAAGCTGAGTTTAGCGATTGGTATGGAACGAGTACAGCACGAGCACTTGCCCTATAAATTCCCTTTTTTTCTGTTCGGGGTGCGACCATTAAACAGCAACAGTTAGTGTTATCTCGGGACATCAGCATTCTGGGTAATCCCAAGCAGGTGACCAAGGCAAAGAAAATCCTGAAGCCCATGCTGGACGACCGTCTTGAAAACCTCAACGTGATGCAGGCCAGACTGGCCATTCAAGACGTCATCGACACCAAAACTCTCTACGCCTCAATCCTGTACAGAGGACACCAAGTGTGGGGTCGAAGAAGAATCATATCAAACCTGAAACGCATAATCGCGAGAGGTCAGCTCTACAACAACAACCGAGTCAAATGGATACGAGTCAATTCGAGCTTCTGTCTACCAGCCGTGCCTGACGACTTCAAACCCATACTCTCCCAACACTTCTACCAATTCTTAATCATGTGTTGCGGAAGCAAGCCACACTACAGTCGCGCCGGCTGGATAGGTATCTACCCCACCCTGGCTGACCTGAAAAGATTCTTCATGAAGAATGAGCACGGTAAACAGGTATCCGACTACATTCCAGACTGGAAATCCGACGCTCTGAACGTGGTTGAAGACATCGAACGTCTACTCTACCCGTTCAGAAGCTACATCAAAGCCAAACAAAAAGAAGACGCCAAACGTCACCACATACAATGAACACTCCTTTCTCCCTTTTTTCTATTCGGGGTGAAGACGTTGGAAAAAACATTAAGCGGCGGTCCAGCCAGGTTCCATAACCATGCGCAGATCCGCATAATCGGCGGAAAGAAAGACGTCGACAAAGCTGAACAATGCCTGAAAACCATTCCGGACCTGGAGTCTCTTGAAGAGTCAAAAGTTCGCCTGGTAATTCAGAAACTCATCGAGGACAACGACCTGAAAGCATCCATACTGTTCGATGGGAACAGTGTCTGGAACTCTAAGCCCATCATCGCAAACCTCCGAAGGATAATGGTTCATGGCACACTCTACAACGGAAAGAAACCTCGATACATCCCAATAGGGAGCATGTTGCGCATGCCGGCTGTGGGAGAATGCATCCTCTCCGACTACTTCTACGATTTTCTCCATCTGTGCTGTGGAAGCATCGCTCACTACAACAAACAGGGCTGGGTCACTGAGTACCCAACCGTCGAGGACCTGAAAGCGTTCTTCATGAAGAACGAGTTCGGCCACAGGGTCTTAGACGATATCCCCGGCTGGGAGACTGACGTGAAGAGAATCGTTGAAATGATCATGCAGGAACTGTTCCCCCTTCAGAGCTTCATCAAGATGACGCCGAAAACGTATTTGCCAGAAGACCGCAGAAAACAAACCTAGCTCCCCTTTTTTCTCTTGGGGTGAAGAATATGGCAGACCATACAACCGCTAGGGTTCAAGAGCTTCCCAAATGTGACTTCTGCAAAATGGACGGAGTAGACAAGCCTGCAAAATATGATGGTAGAACAAAAGCCGGCTCTTTTGCTAACATGTGCCAGGAACACTTTGACGAGCATGGAATAGGCTTAGGCCTCGGCAGAGGACAGGAACTCGAGGCCCAGCCGAAACTTGACGGTAAAAAGACCGAAGAGATCCCGATAGTGGAAGTTCCCATGAGCCTCGATGACTGCTGCGAAGTTGCGTGTCCATACTGCGGAGAAACAAGAACAGTAGAGCCCGACGCAAACTACGTCGTAACCTGCGAAGGATGTGACAACAAGTACCGAGTAGTGTCAATGATCTAGGCATTAAGTATCCCTTTTTTTCTGTTCGGGGTGCAAAGCATGTTTAGGAAATCACCGCGAAGAATGACTCAGCTTGAGGTTAAGCATCTTGAAGATTACTGCCGCCAACACGATATTGACACGGCAGAAATTGACCTTGCCATTGATTACTATGAGAACCAAGAGTACCTCAAATCTCTAGTGCACGACGTCGACTACACGTTTGAACCGCCTCCAGAAGAGGTTATGTCGCCTCTCCAGTACTATGCAGCCGTTCACATTTACGAAACAGAGTTTGAGGGAAAGAAGCCTCTGCCGATAGAGCGTAATAGCGTGCAGCAGTTCTCGCTGAGAAATATGGCGCCAACTGGCTTCGGAGGCAGCTTCTCGCTGAAAGAATACATGAAACATCATTAACCCTTTTTCTGTTTGGGGTGAACATTAATTGAGACTCAACAGTGAACTTGACCTATCAGAGTTCAGACTGAAGGCTTTTGCCCTGTCAAAAGGGACAAGCATTCACATGTGGGAAGTTATACCGGCAAAGTTCGAGCATGGAGAAGATGTAATAGACACCAAGACAGGCAGACTGGGCCAGGTGAGATGTACCGCCTGGGATAAAAGGCTGGAGCAATGGCGGTACTGTATAGATTTCAAAGACATCGACGACCAAGAGAAGTACATCGAAGAACCTCGACTGACAAGAGCCCCAGCCCAAACCAGACTAGACAATGCCAAAACGATTCTTTATGCACCAAGGAAACTGAAGCATCAAAGAAGACTCCCTCCATACGTTAGGAGGGTCAAACGCGATAGACTGTATGGTGATTGGTACACCAGACCTCTAAGCAAGTTCATGAAGAACCATCAAAATCTCCTTTTTCTGGCGGGGTGTGCAAAATGACCGAATCAATTCCAAACGATGGAAAACCACACTTCTCACTGAGGGAAATGCGTCCCATACCAGCAGCAAGAGGTCCTAAACGATGTCTTCTCGAACTCATAGACGAGGTCGAGATGAAGGTTCACATGTTCAGGAAGGACAGCTGGAACATCACCCTGGAACTATTGGCAGACCATCTGGGGCTCATGCAGAATCCCTGGAAGTACAGCCTGCCAAAGCTGAAGTGGACTGGCCCGATAAGCAAGCCAAGCTACCGCGGACTTGAGGAACTTAAACAGAAGATTCCAGTTACGCTGATTGAACAGTACATTGCTGAAGCAAAACAAGCGCCTTGGGACTATCCGGGAGACATCTTCGTAGAGGAAGAGTTGGCTGGCCGTGCGAACAGGATGGGTCAATGCCTCACACCGCGAGGCATCATAGATATGATGCTGCAAATGGTGATGGGCGACAAAGTGGAGAAGAAACCGTATTCTTACACAAAACCTGATGTCGCCACTCTCATGTGGCAGACCGCTGAAGCACTAGACTTCAATGATAAACTTCCGATAAACCTTCTAGTCGAAAGAGCCCATCGACACACTGTTCTAGGCATGAGGCCGCTGCTGGTCAAGTATGAACAGGAGCCCATAACGGACCTCGACCCTTGCACGGGGACGGGCAGGTTCCTGCTGGGCGCCACACTCATGTATCCTAAGGCTCCGTTGCTCTTGTACGGCATTGAAATAGACCTCTCCCTCTACAGGGCATGCCTAGTAAACCTGGCCCTTTTTTCACATCATCCGTACACCATAATCTGCGGCGACACATTGATGATCGACGAAAAATACAGCGGCGCCGGCAGTAAGCTGTGGGACCTGGGTAACCAGTGGGACCCGCCCAGCATATCTGATTTCTACTTCAAGATTGAGCCACCGTTCAAATTCTCACTTGCAGAGCTGGCCAAGACAGCAAAGCCGCCGCAACAGGTTACAGTGACAACAGAGCCCGCTGCATTCTCCCTCGCAGAACTCGTGAGAACCAGAAAGAAACCAACATAACCCTCTTTTTTCTATTTGGGGTGTGATAATGCCCGAAAAACACGAGGTGACATGATGGTCGAACATCTCCTGGAAGTCATACAGGGGCCGCATGTCCTGCGGGACCGAGTTCATCCGCAACCAGAGAGAACAAGGAAAGACTCAACGAAGGAACTTCAACACCTGCTGGAACGAATCAAGATGCGGGATTGGGTCTACAGGGTTCAGGACAGCCTGATGGAACTGATTATCGAACTACGGCGAGAAGTGGAGTTCATCGAGCATTTGCAGGGCTGCTGGGTCTGCAAAGCGGAGCTCCAGCTGGACGTGGAACGATACAATGGCTCACGACTCTTCTGGTATACAAGCCTCGAAAACAGCGACTACTTAGAAAGGCGATATCCCAGCTGTCCGAAAGAACGAGACTATCACATAGGCAATTACTGGGAGCAAGTTGCATACTACCGAGAACACGGCACAACAGACGTGCCAGGCGAGAACACATTGCAATTCATCTTAGACCGGACGAAATGGGCATACAAGATAACCGGAAAACAGATCAGACAGGCCCGACACCTACTACACATGGCAAGAAACTGGAACTTCAACGACCCAAACATGCTTATCGAGTTTAACAGAATCTACGACAGATTCGGAAGATACGACGTAGCCCTTCCCTTCGAACCCTAAACCCTCATTTTTTCTATTTAGACCTCCATTGGGGTGAGAGAGGATAATCGTTTCTTTGAAAACTCAATTAATTTCACTTGCCGACCTGTAAAATCACGCTGGATAGCTCTAACAGATTCCCATTTATGCATCTGTTCATAACTGATTGTGGAGATGGTAACAGGTTCACCAAGCACAACCAAGACAAAGTGATATGCTTCCTTCATTAAATTCATGAACTTTAATTCATCTTTCGATATACTCATACGCACGGAACCTCTGCGGTGCCTTCTTTGAGCAACTTTGACCTCATAGAACTGAACATTTTTTGTCGCAATATCAAACGGAGCAGTTTTATAGGTTTCTCCATGCAGAGACTTTGCTATTCGTTCAACATACTCGTTATGTCGCTCAAGGTAAAATCTAAATGATAATACCACACTACTACAGGGGTGTAGTTTCCTTTTATTTTTTTTTCTACGGGGTGCATTCATGTCAAATCAAGAGCCCGCGATCTGTTGTGTCGAGAGCTAGTGTGTTGGTCCAGCTGATGTTGCGAACAAGAGGTAAGAGTGATTTTCTCGGACAGTCAAACTGTGCGCTAAGCTCAGAGCCTACAAGGACACACACTTGCCTCAATGCCCCTACTTCGCGGAGGAGGAGAGTCTGACTCGGTTTTTAAAGAAGAAACATTAATTTCTACTCCTTTTTCCATCGGGGTGATACAAATGGCGACATTAAGGAGTGAATATGGCCTCGACCAGTTTGACACTGTGCTGCAAAAGTTCGCGCATGAAATCGCTGTGGAAGTCGTGACAAGCCTGAGTACAGAACATGGACGAATAGACTTTCGCCATCACGGATTAGCATACATCGAGACCGACAAGTACATCATAAGATTCTCACCTTCCCGAATCAGCTTTTCAAGACAGGGACAAAAAGACTACTTTGGCTTCGAGATTGAAAAGAAACTCTACGCTACAAGTAACCATCGCACAAAAATATCCTACGCCGTATCAGTTGGAGGTCATTGGGAGAAAGACAAAGGATACGTCGAAGATGACAACCGTAAGACAAAGGAGAAGAAGCGCGGAGAAGAGATCCTTTCGTTCATAAACGAGTTAATGACCGAGAACAACATGAAACCCGTGCCCAGATATTCACTGCGAACTGGACCAGACTGAAATAGTACCTTCTCCTTTCCTTTTTTCTGTCGGGGTGACTATGAATAGGCTCGAGTTTAATCACCTTCTCAAGCTCTGTGAGAAACATGGGATAGACTCCTATGAAATCGACAGCAGCATATCCTACGCTGAGAACAAGAAGCATATCCAGGCTCTTATCACGGCGCCTGAACTGGACATGAAGAAATGGGGTTCCGTTGAAGAGCAATACATCCATGAACATCCTCTCTGGGACTACATCACTAATTCACCGAGGCGAAGACAAAGAAAAACTGTCCCTCCCCAACCTGAAGGGTTCTCACTGAGAGATTATTGCACAAGACTTAAACGTGCAAAACCCCCTTTTCTCTCTGTGCAAATACTGGCGTGATGAAATGGTCAGAAAACCAAAAGCAAGCGCAGAAGGAGAAAGCGGAAGATTAAACCTCATACTCCCACCGGAACTCAACAGAAAACTCGATGAATTCATCTTAAAAGTCGCCAACAAACAGGGAAGAATGCCGCCACAGGGCATCAAGACAGCGATAGGCAGGATGGCTCTTGGCGAGTGGCTTGACAGACACAGCAACGACACCAACATCAACTTTGCCGCTTAATCCCTGCCTTTCTAAACGGGGTGTCTGGCGAGGCGCGGAAAAACCGGCTTAGTAATAGAAACGACATCTTACAGTCCAGGAGAGAGTCAAGTTAATGCACCATATGTTTAAAGTGCAGTCTTTAGGGTGAAAGTAACGCCTCTTTTCATGGTTAGAAGAGAAGTCTTTGAATGGATACAGGCAGGTCGGAAGACAATAGAATTGAGGAGAGGCAGAGCAAAGGGCGGAGATCAAGCGGTTTTCCAGTGTGGAAGAAGCATGCTTCGAGGAAGCATAGTCAGTAAGGTTGAAGGGACGCTCTCGGAGCTGCTCAACGCGCGCGCTAGGCACAGATATTTCCAGGGCAGAGCGTCGGGCGATAGCACAATAACGCTGAAAATATTCCCAGGTCAGAGCTCAGTGAGCCTAGGGGGTCCAGGAAACCCCATAAAAGGTTACCCGTGCCTAATCTCAGATGACCCCTTTCCGAGAATCCCGGCAAGTGTGGTTCCATCAGTGCTCAATGAACTGAACCGACCGGGCATCCAAGTCATACTGACACTTAACACCGCACACGATGCGAAGACCATTCAGACAAACGCGCACGTCATTTCCTTAGAATATTTACACGCACACTGAGTTGAGCTCCCGGTCGCTTAGGTTTATGCCATCGTTTGAACCACACTCGAGAATTCTCCTTCTCTAATGCGCATATTTCATTAAGAAGGCAGAGCAGGCAAACATTATGCTTGTTCCTGCGCTTGATGAAAAAAGAAAAAGGGAGAATTTGGGTTTTTCTTGGCTATGTCATCGTGATTGTGATGGTTTTGTCGCTAGCGACTGTGACTGCGCGCGCGCTGAGTAAGAAATCGAACGACTATCACGAACGTGGGAAGAAGGCAGCAAAAACTAGGCAAAAGAATGAAATGCGTAGGGAGATGGAGAGGCGTGGAAAAAAAGCGGGGAAAACTGTTGATGAAAGCGAGTTGGGTTACATTGAGGAATTGAAGAAAACCAAAAGGCTCGGCAGAAATGATAAGGTTTTTCATCATAAGGGTTTGCCAGATTTGATGGTTATCACCGAAAATCGAAAGGTGAAATTCTACGAGATAAAGCCAAGTAAGGGTTCATTGAAAAGAAAAATGTTGAACAGCAATCAAGCTGACGCGATAAAAGAACTCATTAAACAGGAATACGTTGAGGAAGTAAGTCTGGTTAGGTATACAAAGATTGGAGAACATGCATACAAATATGACTCGCCAGTGAAGATCACACACTCCAACATAAGCAAGTTCACGGCATAGCTCTCAACTGTTTCCCTCAGCTGGCCCGCGACCGCGCGCACTTCAAAGAATTGTTTGACTGGAGTTTGTGAAAGAGTTACGCGGAGATAAACGAAAGGAAGCAATGGACATCTACGATCACATAGATCGAAATGAACTGAGCCATGGGTATCTAGCCTGCATTCCAAAGTTAGGGATTTAGTTCTACCTGCCGTCTGAATAAATGAGCTGTACGAAAGGTTAATAAGAATTAACAACTGTTAACAACTGTTGACAGGAGTGACAAAATTGGCTTCTGAAAAACTGCTTACAGTAGACGAAGTTGCGGAATTTCTCAATGTTTCTAAGATGACAGTGTACCGTATGATACGCAGAGGGGAAATAGCATACAGGAAAATTGGTGGTCAGTTTAGATTCGATCCTGCAATCGCCACTGGAATGCGTTCTAGAAAGGCAATTCCTACGTCAAAACTTGGAACTCCAGGGTCAACCCTCAGATCCGAGGATGCGTGGATTGCTAAGTTCGTGCCAATGTTTTCGGAGTTTATCAAGCAGCATTTTGAAATTTTTAAGCCTGATTTCGTCATAATGAACCATAGAAAGGCTGCTAGGTTTTTTGAAGTGGCAGATTTAATTCCACTGGAATACGCTGATAAGACGGTATATTGGACAGCTTTCCGCTGGATTTCGGATGATAAACTGCACAGTATGTTACAAGGTAAAAGAGTCCTCATACTGGATGAAATGGCGCAACGAGCTAGGCAATTGAAAAGATTGCGAGATTACTTTGAGAAATATGGTGCAGAGGTTCGAACAGTCGCCCTTACAAGCCGCAAATCATGCATAACTGATGGCACTTTGTTAGACTCGCAATTGATTTCATGCATGACTCTGGAGGATTATGAATTCTCATATATGGCAGCAAATATGTTGAATGCCGCTATACTTGGAAGCCTTCCGCTAGACACTGATCATGTGAAGTTCATTCTTAGTCTGATTGCAAAAAGTTTGGGGCGTCAGGATATTGAAGAACTTGCGGCTTCGATTGGCGAAACATATTTTCTCCCTCCACCAGTTAATCGAAGGGAATTAGTGTGTTTGACCATTGAACTCCTCGATTGCTTTGATTGGAGTAGACTCAGGCTGCCCTCCGACATACGGAAAGAAGGCGTCTGTAAAATCAGAGTTTTCTATGACGAGGAGACAAAGAAACTTCACATAATCCCGGTCATCTTTCCAAAATTGGTGGTCAAAACTGATGATATTCTAACAATAGTTGGAAAGACAGGGGAGCCTTGGTCGCCTTACATGGCTGTTCCATCTGATTTCAAAGACCTTTCAATTGAAACTCAAGTTGAACTGCTTCATCGTTTGCTTATCAACTACTCCAGTGTGCAACTGGGGCTTATCGCCATGTCAAACATAATGAAATTATTGCCAGATGGGTTTGTTGGTCCCGAAAACATTACCGTCGAATACGAAGACTGGATAAAGGTATTGGGTCCAGAACTCGGGCATGAAATACAAAAACCTATAGAGAATGATTCGGAGCAAGGAATAAGGAAACTGTTTCTGCTTCCACGCGACAAACGAGAGAGCCTTGACTGCCGAGTTAAGGCCTCTTACGAACTAGGCAAGCATGCTTCTTCGATGAAGAAAGACGTAGATGATTTGGTTGAAATAACATGTGAGAGAATGATAGCAGAACTTCGCAAAAGATTGAAGGTTAACGAAACTCGAGGTATGGCTTTCTCGGAATTTCAAGAAGTATTAAAGGATATAGATTTACATCTTATTAGTCGGGCAATTGATATTCTGTTGGACGCTGGCATAATCAAACCTAGTTTTGAAGTCAGAAAAATGGATGAATCAACTTACGTCTGCATGAGAACGTATTCGTTAAGCGAGTTTGGCAGTTGGTTTGAAGGGCCTAAGGCATTCACAACAGAAGATATTGCGGAAAGAAAGATTGCGAAAATCTTGCTATACTCATTGCAACGGTTCGTATCTAATGGCTTAAGACCAAGAAGCGGAACAGTTCAAAAAATCTTTGCAAATCTCCAGCATGACTGGGATTACATGCGTTTTGAACCTTTGTTCCTCGGATGGGTTCCATACGTGTATGGGCCCATGGTTCTGGTTCCGAAGAAAAGAGCCCCCTTTGGGGGTTACTCTAGCTTGCGTCAGTATGCAGAGGAACAAAACCTAGTGGATCCAAAGTCAATAAAATTTGATATATGGAAGCCTAGCCGAGCAATTCAAGAAGACGCACTTTTTGAGGAGATGGAACCAGAGGAAGTAGACTTCTTGGAGGGTCTTCTTGACATATATCGGGCCATCTATACGGCAGGTGACGATGAGAATACTAATGTATTGCGGACGCTCGCAGCTTGCCGGAATAGAAGACTTACCTACATCTGTACATTCGAGGAACTTGAGATCTGGATCGAACTTGTAAAAACGTTAATAGCCCGAGTTGAACGTGAAATCTGTGAACTTCCCTCAATTTTTGAGGCAAAGAATGACCAGCACACAATTGAACCGATTCTAGAGGATATCGCAAATGCTCATCATCAATTGAAAGACAAAATAGATCGGTATAGAACTCTTGACGTGACAAAGGAAAAGATCAAGAAAATTCTTGCAAATCATCCAAGACGATCCTTAGCTCGTGCTGTGTTGGAAAAAATTGAAGTGCCTATAGATTTGAGCGACGAACTTCCGTATCCAGTAGGGAGGCTTATGCTGTATGAACCTATTGTTGGCTGCTTCTCCAGTTTGCTACGACAGGGATTTTCAAGCTTAGGATTGGCACAGGACACACGGCGGGAAAAAATCGATTACTATAGTGGGAAAGAGAAAAATGTCGCTTTCTACTCGGATAAGTTGATTGGACTATGCCCAGAACTTAGTTCAATGAAAGACAAATTGGACGAGTTTGAGGGCTTAGTCAAGTTAGGCAAACGAACACCTCTGATAGGAGCTGCAGTAAGGCAGATATTCGACCAACTCCTCACAATCTTACGCCGCGATATCCCTTCGCCTCCAACCCCGCAAAAAAACTATGTATTTAGGATAGATCCAGAGAGTTTCAGAAAGAAGATTTTGGAGGCTACATCCGCACTAAAAGATCCTGACCATCTATTATGTGTCGTCATCGATGCGCATGGTTTTGTTCCTTGGTCTGAGAAACTCGCAAAGCAACTAAATACAGAACCTGATACAATACGTGAGAGTTTACAGAAAGCCGTACACCAAGCTACTGCAGATATTGCCGCAAAAATGAATCCTATACATTTTATTCCTTTAGGCGGGGATGGTGCACTTCTGACTTTCAGTGATTATGAACAGGGACTATCATTCAGCTGTCAGCTTCAAGCAAATTTATCACGTGATTTCGTAAGTTTTGTCAAAATCGGGGTTGATATGGGAGATCCGAAAGCAGATTATGGTGCTCCTTATGGGAAAGCTTTCATAACAGCCTACTATTTAACCGATAAAATTGGTCTGAGTCCAGGACAGATTGCGGTTACTCAAGAAGTCTTTTCTCTGCTAAATGAAACTCTGAAGAAGCGTTGCAGTTTGCTCGGGAAGTACACTTTACGAACGCGTCAGCAACCGATAGATGTATTCAAAGTAGACTGGACAGCGAGTTGATCGAAGAGGTGATATCATGACCAAACATTTTGATCTTCTTGGATTAAGAAGGGGAATTATAATCTCTTGTGATGTTACAAAGATTGAAGTGCTTGAAAAGATTGTGGAGGAGACAAAAACAGTGCAAGGAGTAGTTGGCTACAAGGTAGGTTGTCTCTTAGGCCTAAAATATGGTTTGCACAAGATTAAGCAGGTTATATTTGACAAAACGAATCTACCAATTATATACGACCATCAAAAGGCTGGCACTGATATACCTGCGATTGGTGAGAAGCTTATTGATACCTGCAAAGAAGCTGGAATTTCAGCATTAATAGTATTTCCATTTTCTGGTCCAGCTACGTTGAAATCGTTTGTTAATGCTGCACTGAAAGAGCACATAACCCTAATTGTTGGAGCAGCGATGACTCATGAGCAGTTCTTCGAATCTGAAGGCGGCTATCTCTCAGAGCGAAGCATTGAAAGCATGTACGATTATGCCGCTAGTCTGGGTGTTTCTCACTTCGTAGTGCCTGCCACTAGGCCTAACCTTTTGCTTAAATATGTACGATTGATTTCACGGCATTGCCGAACGCCATCATTTTTGCTACCTGGAGTTGGAACTCAGGGTGGAAGGATAAGCGAAGCTTTTGATCAATTAGAGGGCCATAATGCGTATGCCATAATTGGGTCTGCGGTATACGCATCGGAGAATATGAAAGAAAATGCGTCTCGCTTTGCAGCAGAAGCAATAAAGAGTGATTGTGGGGAACGTGAAACATGAGTTTGGAAAACCGAGCCCGAAAAATCGCGAATTCGCTCTATGATCTTGGGATGATAAAGACGTGGTATCGAGATAGGTCTGAAGGGTGGATTCTCGTATCTGGACTTTGGAGTCCCTTTTACATACAACTACGAGCGCTTTGTTCATATCCCTCTGTCTTAAGAGAAATAGGCGAAGCAATGTCACAACTTTTGTCAGAGGAGGTGCCAAATGTAACAAGAGTATTAGGCATTGCGATGGCCGGGATTCCTATTGCAGTTGCTACTTCGCTAATGAGTAGTATACCAGCAGCATTCACAAGGAAAAGCAACGAAGGGGGGCCTACTGGTAAAGAGACGAAATATGGTGAACACTATTTCATAGAGGGCGAATTAGTCGACAACGATTTTTTGGTGCTAATTGATGATGTAGTTACAAAATTTGACACCAAAATGCAAGCAGTTTCTCAGGTTCAACAAGAAATCAATGAGCGAAGATTGACCAATGTGAACTGCAATGATGTGGCAGTTGTACTAGATAGAGAGCAAGGTGCCTCTCAAACGGCTAAAAGTCACAAGGTTTCTCTGCATTCGTTAATTCGCTTTAGAAGTCAAGCATTGCCTTGGCTTGCAGCGAAAATGTCTCCATTAGAATGGCAGGTTATTGACGATTATCTTGAGCATCCCGATAAATATCAGGACCCCAATTTACAACAAGAATTGAAACAAGAAGCAAGCAAAAGAAATGCGTCTTAATTTTCAGAAAACTCTGTAACTGTGGGCTAAGTCTGTGCGCGCGCGCTCGCCACGAACTCGGCCAAGAACCACGGGTTTGTTACCGATTTCGGTAGGGTCTGTTGGGCTTTTCGGGCGGCTTCAAGGAGAACGCAGAGTCTATGTCGTTCTGCGGAACCTGCTTTTTGAAGTCTTGATCTTTCGTCTGATGCTCTAGTCTTCTCAATTATTGTTGGTATCAGCTTGTTGACTTCCTCAATTAGCTGGCCAATCAGTGCTCTCAGCTGAGTGCTTGCATTATTGGTCATTATGTACTCAGCCTAATTCGTTGTTCCGCGTTCTAATAAACATGCGTAGCACGATCAGAACTATCTTTCTCTAGTTTTCGGGCGCTAGGGCTTTGAACACTTTAATCGATGCCCGGCCGATGCGTCAATCAAACTGTTTAGATCCACACGCCCAACTCTCTGGCTACACCTTACTCGGCTTGGGGTTTCGTTTAGTGCGGATTAACAAACATTCTCAGGATTTGATTCGATTCAAAGCCGGGTGCCGTTGCCATTAGGACAACTCTTCCATCAAATGCACGTGCGTGGACTTCTATCGTATAAATGTTGCATTTGATACATTTCTAGGAGAGAAGAATTTCAGCCACGCGATAGAGGACGGTTCCATAAAGCATTTAAGCGTAAAACAAAGTACTCAGCACAAGAGGAAGAAAGGTTAATGAAACGATTAGTCTCGCTCATGCTGATTTTCTTAATTGTTCTTCCAGCATTCGCCGTGTTCACTCCCAAAGCGCGTGCAAGTGAGAACGTGATCTTTCAAGATGATTTTGAAAGTTATGCTGTTGGCACTTTTCCTTCTTCAGGCGGATGGCAACTTGTATACAATGGTGCTGGTGACCAGTATCAAGTAATTACATCTGACTACAGTGCGTCTGGATCACAGTCTCTGCAAATGGAAGGTCAATATGGCTGGAGTGCAGTCGTTGCAAAAGACTTCGCGTCTAGCAGTAACTTGATTGGATTCGAAGCCTACTTGATGGGAACTCCAGGATGTTGGCCATCCGTTGGATTCGGCAACGAAGCAATTCAACCATGGGGAAGATTATACGGAGCAGTCGGTGTGGACACAATCGATGGCTACATCGTAGCAGGGTCACAGAATCTTCAGCCGTGCACGGCTAATACTTGGTACAAGATACGGGAGGTAATGGACAGGAATGCTGGAACTTTTGACGTTTGGATTGATGACCAGTTGAAAGGAACCAATATTCAAGAAGCAAACAACCCGTGGGAGATTCAATCATTAAGGTTTGATGTCGGATGGCACAACGTCCTGAATTATTATGATGATGTCAAAGTGTTTGAAGTCAGTGGACCGCCTCCTCCAACGGGCGCTCCTCAGATTTCCTCGGTGAGCCCAATTACCGCAACTAGATTGCAGACTATACACATTTATGGTAGCGGTTTTGGCAACACTTGGCCCCAAACTGTCAGTCTTGGCGACGGTTCTGTAGATACATGGGGTTATGCAACTCCGTACATGTGCGTTTCCGATAGTGGGAAGTATCAGAGGACTGGTGACTCTTCCGATGGCGGTGATAATTGGGCTGCCGGAGTCATTGGACCTGGCTGTTACGCGATGGTTGGTATTATCCTGTTGAGTTGGTCTGATAACGAGATAGTTCTAGGCGGTTTTGGCAATGCCCTTGGAGTAGGTCAGGGCACTTGGTACATAGCAAATGGAGATCCAATAACCGTAACTGTAGTGACTTCAAGTGGACAGGCTACCTATAATATTGTGGTTGGGGGCGCACCTCCGCCAACATATTCCGTCACCCTTACCGCTGGCTCGGGAGGGTCAATTTCATATTCGTACAGTGGCGGCTTGGGCACAGTGCCGTCAGGTCAGTCACAACAGCTAACTGTTTCCCAGGGCGGTCAGGTTTCCTTGACGGCCAACCCCGACCCGACGTATTGCTTCCAGACGTGGGGAGTAGACAATTTCGTGTCCATTCCCTCGTCCGACCTGTCCTCGCCTTCTGCCACGGCCACGATAAACGAAAATGTCCAAATAACGGCCTATTTCGGCCTCAAGACCGTGACTTCAACCTCCCTAACGTGTTCGCCCAACTCTGTCTCTGGCTCTTCGTCAGTTGTTTGTACGGCTATCGTGTCTCCATTTAACCCGACTGGTAGCGTCGCTTGGACCACTTTCCCAATCAAGGGCAGCTTCAGCCAATCTACTTGCATCCTAACGCGCACTTCAGCAGGATTATGCTCAACCACGTACACTCCCGACCGCAACAGCGCGACGACTGTTATAAAAATCACAGCAACATACTCAGGGGATTCAAACAACGAGGCGAGCAGTGGCAGTTGCCAACTAGGATCCGTGTTCGATCCGAACCACAACTCAGGTTTTATCCCTTCTCTAAAGCTTGCTAATGGCATAGCGCAGCCCAATTTGTATGACCTCGTCTCTTCAACTGGCACAGTCCAACAATGTTACGACGACAATGGACTGAGTACGTGTATCAAGCTGTCAGGGATTAACACAAACAATGGTAGCCTGGCTCCTGTCGGTTATTCTGAAGCTGCCTACGGAAACAACCTTCTTGATCAATCCTTCGGTAACACCCAGCCTAATCAACTGAAATTTCCAATGCAAGTAAGCAGCTTGAACAATCTTAACCTGTGGGGTGCCTCAACATATTCCCTTTATACACCTTCACCTTCCAGTATGCCATATAACTTCTTCTATGACCTCTGGCTGGAAAAGAATCCCACGTCTGGCCAGTGGCCGCAGTCTGGAGACTTTGAGGTCGGGATATCTCTCGCGTACGCAGGATGGATCGGCACGGATCCATACCCTACCGGCGTTCTGGTAGGCCATCTAACGGACCAAATTTACGTCAATGGGCAGGAGCAGTTGGCGACATGGGATATCTATTATGAGATACTCAAGGGTTCGGCTGCGTCATTCTACGATTTCTCCTTAGCCGCGCCAACACCGCAGAATAGCGGGACTGTCTCGATTCGTTTCCAAGATTTCATAAGTGCGCTGTCGAGCATTCGCGACCTCTCAACTTATTCCTTGATGGGTGTGGAACTGGGAACTGAATACTCGTGGGGAGGGCTCAACGGGTGGATAAACAGGCAGGCGACATGGGCTTGGTTCATCTCTTCCTATTACCTAACCAGCAATACTAACAATTTCTTAACCATCGTGTCATCGGCAAACGCGCAAAGTCCAACACCGAAACCACCGCCTACTGTTCCACCAACATATACGTTTACCGCGCTTTTTAGCGGCAATAAGCATATTACGCTGACGGGAAGCAACAACGTTGTCATCACCACCGGGGGCAATGATGTCATTGACGCTACACAGGCCACGGCTACCACAGTCATCAAGATGGGAGCTGGAAACGACATCATTAACCTTGGAGGCGGCAACAACAACGTGATAGAAATTGCGGGGGGCAACGACATAATAAGTGCAGGCAACGGCGACAACACAATCACGATAACCGGGAACGGCAACTACCAGATAACCACAGGAAGCGGAAACGACCAAATCCAAATAACAGGGGATGGAAACAGCATAATCAACGCAGGCAACGGCGATAACACAGTCACGGTCTCAGGCAAAGGCAACAACCAGATAACAACTGGAAGCGGAAACGACGTGGTAGTGGCAGGAAACGGTAACAATATCATTAGGACGGGAGCTGGAAACGACAGTATTACGGTCGGCAACGGCAACAACTACGTTGACGGCGGAGCCGGATACGACGTCTGCATTCACGGAACTGGACACAACACGATCCTTAACTGTGAAAAAACATGAAACCATGAGTCCTTATCCCTTCTTTTTCTGAACGGATGGTATATCAGTTTCCGACAATTTCTCGGGTTGTCTCCCGCACAATTCCCTTTTTTTCCAATCCTCCAACTATTTCTTAGGCAAAACTGTTTTTGTAGAGGTTGAAGACTTCAGAGTTCACGGAAGACTAAGCTGATTTTAGTTAAGCCATAAGGACGAACCGCATAGACCTTTCATTCTGATTCTGGAGACTCCAATTGGCAAGGCTCTGATCCGTGATAACTGGATGGCCATAAAACAGGACATCAACAAAACACAGGCACACTAGCATTCTAGCCTAAATACTCAAAGTATGCCACTCATGCCCATGCCA
>Ga0187886_1000985_pt1 | contig 28706 bp, 30 predicted proteins | sample June2016WEW_20_1_FD_133001 | JGI IMG/M metagenome (GOLD analysis project Ga0187886, IMG submission 133001) | Peatland microbial communities from SPRUCE experiment site at the Marcell Experimental Forest, Minnesota, USA - June2016WEW_20_150 | ecosystem: Environmental > Terrestrial > Soil >...
ACGTCAAACACGGCGATCTTCGACATCGAGATGCTGGTGGTTGCGACGCGCGAAGGCTGTCGCGTTGCCGAACTGCCAGTGCAATGGGTGCACGACCCCGACACGCGCATCCCGTACAACTTGCGGCGCGCGTTGCGCATCTGGGCAGAGCTGTTCCGAATCCGGCGGGCGCAGCGGGTAGGCTGGCCACTTCGTGCCAGAAAATGAACTGGATTGGTGACAACAGATTGCGAGCATGATAATAATTTGAACCAATAAGGAACTCGTGAAGTCAAGAGAAGAGTGTGGATTTTGCGCGGGCCGTGAATCGCGGGTTAAACACGACCTTGGTTCTCACAATATCGTGAAATGCCAAAGTTGTGGGTTGATGAGGCTATCGCCGATGCCAAGGCTCGAAGACACCCAGCAGGTGTATTCCGACCTTTCCTATTTTCAGAACCCCGGGTTCTACGATGTGGCACGCGGCAATTTGTACGGCTACGTGGATTACATCGCTGAACGGATCAACAAGCTGCGGGCGTATCGACCCATTGCCGAATTCCTGCGCGACCGTCACGGTCGCACCAAACGCGAAAATCCAGAGACGTCGAGCAAGCCGCGGCTTTTGGACGTTGGCTGTGGGCTGGGGTATTTCCTCGACGTGGCGCAAGACGTTGGATTTGAGGTGGTTGGTGTGGAGTTCAACCCCGGTGCGGTGCGGGTAATGCGAGAAAAGTACGCCTTTTCGGTGTATGAAGGCGGTGTCGCGGCGGTACCGGCGACGGAAGCACCGTTCGACGTGATTACCATGTTTGACGTCATTGAGCACTTACGCGATCCGTTCCGTGACTTGCAGCGGATACATCAGATGCTCCAACCGGGCGGTGGGCTGGCGATTACAACGATGGACTCGGAGAGCTTCACGTCGCGGCTGCTCGGCAAGCGGCTGGAGGATTTCCGTCGCATTCGGGAGCACTTGTATTTCTTCAGTCGCGAGTCGCTGACGAAGGTGTTGGAGAGCGTCGGCTTCCGGGTCTACGCCATCAAGTCGCACGGTCACACCTTCGAGCTGGCATTTTTGTTTGAGCGAATGCAGATCATCAACCGTCCGATTTTCAGTGCGGCCCGCGGGCTGGTGGAACGCCTCGGCCTTGGCCGGGTACGTATTTCGGTTAACCCGCACACTAAAATGATCGTGTATGCCCAGAAACCCCATGAAACAAGCGGCTAACAAACGTCCCGATTTTTTTCAGCGCCTTCTGCCGGACACGACCGGTCGTCGGTTGGTCCTGCTGGCGATCCTCATGGTGGCCGCGTATCTCCGCTTGTCGCACATGGGGGTCATGCTGTGGGGGGGAGATCCGTCCGATGCCACGATGCTGGCGGTGCGCATGGCTCAAGGAGCGGAATGGCCGCGCCACGGCCTGATGTTCAGCGTCGGGGTGTGGCAAACGCCGTTAGTGATCTACCTGATTTCACCGTTCATGTTGGTCAGCCAGGACCCAACCTGGTTCCCGCGGTGCTGGGCGGTGATTTGCACGGGTGCAGTGTTTTTGTGTTTCTTGATCGGTAAGAAGTTCTTTTCCGAAAAGATTGGTCTAGTGGCGGCGGCGTTGTTTGCCGTGGCGCCCTGGCCGGTGATGTTTTCACGGCAGGCGTGGTGCCAAGGGATTGTCCACGGGATCGCGGTGGCGCTGCTTTGGTTTTGGTGCCAGTTTCTCACCCAGAAAAAACCATGGCCGCTGTTCTGGGTGGTACTGCTGACGCTCTTCATGGCCCAAATCCACTTGGCCGCTGTCGCGTTGCTCGCGCTGATCGGGGTGGCCTGGCTGGTTTTGCGATTCCCGCTTTACTGGAAGCCGATCATCGCCGCCATTGCTGTCAACGTCCTGACGGTCGTGCCTTACATTGATTACCAGATCGAGCATCACTGGGAGGATTTCAAGCGCACGGGTTCGGTGATGAAATCGTTCAACGAGTACCAGCCGTATTCGATCGAGGGCATCCATCCGCAGTTCGGCTTCCCTTTGCCAAGTCGCAAACATTTCGAGCACATTTTGAATCTGTCGTCAGGTCGGCAGTTCGAGGAAATCAACGGGTTGTCCACGCCGAAGTTCAACGCGCTGCCCGGCATGTCCCTCATCAACGGCTTGTCGTCTCTGGAGAGATTGGCGATCCTTTGTGCCTTGGTCGGCTTGGGCGTGTTCTTGGTGAGGAAGGCGAGGGCGTCCGTGCGTTTCCCGTTCTTCGAGGTGGACAGCGAGCCGGTGCTTGCACTGCTGTTCCTGTGGATGATCGTGTCCCTGCTGTTCTTCCACGTGACGGGTATCAAGAGCTACGTGATCTATTTTACGTTTATCTTTCCAGTGCCGTTTCTGTTGTTGGCATGGTTCTTCGTCCGCTTGGAGGAGTTCGGTCTAAACCATTTTAGACGGTTGCAGGGGCGCCCGTTCCGAATCGGCTTATGGGTCATTGTGGTATCGATGGTCGCCAGTCAGGCGGCTTTCGTCGAAAGATTATACGGGTTCTGGGAAGAGGAGGGGGGCGCGCTTGGGACCCGCTGTGAGGCTTACAAGCATGAAGTGGCTGTGACTGACCATATTGTCGAGCACGCGCAGAGCAAGAACCCGCTAGTCAGCACGGATTGGCCTCCACAGACGCCTGTGCACCATGGCATCCAGTATTTGCTGTGGTGGAAACTGCGCGACCGGCCGTTGCCGGCCGTGCTACCGCCCGGGCAATCACAGACAGCTTTTGTCGTGGTCGATATGAGATTCAAGAAGGCAAGTGATGTGCCACGTCCTCTCGACACGCTGCCGTTTCGAGCATTTGGGCCGCTGCGGCTCTACGAAATACCCATGCCAGCGCAAGACAACAAGTGATTGAAGAATATGTTCTACTGTGTGCTTGGATGAAACGAGGCTATCAGATCTATCGTACTAGGGTACAGATGTGAAACGAGATATGGTTGACAACGGAGCGGTGGAAGAGATCGCCAGCAATGCACGTCCGAATCCGCCAAGCCGCCTTGGAACAAAGCGGTGGTTCTTTGTGTCGGCTGTCCTTGTTGCCCTCGCGCTAGTGATTGCCTGGCAGCGCTGGCACACCTACGCGCAGGCAGTGCCCAACGATACCGGATACTACGCGGTGATTGCGCACGAGACGTTGCAGGGTCGTGAACTGTACGCTGATCTCTACGATCCCGAGCCGCCGGGAACCGCTGCTACCTATGCACTAGCGGAACTGGCCGCCGGTTACGGGCATTCCTCCTTGTATCTCATGGAAGTGGCTGCAGGAGTCCTGACGCTGCTCGGTGTTTTTGCAGCGGCCTATTTCGCCGGCGGCGGTATTGCCGGGGGACTTTGGGCGGCTCTCTTTTGGGCGGTGATTTCTGGGGACGCCGCCTTGTACGGGAACCAACCGACCAGGGAAGCTTTTATGAATGTTTGTTTGGTGTGGGCCTTTGCCTTCCTTGCGAAAGAAGATTTGCGCCGGAGGTTTAGCCTCGGTTTGGTAGCGGTGGGCATTCTCTGGGCAGCGGCGTCGCTCTACAAGCTTCTGGCCGTGGTTAGTGCGGCGGCCCTCGCCATCGCTTATGTTGTCAGTGCCTCAGCAACGCGCGAGGTTCGAAAACGCGCGGTCACTCACATGATCGGGCTCGCGGTGATCGGGGCGTTGGGTTGGGGGATGACTTCTCTGTACTTCGTTGTCACCCGCCGTTTTGACGCGTTCTGGGAATCGGTGTTTCAGGTCGCCGGCCAGCACGGTGGCAAGATGCTGGGTGAACTGCTCCACGACCCCGGGGGTCACAACCTCATGGATTTCCTTCTTCCGGATTTCCTGTACTTTGCGGTTCCGCTTTTCTGCGTTTCACTCGTCGGCGTTTCCTACGGGCGGCTCACGGGGTTTCGCCGGCAGGCTGCGTTGGTGCTCGCATCTCATGTCGGCATCCTCGTCGTGGTGGCGCTACACGGCTCGAGTTGGGCGCCCTACCACTGGCTCTTGTGGCTTCCCGTGGTGTGCGTCGGTGCGGGTTGGGGTCTGGGGATTTTCCTCCGGTCAACGACCGGGAATCTGAAGCTACCTCTCTATGTCGCCGGGATCACTGTCGCACTCTTTTTACTGCGGTACGAAGGGGCATTTTACCTGCGGCCCCCTGACGACTGGTCGCGGATTCAAATGGGCGGGTATGGCAACGTGATGATCGAGGCGCGTAACCTGGCGAGAGAGATTGATTCCCTGCTGAAACCGGATGAGACCTTCTGCCAGCTCGCCAATGAGCCTGAGCTGTACTATTACTCGCGCCGTCGGCCGCCGACAGGATTCCTGACGATCTATCCGGTGCTGCAGGAACACTTCGCAACCCATGCGAGTTTTGTTAAACGGCTTATTGCTGACATCGCCAGAGAAAAACCTGAGTTGATTGTGATCACCGTGTGGGATGTTCAAAGCGGCGGAATTGCCAGGGAGCCGTTTGTTTCCGTGCTGAAGAACTATAGGCTTTTGCCCGGCAAGCCTCAGCGGGGAGTCTTCGTCCTTTTGTGCTTGAAGGGTGGCAGACTCGAGAACACTGCCTTGCCTTTGAACTTCCAATGATCAGAGCACTCGTTCTGAGAATATAGGGGAACACGGCATGGACGTGTCAAAGATCGCGACAAATCTCCAGAAAGGATTGGATGGGATCTGGGTCTCCAGAAATCCGGAACAAGTGTCTTATCCTGAATGGGGGAACGCGTGGGCGTTTGAGATCGAAAATGAGTCCTATTGGTTTCAGCATAGAAATCACTGCATTACCACGGTTATGAATAATTTTCCTCCTCCGGGAGCGCTATTCGACATTGGTGGCGGAAACGGCTTTGTGGCGTCAGCGCTTCAGACTACTGGGAGAGATGTCGTGGTGCTCGAGCCGGGAGAGATTGGGGCAAGAAACGCCAAGGACAGAGGTATATCTTCGGTGATACGTTCCACTTTCGAAGCCGCCGGTTTTGTGAACAACTCCATTCCCGCAGTTGGGCTGTTTGATGTGGTCGAACATATCGAGGACGATACGGGCTTTCTTGAGGCGTTGAGGAGCGCTATGGTTGTAGGGGGGAGGCTTTATCTCACTGTTCCTGCCTACGATTTCCTGTGGTCCGCTGCAGATGACCTAGCTCATCATTATCGGCGATATGCAATATCACAGCTTGACAGAAAACTGAGAAGGACCGGCTTCGCGGTTGAGTTCGCAACCTATATTTTTGCCGCATTAATTATTCCGATATTCGTCTTCCGAGCCCTCCCGAGGAAACTCGGAGTGACGATATCGGTCTTTTTGGAGAAAGAGAAACAGATACACAGGATGCCCGCAGGGGTGATGGGTAATCTCCTGCGTCACTCATTTGATGCAGAACTGGCTCTTCTTCGGCGGAAACGGACGATTCCTTTCGGTGGAAGTTGTCTTGTGGTTGCCAGGAAACGGTAGATCTTGGCAAGGAATGAACGTTGCCTGCTGATGTTCTCGCGATCCATCAGCCTCTCACCGCTTCAGAGTGACAAACACCATTGCCTCAACGCCGGTCGCCGCATAGGTGATGCGTTGGGTCGTACACGAATTGGTCGGCACCAAGGCGCGGAATTGCTGTTCATCCCTGACATGGTTGCCGCGATCCATTCGACGAAGCAGCCAGGCTACCGGCCTGGTGATCGGTCTTCGGGGCATCACGCCGTCGATGATTACTGTGTAGCCGCCGACCCGGCACACACGCAGCATCTCCCTGATTGTTCGCTGGGCCACCTCATCAGACAAATGGTGGAGTACGAAAACGGTCCAGACGGAGTCAAACGTACCGTCAGCAAACGGCAAGCTGGCAGCTGACCCTCTGACAGAGAGTTCGCCCGTGCGGGCGAATTCCCGCGTATACGACGCGGACAGATCAAGGCCGATCGGATGCAGGCCAACCCGCCAAAGCCAGGAAGAAGGTCCGCACCCGACATCCAAAAGGCGGCGCGGGGTCGGGTGTTGATGGAGAATTTTTTCGATTTTGTTCTTGATCACGGTTATATGACCGGGGGCGCCGACGCTTTGGGAGAGGCGAAAGACCCACGGTGTGTCCAAGAGACGGTAAAGGGGGTTCTCACTCACAGGTTCATTCCTTTCAATTCCTGAACGGGAAGCCTCCGGCAGTGCGATTAGGTCTTGGGCCGGGCATACAGGAGGAGCCGGAACAGGCGACCAAACGGTCGGCCAACGAGTTCAATCGCGCTGACCACCGCCGCGCTCACCAGGGAGATTGGCTGACCGGGCCGGGATGGGTCGTAGGGAAACAGCTTCATTTGTCGGACGGTGAAGCCCTCTTGCTGCACCGCGACGGGCAGCGTGCGGTCGTCAAAAAAACTGACGTGATTGCTGCCGAAGATTTCGTTGACGGCGAAGTCAAGGCCCACCGCATGCAGCGCGTGAGCGGCCAGGACGACCGCGGCCCGGTGGTTTTGCGTGTAGATCACCAGTTCGCCACCGGGCTTCAACAGGCGGCGGGCGGCGGCCAACAGCGTCCGCGGCCGGGGCTCGTGCTCGATGAGGTCGAGCATGGTGACCACGTCAAACGGCGACGCCGGTTGGAATTGCTCGGCCGTCTGGCAATCGACCCGCAGTCCCCGCGCCCGGGCCTTGCGCACGAGCGGTTCGCACAGGTCAATCCCTTGGGCATCAAACCCGAGTTTGTCCGCTTCTTCAAGCAACCCACCTAAGCCGGTGCCCATATCCAGCAGTCGCGGCCTGCCGGCGCGGGGTGCGAGGTCGATGCCTCGGAGCACGCGGCGAAACACCGCCCGCGCCGCCTCGCTAAGCATGTAGTTTTCGATCCCCTCCCTGACAACGTAGTCCTCCGAATATGCCTCGGCCAAGCTTTCGTTGGCGGTGAGGATTTTGAAGCACATCCGGCAACGCCGGCAGCGAACGACCAGGCCAGGGACACTGTGACGGCTGCGCAGGGCGCGCAAGTCGTAAACCACCTTGTGGTCGGTTGACTGACACAATGGACACGACGGACTCATGCGAGTCCGGCCAGTTCACGGACGCAACCGATAACGTAGTCGGCTTCCTCGTCAGTGAGCTTCGGATACAACGGCAGCGTCACGGTGCGGCGGCAGATGCGCTCCGCATGGGGGAAATCGCCTTCCTTGAAGCCGAAGGTGCGGCGGTAATAGCTCATCAAGTGGACGGCATTGAAGTGGACTGCGACGCCGATTTCTTTCTGCTGAAGTCCTAAGATGAAATCGTCCCGTTTGTCCTCCGGTGCCAGGAAGGTGAACAAATGGCGGGCGTGCTTGGTGTTGGGCGGGGTCCGGATCAGATCGATATCGGGCAACCCGCTAAGGCCCTGCTCGTAGCGGCGGGCAATCTGGTCCTTGCGCTGGCGGTGTTCCTCCAGTCGGGGCAACTGCGGCAGCAACATGGCGGCTTGGATGTCAGTCATGTTGCACTTGTAGCCGATGTCTTCCATGTCGTAGTGCCGGTACTTGCCGGCGTAACGTTCTTCTGAGCCCCGTGTCATTCCGTGGAAACGCAATCTGGCCACCGCTACAGCAAGGTTGGCGTCATTAGTTGCCATCGCGCCGCCATCGCCGCAAGCCAGGTTCTTGGTGGCGTAAAAGCTGAAACAAGCCGCCTTGCTCATGGCACCGGGGCGAACTCCGTCGCGTTCGCCCTCAATACAATGGGCAGCGTCCTCGATGACGGGGATGCCCTTTTGGTTGGCGACGGTGCTCAACGCCTTCATGTCGCACATTGCGCCGTAAATATGGATCGGGATTATTGCCTTGGTGCGGGCCGTGATTGCTTGTTGCAGTTGATTCGGATCCATCAAGCCCGTTTCCGGCTCCACGTCCACGAACACCGGCTTGGCGCCGACATGGCAGACGATGTTGGCGGTCGAGAGAAAAGTCAGGGGTGTTGTGATTACCTCGTCGCCCGGACCAATCTTTAGGGCGCGCAAACAGAGAAACGCCCCCATGGTCCAACTGGTAACGCCTACCGCATACTTGCAGTCCAAGTAGGCAGCAAACTGTTCTTCGAACTGGCGCGTCACTGGCCCTGCCGTATGCGTGGGGGAGCGCAGCACCGAGACAACCGAGGCGATCTCCGCCTCGCCGATGTTGTGTTTGTAAAAGGCAATTTTCATAGATTGAACTTTCGAAGATACCAGAATTGCGTTTGCGGGCGAAACCCAAATGACTCGTACAACCGTGTGGCAGTGGAGTTTTCCGCTTCTGTTCGCACCCAGGCCTGCTTGGCACCTCCTTCCTGCAGCGTCAGCAAACCGGCGCCAAGCAACGCTTTACCGACGCCCCGTCCGCGGTATGCCTCGGCAATCCCAATCAGCACCGTCAAGCCGACCCTGCCTCGTGGTGTCTGGAGCCATTTCAGGGCGTGAAAGCCGGCAATCCTGTCGGCATCAACCGCCACCAACGTCTGGTCGGCAACCTTTCCCAAGACGGAATTCCTGGCCCATTCTTGGTGGGCTTGGTCGGCAAAGCGGGGGGCAATTCTTGGGTCAGCGTGGAATCTGTCCTTCGAGAACATCCGGCGCGCAATTTCCGCGACCGCATCTGCATCCCGTTTTCTAGCTTGCCGAATCTCAATCTTCGTTGGCGGTGGCGACAAGCGTCGTTGCGTCAGCGGCCTGTCCAGGTTGATCATTTCCAGGATAGGCTCAAAACCGGCGCAGCACAGTGCCCCGATGGCTACGGCATGTTCGGAGGCAACGCGCGTCCAAATGATTCCGCGTTGATGAATGGCGCACGTGACGAACTGGATCCCCGTGGTGTCTTGAGGGGCCAAGCCCAAATGCAATTGCCAGCAGGGACAGTGGAAAATCGTTTCTTCCCATGCAAGGTTTTGGAACATCGCGATCAGTGCTTTGCCTTGAACGAACGGCTGATGATGTTGGACGGCCACGCACCCTGCTTCAAAGCGGGTGCGCGCGTCAGGGCGTTGGCCGCCGAGCATCCGAGCCAGACGACTGCGAAATCCAGCTTGGGCGGCTGCAGTGAGTGCTAGTTTGGGCGCGTCGGCGGACTGGGAGGATTTCATTCCAGCAGTTCACGGATCAGATAGCGCGGAGATCTGCGGGTCAATCTGGCAATGCGTATGGTGTATTCACCGACGACGCCGACGCTGCCTAGGATCAACCCCAACACCGTCACGATAAGGCCAAGCAGCAACTGGGTGGCATAAAGGCGAAGGCCGGCACAGGCGGTAACCAGCATCACCAGCACGCCGATCACGACTACACAAGCGCCGATGATCTCGATGATCTGGAACGGCCTGCGGGCGTAGCCCGTGAACAGGCTCATGAATTGATCTAGTTGGGTGAGGATGCCGTAGCGGCTCTGGCCCTTGAAGCGTTCGGCGTGACCGACAGGCACTTCCGCGTACTTGAAACCGAGAGCGCCGATGGACGCTGTGATAAAGCCGCCGATGTCGGTATACTCGGCGACTTCCTGCGCAGCTTTCAGGGTGTAGCCTTTGAGGAAGCAGCCGGTGTCGGTTTGCACTAAGCCCGTCCGTTCGGCGATGAATTTGTTGACGATGCGGGACGGGAGTTTGCGCCGCAGGAATGGATCTTGGCGGTTCGTGCGCACGCCGGCGACAACATCGTGGCCTTCCTGCAGCTTGGCAAGGATCACTTTAAGGTCGGCAGGATCATTTTGCAGATCGGCATCCAGCGTCAGCACCCAGCGACCGTGGGCGTGATCAAAACCAGCGATGGTGGCTGGGTGCTGGCCGTAATTGCGCCGCAACCGAATGACGCGCACCTTGGGATTCGTCCGCCGGATTTCGGCGAGAACCGAAAACGAAGCATCGCGGCTCCCATCATCCACGAAGATGACCTCATAAGATACCCCCAAGTCTTCCACGGCAGGCTCTAATTTCTGCCACAGCGCACGAAGGTTGTCTTCTTCGTTGAAAACCGGGATGACGACGCTGACAATCGGAGTATTATTGGTTTTTTCCATCACTGTGTCTCCACTGCCAGTATTCCATGAGTCCTTCCCGCAACGAGGTCTTGGCGACGAAGCTGATCTTCTCCTTGGCCCGCACGGTCGAGCATTGACGGCGCTTGACGAGATTGACGTCGTGCGGTTCGTAGACAGGCTGCAGCTTGCAGTTCGTGACCTCTAGCAGCAGATGTGCCAGTTGTTTCACAGTCGTCTCGACGCCGGAGCCGATGTTAAAGAAATCGTTGATGCAATCGCTCTTCATCGCACAAATGTTCGCACGGGCGATGTCCTTCACATAGATCAAATCCATGCTCTGGCTGCCATCGGAGTAGACGACGATCGGCTCGTTGCGTTCGATGCGCTCGCACCACCGCGGCAGGATTTGGGCGTATGCGCCCCGGATGCCTTGGCGCGGGCCATAGACATTGTAGTAGCGCAGCCCGACATGCCTGAGCCCTTGCGAAAAATTCAGACTCGTGGCGATGGCTTCGCAGGCGATCTTCGTCGCGCCGTAGAATGTCTTGTTGTTAAATGGATGATCCTCATCGACGGGCAGGCGAAGCGGTTCACCGAACACCGAGGCGCTGGAGGCCCAGACGACTTTCTTCACACCGGCCTTGAGCGCGGCTTGGAAAACGTTGAACGTACCCTGGATGTTGACATCGATTGCCTTCTGCGGCTTCTTCATGCTTTCCAGGAGCAGAACTGATGCTTCGTGGAACACGTAATCCACTCCCTGCAATGCGTCGTCAAGATCCTCACGGTTCCGAATGTCAGCCGCTAGGAGTTGCACTTCGGTTGCCGTCTGGCTCAATGCCTCGCGAATATTGCCCTGATTGCCGGCCGAAAAGTTGTCATAAACGATGACCTTTCGGGCGCCCTCTGCGATAACCGCATCCACGACATGCGAGCCAATAGTGCCAGCCCCGCCCGTGACCAAAACTACAGCGTTTTTGAGGTTTTCCATAGATTGCTGCTATTCTTGTCAAATAGCGTTTGCCATGTAAAGTGCGAAAAGGTTAAATGAGTCAGTTGCCATGGAATATCCGTTTAAGACGTCTCGTGAGCGGGGGCTGGCTGCCGGGCTGCTAGTTTTGTGGGCTTTGCTGTTTTTGCCCCAACTGCGCACGAATCCCAACTGGTATAGCGACGAAGGCGAGGTCATGGAGATGTGCTGGACTGTCGCTCATGGTGATCCGCGGGTAGGACCCGTGCGCGTTGATTTTCTGTTCCCGTATGCTTATCCGCCAATCTACATGTGGGTAAATGGGACAATGCTTCGTGTGTTCGGCTACGACATCGTGGTGGCACGGGCGCTTCAGGCGGTCGTCGCTTTGGTGACAGCGGCTGTCCTGTTTTGGGTGGGAACCCGTTTGCGGGACAAGAGTTTCGGGTTTCTATGTGCTGCGTCGTTCCTAGTCTATCCTGAAACAGTGATGAACTACCGCTGGGTGCGGCCGCATCCGTTGGCTGGCTTGTTTGCGCTGGCGACCGTGGGGTTCTTGATCCGATATGTGCAAGAAAGGCGGCTGCGGGACGTCGTCTGGGCGGGTGTGTTGAGTTCGTTGGCGATGGGAACTCATTACTACGCGTACCTTTTACTGGGAGCAGTGGTGGTGACCGTATTCTTCGTGAACAAGCGGCATGTTCCGGTGGCGTTACTCGGTACGGCGGTGTTTCCGGTCTTGTTTGTGGGGTGCTTTCTGGCGACGCAAGGAGGCGGGATTTCACATCTGGTCGCGCAGGTGCAGCACGTCGGCGCAGACACTACCGGCGCGACGTTGACACTCATCGGGGATCTGGCTCGCATTTATCGAAACATCGTGACGTTTGCCTTGTTGACGCCGACACTGGGAGGAGACCGAAGCTTTCAGGGCGTAGACATGTGGCTCGTTGTGGCTTCGGTGGGGGTCGTCTGCTTTCCTGTCACGCGGTTCCGGAAGTGGTTAGTATTCTGGCTACTGGCATTGATGTATCCGATTTTCAAACAGCAGGACAACTTGCCGATGTTTTTCTATCCCGCTTGCGTGTTTTTGCCGTTGATGGCCATGGGATATGCAGGAGCGATACAACGGGCGGTGGAGATTGTGGGACCGAGATGGAGGTCAGCGAGCATCTGGGTACCGGTGGTGGGCGTGGGCATCTGTGGTTTGATGTCGCTGAGTGGCTCATTTGTACATTTCCGGACGAAAGTTGATCCTTGGACGGTGCAATCATCTGCGGCTGCTGAAGCGGCGATGGATTTCGTCAACGCGAACACCACTAGTCAGGATTTCGTAATCATCCCCAAGCATTTGAACTGGCTGGTGCGCCATGCGCGGCTCAGTTCGCTGCCGCATTGCGTGGCCTATGAGGGACAAACCACCGGCATCTTGCCCGTGCCGATCCCGCGGGACGCGTTCTGGTTCGATTGCCGCTGGCAGAACGCCAAATTCCTTGTGTTGGCGTACGGGCGGGATGCCGCAGGGAGGCCGTATGGGTTTGACGCGGTTTACAACTTAGGATTCGAGGGAGTCCGCGAGATTGTCGGGAAGATTCAGGTGGAAAAATGGCCAATGGCTTTTCAGAATAGGGAATTCATGGTGCTGGCGAATCCGCGGTTCATGAGACCGGGAGAGGGGAGCAATCAATGAGTGAACGGGCGTTGGTCATCATCCCGACCTACAACGAGAAAGAGAACATCCGCAACGTCATCGGGCTGGCGCTGCAGCAGGACCCGTCGCTGGAGGTGCTGATCGTTGATGACAATTCGCCCGACGGCACGGGGGACATTGTCGAAGAGATATCGCGGAAGCAGCCGCGGTTGCACCTGCTGCGGCGCGCAGGCAAACTGGGACTGGGCACGGCCTACATCGCAGGATTCAAATGGGGACTGACGAGGGGCTACGACTATTTGATGGAGATGGACGCGGATTTCTCCCACGATCCGAATGAGCTTCCGAATTTTCTGAAGAAGATCGAAGAGGCGGATCTGGTGCTGGGATCGCGTTACTGGAACGGGATTCGCGTGATCAACTGGCCGTTGTCACGCCTGATGTTGAGCAAAGGAGCAGCCTGGTATGTCCGATTGATAACGGGATTGCCGGTGACAGACCCAACGGGCGGTTTTAAGTGTTTTCGTCGGGAAGTGTTGGAAGCCATCGAACTCGACAAGGTGCGGAGCAATGGCTACGCGTTCCAGGTCGAAATGACCTATAAAGCTTGGATGAAGGGTTTTCGCGTCGCGGAGATCCCGATTACGTTTGTTGATCGGTATGCAGGACAGTCCAAAATGTCGGGAAAGATTGTGCGCGAGGCGCTGTGGATGGTGTGGTCGCTCGCGTTTTCGCACGGGTTCCGACGCGCTCCTTCGAAAAGCGCGCGCTCTTCTCCGTCACCCTCTACGACCAGTCACTAATCTCCGAACGGCAACACTAGCCTGACGCCCACAAAGGCACGGCCGGCGTGCGAATCCCAGTCGACGCCGGACTTGATCTGCGCGTTTTCCAGGGAGTCCAGGATCGGATCGGAATAGTACCGTCGCAACGGGGCAGTCGAACTGGAACTGGTCATCAAATCCTTGAGATATACGTCGTATCAAAAACTCTCCACAAACTCCTTCGCGGCGAAGACGGTCTCGTCCAGTTTGTATTTCGTGGATTCGATTGATCTCTTCACGAATGACGGCTCTGTTTTCTTGATGCCAAATTCAGCTTCAAATTTCTCCCAGCGATCCACCAAGGTGTGCCGCGTGGGGGCGCTGGCGATTGTGCGATTCGTTGAATCGGCAGGGAAGAGTTCGGGCAGCGATGAAACGGCGGAGATGGAATTCGTTTGCAGGAACGAAGGCGGCACGTAGTCCACCAGCAACTGTGATTGCTGGCCTTGCACCGTTGCAGACAGCGCAAGCCACACACTCGCAGCCACCAGAAGGGTGAGGAGGCAGGGAAAGTATTTGTTGAACCAGCTGCTTTCCATTTTTCTTTTCCCTCCGCGCCCACTCGAAACATACGGCGAGGCCATCGTGCTGTAAAGGCATGCAGTTTTCTTGCTTGACGCCTCGAAAGTTGGCGCGGGCAGTGCTTTGGCTGGCACGTAACCGATGAAGCAGCTCAAAGCCAGTCCGCACACCGAAAAGAGCGATGCGTTGAAGGCGCTCAAAATTGCGATTGTGGAGGGAGCGACTTGGCGCTACGAGCACCTGGTGGCGGTTGCCATGAAGGCGGGGGTGACGGACGAGGAAATCGACGCAGTGGCCTATGAGGCGTTGCGAGCATTGCTGGCGGGCGCGGAACAGCCCCTGACTCCGCGCGAACTGGCCCACAGCTGGCATAGCGGCCATTCTCGTTAATAAACCTGCACAATTATGAACGCCCGCGCTCGTCCGCGTGAGTGTTGACGATTCCCGCCGCGCGTGTTAGCGTGCCTCCGTTTACGGCTTTGAAACAACCAGACGCAGAAGGAATCCGAAACTCAAGAAAGTATCCTGAATGAAAATCACATGTGCCCTCATCGTGTTTGCCGCCGCCCTCGCCACAAAGCCAGTGGTTGGTGAAGACAAGACCGTCGGTTCCGCCCAACCCGCTCCGAAAGCAACCCAGCAGGCGGCAGCGCCGGCGGTGACGCCAGCACCTGCACACAATCTCGATGAAGTCGTCGCGCGCATCGGCAGCCGCGAAATCAAGCGCAAGGAATTGGATTTGGCCGTGCAAACCGTGGAAACCCGGTTTGCGCAAGGCGGACGTTCGTTTCCGCAGCAACAGATTCCGGTGCTCGAACATCAGATCATCGACGACATGATCAACCGCGAGTTGATATTGCAGGAAGGGCTTGCCCATGTCCCCCCTGACGTTGACGTCAAGGTTCAGCAGCAACTCGACAGAGTTAAATCGCAACCCGGCGGCGAGGAAGGTCTGACGAAAGCGTTGCAGGAGGCTGGTGTGACGCCCGACGAATACGCCAAGCGCACGCGCGAAAACGTGATCATTCAAGAGACGATGCGAAGCGTGTTCGACCGCGAAATCAAGGTCACACCAGAGGAAATCAAGGCATACTACGATAGCAATCGCGAGAAAATGAAGCAACCCGAAGCAGTCCGGGCCAGCCACATCCTCATCCGCATGTCGCCCGACGCATCTGAAGAGACCAAGGCGGCAAAGCGGGTGCAGATCGAAGCAGCCCGTTCGTTGATCAAAGGCGGAGAACAATTCGCGGATGTCGCTCAAAAGTTTTCGGAAGACCGGGGCAGTGCCAGCAACAGCGGCGATCTCGGCTTTTTCACGCGCGGCCAGATGGTGCCGCAGTTCGAAGCCGTAGCCTTTTCCCTTCGGACAAACGAATTGAGCGATGTTGTGACCACGCAATATGGTTATCATCTGTTGATGGTCACCGATCGCAAACCCGAGCGGGAAGCAACGCTCGATGAAGTCAAAGGCGACATCGAAAAATTCCTGCGTTCCACCAAGAGCGCTGAAGTCGCCCAACAACACATCAAGGGCCTGCGCGACAAGACGAAGGTCGAGGTCTTCCTGAAGCCCCTCGAAGCTGTGCCCGGCGATTCCAAGCCGAGTGCAAGTCCTTCGCAGGCACCGCCTACGGCGGGAAAACCCGCAGTGACGGCACCGAAGCCGTAGTGCTCTGTCACATCTCATTTGATGCGCCGTGGTGGGACGCGACCGCCGGGCGCGCCGCCGTACGATTGACGCTGACGTTGGAAGTTTCATAGACTTCTTAACCAGCGCATGTTGACAACCGCGATTTTCGAATTGCTGGCTGTGGGAGGATTGCTGGCGCTCTCGGCATTCTTCTCCGGAACCGAGATTGCCCTTTTCTCCTTGAGCAAGCTGCAGGTGCGGCGACTGCGTCAGGAGCATCCGCGGCAGGGACAGCAGATCAGTGAACTGCTTGATCAGCCGCATCGCCTGCTCTCCACCATTTTGCTCGGCAACACCGTCGCCAACGTCGCGGCGGCTGTCGTCGGCTTCAACATCATCGCAGCCGTCTGGCCGCTCCAAGCCGAAGAGCTGGCAGTCCCCGTGATGACCCTTCTGATTCTGCTGTTTGGGGAAGTGACCCCCAAAACACTGGTCATCCGAAACCCTGAGTTTTGCGCCGTGCATTTGGCGCAGATCACACATTGGACGGTTGCCTCGACGTCGCGCCTACGTCGCGTGGCCGAGGCTGCGTCAGAACTTCTGGTGCGATGGATCGAGCGCCTCCCGTATTTCTCCGCGCGCCAGGCACGCACCAGTGCACCAACGGAAGACGAGTACCGCACATTGCTAAAAGTCAGCGAACGCGCGGGCGTAGTGCGCAAAGAAGAGCGCGATATGGTCAACAAGATCCTCGCCCTGGAAAACATGCAGGTCAAGGAGATCATGACCCCTCGCGTAGACATGCAATGTGTCGAGGACGCCCTGAGTCGAGAAGAAATGGCGGCTGCCTTGCGCAAGATCAAACACCGCCGTGTCCCGATCATCCATGATTCGCCCGACACCGTCGAAGGCATCCTGAACGTAAAGGAGTTCCTCATCCATCTCGAGCGCGAACTCGATGAAGTGGTCGAACTGCCGAATTTCGTGCCCGACACGATGGGCGTGGCGAAGTTGCTGAAGAATTTCCGCAAGCAGGAACATCCCGTCGCGATTGTCGTTGATGAGTACGGCGGCACGCAGGGCATGGTGACGCTGGAAGACATTCTGGAGGAGATCATCGGCGAGATCGAGGATGAATTCGACGCCAGCGAAATCATGGTGCAGAAGCTGGACAAGCAGCGCTATCTCATCAACGGCAAGGCGCGGCTGGAATTGGTCAACGAACAGTGCGGCCTTTCACTGCGGGCCGCCGATGTGGAAACGATCGCGGGCTGGCTGATCGCCCAACTCGGTTCGCTGCCGAAGGACGGCGAGCAAGTGAAGGTCGACAACGTGCGCGTGACCGCCCGCAAAGTGGTCAAGAACCGCGTTCGAGAAGTAGTGTTGCAGATTGACCCCGAAACTTTCGGGGTCGAGGACAACTGACATGGCGCTCTGCTGGTATTGGCTCGCAATTTTTGTCGGTGTCCTGACGTCAGCGTTCTTCTCCGGCATCGAGACGGGTTTGATTTCATTGAATCGTGTGCGTCTTCGTCACGAAGTCGAACGCAGGAACCGTCGCGCGATGATCCTCAACACATTCGTTGAGAACACCGAGCGGCTCCTGGGCACGACGCTGATCGGCACGAATCTGGCCAACGTGGTCGTGGCGGTTTCGGCCTCGGTGCTGGCGACGCATCTGTTCGGCGCAAACGCGCTGATCGGGCTTGCCGCGACCGTTGTCGCTTCGTCGGTGCTCCTTATCGTCAGCGAGATCACACCGAAGACGCTGTTTCGCCATTACACGCATCGCTTGTGCATGACGTGCGCCGATGTCCTGAACGCGACGGCGTGGTTGTTTGCGCCGTTGGTAGGGCTGTTCGGCGTGCTGATGCGAGCGATCGCTCGGGTGGGGAAGAGAGCGGAACAGCCAAGAAGCTTTTTTGTGACGCGCGAGGAACTCAAGCAACTCGCTAAGGAGGGGGAGGCGGGCGGCGCGCTCACTACGGATGAACGCCAGATGATCGACGGGGTTTTCGATTTCCCGTACAAAACGGTTCACGAGATCATGGTCCCGCTGTCGCGGACTGTGACCGTCGCGCGAGATACGCCGATCCGGGAGTTGTTCGAGATCTCGCAGCGCACGGGCTACGCGCGGCTTCCCGTGCGCGAGGGCGACAAGATTTCAGGCGTTGTGAACGTGTACGAGATTCTCTTTGAAAACGTCGCACGCGATGGCAAGACCGCGCGTGAACTGATGCAGAATGCGCAGTTTGTGCGCTCGACGGATCGGATCGACCGCATCCTGCCTGTGCTGCGCGCCAGCCGTAATCCCATCAGTGTCGTCATCAACCCCGAGGGGCAACATCTCGGCATTGTCACCATCGAAGACATCGTCGGGGAAATCGTCGGTGATGTCGAAGGCTGAGGGCGGCTGAGCAGTCAGCGGTCAGCGGTCTGATCGTTGCTCGCGTTTTTGGATGCAACTGCGAGGCCAACCATTGACACTGCGAAAATCACGATGGACGCAGCGAGTAAGCCGATGAGCCAACGGACGTGGAAAACAGTGCCCAGTCGTTCCAAAACGTCGGACTGAAAAATGTCACCGCCGGTAACGGCCTGAATGTATTCCCCGTAGCCGCGCAAAAAGAGCGCGATCATCGCCACGAAGCAGGTGAGGAATGTCACCGCCAACATGCCGCCGAACACGCGCTGGCCGAGATAGAACTGACCCGCACCGGGCACGACAAAGTTCAGCGTTGCAGCGAATCGCAGGCTCTTTCGCTTCTGCAGTTTTGGCGGTGTATCCATGTCTGGATTATCCTCACTTCTACTGTCGGACGCGAAGCTTTTCAACAGGCTGATCGACCGGCGAGTTTGTCAGATCGTCACGGCACCGTGTTCGATCCCCTCCGTCTAGCGTCCACCCGACAATTCCGTAAACACGAGGGACATCATTGCCCGCCACGCCGCCGCCGAGCCGTTCTCCCTCGTCTGTCATGAGTTTACCTCGGATCCTCTTCGAGGCCTGCCGGAGGGGGCGTATCTGAGCACCACCACCGTAACCCACCGAACACCGAACGTACTGGTGTTGTGCGAGGTCGGGCGCGACCGCCGGGCGCGCCGCGTTTTTCGGGGACGGGCAGCCCAGCGGTCTGCCCCTACCTACAGCCCTGCAAAACGCCCGAGGCTGACTATGGTGGTAGTGTCGAGATACGCCCTGCCGGAGGTTATTTCGAAAAATACGCTTGCCAAGCCGCCCCACGCGGGAGTAAATAGGTGCAATCGGCAAGGGGGTCGCAGCCTTTGAACGAACCAACGCTACTAGTCGTAGAGGACGACGCAGAGATGCGAGGCTTTCTGAAGAAAGTTCTCGAGACCGAGGGTATACCTGTCCTCACAGCGGCCACTGGCGACGACGGCATCCAACAAGCGATCACCAACAAGCCGGATTTGATCCTCCTCGACCTGCGCATGCCCGCCCCGGACGGGGTGGCTGTCTGCAAGGCGATTCGGACGAACAAGAAGACGGAGCACATCCCCATCCTTGTCATCACGGGGTCCACTTCGCGTGAACAGATTGAGGGATCCATGACTGCGGGCGCCGACGACCTTGTTTGCAAGCCCATCGACGTGCAGGACCTGTGCCTCCGCGTCCGCGCCCTGCTCAAATGCAAAGATATTGCCGACCCCGTCGAACGGCACCAGCACTACGGCCAGACCGTCCGCCAGATGACCGAAGAACGTCTCCCGCCCACTCGGTTGGGCGGCAAATAACAACAGTTCGCCTCACTCAAAATCGTCAGGGTCAGGACCGACTACGAGAACAAGCACGGCGTGCCCGAACCGCGCCTCCTCAACGCCGCCCCCGCCGCCGGCCACCGCCTCGCCAAACAAATCAAACGCTTGGTCCATCGACTCGACCAGAGATGCCGCGATGTGGAGTTTTGACATGACCCGTCAAGAATCGAGAGTTGAACCCGGTCACCCCGGTCACCCCGGTCACGACAGGTGATTAGACGGTCGATGGCGCTTCACAGAAGCGCCCCTACATTTACGGTCTGGAGTTTGTTGTAGCTGCGCTTCTATGAAGCGCAGATTCTCGAACGGCGCGGCAGCTTCCTTCCAAATCTTGGGACGCGCTGCGGATGACAAACCCGAAGGCATTGGTGTATTCTCTTGCCTATGTTAGCCAAACGAATCATCCCATGTCTCGATGTGGATCGCGGGCGCGTGGTGAAGGGAACGAAATTCTTGAACCTGCGCGACGCCGGCGATCCGGTTGAGTGTGCGAAGGAGTACGATCGGCAGGGCGCCGATGAATTGGTCTTTCTGGACATCACGGCCAGCGCCGAGAATCGCGCTACGATGATCGACGTGGTCGAGCGCACTGCGAGCGAATGTTTCATGCCGCTGACAGTCGGGGGCGGCATTCGCAGCGTCGAAGCCGTCCGTGCAATGCTCAAGGCCGGCGCTGACAAGACCAGCGTTAACACCGCGGCAGTGCAGAATCCAGACTTGGTGCGAGCGGGCGCGGAGCGATTCGGCAGTCAGTGCATCGTGGTCGCCATCGACGCAAAGCGCATTCACCCCAACACTCCAACACTCCAACACTCCAGCGCCTCCCGCTGGGAGGTGTTTACTCATGGTGGCCGCAAACCCACGGGGCTTGATGCCCTCGAGTGGGCGCGTCGCGTGGAAGCTCTCGGGGCGGGCGAAATCCTGTTGACAAGCATGGACACGGATGGGACAAAGCGCGGCTACGACATCGAGTTGACGCGGGCGGTCAGCGAAGCGGTGTCGATTCCGGTGATTGCCAGCGGCGGCGCGGGCAGCCTCCAGCACATGGCCGACGTGCTGGGCGAAGGCAAGGCCGACGCGGTGTTGGCGGCGTCGATTTTCCACTTTGGCGAGTACACCGTGCTGCAGGTGAAACAGTTTTTGAAGCAGAAGGGTATATCAGTGCGTATATGAGCATCGTTAATGAATTGAAGTACGACGCGAATGGTTTGATTCCTGCCATTGTGCAGGAGCACGGGACCGGGCGGGTGCTGATGATGGCGTGGATGAACAAGGAGTCATTGCGCCGCACGATGGAGCTTGGCGAGACGGTGTTCTGGAGCCGGTCGCGCCAGGAGCTCTGGCACAAGGGCGCGGCCAGCGGCCACACGCAGAAGGTGAAAGACATCGCATTCGATTGCGACAAGGACGTGCTGCTCATTCAGGTCGAACAAGCGGGTGCGGCCTGTCACGAGGGCTACAAGTCTTGTTTCTTCCGCAGCATCGTCGATGGCGAAGTGAAAGTGACCGAGCCGAGATTGGTCGATCCGGAAAAGGTGTATGGAAAAAAATGAGGACGGCTCCAGTTTGTCACCCTGAGTGTAGCGAAGGGCCTCTGAATGTTTGCTCACGCGCGGACATTCGATGCAGAGGTTCTTCCCCTTCGCGGACTCAGGGCTTCGGCTCACTTCGCTCAGAATGACACGGAGAAAACTGTTCACTCCATCCAAAACTGAATTCCTGAAACTGGCGGAGCGCGGCAACCTGATCCCCGTTTACTGCGAGATTCTTGCAGATGCCGAAACGCCCGTTTCCGCGTATCAGAAGCTGCACAAGGTCGGGCCATCGTTTCTCCTTGAGTCTGTCGAAGGCGGCGAACATCTGGGACGTTACTCATTCTTGGGGACGGACCCGCGCGAGTCAATCCGTGTGGATCGTCGCGACGGCGCCGATCCGCTGAAGCGGGTCGAGCAGGAGATGGCGAAGTTCAAGCCCGTCCCGCTTCCAGGCCTGCCGCGTTTCACGGGTGGCGCGGTTGGCTTCCTCGGTTACGAGTACATTCATCACATCGAGCCGAGCGTGCCACGGCCAAGGCGCGATGATTTGGGCACGCCCACGCTGTGCTTCATGATCACCGACACGATTCTGATTTTCGACCGTGTCAGCCAGACGATTAGAATCCTGTGCAATGCTCACGTTGCGGGCAACGCGGCGAGCGCTTACGAACGCGCTTGTGAGCAGATTAAGCAGACTCTCAAGCAACTCTCTCAGCCGTCAACGACGACGCCACTCGAGTTTCAGAAGGATCCGCCGCCGATCAAGATCGAGTCGAACGTGACGCCCGCGCGCCACGCGGAGATGGTGAACAATGCCAAGGAGTATATTAAAGCAGGCGACATCATTCAGGTCGTGCTGGCGCAACGGTTTCAGGCGCAGACCAACGCGTCGGCGTTGGACGTTTATCGCGCCTTACGCTCCGTGAATCCCTCGCCGTATATGTTCCTGCTCGACTTCGGAGATTTTCAGCTCGTCGGCGCGTCGCCTGAAGTGCACGTCCGCTGCGAGGAGCGCCATGTGGAGATTCGACCCATCGCGGGGACGCGTTGGAGAGGAAAGACGCCTGAGGAAGACGCCGCGCTTGAGAAGGAATTGCTCGCCGATGAAAAGGAACGCGCCGAGCATCTGATGCTCGTCGATCTGGCGCGCAACGACATCGGCCGCGTCTGCGATTTCGGCAGCGTGAAAGTGGACGAGTTTATGACGATCGAACGCTACTCGCACGTGATGCACATCGTCTCCAACGTGACCGGCAAATTACAGGGACACCGCAACGTGTACGACCTGATGCGGGCCACGTTTCCCGCCGGCACCGTCAGCGGCGCTCCGAAGATTCGCGCGATGCAGATCATCAGCGAACTCGAAGCCACGCAGCGCGGCCCGTACGCCGGCGCGGTCGGCTACTTCAGCTTCAACGGCAACCTCGACAGTTGCATCACGCTGCGCACCGCGTTGCTGAAGGACGGCATGGCGTACGTCCAAGCGGGGGGTGGCATCGTCGCCGACAGCGATCCGCAATACGAATTCAACGAGACCGTCAACAAGGCCAAGGCCATGATCAAAGCCGTGGCGCTGGCGGAAAGCTTTCGTCGTTGACGAGGACTGACGAAGATTCCTGACAAGTAGCGATGAGAATTAAACTCGAACAACGTTGGACCAAGCGCCTGTTGCGATTGCCTGAGTCAGGCATGGGCTTCCAGCGCGTGGACATGCAGCTTGCCGACGGTCGTGAACTCAAGGACGTGCTGGTTTTCAATGCGGAGGAGATGGAAGTCTCCGAAGAACTCGCCAGCAGCCAAATCAAAGACATCCGACCGTACCGGAATTAACACTGTTTTTGTTTTTCAGTAGGCGGCAGAACCTTCGTTCAGCAGGCGGCGGCATCGTCGCCGACAGTGATCCGCAATATGAGTTCAACGAGACCGTCAACAAAGCCAAGGCCATTATGCTTGCACGACTAAGCATTGTCAAGACCTAAATATGAAAAAATCATACTTTCCTGTTGACACGCGCCTGTGGGAACGTTCTATTTGCGCCATGGCAGAGGAGCAGGAACTCTTGCGCATCCAAGTAAACAACCCGGATGAAGAAATCGTCATTCGTAAAGCTCAGCGAATTCGTGAGCAATTTGGGCGTCTCTCTACCTTTTTTGCTCTTGAACAAGATGACCAGCCAGAGTCATCCATCGCCGACGAGGAAGAGTTGGCGGCTATGCATTCCCTCCGCCTCAAATGTCATCCGTAGTGCAGTCGCTTCGGTGATTCATGGATGATAAAGCCAAATTATAATTATCGTGCGAATCCCCAACGTGCGATTCATGTGGTTGGCGAGTTCGACGATGGTCTGCTCGCAAAGACCCTTCCCATCATAGTGCAGTTGCGAGCAGAAAGTAATGAGCCGATAACAGCATACATCGATAGTCATGGCGGGGATGCTAGATGCCTTGACGTATTAGCCGGTGCGTTGCTCGCCAAAGATGCAAACAATAAACAATGTCGGCTCATCACATGTGCTGTCGGAGACGCAGCCAGCGCCGGGGCAATGCTTCTTGTAATGGGCGATTATGCGATTGCGCATCCACACTCCACCGTTCATTTTCATGGTATCAGGCGAAGTGAAGCGGAAGTTACTATGGAGGGTGCGGGGGAATTAGCCGGGCAACTTGCCTCACGAAATCGCCAAATAGCCAAACGTCTCTCGGATAGGATGATTTCCAGACTTACTCACAGATTTGTACGTCTCCGTCCAGAATTCGATGAAATGAGGAAACAGTCAGTCAGGCCCGCGATGACAGAAATGATGTGCTTCGTGGCCGCATTGGAACGCAGAACATCAGAAGTCGCCGACAAGATCATAGACCGGTCCGCGAGTTTACTGGCGAGAGCTAGCGAGTTGTCTTCTGTTTTGTTTAAGGCCAAGGTCGCTGAGGAACAGAACGCGCTGACCCAAGATGTAAATGTATTACGACAGGTGATCAGTTATGAGGTGCGCCAGCATAGGAAGAATGTGGGATGGAGACTCAACGAAGATGGATTACTTGGGGTAATGCAGGACTATCTTTTGCTGCGAGACTTTTATTTGGGTGAACACAGACGTGCGCTGAAATTCATCACAGCATTGTACGGGCCTGACTTTTTGAATGACGCCGACCTCGCAGCCTACGAGAAGCTACAAAATGAATCGAAGGAGAAGGCACTTGGTTTTCTCGGAGAGAAAACAGCCTCTATTCTTGAGCAATTTTGGTACTTCACGGTATCGGCATCACGATGTTTCATGGAAGGGGAGAATAGACTATCTGCCACTGATGCCTATTGGCTCGGAGCAATTGATGAAGTGGTCGGAACCAGTTACTACGGTGTCAGAAAACTAATTGAAAAAGAGGAGACCCCGAAGCCTAGCGAGCCGCCCCCCACCGCGCCTTAGCGGCATCTCTTGCGATTTGTTTTCGCCGTCTCGCGGATAACATTTCTGCCCTTGCTTTGCCCCCCTTGCTGGCTCCGAGTTTGGATAGGGCAACCGCATGAGGATTTTTGCCTTCTGACAAAGCAATCGCATCTGCCACCACGCTTGCCGCGAGTTGGTTCGGGTCAGAAGGGCGCTTTTTCCTGAAGGTCTTGCGCATGGCCGAAACATGCCACAACAAGCAACCTTTGGGAAATCAAAAATCAAAGTAGCCCACTACCTCCGAAACAAGTGGATTGACACATTCGGCAGAGATGTTGCATCCTGATGGGGGCGGAGTATGTCGTACGATCGCCGGGACATCGGGTAAGGATGGCGATCGACTTGTGCGAAGGCGCCGGAGTGTGAAACTGACAACGAGAAAGGAGATCAATCTATGAAGGCTCAGTCAATTCTGAGTCGTGTTGCCGAGCGAAGCATCAATAATCAAGAATCTCTGATGGGCAAAGCGGATCATATCCAGGAAGACAGTTCGGCACCACAGGAGGACTCTTTCGCTCCGCTTCCGCGTCATTTCGATGAATTCATTCGTTTGGCTCTAATTGTAGCGAAGCGGAATATCAGCAGGAATTCGTACACGAAGTGAGAGGTAGTCGCTATGTGCGTAGCCATCTATCCTTTACTGCCAAACGGCAGAATTGAATTGGCCTTCGCGCTAGAGCGCATCTATCTAAAAAGAAATGGCTCTACCGCCGTTGTCACCGATTTCTTGCTGCGCAATCTCGGCAAAGATCCCATCCGCCATCTCCGGGTAGCCATTCCAAGCGCGCTGGTAGACATTTCGGAAGTCGAGAAATCCAAGGAAGCGGTTAACACAGCCATTTTTGGCCCTTGGAGAACCCAGCAAGCGAGTCAAGTGAGGATTTGTTCGGATCAGCTACTAAACCCCGATGATGGAGCAAACTGGGCGTATCGAACACTACCCTATCTGCGCATCCAGCGGGGTGCAAAAGGGGGCATAACGCTGCTCAGGATGGAACCTGAGAATACCCCAACGTTGGAAGGCTACATCAAACAACATTGGCGGGTTACCTCTCCCCCACGGGAGGAGGTGGACGACTGGATGTGGTTCTTGTTGGCCGTTAACGATATTTCACTGATCGATTTATCAGTTTCCGAGCTCGAGGGTCTCGAGCACCTCCAGTCGGACGAACTCATGTGGGTTCGGATCGATTTAATCGTTCCTCCACGCGTGAAACGAGCGTCCCTGCCACGAAAGATTGCTGCGGTCTCCATCGACTATCACCAACATTTCAGATGCCCAGTGGCCGTGGGCCACTGGATTGCCGGATTAATCCAAAAGTACCCTGTAAGAGATCTGACGGCCGACGAGAGTGTTATAGACAATCTTCTCGAAGCCCAGAGATCGGCTGCATCCCGATTGCCCGGGCGATTGGACAATGTCGCTGTGAAGGACTGGCGGGCATTCATGTATAGAGAATTTGGACTAGATTTTCTTCGAAGACATTTGTCTGACCCTGCGCCGCGCAGTTTCGTTGCTTCTCACGAATTGCCTGCGGTCGCGTATCCCAAGCCGTCCAAAATGGGTACCGCACCGCGATTTGTCTACAGCCGATTCGGCCGTCAACCAAGGGGCATGATGTGTGAGGAAATATGGGTGGGATTAGATCACGGACTTGCGTACCCTAAGGGCTATTCGGTTGTCGTGGAAGTACGACTAAATAGAAGATGGCCCATGTGGCTCGCCCTTCTTTTTTCTTCGATCGCCCTCGTTCTCGGCATTTATAACAGTCTGCGAAGATAATGAGCCTTCCGAATAGGTTACTCTGAAGAAAGCCACGCGAGCCGCAGCAATAGCACTTGTGACCAATTCGCCTAAGGTGGCACCCCGCGAGTCGTTTTTCCCCCTTTTTAGCATCGGAGCATGCAAGAGCACGCATTATGCCAGCAGGCGGGGCCACTTATGCCATCTGGCCTCGCGCGGAGTGTTGCGGTCAGCGCCTGTCTTCTTGGAAGCTTGCTTTCCAGCGGCGGGGCCGGTACAAGCGGGCGTGCATTCCTACAGGAGGGCTTACCATGAGTGAAGTTGCACGAAACATTGGCTGGGCGGTTGTGTTTTCGGTGGTTGGAGGCGTGGTGGGCGTTGCGCTCGTGCTGGCATCGTCGCTGGTGTTGCCCCGGTTGATTGAACGGATGACGCCGAATCTCGACGAGGAGAAGGAAATCGCTCGCGGCAACGTTGCGGTCGCGCAATACTTCGGGCGGATCGTGGCGGCCAGCATCATCGGCGTAAGCATCGTGATCGCCGCGGCGGTCCTTGGCGGCATCATCGCGGCGTTGTATTGAGCGCGGCGGCTCAATCAGGGTGCGTGACCGTGAGAGCGGCGCTTCGAATTGTGCTGTTGACTGTGCTCGTGGCGACGACGCCCGCGTTTGGTCGTGGCGGCGGTGGCTGCTTTGAGGAGGGAACACCCGTCCTCACGCCCACCGGGGAAGTGCCCATCGAGCAACTGCGCGTTGGCGACACTGTGATTGGTGGCCGTGTCGCAGCCATCACGCGCGTCGAGCCGCTTGAGTATCTCGAGGTTGCACGGGGCGTCCACGTCACGGCTGAGCATCCATTTCAAATCGCCCCCGGCATCTTTCGCACGGCGGAACGCGTGTTCCCGGACGCGCGCCGCGTCGAAGCTCACCGTCCGGCTTACAACCTCCTGGTGAGTCCGGGTGGGACGTTTGTCGCCGCCGGGTTTGTCGTTCACAACAAGGGGTGCTTCCTGCCAGACACGCCAATTCTGCGCGCCGACGGAACACACGTTGCCATCAGTGCGGTTCGAGTTGGTGACAAGCTGCTCGCTTTCGATGACAGTGGCGCGATTGTGACGGCCACGGTGCGCAACGTACTCACGCACGACGTGGAGGAATACCTCGTTGTTCGCACCGATCAAATCGAGTTGCGGGTCACGGCAGAGCACCCGTTTTACGTCGGCGACGGCACGTTCAAGACGCTGGAAGCGCTGCGGATTGGTGACGCCATCTACGCCGTCGTAGCGCGGGCGTCTCGCCCGTTTGCCGTTGAGGCCGGGAAAAACGACACGGGCGAGACGCCCGCGCTACTGCCGCAACGCATCGTCAGCGTCGAACGGATTCGAGAACGCACACGCGTTTACAACCTGCAAACCGACGCACCCAACACGTTTTTCGCCAACGGGATTGCCGTTCACAACAAGGGCGGCGGTTGTTTCCCCGCGGGCACGTTGGTCCTCACGCCGCACGGTGAAGTTCTGATCGAGAGTCTGCTGCCCGGCGATGTCGTGTCGACCGGTCGGGGCGGTACGGCGGTCGTGGAAGCCACGTTCATGACCAGCGCTCCGGTGTTATCGGTGGAGACCGACATGGGAACGTTGCGCACGACGACCGAACATCCGCTGCTGTGCGCTGATGGCAGATTCCGGTTGGCTGGCAATCTATCGCAAGGTGACCGACTGCACGGTGCAACGGTGTTGCGTTGCAGGAGCGGAAAGGAAAGCCTCGTGTACAATCTTCGGGTCGCCGGGCCGCACACCTTCATCGTGGACGGCTTCGTCGTGCATAACAAAGGCGGCGGCGGGGGTGGTTTTCATGGCGGAGGCGGTTATCATGGTTCTGGCGGTGGCGGCGGGTCTAATGACCCGACAGCCTTCTTCATCATAGTCGGTATCGTCGTGATCATTATTGTCGCGAAAGCCGCGCAGGCAAAGCGGGAAGCTGGCGAAGACCTCGATTTTTGCTACAGCCGGGGGGCGATTGAGCCGAAAGCGAACAAGACCCGCAAACTGCTGGAATTCATCGCGCGGGTCGATCCGGAGTTTACGGCAGAAACACTGGAGCAAAAGACGACCTTGGTGTTTGTGAAGCTGCAGGGATGCTGGCAGGCGCGCGACTACGGGCCGATGCAGCCGTTGCTGATGCCGGATCTGTATGCGCAGCATTGCGCGCAGTTGGAGGGTTTGCGTCGGAATCACGAGATCAATGCGATCGACGACCTGAAGGTCGAGCGCGTGGACATCGTCAACGTCCGTTATGGGCAGAAAGAGAACGAACGCGAGTTCACTGCGTTGGTTACAGCCAGCGCTCGGGACAGTTATGTGGACGACCGCACGATGGAGTTCCTGCGCGGGGATGAGGACCCTGCGCGATTCCAGGAGTTCTGGACGTTTCAGCGGCAGGATGGCCAATGGTTGCTGCGGGAGATTGAGCAGAGCCGCGAGTCCGACAAATTGAAGGAGGACAATTTCTTCGAGCAGTTCACGGACAAGGGCGTCGAGCAGGTTTACGGCAAGGCGGCGGGCCAGGAAGGTCCCGCAGGACCGTGGGTGGAGAAATCCGTGGAGACCAAAGCCACGAAGATCGAACGTCTCCTGAACTTCCTCGTCCAGACGGACAAGCTGTGGGATC
>Ga0187886_1000987_pt1 | contig 28619 bp, 32 predicted proteins | sample June2016WEW_20_1_FD_133001 | JGI IMG/M metagenome (GOLD analysis project Ga0187886, IMG submission 133001) | Peatland microbial communities from SPRUCE experiment site at the Marcell Experimental Forest, Minnesota, USA - June2016WEW_20_150 | ecosystem: Environmental > Terrestrial > Soil >...
GTCGGTCATGATCGTGGCCGGGTTCGAGTTGACCAGGATCGTCCGGACGCCCTCGGCCCTCAGCGCGCGGCAGGCCTGCGTGCCGGCATAGTCGAACTCGGCCGCCTGGCCGATGACCACGGGGCCGGAGCCGATGATGAGCGCGCTCTTGGGCTTGGGCCGGTCTGCGCGCGGGAGCGTGGTGGCGGACGACGGCATGGCCCGTGCCGGGCTCCCCGCCGCGGTTCCCGCCGGGGCGGCCGCCGCCTGTTGATCCGTCATACAAAAAAGCCACCGGCCCCGCGGGCTCGGTGGTTCAGCTTACAGACGACCATGGACCTCCTCCCCGGCCTCTCTGGACCGGTACGCCGGCCTCACAGGACCGGCCGCAAAGGTTGGAGGAAGGGTAGCACGAAGGACAGCGATGGGCCAGAACGGGTGCAGGTCGGAACCCAATCGATGGCGGCTCCCGCCCGCCACTTCAACAGCAGAATCAGTCTGGTCCCAGCTCCTGGCCGATTTGCCGAGTGAGAGTCCCTACCTCTCCCGAGACGCGACGATACTCATCGGAGATCTGTTCCTGGCTCTTGTTCGCCAAGAAACTCAGTCGTTCGGACGCTTGACGAACCAGCGCCACAACCTGGGAATCGGGACCGAGACTATTGCTGTCCGTCCACCGGCTGATAGCTTGACTCGAAAGGCCATAGAGCTCCTCACGCCACTGTCTGGAATTGACCACTTGCAGGACCTCTCGCTGGGCAGTCATACGATCGACAAACTCGCTCATTCAACCCTCACCTTCGCGATCAGCGACTTCATCCACTCTTCAATCTCGTCCAGACGCGACACGACATGCACAATGTCGTCTTCCGACGGCCTAGTCCCGTATCCGCGCGTGCAAAGCAGTCTCGCGTTCTCCAACACTTCGTACGACCGCTCATCCAACGTCAGACTGTCATCGCCGATACTCGCGGACGCGCGCCTGGAGAAGACGGGTGCTCTGCCGCTCTGCAGGGAGAAGCATGTGGCCAGGTTTCGCATGGCGAGAAACACCGTCGAAAGCTCAAAGACCACCGTGTCCCGTCGAAGGGCAAGCACGCCAGCTGCCGCGAGGAACAGCTGATAGAACTTCTCGCAGTCTGCAGTCCGCCTCGCATAGCGAGCTGGTTCACCAAGCTCGCGCAAGAAGTCTATACCGTCGTCCGCAAAGAGCAAGCGAGACTCAATGAACAGATGCCAAGCAAATGGGTTTCCTTCGGCCCAGAGACTCCTCAGGCGTCCGTACGTGTAGATGGAATAGACGATGGGGTCGAATCGGCCATCCGAAGCTTCGATGGCCACAAGAAGATCGACATCTGATCCTCGTTCCACCTCGCCCCGACAAACCGAGCCAAATGCGTAGATGTGCATCGGTCACCGACGCGCGAGCCGACGAATCAGAATGGACAAGAAGAGACCAAGTACGACCAGGCGAGTCAATGCGACAACTGCAACCACGAGGCCGGGATAGCTCGACGGGCTCGAGACCAGAAATGCCTGGGGCGCGTCATGCAGAGCCTGGCCCCAGTCGGAGACAAGTATCGGGTTTCTGTAGACCAGAGTGTCATACGCCGCGAGCAGAAAGAGTAGGAGAACGGCTGTCCGGGTCAGTTTGACGGGACTCTCACCATTTCCCCAGGCGAAATCGAGCGTTCGGAACTTCGCCCACTCCATGAACGAACTCAGCCGGCGGATCCCCTTGTACTTCTTGCGATAGTACGACTCATTACTGCGCCAAGCCTTGCTCAGGTGGATGCCTGTCGCCTCAAGCTCAACGAGAATGGCCTTGTTTGCCGCCGCGGAATCACCGAGACCCTGGTAGTTCATCCGGAGCGTTCTTGCAAACCGCAGCTTGAGGTTCTCGTACCCGGGGCAGCAATTGTCGAGGATATCGTCGTCGATGATGGTCCTCTCGAAGGTTGCGTAGTCGAACGTGCAGCCGTCGAAACTCGAACCGTAGAAGCTGGTTTCGACGAATCTGCAACCAGTAAAGTCACAGGAGTCGAAGACGCACTTTCGGAAATAGCAGTCATCGAACACGCAGTACTTGAAGTCGACGTCGGAGAAGCGAACTTCCTTGGCGCTGACGCGCTCGAAGACGTAGTTCGAGAGGTCGCGTCCCGAGACGTCACCGTCCCAGTGCTAGTCAGTCTCGATGGTCCGCTTCGTCGGCTTCAGCATCTTGGCAAACCCCAGCTAAGAGCGAGTAGCTGAATCCGCTGTAAGGAGCTGGTTGACATTCGGCCGCAACAGCTCATCGACCAGCATCACGGCACGCCTGGTCATTCGTACACCCACAGATCAACGCCCGGGTAGATGTGCTCGTCTGGCCTCTCGTCCTTCGCACAAGTTGCGTTGCCTCTAACCATGCTCGCTACCCATTCGTTGGCCCAGACGCGGGTCTCGGCAGCGGGATCGACGTTGGCAACATGCCAGCCGGCCATCGATTTGGGCGGTAGGTAGATGGGCGCGAACTCATCGGGGTCAGGGTTCCGGCGCCACACCATTGGCCCACGCGCTACCACCATGTAGCAATTCGTGACGAGCCCGACAGTGCCAACTCCCGGATTAGGGTACTTCGCCCAGGTGCCGCTCATCACAAAGATCTGGTTCTCGCCCAACGAGACCTCGACAAGGGTCGCGTTGTTGTCACCACCCTTGTCGTGGGAGGATTCGGTCGAGATGAGGCCGGGTAGCCCGACCGGCTCCTGAAGCTGCGGATTGTGATACCACTGGCGAGGGGCAGAAGCGCTGGACGATGGTGTTGGCGGCACCGGACTCTCACTGCGGGCCTGGGCAGAAACGACCACTGCGGAAGTGGGTGAGGCTGGCGCCAGAGCCGGACTCATGGAAGGAGCTGAGAAGGCGGACGGGAAGCCTGATGTCGCCACGGCAGCAGACAGGACAACAACAACTCCGGCAAATCCTGCCGCATGGATCCAGCGCGACTGCCGAGCCAGCAGAAGACTACCAACGACAGACAGAGCGCATAGAAGAGCGCCGAGCCAGAACCCCGCCCGGGAAAGCGTCGTGTTGAAGAGCCCGGTTGCTGCGGCAAGAGCGGACACTAGCCCCAACCCGACGTTACCCAATGGTGCCAGGACTCGTCCAAGGCGCGAGTCGGAAGCTCCCGGTCTCGTCCCGGGCGGGTGCGTCTGAACCAGCGCTAGTGTCTGGGCATGGCGACCTAACCATGGCAGCGGCCTGCTGCAGGTCGTGCAGTAGTCAGGCACCTCGAACTCGACGCCTCTCTGGTTCTCGAAGGGACTGCCGCAGTTAGGGCAGCCGTCAAGGGACGGAGCCCCGCAACGAGCGCAGTAGCGCTTCGAATCCCGTGGCCGCTGATGTCGGTACGGGTTGACAACGTGTCCTCTCGCGCAGATGGAGGCAACGTCGTCCTGCATCGTCGTGGTCGCCATGGATCCCCCGCTCCGGCTGAGCGCCTCGGCCAAGTCGAGACAATGCTAGCGCGTCGTACTAGTCCTCAGCTGGGCGCGTGCACCAACCGGACCCGTCCTTCCGCATCCGTCGCCAAGGGCCGTCTCCCGGCTGACGAAATCGCCCGCTTCTGCGACACTCCCCTGCCCCGGCTGGCATGGCCGGGCAGTTGAGAGGAGGCCCGACATGGTGCGCCACAGCGAATTCGAGAAGCCTTCCCTCCTTTCGAGCCGTCAGGTAAGCGGAGGAGAGGGATACCCGTCCGTCAGATTCGGCGTGGACTCCGGGTCATCCACGGCGACAAGGAGTTGGCTGAGAAGCTCGGCCGGAACGATCTCTGCCCCTGCGGCTCCGGGAAGCGCTTTCAAGAGCTGCTGCCTGCGCTCGGGCGACTTCGACGGTAGTGAGCGGGACGACTACTCGCGGTAGATGAGAGGCGGGCCTCGGGCGATTGTCAGCAGGACCACGAACCCATCCGGCACGTAGACCCGCTGCGGTATTGCCGTGCCAGCGTCGCGCCTTTGCCACCGGCCTCGAGTTGCCGGTCGGAGCCCGGCTCAGCGAAAGCATGGGGGGGTATCTCTGCTCTTCTCCGGCGCGTTCAGACAGACGACCTGGCTGCCGGGCCTGAGGGCTCTGCCTGCCCCTGCAGCTCCGCAATCAGTCCAGCTATGGTCGGCACCGGCATCTCGTTGGCCATGATCTTGTCCTCGGCCAGCAGTCCTGCTACCCGTGCTTCTTGATACAGCTGTATGTCGCGGACGTTCCGAACGATTCTGTCCCTCGCAGCTTCAACCTCTATTCGCCCCTTCAGTGCCAGGTAGGCCGGACAGTACACCTTGGCCGAGATTCTCATAGCCCACGCCAGGTTCCTGTCATCGTGCTCAGGATGAGTAAAGAGAGTCTCGCACTTTTCAAGGAACGGCAGCCCTGGCTCCGAGACGAACCGTCTCCTCTCCAGCTGCCCCACCTCTTGAATGATCCGCTGGATCTTCGGCGCGTCGTAGAAAGCATCGATCCTCGCGACCGCTTCCGAAGCCGTGCCTGGCACAGCCAGGGCAAGGAATCGGATTCGTGCGAACAAAGGATCCTCTCTCGCCAGTTCCAGGAGCTTCTTGAGGTAGCTGGTACACCCTCCTTCGATCAAGACCGGGCGGTCACGGGCTTCTTCGGGCAGAACATCGCCCAGCCACCTGGCATACCGCTCGGGACCGCTGACCTCCCAGGGTGAAAGGACCTGGTACCCCGCGTAGTCGACGCCTTCGAAGGTGCTCTCATCGAAGCCAACGCCTTCACGCAGGTACCTGTATCTCTGCAACTGGTCCAGCGGGAAGATGACGGCACCCGTCGTCTTCGCGGCGGCCACCGCGATGGCCGTCTTCCCGATGCAAGTTGGGCCAGCGAGCGCGACGATCCGATACACGCGGAATGAAGCTACGGACGCTTGCGAAGCGTGACCGTTCCCGCAACGGTGGGACCGGTGAGGTGATACCAATTGCCCCGCACTGTCAGATCAGGTGTCTCGGCGAAGACAACGCCCGACAGCACACACTCGCTGCTGTCAAGCCTCCCGCCGTCATTCGCCGCCGAGTATCCGTAGATGAGCATGAGTCGCTTCATAGCGGGGTCGTAGCTGGCAAACCGTGAGGAGATCTCTGCGATCTTCGTGTCCGATGAACCGTACAGGACCCCGGAGACAGTGATCGTCGTTTGACGGACGGTAAACGTGAGCTCGCCATGACCAACCTTGTGCGAGGTCGTCGTGGTGGAGTCTATGTCCCACTGACCTGCCAGCTTGGCGTACTCGCGGTGACTCGGTCTGGTGTCATCAGGGTCCGGCAGATCCTCAAGGACATCCCGGGCGTTGGCTGCAGTCTCTTGACCGAACTTCAGCCCAAGGAGGACATAGGCAACCAGACCCGCCGCTGCGATCGCCGGCATGACGCTGTAGAAGAGCCACCCAAGGGAAGCGACAGTCGTCAGTCCCCCCTCGACGGCACCCAGCGTTGCGCCCGCAGCCAGCGTGCAGATGGCCAGGCAGAGGTCCTGCATAGAGAACCGAGATCGCTGAAGCGACGCGAGCCGATCGCGGCAATGGCGAAGGCTCGACGCCCGAACCTCTACCAAGAAGTCGAGATCGTCCAATCGCCCCATCTGGGTGTCCGCCTGGCTGTCCATCGTTTCGGTCCTCCCCATCGCGGCCAACTCCCGCGACCCGACTGCGAACGCTGCGAGTCCATCACGAAGTCGCCAAACGCACTCTGCTTCGCGCGCGACGCCGATTGACCCCTATTGTGACGTCTCGCCCGCGACCGCACGCGTCGGCTGCGGAGAGCCTGCCTGTGTCGAGACCGTTGGGATGCATGCGAATCAGTCTGCCTTGCCGAGGAAGAGCCCGCAACGCGCCGGCATGAGTCCAGCCGGGGACGGAGAAGCTGGCCCGGGGCCAAGAGCCGGCAACCCCCGTGATCCCGGCGCTTCGCCTCCATGGGGCTGCGTAGGGAGTGGAAGGCGTGCCCGCCGTCGGTCCCTCGGCTGCTTGCCGCCCCATTCGGCCGAAGGCCTGATCGGTCGCCGAAGGCCGTCTCCGGCCGGACCGAATCGCCCGCTTCTGCGACACTCCCCTCCCCCTGGCCGGCGTGGTCAGGCAAGTTGAGAGGAGGCCCGACATGGTGCGCCGCGGCGAATTCGAGAACCTCCCCTCCTTTCGAGCCGTCAGGTAAGCGCAGGTGTGGGATACCCGTCCGAGACCAAGGTTCGGCGCGGACTCCGGGTCGTCCACGGCGAGGAGAAGCTACCTCGAAAGCTCGGCCGGAACGATCTCTGCCCCTGCGGCTCCGGTAAGCGCTTTCAAAGCTGCTGCCTGCGCTCGGGCGACTTCGACGGTCGCGAGCGGGACGACTGCTCGCGGTAGGCAGGTGGCAGGTCCCGAAGCGCCCGGACCTAGCCGTTAGAGCGTGTCGCCGGGTGCGACAACTGACATGCCGAGGTCTCGCGCCGCAGCCGAGAGGCGGTCGTCGTAGCAGACGAAGGCAGTCAGCTCGTGCCCCAGTTCGAGAGCCGTCGCGAGGTGGATGGCATCGAGCGTGTGCAGATTGACTGGGGCCAGCGCGGCTGCGCGGGCGGCGATTCGAGTGTCGAAGGCCATGACGTTCAGTACCTCGAACACCGCGGCGGTCGCGCCAGCTGACTCGGGAGCCACCCCGGAGACGGCGCGCGATACCTCGACGGTTGCGAGGATGCTTGACGCAAGCGGCCCCGCCGAAGTGAGATACCGCCGTAGAGCGTCGGTTTCAGCCTCACGAACGACGAGCTTGACGAGAGCCGAGGAGTCGACGTAGGCCGGGCTCACCGGCGCTCATCCTCGCGCATCCGGCGGAGCGCATCCGAAGGGCTCGGAGCGCCTGGCGGGATCTCGACCGGCTCTGGGAGGGCGCCGACCGGACGGCTCGCCGACGTGGCGCGGCCCTCGGCAATGAGCCTGTCCAGATGGCTCGTCTCCGGGGCCGGCGCCGGCGCCAGTCGCGCCACCAGACGGCCATGCTCGGTGACGTCGAGGGTCTCGCCCTTCTCTACGCGCCGGAGGTACACGGAGAGGTTCTGACGGAGATCACGCACGCCCACTCGCGCGCGAGTTTCACCCTCGCTCATGCTCGGGCTCCGGCCTTCATGTAGCACATCGTAGCACTTCTCGAGTGAGGGAGCCGAGACTCACGCCCGGCGCGACCGGGCCGGGGCGAGAACATCCCGGGCGGGCGAGGACGAGGCCGTGCGAGTATCCAGCTCCGCATCGCGCCGCGCCGCCTCCGCGATCCACATCTTGATCACCGACTTGCGCGTGACGCCGAGGTGCTTCGCCTCGCGACCGAGCGACTCGACCATCCACGAGGGGCGCCGACTTCAGCGCTCACGAAAACAGTTCCCGGTCTCGGATCTTGTGAGGGTCCGTGAAGTCTTCGTCCCACCAGGGCTTCTCCCCCGCCTGCCGGGGAGGCTTGGCCAGCTGCAGCTTCTTCTTCTCCTTCCTCGCTTCCTTCTGAGAGACGCGGAAGTGATAGTGGTCGAAGAGAGTCAGCGCCTCGATCATGTAGGAGACCACCACGCGCCGGTCGCGGACCAGGACCAGGTTCTCTCCGTTCTGGGTGTCAGCCGCGGTGGAGAAGTTGTAGGAACCGAGATAGACGCGAGCCGTTGGCTTGTCGAAATCCACGACCACGAACTTGTGATGCATGCGGATGCCGCCGCCGCCCGTAGGCTCCGCCTTGAACGGCTCCGGCAGACCCTTCGCCAGCGCCGAGGGATAGACCGGCGCCACATTGGTGTTGGGCTTCTGAAGGTCAAGGCCACCGACCTTCCTGTCCGAGATTCCGTACACGAAGATATCGTTGTCCAGAGATACCTTCTTGATCGCATCCAACAATGGCCCGGGCGTCTGATAGAGAAACGCCAGGGAGTAGAACAGACACGACTTCGTGTGGTTGCCGATGTCGTCGGCCACCGACTTGAGCCGCGCGTTCGACGCGGCATGCGGTGAGAACGTCACGCTCGCGTCGATCCCGGTGAGCCCGAAAGTCGCCCATTGGGACGCCGAATCAGTCGGGCCGAACAGAGCGGGCGTTTCCTTGCTCCAGTAGTCGTCGAAGGCGTCGGCGAACGGCTTGATGGCGGTCGCGCCCTCCAGGATCATCGCGTTGTTCGACTGCACGTAGAAGCCGCGCCAGGAGAAGTTCGTGGAGCCACACACCGCTCTCTGCCCAGCCGGCCCATCGACCACGATGGTCTTGTTGTGTTGCAGGTTGCCCATGTGCTGCCGCTTGACGGTGCAGCCCTTGGCCACCAGCCGCTTCTCTGCCTCGTTCTCGGCAGAGCCGGCTTTTCCATGGTCACCTTCGTCGTCGACGATGATCCGGAGTCGCGGCCCCAGCTGCTCGAGTCGGGCGACGACGTTGGGCTCGCTCAGGTCGTAGGCGACCACGCGCACCTGGGCACCGCCGTCGGCGACGGCGCCGTCCAGCACGTCCAGGATGCGTTGGCGCGCCTCGAAGCCCATCCACACCAGGGCCTGTCTTGCCAGGGGATGAGTCGGAACGAAGGTCAGGCCCTGATCGGCGGTGGCCGGCAGGAGCGTGGAGATGGGCCCCTTCGATTCGTACTCATCCACGAAGGCCTGCGACGACACAAAGCCGCGGGTGTAGGCGACGTCCAGCTGACCGGGATACGTCTCGCGCCGGAGCTCGATCGACGCTTCTTGTGCCTCCCCGTAGCTAAGCTCGTCCTTGTCGTTCATGAAGACCGGGGTAACTCGATAGACGAACCCACCCGGCATATCCGCTTTGCGCGGGAAGTGCACCCAGCGGAACTTCTGGATCGGGGAGAGCCGAGTCGACAGTATGTTGGGGTTGGTCTCGCCGCCAGCCCCAGCGAAGCCGAGGCGGTTCTTCAGCGGATAGAACTTCGCGCCGCCCGGTTCCTCGTACTCGATCGCGAAGCCGACGAAATCCTGAGGCGGAGTTCCGTCCTTCCAGTTCATCGCGATCAGGGTCATGCCGTCGCCGCGATGCAGCTTCAACGTAAATGCGGCGGCCGCGTTGTGGCCACTGACACTGAATTCGCCGGACATGGCACCCTCCCCGCCCAAGGCCCTACCCCGCGCCCCTGCATCTGTCGTGCGCGAGAGCGCATCGCGGACGACTGCACGATGATAGCCACTCTGAGGGGGCGCAAACCACATTCCGCGAGAACGAGCATGCGAGCCTCGGTTCGGCGCGGTCGTGGAATGCGAAGTCCGTCAGGTTCGGTGCTGATTCCGGGTGGTCCACGGCGAGGAAGAGCTACCTCGAGAGCTCGGCCGGAACGATCTCTGCCCGCGCGGCTCGGGTCTGCGGTTTGCGGAGCTGCTGCCTGCGCTCGGGCGACTTCGACGGTAGCGACGATGAGCGCCGACTACGACGCCTTGCGCTCGAGGCGCTCCGCGATCCACATCTTGATGACCGACTGGCGTGTGACGCCGAGGTGCTTCGCCTCGCGGTCGAGCGACTCGACCATCCACGACGGGAAGTCAACATTGACGCGCCTCGCCTCCTGGAGGGGCCGCCGGGCGGCAGACAGGTCGAGGTCGCCAGTGACGTCATCGTCTGCGTCGAACTTCTTGTCGAACTCGCTAGCCTTCATAGAGCATCACTTCCTCGTCGCGCGACCGGCGGACAGAGATGATCCGGATCTTCTCGTCCCGGTAGGTAATCACCGCCGACCCAGTGCTGGCCCGCGATCATCCCGATCACCACAAACCTCGGCTCGTCCTGAGTGCGGGCCGGGACTTCGATGAACATTTCGTCGAGCCAGAGGGCCTGAGCCTCGACAAAGTCGATGCCGTGCTTGGCCTTGTTGCTTTGGCTCTTTGCCTCATCGAACTCGAAGCGCACCCTGACCTCCACCATGGGCCGTAATGGTATGGAAAGTATACCAGCGGGACGACTACTCGCGGTAGTCGATCCCGAGTCGACGATTTGCCTCCGCCAGCGGAGAGTCGCGTCCTTCTTCCCCGCGGGTAGACCCTCGGGGCCTGGCGCGTCTCCGCCAGATAAGCGGCCGTAAATGCCTCTTCGGTATCGTACGGAGGTCGCGGTTACATCACGACGGTCGAGTTGTATCATGCAGGGCGTGGAGCGCACCCAGATTTCACTGACAGAGGAACAGTCGCGCCGGCTGCGCGGGCTGGCCAGACGGAAGCACACCTCGATGGCCGCCCTGATCCGAGACGCGGTGGATCGAGCCTATCCCCCACCCGGCCGAGCCGACGAACGATGGGCCAGGGCTCTGGCCGCGGTGGGCGGATTCCGCTCAGGCAGTTCGGACATCAGCGCCGAGCACGACCGCGAGCTGGGCGAGGCGTTTCGCTCATGAAGGTCTTCGTCGACACCTCGGCCTTGTACGCGCTGCTCGACGAGGACGACGCGAACCACGCTCGAGCGGCCAGGGCCCTCACGGATCTCCAGGGTCAGGAGCTGACTGCCCACGCTTACATCCTGGTCGAAACCCTGGCGCTGGTGTCCAAACGCCTGGGGTGGGAGGCGGTCGTTCGACTGCTCGACGGTCTGCTCGGCGTGGTCGCCATGGTCCCGGTTGACGGCAGCATCCAGGACGACGCGCTGGCCGCCTATCGAAACGGCGATTCGGGCCGGATCAGCTTCGTCGATCGGACGAGCTTCGCGTTCATGCGGGCCAACCGCATCGCCGACGCCTTCGCCTTCAACGCCCACTTCGAGTCGGCCGGATTCCAGCTGATCGGCTGAGGCGTCCGGCTCCCAAGTCGACGATTTGCTCCGCCAGCGGAGAGTCGCATCATTCTTCCAGATCGGTTAGTCCGTCCTCAACGGCCGCCTCGAAATCGCTGGGTTCGGACCGATACCGTTCCACCAATTCAGCCGGAGAAAGAACTGCCGCGCCCGCGCGGGCGCCTGGCGGGTAGTGGCCGAGGTTGCCGGTTACCAGGACGTCCGCCGGAGCGGCCAGGGCGACCGCAAGAAACGGTTCATCGTCCGGATCGGGCAGCCGAGTCGCGAGCGGCTGGGATGCCACCATCTCGCCGCTGGACTCGAGGTAGTCCAGAAGAGTTGCGACAGCATCGGGGTCGAAGCCGAACTTGGGCCTCACCAGGACGTCGCGATACTCCGAGACGATCCGCGCGTCCAGGCACAGACTGAGCAATCCGGTCGATACGAGTCGGACGATTTCGCCGGGGGGCCGAAGGGCGAGAGCAACCCCGAAACCAGAGCGTTGGTGTCGAGGACGATCCTCAACTCCGGCGGCCCTTGCGCGCGGCCGCGATTTCGGCCTCGATCTCCGCTTCGCTGAGCTTCTGGGCTCCGCGGGCAACCGATCGGCCCTGCATCGAGGCCACGGCATCCACTGCGCGAGCCCGGCGAAACGCAGCCAGCGACTCCTCCACGCTAGACTCCCCAACCGCGGCGAGGATGGCGACGGGACGCCCGTTGCTCGTGATGACCATCTCTCGTTCCTCGGGCAGCTCGCGCCAGATTTCGGCCGATCTCCCGCGGAAATCCCGGACGCTTACAAACTTCACAGTGTGGCCTCCATTGTGTCGCAACAATGAACGCAATCGTCACCCGCGTCAATGCGATTCCGAGTGCACTCCAGACGTGATGCCGGGGCGCGCCCGCTGTCGGTCCAACGGCTGCCTGCCGTTCCTTTCAGCCGAAGGCCAGCCGTTCGCCGAAGGCCGTCGCCTGATAGAGCTCACGGCTTCCGCGACACTCCCTTGAGCCGGCCTCGGAGCGATCCGGGGCCTGTGACTCAGGCGGGACTCGTCGGCTGGTCCGGTAGGCCCGCCATGAGTCTCTCGCTGCGCCAGACGCGCACGACACGCACGCTTTCGCCCTCGACGCGATAGACGATGCGGAAGGGCGGCCGAATGAGCTCGCGCAGCCACGGTTGGTCGAACTCGGGCACCATCCTGCCGCTCTCCGGGAATTCGGCGAGCTGGTCCAGGCACGAGACGACCTCGCGGATCAGGCGCTCACCCACCTCCTGCGCCGACTGCGCGGCATACCAGTCGCGCACGGCTTCCAGGTCACGAACCGCCGACTCCGCGAGGGAGATCCGCTTGCGCACCTCAGCCGAGCCCAAGCCGGCGGCGGGCATCCTCCAGCGACAGCTCGCGCCCCTCCTCAAGATCGAAAAGACCGGCCAGCACGGCCCGCATGAACTCGCGCTCTTCCTGCGCCGCCTCGAACTCGGGCAGAGTCTGCACTACCGCGACGCCGCGGCCCCGGCTCGTCAGCAGCACCGGGCGGCCAGACTCGGCAACACGTCTCACCACCTTGCCCGGGTTCACCTTCAGCTCCCCGATGGGAATGACGTCTTCGGAGAACTTCACTCTAGCCCGCATCAGGACCTCCGTTGGGCACCTTTGTACTGGTGCCGATAATAGCACCTGTTCGAAGGTGGCTGGGAGTGGAAGTAGAGCGCGTCCTCAGTCGGTCCAACGGCAGCCTGCCGTCCATTTCGGGCCGAAGGCCAAGTCGGTCGCCGAAGGCCGTTCGCCGAAGGCCGTCCCCGGCGGACGGAATCGCCGGTTTCTGCGGCACTCCCCTGGACGAGTTGGCCAGGCAGTAGAGAGGAGGTCCGACAACGTCGGTCAAGACGGAATCTGCTTCAGGAAAGCCCGCAGGGCATCCATGAAGGCCGTGTAGTTGTCATACCGGATGAGGTGGCCCACGTCGGGGACGTTGACGATGGTCACCCTCGGGTTCAACTCGCGAACCCTCGCCTGAACCTCAGGGGTCACGATGCCCCCAAGCTCCGGGTTGGCCGTCAGGAGCAAGACCGGCTGTGTGATGTCTTGGATCGTCGTGAGCCAGTCCGATCCCTCGCGGTTCAGCTTGTCGAACAGCGTATCTACGATCGCTGGATCGAGCTGCTTCTTGGACTCAGCCATCAACCGCACCGTCTCTTCGGGCCAGTGAGGCTGCTCCTCGCGGTATCGCGCCAGCAACTCTTCCAGGGTCTTGCTGGCCAGGCCCTTGGCCCACTCGGATGTGGGATGCTCATCGAACCGGCCTGGCGGTGGAACGGGCCGGCCCAGCCACCAGGGCGGATCCTCCAGAATCAAGGCGCCAGCCAGCTCCGGGAAGCGCGTACCGATCTGATAGGTGACCGCGGCCCCCATGGAGTGCCCGCCCACAGTCGGCCGCTTCAGCCCCAGGCCCCGTATGAGTCCCGCCAGGTCGGCGGCCATGTCCACGTCATCGCCCGGCCGCATCCGGGCCGAAAGGCCGTGGCCGCGCATGTCCGGCATGACGACGTCGTATTCGGCTTCGAGATCATGGGCCGTGCGTGACCAGCACAGACCGCTATCCGAGAAGCCGTGGACCAGCACCAGGGGCCGCTTGTCTCCATGGCCGGTGCGGTAGTAGTGCAGGCGCACGCCGCCGACGAGGAAGTCATCCTGTGTCCAGCTAGAAAGCATCCAACCTCTCCTTGCCCGGGCAGCGTGGCTGCGCCTCGCGGGGGATCGCGGTGGATCAGGGAATGATGGTCTGGATCGTGCCGTTGTCGTTATAGGTCAGCCCAGTGACCTTGACGCAGCGCTTGTGGTCCACGCCGGAGAGAGAGCTGTCGTGGTAGAAGAGATACCACTCTCCCTGGAACTCCACGATGGAACCGTGGGTCGTCCATCCAGGAACCGGGGTCAGAACGTACCCTCGGAAGACGAAGGGCCCCAGTGGGCTATTGCTCGTTGCATAGGCGATGTTCTGCGACTCGCCGGTGGAATACGAGAGGTAGTACGTGCCCTTGTACTTGTGAACCCAGGAGGCCGGCAGCAGCCGTCGGAGCGGAATACTCAAGGCGGTCACGTCGCTGATCCATGTTGCCTCCCCTCCCGGATCGCTCCACGCTTTGCTACAACCAGGACCCGGGAACTCGCGCCACCCGACGATGATAGCCAGTCCCGATAGTCGAACGGACGATGCGGGGCTGGACGCCTACACGGCCTCAATCGTTGACGGCGGCTTGGGCGCGATGTTGTAGGTGACGCTGACGACGCCGGGCACCGCGCTGAGGATCTCCTGCGCGAGCTGCTCGAGGACTTCGAACGGGAGCCGGGTGGGCGTCGCCGTGCGCGCGTCGACGCTGTTCCAGCAGCGCACCTCAATCTGCTGGCCGAAATCGCGCCGGCCGTCGCGCATCCCCGTCACCCGGTCTTCGTGCAGGATGGCGAGGTACTGAAAGGCGCCGTATCCCGACAGCAGCCGCTCGACCACCTGCGTGGCCTGCCGAACCGTCTCGATGCGCTCCGGTGTGGCCTCGCCGATCACGCGGGCGGAGAGCGCCGGGCCCGGGAAGGGGATCCGCTGGAATAGCTCGCTCGGCAGCCCCAGTGCCTGTCCCAGCTTCCTCACGCCGTCCTTTCGCAGCTGGATGAGCGGCTCCAGGATCTTGTAGCCGAACTCCGCTTGCGGGTCGATCCCCAGCTGCTCGAAGACGTTGTGCTGCCGTTTAACCCCGGCTACCGTCTCGTCGACGTCGGTCAGGATCGTGCCCTGGAGCAGGTGCTTCGCGCCGCTCTCCCGGACGAGCCGGCCGAAGACGTGGCGGTAGAAGGTCTGGGTGACAGCCTCGCGCTTCAACTCGGGGTCCGTCACGCCCTTGAGCGCCGCGAAGAACTCCGCGCGCGCATCGACGACTTCGATCGTGACGCCGAGGGCGCGGAAGCGGCTGGTCACCTGCTCCGCTTCCCCCGCGCGCATGAGGCCGTTCTCGATGAAGACTGTCCGCAGGCGATCGCCCAGGGCGCGGCGCCCCAGCATCGTGACCGTGGACGAATCGACGCCGCCGGAGAGGGCGTTGATGGCCCGCCCCTCCCCCACGCTGGCCCTGATCTCGTCCACTCTCGCCGCGATGAAACTCGCCGCGTCAAGCTCCTGCGCGGTGATCTCCTTGATCATTTGGCCGGCTCCTCTTCACGCGGTGCGGCTCGACGGGCTGCGTGCCGCTCATGTCTGTACTCTAGCCGCCGCGAGCGCCACGGGACGGGGAGCTGCCGAGTAGCGGTCAGCTGGCGACTCCTATGATCCCGGCGCTGCGGCTCCATGCGGACATCGGAGGTGAAGGTGGGCGCGAAGTCAGCTGCTTCGTTCAGCTCGAGCTCCGCAGCTTCGTGAAACGCAACCCGCGGGGTCACGCCCGGCGCGACCTGGCCCGGGAAAGGACGTCCTCGGCAGGCGAAGACGAGGCTGTGCCGGAATCCAGCTCCGCATCACGACGGGCCGCCTCGTCTGCCCAGAGCCGCTCGATCTCAGCCTCGGAGAGGCTGTCGAGGCTGCTCAGAAGCGCATGCGCAAGCTCCGCTCGCCTCTCGGGATCGAGTCGCAGCGCCTCTCGCTTGATCTCCTCGATAGTCATCGAACCTCTCGCGCCATGGTCGTGTTGGACCCAACTGTACGCCCAAGACCGTCCCCCAGGAAGAACCATCGCCTCGCGTCCCGAGCCGCTCGCGATCATGTCGACCTGCTGCAGGCGGTGTTGCCCGGGTCCTTGAAGCTGGCCAGGGGCAGAGAGCTGTCACTTCCTGACGTTCTGGCGCCTCTGACTCCGGCGTGGCTGCGGGCACCGGTCGACGGCGCGCCCGCTGTCGGTCCAACCGCCTCCTGCCGTCCTTTTCGGCCGAAGGCCAAATCGGTCGCCGGAGGCCGTTCGCCGGAGCCGTTCGCCGGAGGCCGTCCTCGCCGGACCGAATCCCCGCCTGCTGCGACACTCCCCTCCCCTGGCCGAGTGGGTCAGGCAAGTTGAGAGGAGGTTCGACATGATGCGCTACGGCGAATTCGAGAACCTCCCCTCCTTTCGAGCCGTCAGGTAAGCGGAGGAGAGGGATACCCGTCCGTCAGGGTCGGCGCGGGTTCCGGGTCGTCCACGGCGACAAGGAGCTACCTCGAAAGCTCGGCCTGAAGGATCTCTGCCCGTGCGGCTCGGCGAAGCGCTTTCAAGAGCTGCTGCATGCGCTCGGGCGACTTCGACGGTAGCGAGCGGGACGACTACTCGCGGTAGGCAGGCCGCAGGCCTCGGGCGGCGCCCAACGACGAAGCTCAGCGACGCGGCGAAGCGCCGTTCGCTGGAGCCTCTGGTTGGGCCTCCTTCTCCGTCCCCTCTTCATACACCAATCGGAGTTCCGTCAACAGGTCTTGGGCGGCGTCGAACAGTTCGCGTATCGCGTCGCTGCCTTGTCGAATAGCCGTCTCATCGGCCTTGCAGAGTCGAACCCCCTCGTAGCTCAGGAGAAAGAAGTTGACCTGATCATCTTCGGGATATGGGAATTCGCTCGTCTTCACGCTGCGGGCGACGAACCTATGGCCAACTCGCACGCATCGCTGGGCTGCCGCCATGACCTTCTCGTGACCCTCACCGCCAATGATACCGAAGGTCGCGGTCGTGTAGAGACTGGCCGCCCCGTCCTTCATCGCAAGAATGCTCGCTGTCTCCTGGCCGATCCGCCAGTCCGTCACAACTCCATAGATCGTCGGGTATTCCTTGTCGGGTGAGAATGCGAGCTCTTCTGGCGCTGTCGTCAGCGCCAACTTGCGTAGCGCTTTGCCGACATCCTTGGGATCTATCCTTGCACTTGTCATGGAGTGATCCTCTCACGCGCCCGTTCGGTCCGTTCCGATGCCCGTCCAGTCCTGGAGCGCAAGCGGCAGGTCTCCGAGATCGGCGATGGTGCGGTGCATCTCTCCTGCTCTGCGGGCCTCGCGCTCTCCAGCCACCCACACCGCCCGGATGCCGGCCGCGTTCGCGCCGACGACGTCTCCATCGAAGTCGTCGCCTACCATGACGATCCGCGACCGCGGGAGGCCAAGGTCCCGAAGGATGAACTCGAAGAAGTCCCTGGACGGCTTGCGGAAGCCGACGTTGCTGAAGCAATAGACCCGGTCAAGCAGGCCGTCGAGACCGCCCCGTCGCAGCGCGGCCCACACATCGTTCTCCGCGGAGTCGACCGCATTCGTGGCCACCCCGAGCAGCCATCCCATCGACCGCAAGGCGCTCAGAGCCTCTACCGCGTGGGCGCAGACCTCGATCCGAGGCCAAGTGGCCATCGGGCCTGCGAACTCCGGAAAGTCGCGCATGAGCGTGTCGCCCCAGTCGAAGAGCACGCAGCGCGTGTACTCGGCCCCACCCCTCAAGCGCGCCTCCTTCCGAAATCGACCGAATGGCCAGGACACGCTGCGACTGGCTGTAGCGAAGAAGCCTGCCAACCAGAACGCTTCAAAGACGAATGGCGTCGCGAAGAAAGGCGCACAAGGTCGTCAGCTTCATGTCCGTGCTGGGGGGCGCCCTCTCTCGTGCTGACTCATTCGCCAGGGCGGCCGGCTCCCAAAGACAACGCCCCGCTGGTCATTCGGGCCCGCCCCACAACGTAGGGTTATCAGCACTAGCCTTCTTGTCTTTGCAGCAATCTCCGTCGATATTCAAGCCTCAACTTGTACGTGGGCTTTCTTTCTTGGTTTCGCCTCTCGATTGTCGCGACCAATTCGAGATCAGATAACCGTGAATTCTCATTGAAACTCCTATCAGGAGTGAATTCATCGGTCCCCCAGCTATTCGGGTCAGCCGACTCTCGCGTCAAGCGGTCCAATTCCTCTTGTGAAAGCGCCATCTCGGTCTCCTTCTCGTCAGTACGCTAGGCTCAACTCTTCCCAAACAGTGCGGGACCCAGAACAACAGAGGCTCCTAGTTTCGCACATCCGCTCCTGCCCAAGGAGCTCCTCGATGGCATCGCTCTGGGTCACATAACCCTCGGGCCTCGAGATTGACCTTCGATGAGGATACAGGTCCCCGGTCGGTGAAGCTGGCCTGCGGCGACGAGCGGCAACTCCCTCAAGTCCCGGCGCTCCACTTCCGATCGATCCTCGGTCTCCCATCCAGAAACGCGTCCTACGTCGGTCCAACGGCTGGCGTCCGTCCTTTCGCCGGAGGCCAAGGCGGGAGCCGAAGGCCGTTCGTCGGAGGCCGTTCACCGGCCGCCGTCGCTCATGCGTCCGACTCGAACTCCGAAAGCCTCGAACGATATAGATCGATGAATTCAGCGGGCGTGACCACGCTGACGCCGGCTCGGGCCTGGGGTGGATAGTGGGCCGCGTTTCCGGTGACGACGCAATCGGCCGCGCCGGCGAGGGCGACCTCCAGAAACGGCTCGTCATCGGGGTCCGGAAGCCGTGGCACCAGCGGCTGCGAGGCGACCATCTCGCCGTTCGACTCCACGTAGTCCAGGAGGGTCGCGACTGCGTCAGAGTCGAACCCGAAGCGGGGCCGCGACAGGACGTCCCGATACTCGGCGGCGATGCGAGCGTCCAGGCAGAGGGCGATCAGCCCCGAGGAGACCAGCCGCATGATCTCACCGGGCGCCCCGAACGGCGAAAGGAGTCCCGAAACCAGAACGTTGGTGTCGAGGACGATCCTCAAGGCCGCCGGGCCTTGCGCGAAGCGGCGACCTCAGCCTCGATCTCAGCCGCCGAGAGCCTGTCGCCCCCGCGCGCCACGGAGCGACGCTGCACCGAGGCGACGGCGTCGACTGCCCGCGCCCTGCGGAAGGAGGCCAGGGACTCCTCCACGTTGGACTCGCCCACGGCCGCCAGGATGGCGATCGGACGGCCGTTGCTGGTGATAACCATCTCCCGTTCCTGCGGAAGCTCGCGCCAGATCTCGGCCGACTTGCCCCTCAGGTCCCGGACGCTTACGAACCTCATGCGTGACCTCCATTGAGATCACGATTGTGTACGCAGCAGTCACCCGCAGTCAAGCGGCGGTCGGCAGGCGCGCCCTCTAGATCGCGTAGTCGGCGACCCCTGTGCCGAACAGCGACACCCGGCTAGGTCTCGTCGAAGGCGTCGTCGCTCTCCAGGCCACGAACGAAAGCCTCGAAGCTCGGCGCGACGAAGGTGATCTTGTAGTCGCGCTCCTGGTCGACGTGGACCACGCTGGGCTCGCCCTGAGGCCCGCAGGCGCGGTAGTCCAGGCAGACCATATCGTGGCCGGCCGACGGACAGTCGGCGAAGTAGACCCGATGGGCGGGTAACCCCATTCGTCGATCCAGAACCGGCTGCCGAACTGTCCACACAGCGAGTTCGGCCTGGCGCTCCCGATCGAGTAGATGCCACTGATGGCGATGTGGTCGTCCGCCCAAGAGGTGGGCTCGGCAGTGCGGTGGTTCGTCAGCCTGGGGATCCCGCCGTTCTGGAACCTCATCAGCTCCACGTAGGCAGCCGGAAGCCTGTAGCCGAGGGCGCGCTCGACTTCCGCCACCGTTTCGGTCGTCGGCGGGTCGTCCGTGTATGCCTTGCGCGTGTAGGCCGAGCGCTCCCAGAACGCCTTTGGATCGAAGCCCTCGAACACCCTATCTGCCCTCGAACACCCTATCTGGCGGTCTTGCCCGTGACCTGAGACCCAGCCTCTCGGACTGGAGGGTTCTCGCCGACCTCGCTCTGCCTCTCACGATCCTTTCCTCTTCCCAGTTCCGCCAAAGCCACGGCATCACCCACCCTCGACAGGATTCGGACCGCCACTTCCTCGGCCTTCCCTGCCGCCGGCCGGAAACAGGCCAGCGGCGAATAGATGACGTACGTCTTGATGACGACCTCCGCCGCGTCATTTCCGTTCGAAGTGATGAACACGGAGATGCGGACTTGGCCGAAGAAGGAATAGGGGGAACAGAACGGGCCCTTTAGAGAGTAGTGAGCTTCCACTATCCCTAGTTCGCGATCGCTGCGGTCGGTTTCGGCCCCGACGGCCTTGATGGCGCCCAGGAAGTACGAGAACAGGTCGCTGGCGCTGGCGGGATAGGCTCTGCTGTCTTGATACGTTTCAGTCGTGTTCATCGATGAGCCGTCTCCGCCGCGATGGCCATCATGGGCACCCGCATCTCCTCCGTTGCGAATGGCTGTTTCGCCCCAGGCCCCCGATCGTCGGTTCGGGTGCGGCGCCATCGTGACGGGCCTTCGCCGCCGAGATGAAGCGGTCGAAGACGGCCAGCGCGTCCAGCGGGCCCGGGCCGCCTTCGGGGTGGTACTGCACCGTCTCGATCGGCAGAGTGCGGTGGCGCAGCCCTTCGACCGATCCGTCGTTGAGGTCGATCTGGCTGACCACGAAGCCGCTGCTCTCCGGCAGTGTGTCGCCGATGACCGTGACCTCGTGATTCTGGGCCGTGACCTGGACGAGGCCCGTGTCGAGATCCTTCACCGGGTGGTTCGCGGCGTGGTGGCCGAACGGCAGCCGGCGCGTGCCCGCTCCGGCGGCCCGCCCGATGATCTGGTGGCCCAGGCAGATCCCGAGCAGCGGCCGTCCGTCGGCGATCGCCTCGCGGGCAAGCGCCACAGGGCCGTCCAGCCGGGCCGGATCGCCCGGACCCGGCGAGAAGACGACGCCGTCCACCTCGGGCGCGAGCGCCTGTTCGGCCGCGGCGGTGTGAGGCAGGATCCGGACCCGTGCCCCGCGCCGGCGCAGGGCACGCACGATGTTCATCTTGAGGCCGAAGTCCAGGATCGCTACCAGCGGGCCGCCCTCGGATGGCTCACCTTCGTCGCGCGGCTCGATCGGCGAGACCTCCGCGACGAAGTCCTGGTCCTCCCATCGGGGCACGGCTCGGGCGAGGGCGCGGGCCTCGTCGAGGCCGGTTTCGCCGGGCGCGGTCACGATCGCCCGCTGGCACCCGTTCGCGCGGAGGTGTCGGGCCAGGGCTCGGGTGTCCACGCCGGCGATGGCCGGGATGCCCGCCTCGCGCAGCATGGTGGCCAGCTGGCGGGCGTCGTCGAGCACGGCCGCGGTGGCGTTGGCGACGACCAGGCCGCGCAGCCAGGGCCGCTCGGACTGGTCGTCCGCGTGCAGCCGGCCGTAGTTGCCGATGAGCGGGTAGGTCATGACCACGAGTTGGCCCGCGTACGAGGGATCGGTGGCGATCTCCTGGTAGCCGGTCTGGCTGGTATTCACGACCAGGTCGCCCTGACCCGCGCAGTGGGCGCCGAAGGCAATGCCGGGGAAGACCCGCCCGTCCTCCAGGGCGAGCAGGGCCGGACCCACGTCGCCGATCCGCGGATCCACGACCGAGCTGGGCCGTGGAAACGGCGGCTGCTTCAGTGGGTGCGGCGGCGTCATACGAAAAAGCCACCGGCCTCGTGGGCTCGGTGGTTCAAGTTGCGGGTGCGCATGGACTCCTCCCCGGCCTCTCTGGACCGGTACGCCGGCCTCGCGCGACCGATCGGCGGTCGCGACGGACCGGGAGCCGGCCTCACTGAGCCGGCTAGAAAGGCTGGCCGTAGGTTAGCACGCTACGGTGGGAGAGCATTGGATAGGGTTCGCTAGGCCTGGATGGTGAACCGCCCCTCCAACACGTTTGCAGGTTGAGAACCGGCTTTCAGGTTGGGTTGTTGGCCTCCGACCCATACCTTGAACTCGCCCGGTTCCAGCACCCATTTCCCGTCTTCGTCGGCAAAGGACATCTGCTCGGCAGTGAGACTGAACTTGACGGTCTGCCTTGCACCGGGCGCCAGGCTGATGCGTGAGAAGCCCTGCAATTGGAGTTGGGGCACGGGCAGCGAGGCCTCGACGTCCTTCAGATAGAGCTGCACCACCTCATCGCCCGGGAGCTGGCCGGTGTTCTCGATCTCCACCTGCACGGAGACGGGTTCACCGGATCTCCCTGTCTCTGGGACGACTTGCAGGTTGCGGTAGGCGAACGTGGTGTAACTCAGTCCAAAACCGAACGTATAGAGTGGTTGGCCGGTGAAGTAGCGATAGGTGCGATTCTCCATGCTGTAGTTGTCGAAGGCCGGCAGATCCGAGATGGATTGATAGAAAGTGACGGGCAACCGGCCGCCCGGATTGGTGAGGCCAAAGAGCGCCTCGGCCACCGCCGTACCGCCGGCCTGTCCCGGGTACCAGGCTTCGAGGATGGCGGGGATGTGTTTGCTGGCCCAGTTGATGGATAGAGCGCTGCCGTTTATCAAGACCATGATGACGGGCTTTCCGGTCGCGTAGATGGCTTCCAACAGCTCTTCCTGGACCTGTGTCAGATCCAGATCTGTGCGGTCGCCCAGGCTGACCACGCCCGCCGGATTGCCTTCTTGCTGGCCTGCTTCGCCTTCCAGCTGCTGCGAGAGGCCGACCACGACCACAGCCACCTGTGAGGACTTGGCTGCCTGCACGGCCTCGTTGAATCCATCATGCGAACTATCCAGGATGTCGCTCCCGCGGGCGTAGTTGACTCTGGTGTCCGGGGGTACCAGCGCGCGGATCCCTGCCAACACGGAGACTGGCGCGGCAGGCGAGCCGAGGTAGTTGCCGCTCAGCACCAGGGTATCGTCGGCGTTTGGACCGATGACGGCGATAGATGCGATCTTGCCTTTGTCCAGGGGCAACAGGTTGCCTTCGTTCTTGAGCAAGACCAGCGACTGGCGGGCCACTTCCAGTGCCATCTCTCGGTGCTCCGGAGAATCGACAACGCTGAAGGGGATCTGCGCGTAGGACACCTGATTGTCGGGATCGAACATCCCCAGGCGGAAGCGCGCCATGAACAATCGTTTCACGGAACGATTGATGTCGTCCTCTGTCACCAGGCCCTGCTGGATCGCCGTCGACAGGCGCCCGTAGTCGCAGGGCAGGTTGTAGGTGCAGCCGCACTCCAGATCGCAGCCGGCCTTCACGGCCATGGCCACGGCTTCGGCTTCCGACTTCGCCAGTCTATGGTTGGTGAAGATATCGTCAACGGCCCCGCAATCGGCGACCACGTAGCCGTCAAACCCCCACTCGCCGCGAAGAATCTTCTGCAGCAGGGTGGGGCTGGCACAGCAGGCCTCGCCGTTCACCTCGTTGTAGGCGCCCATGATCGAATACGCCTTCGCTTCGGTGATGCAGGCCCGGAAGGCGGGCAGATAGGTCATCCGCAGGTCACGCTGGGAGACGACGGCATTGAAGTAGTGGCGTTGGTCGTCTGGCCCGCTGTAAGCGGCGAAATGCTTGGCGGTGGCGACGGTCTTCAGGTAGCGCGGATCATCGCCCTGCAGTCCTCGGATGAAGTTGACCGCCAGCCGGGATGTCAGGTAGGGGTCTTCGCCGTAGGTCTCCTGGCCGCGTCCCCAGCGGGAGTCGCGGAAGATGTTGATGTTGGGACAGAAGAAGGTCAGGCCCGTATACAGGTCGCGCACTCCGGCACGGACGGCTTCGTGGTGTTTGGCGCGGCCCTCATCGGAAGTGACTTTGGCCATGCTGAGGATCAGATCGGGGTTCCAGGTGCTGGCCATGCCGATGACCTGCGGGAAGACGGTGGCAAGGCCGGCACGCGCGACGCCGTGCCCGGCTTCGTTCCACCAGTTGTACTGGGGGATGCCCAAGCGCTCGATGGCCGGCGCCACGCTGCCCATTTGCGAGATCTTCTCGTCGATGGTCATGCGGCCGACCAGATCGTTCACCCGTTCCTCGAAGGGGCGGGTAGGGTCACGGTAGATCGGAGGGCCACTGGGCGTGGGGCCGGTCGGCAGGCTTGGCGTGGGAACACTCTTGTCGCAGCTCGCCAAGGCCAATCCAACGCCGGCGACGAGAGCAGCCTTCAAGAAGTCACGGCGAGAGAGCGATTTCGATTCCTCATCTTGTTCCACAGCCGTCTCCTGTGAACCCACTCAGTACGAGAAGAGCGTTCGATCGCTAGTCGCCAAGCCAAGGCGGCGCTCCCGCCACCGGCGTCATACGAAAAAGCCACCGGCCTCGCAGGCTCGGTGGTTCTCTTGACAGGCGACCATGGACCTCCTCCCCGGCCTCCTTGAACCAGTGCGCCGGCCCCCCAGGACCGTCCGCAAAGGTTGGCCGTAGGTTAGCACGACGAGGAGTACGGGGAGCCGGGCAAGCCGCAGGTGAGCCCTCGTCGCTATCCTCACGCCACTCCATGTTGGTCGGCGAGAGACCACGCCGCACACATGCGTGAGTTCGCCGCGGGCGGCGACTTCCGCGACTGGCCGCAGATCGAGGCCTGGGCCGACGGTATCGCCGGCGAGTTGCGCCCGGCGGCCGGTGGCCGGATCTTTCAGGACTCTTTCAGCACGAGATGACTACCGTGGCACCACTTCCACCACGAACATCACCCAGAAGACACCAGTGACGGGGTGCCTTCTCCAGATCAAGCGGCCCGGGTCCCCCCTCCCCGGGCCGCTTGTCTTGTCCGGGGCAAAGTCCGAGTGAACTCGACGCCCGATGCCGGCGCAACTCGCCGCACGGGATCGCCCGAGGTCGCCAGGCAGCCCGACAGCCCCGGCCGTTCGCCGCGCACCTTGTCACTACCTCCCCCGTGGGCTAGTGTCACAACCTAGTCCTCACGAGGGGGAAAGGCATGAAAAGAGCTCGTTTCGGACTCGCGGCCGTTCTGTTGGTCGGCATGCTTGCCGGATGTTCTCCGGGCTCGGCATCGCCGACTCCGGGCGCAACGCCCACTCCCACGCCTGAGCCTACGGCGACGCCCACGCCTACGCCCACTCCCACGCCCACGCCTGCACCAACCGCTCCGCCCATCCCGGGGTCGGTCAAGTTGACCGATGGAAGCCTGGTTTGCCCAGCCGACTGGGATCCGTGCTTCAGCTACAAGGTGACCTGGGAGCAGGCCGACCCGACGGGCGTCACGATCAAGATCTACGCCGTCAAGGACTGCCTGAACCCATCGGTCGACCCCGACCTGCCGCGGACGTGCGTGATACCCGGCATGATCCTGCCGACTGCCTCCCTGGCCCTGCTGGGGAGCGTGCCCGCGGCGACGGGAGTCTTCCAGTTCAATCTGCGCGACGGTGAGACATACGGGTACGGTTGGTTCCCGAACGGCGACTACGCGTACGCGATCGTCGTGGCGGCGGTAAACGCCTACGGCTCCTCGCTGTGGGTCATAGCCGGCAGCAGCGACAAATGCGACCACTGCATATTGTGAGCGTGCATTCCTAGAGCTCAACGGGCCGCGGTCGTGCCGCACGTCGCATCGCCGGAGGTCGCCGCAACAGGTTTCATCGCTGGCTGTGGAAAGCCAACTGCCCCTCCCCGGAGCCGGAGAGGGGCAGTTTCACGCTCAAGATCTGGTGAGCCCGCAGGGATTCGAACCCTGAACCTAGGGATTAAGAGTCCCCCGCTCTACCGTTGAGCTACGGGCCCACGGCCGCGAAGGATACAGCAACCGGCGCCTTGGGGCCGACCACCCTCCGTGAGGCCTCGACCTCCCGACAAACCGCTGGGTAGAACGGGCCAGTCTGCGCGGGGACTGTAGGCGGCTTCAGTCGGTCCTCTCTCAACGGCTACCATGAGTGCCTGCGATCTGAGGCCACGGCAGAAGGCCGGAGGTCCGTCGCGCTGCCGGCGGCGGTGCGTGGTTCATAGCTTGGTGGATCAGGATCTCCAGCTGCTCGAACAGCTGGAGGCGGGCATAGCGATGATGGACGCGGCGGGGATCGTCGTGCGCTGGAATGCCCATGCCGAGCGAATCCTCGGACGCGCGGCCGGCGACGCGTTGGGGCGTCGATGGACGGAGATCGTGAGCGTCGTTCGCGGCGACGACATCACCGGCCACAAGGTCCGCGTCGCCGCCGCCCGCCCGGGAGGCTGGCGCGGCCTGACGAATCTCCGCGTCGGCAAGGACACGGACGTGTGGGTGCGGGCCCACGTCCTCAGTTTCCTGGTCTCGCCGGGGGACGAGAAGCCCGCCCTCGTGGTCATCTTCTGGCCGCACAAGGGACCCGATGCGACGGCGATCCACGATGACCGTCGCCAGCCGGCCGGCATGATCGGGATGAGCCGGGCCGTCTCGCTGAGCGCCGATGCCGAATCGGCCGCCCTTGCGCTCGGCTCTCTTGCGGCGGCGACGGCCCGCGCCCGTTCCAGGCAAGGGGTGGCGGCCGCGTCCATCGAGAGTCTATGCGCGGCGACGGCGGCCGATGCTGCCGTCATCGTCACATGGGCCGAAAGCGGGCAGACCGTCGAAGCCAGCCGTGGCCTCAGCGAGGATCTGCTCGACATCATTCGGACCGCGAGCATCCCGCCCCTGGGAACGGCCCTCGACCAGCGGGGCGAGATCGTTGCCATCGAGACCCTGGGGTCGTTCCTGGGAGGCGAGGAGGCGGCCCAGGTCATCGCCCGCCAGGGCTGGGCGACCGGCTTCATCGCAGGTCTGCGGGCCCACGACGAATCGATCGGCTTCCTTGCCCTTGGCTCGCGCCTACCGGCCTGGACGCGTCCGATAGATGAGGTCATCTTCCAGGTTGCGGCCCTGATCGCAAACGCCCTCGAGAACGCCCGTCTGACGGAGCGTCTCGAACACGGCCTCGCCCAGGAGCGACGGCTGACCACTCAGCTCGAAACGCTGATGGGCCTGACCCTTCTCCCGCCGGACGAGATATCCGAGGAAGCGATAGCCGAGCTGCTGCTGGAACGGGTCGTCGCCGCTCTCGGAGCAGACGGCGGCTTCGTGGCTCGCGAAACAGCCGGTCGCCTCAACGTCGTTGCGTCGTTCCACATGCCGGCCGACATAGAGGCGGTGGCCGAGTCCCGGCCCGCAAGCTCGTTCCACTTCTGGAGACGGCTGCTGACGAATCCGGGCGGCGGCGCATACCACGAACGACTAGCCAAGGCCGTGTCAAGCAAGCTGGTTCTCCAGCCAATGAGCGATCGCGGCGTGACGTCACGCGCGGTCTTCCCGATCCGGGAAGGCAACCGCATCCTGGGCGCGTTCTGCTGCTACTTCTCGGATCCGGGCGAGGCCACGGACGTCGACGAGCGCAACGTGGAGGCCGTGGGGCGGATCATCTCGATCGCATACGCCAACGTCCGGATGCGTGAGGGGCTGGCGGAGGCCGCCGAGCACGAGCGCCGGCTCACAGCCGAGCTGAGGGCTCTCCAGGAGCTGACGCTGCGCGGGGCGTCCACGGACGATCTCGGGCGACTCGCGCAGGAGACGATCGAGGCGGTAGTCGTCGCCACCGGCGCCTCGGGCGGGGGCTACATCCTGGTCGATCCATCCTCGGAGAAGGTCGATCCCATCACCTGGGTCGGCCGGCCGAGTGGGAGCTGGACGGCGTTCAACGAGTCGCCGCAGATACCCGCCGATTGGCCGCTCTTCAGCCAGCTCAGGACTGGCCCGGAGATCTGGCTGTCGCGGCAGGATCACTCCGACGGGACTGCCACGAGGGTCGCCGCACAGGCCGTTCTGGCCCTCCGCGTGGACGACAGGCTCGCGGGCGTCCTCCACCTGGAATGGGCCGACCAGCCTCGGGGCGAGCAGTTCGATCGCCACTTCCTGGAGCCAATCGCTCGGATATGCAGCATCTCGCTCGCCAATTTCCGGCTGCGCGCTGAGTTGTTGCACCGGGCCACGGCCCAGCGGGCCCTGGGCCATCGCCTGGACACCCTGGATGAGCTGACGCGGATAGGCGAGGAAGCCAGCTCGTTCGAGGAGCTGGCCCACCGGACGGTCAGCCTGGTTCGGGAGGCGCTCGACGCCAGCGGCGTATGCTACCTGCTCATAGATCCAGCGCATCGCTTCGAGACCCACGCCGTCTCGGGCGAGACGGGTACCTTCGGTCTGTGGCTCACGGGCATCCCGGCGAGGGACTCTCCGGGCGGGAGCCTGCTCCTCTCGGGCGCGAGTGCCGTCCTCGGCGACTTCGTCCCCGGTCAGGTGGACGAGAGAGCCCTGCCCCTGGCTGCGGCCACCGGCTTCCGGTCGTTCGGCGCTATCCCGATCCACACAGGCGAGGAGCTCGCGGGCGCCCTGCTGTGCTTCTTCAGGCAAGGGGTGGCTTCGCTCCCGCTGGATGAGGCCGCCCTGGATTCGGTCGCCCGGATCACCGGCATCGCCCTGGCCAACTTCCGGTTGCGCGAGCGGCTCGTCTCGTCCGAGGAGCGCTACCGAACCCTGTTCGAGGAATCGCCCGACGCGCTCCTCGTGTCCGCGCTGGACGGGACCGTCCTCGACGCCAACGAGGCCGCCGTCCGCCTCTATCGCGTCAACCGCGGTGAAGTGCTGGGCCGGTACATCGGTCAGTTCATCACCGCCGACGAGCGGGAGATGGCTCGGCGGCGCCAGATCGTGTGGACCCAGGGGCGCGGCACGTTCCAAGACCGCGGACGGCGACCGGACGATTCCGAGTTCCCCGTGGAGATCGAGGTGCGGGTCGTGGAACTGGGCGGCCAGCGCCGTTTTCTCCATCTCGTTCACGACCTGTCGGACCAGGAACAGCTTCAGCGGGAGCTGCTTCAGGCCCAGAAGATGGAGGCCCTCGGTCAGCTCGTCTCCGGAGTCGCCCACGAACTGAACAACCCGCTGGCCGCGATCATCGCCTTCAGCCAGCTGCTGCGCAGCGACGAGCGTCTCCCGGATGACATGAGGCACGACGCGGGGCTTCTGGTCCAGGAGGCCGATCGAACCCGCCGTATCGTCCAGAACCTTCTCGACTTCGCCAGAGCTCGTCCGCCGGAGCGGCGGCCGACCAGCGTCAGCACTCTCGTCCAGAGCGTCCTCGAGCTCCAGTCGTATGCGTTGAACGCGAACCGGATCCAGGTCAAGGTCAAGATCCCAGACACGTTGCCGGAAGTGGATCTCGACCGGGCGCAGCTTCAGCAGGTGCTGCTGAACCTGA